>ERZ773090.30-NODE-30-length-185441-cov-15.4896_pt1 | contig 185441 bp, 175 predicted proteins | sample MGYA00580579_ERZ773090 | MGnify/ENA primary metagenome ERZ773090 (study PRJEB29015, sample SAMEA2738014) | human oral metagenome | biome: human oral; feature: human-associated habitat; material: dental | place: China | collected 2132 ... | reverse complement strand
CTCCTCTTCTTGTCAATACTTTTTTTCATCTTTTTTTATTTTCCTCTAGCTTTTTTCCCTGTGCCAAAATTCAAGTCTAAGTTTGCCCCTCTTATAAAACCAGTCTAGGAGATTTGTAAGCTAATACTCTCTTTGGATAGTTATTTATCCAATTTTCAATAAATGCGACTTGTTGCTGAGTCGCATTTTTGTTTCCCTTAGGCAATTCCAATTGATTGAGCGTATCCAATACAAAGTCAGTATCTTGACAATCTGAAATGGTGTAAGCTACCATCTCACGATTGTAGAGATCTATGACGGAATAGGTAGAGTTTACAGTTCCCAAAGTAGAGGTAGGTAATGTCTGTGACTAGCTTCTCCAGTGGCTTTTCTACTTAGAAATCACAATCTAGCTGATTCTCTGTCACATAGTAAGGCTGACCTATATTTGGCATTTTCTTAGGACGTGCACGACAGAGCCAACTATTCTCCTTCATAATTCGATAGACTTTCTTGCAATTAACGATTAGTCCATGGATTTTCTTAAGTAGTCGTGTAATAGTACGATAGCCGTAGATAAAATGATGTTCCATACAGAGTTGCTCGATTTTCTCTACGACCTCGTCTCTCTTCTCAAGTTTTTCGCCTCTTGCTTTCCAACGGTAGAAAGTTGAGCGTTTGACGCCGAAACAGGACCGAACCGCTGACCCTCTGCGATTGCCTGACCAAGCTCCGATACTTTTTTAAGAGTTGCACCTGTAGTCGTAGTTGTTCTACTTCAGATAGCTCCTCCAAACCTTTACCGTAGGAATCTTGCTTACCAACAGGTGGATGGAAACGGTGGAGCTCTTCGTTCTTATGCCATCTCATCCATGTATAAATCTGACTATCATTCAATTCCTAACGTCTTCTTAATGCCCTTGTTAGACTTACCCCCGCCTTCTTCATTTCGATACAGGCTAACTTAGTTTCCACTGAATAGGCTTTTTTGACCATAATAAAACACTCCTGTTTCTAGTTTCCTAGATTTCAACAGAAGTGGTTTTCTTATATCTCATTTTGAGGGTGTGGTGCCTATTATCATAGAATTTTTATATCATTTCTTCATATATTTATTGTTTATCTTTAACAATCATATTTAGTTGTCTATTTATGACTTAACTTTCTAGTCAAAAAATCACCAGCAAACTGGATAGTAAAGATAAGAATAATGATAATCACTGTTGCTAAAATAGTGACATCATTGTTATAACGATTGAAACCATAAGCAATAGCAACATTGCCAATCCCGCCGGCTCCGACAGCACCGGCCATGGCTGTTTCCCCAATCAGAGAAATGAGAGTCACAGTCGTCACACGAATCAAATCTGGCAGACCTTCGCGTAGATAGACACCTACTAGATCACTGAAAGTCGCTCCACTAGCCTGAGCAGCTTCAATCACACCAGCATCTAATTCGGCGAGAACAACCTGAACTTGACGAGCAAAGAAAGCAAATACAGCAAAAGAAAGTGGTACGATAGCTGCATTTGGTCCAATGCTAGTTCCTACAATCAAATGGGAAAACGGAGAAAGAACGGCTAACAAAATAATAAATGGAATTGCGCGAAAGATTGACGTGATTTTATCTAAAACCCAAAAAACTACTTTATTTTCCAAGACTCCTCCCGGAGCAGTCAAAACAAGAAAAAGCCCAGCAATTAACCCTAATAATCCACCAATAATAAAAGAAGTGACTGTCATATATAATGTCAAGTAAATAGCTGTTCCCCAGCCAGCTTGACCACTCCACCCCATTCGATAAACATTCGGCAAGTATGTTTGAATAAAGTTTTCCATCTATGCTTCTCCCTTCAATACCGTTAATTGAACCCCAGCTTCACAAATAGCTGTTTTAGCCGCTACTAGATTTTCCTTTTGACCAGATAAAACAACGACCAGTTCTCCGACAGGTGTTCCCCCTAAAATTTCAATATTTCCATAAAGTATGTTGGCAGTAACTTGATGATGTTTGTAAATCTCATTCAGCAAGGGTTCATCTGTAGAGGTTCCCGCATACTTCATTTGTACTAATAGGCTATTTGAGGCTAAATGTTTGACAATCTCTTGCTGTTCAATTTTGTCCATAGCTTCATCAATCCCTGTTGCAGTGGAGATAAAGTCTTTGGTTAAGTCTTGCTGAGGGTTAGAAAAAATATCCAAGACAGATCCTTCTTCAATCAGTCGTCCATTCTGCATGACTGCAACACGATTAGCGATATCTTTGACAATTTGCATCTCATGAGTAATCAAAACAATCGTTAATCCGAGCTTTTGATTCAAATCTTGTAACAATGCTAAGATTTGTTTGGTCGTTTTGGGATCAAGTGCAGAGGTTGATTCATCCGAAATTAAGATTTTGGGATCATTGGCAAGAGCACGTGCAATTGCAACCCGTTGTTTTTGCCCTCCAGAAAGCTGAGAGGGATAATTTTCAGCGCGATCTGCTAAGCCAACGAGCTCCAACAACGTATGTACTTTCTCTTTCTTTTCTTCTTTTGATAAGCCAGAATGTTTGAGCGCAAAAGCTACATTTTCTTCTGCCGTCAATTGACTCATCAAATTAAAATGTTGGAAAATCATGCCGATATCTTGACGTTTGCGACGCAGTTGTTCTGCTGTCAGAGTTACTTTATTGTCAAAAAGAACATCCCCATCTACAATAATTTTCCCATTCGTTGGAACTTGCAGTAGGTTAATAACACGAACCAAGGTTGATTTTCCAGCCCCAGAATAGCCAACAATTCCATAAATATCTCCTTCTTGAATATGAAGTGTCACATCTTTAACTGCTTGAATCTGACGTTTCTTTTGTTGAAAAGTTACATCAATGTGCTCTAACTGAATCATTTCTTTACTCATAACTTGCAATCAGCTCCTCTACTAATTCAATATGGGTGTAATAATCTGCAATGCGTACATTTTCATCACCTGCATGGTCACGACTATTCGCATTGCCAAGACCAAAGGCTGCCATTGGCACTTCAAGTGCTTCAAAAACAGTGTGCATGGGACCAGTTCCTGCGGTTGTAGGCAAAACAGAAACACCTTCTGGATAAAATTTCTTAGCCAACTCAATAACATTGAGAATAGAGGGCGCACTCATATCACTACGATAACTCATTTCGCCCAAAGTATAGATTAATTCCACCTTATCAAAACCATTTTTATCGAGTTGTTCTCGGATTAATTCTAATACTCTATGAGGTTCTAGTCCTGGAACTAAACGAACTTCTACTTTTGCTGAGGCCTCTGCAGGAAGAATAGTTTTCACCCCCTGCCCCTGATAACCAGAAGTAATCCCTTCAATGTTAATAGAAGGTTCAAAAAAGATTCGATTTAAAAAATCTTTTTTCTCCGCTTGTAATAAAGGTAATTTCAAACCGTAAATGGTTTCTACTTCTTCTGGACTGCGCTGAGCGTATCTCTCCACCAAAGCCAATTCTTGTTGATTGGGTGTCATTACTTGTTCATAAAGTCCCTCTACTTTAATGCGTCCATCCTTATTTCTCAAACTAGTAAGGGCATTAATCAAGTACCAAGAAGCTGAATCAATCACGCCACCAAAACTGGAGTGAATGTCCACTTCTGCACTTTTAACCTTGATATCAAACGTGACAATTCCCTTATTTCCACCAGAAATTTCAAGTTGACCTAAAGAATTTTTAATGCCTTGTTCCCAAACCAACAGGTCTGCTCCATGTAGAAGAGATTTGTGTTTCTCTAGATATTTCTCCAAATCAACCGAAGCTGATTCCTCCGCACCTTCCATGATAAAAATGACAGTAACAGGCAAGTCATCATGCGTTTGTAGGTATTTTTGAACAGCCGTCAAACGTGCAATAATATGCCCTTTGTCATCATCGACTCCACGACCATACATACTACCATCCCGAATAGATAGAGTGAACGGATCATCTGTCCAAATTTGATCACTATCTGCCGGAACTGTATCATAGTGGTTGTAAAAAATAATTGTCTTAGCTGTTGGATTCTGACTTTTAAATTTTGCTATCACAAAGGGTGCTGTATAGCTTTCATCTAATTCCACCTCTGCACCGGCTTTGATAAAGATTTCTTTTAGATAAGCAGCAACTTTTTGTAGACCAACCTGTTGGGCAAAGATTGATTTTTTAGTAATCAACGCCCGTAAAACGGCAATATAGTCTTGTGCCACCATATCCTCTTCAAATCTTTTAATTTGTTCTTCTTCACTTGAAAATGTCATCTTTTTTCCTCATAGTCATGGCGACAAAACTCAGTCGGCGATTCCAACTGAGTTTTGTCAAACTGAAATACAGATAAATAGGGTGAATCTTACCAAACTGGTTGGTCTAGACCATCTGATGTTTCGTCAACTACTTTTTTGACTTCATCTGTATGATAGGCTTTGATAATTTTCTTAATGGCATCTGCTTTTGGAGATTTTTCCCAATCTTTTTTAGCTGCAATGATATTAAACCATTGTTTTGAGTTTTTATCTTTCGGTTCAACAAACAGAGCTTTTTTAAAATCAATTTTTGCTTCGGTAACAAAAGTATTATTGACAACAGCTGCATCTACAGATGTCAATGAACGTGCTGTTTGACTGGCATCCAATTCTGTAATTTTCAATTTCTTTGGATTTTCTTTGATATTTGCCACAGTTGCCAATTCATTCCCAGATTTGTCTAATTTAATCAGACCTGCAGATTGCAATAGATTGAGTGCTCGACTTTCATTTGTTGCATCATTTGGAACTGCGATTTCTGCACCATTTGGAATTTGACTTACCTTCGTATATTTATTTTTCCCATTTTTTGTACCAGAATAGAGGCGAATTGGGGCAATATAAGTTTCAGCTGCTGCGACTAAGTTTTGCTTGTTTTCCTTATTCCAGTTGTTCAAAAAATAGTAGTGTTGGAAAGCATTGATATCCACTTCACCATCAGCAACCGCTTTATTCGGCTGAGAGTAATCCGTAAATTCTGTAAATTGCAACTTGATGTTATCTTTTTTCAACAACTCTTGAATCTTGCTCCAACGTTTTTCTTCCGAATCACTTTTTGTCATCACACCAATTTTAACTGTCTTGGCATCAGTATTTTTATTTCCCGAACCACAAGCTGCTAAACCAATTACTGCTGTCGCTGCTAGAACTGTTATTCCAAACCATTTTTTCAATTTCATTTTCATTCTCCTTTAAAAATATTATGAAAATAGTATCGCACATATTTATCTGATTGACAAATTGTTATTTCATAACAAGGGTTATAGTTTTAAGCTATAACTAAATTTATTAAAAAACCAGCTGACATTTAACATCTAGCTGGTTTTAAGTTTCTTATTTCACATCTGCTTCTGCTGGCAAGTAACTACCACCAAAGAATTTTTGAGATAATTTTTCCAGAGTCCCATCTTTGTACAAGTCTTGAATGCGCTTATTGACAAATGTTTTCAATTCATTTTGCCCCTTTGCTAAAAGTGGATAAACATAAGGTTGTTGATTGCTTGGTAAATCAATCACTTTTAGGTTATCCAGTTTTTGATTTTTAATAACTGTTTCAACACCGATTTTATCAAAAATCTTATAATCAAACTTTCCATCGTTTAAATGGTTCATAATTTGTTGAAAATCCGCTTTTGTATAGCTAATTTTTGTTGGATTGTTAGCATGGGCTTGATTGTATTTTTCTAATTGTGCGGCAGTCGTTGTCCCTTGCACTACTTCTGTTTTCTTACCACCAATATCATCCAATGATTGAATAGTTTTATCAGATTTTTTCACTACTAAGACATTTGGATTTTTAGCAGTCGGAGCTGCATACAAATACTTCCCTGCACGTTCTTTTGTATAGCTGATATTGTTCACTGCCATTTGGTAGCGATCGCTATCTAGACCAGCGAAAATACCAGACCACTCTGTCGTTTCAAATTTGACCTTATATTTATTAGAACCTTTAAAAATGGCACGAATAACTTCAATCTCATAGCCGGTTAGTTTCCCATTTTCTTCATAGTTAAATGGCTTTGGTGAAGCATTCGTTGCAACTTTGACTTCTGTTTTCCCAGATGAAGTAGCTGACTTTGAATTAGAGCACGCTACTAAAACTCCTGCTGTTAAAAGTCCAAGAGCTGCTAAAGAAAAGTATTTCAATACTTTTTTCATATTCTTACAATACCCTCTTTCATTAAGATAAATCCTATCATATCAAATATTTTTCTTCTTGACTATTATTTGATTTTTATCCAAGTGATAGATTTTCTTTATCAAGTAGAGCTAAACGAAATCAGATTTTTACCAAACATTGATACATTTGACAAATAGTGGAAAACTCAATTACTTTTCTAAACTAGCTGCGCGCATTAAAGCGATATCAATATTAGCACAAAAGTTGTCTGCACCAACTCTATCAATAATGCTTGCTTTCCCATGACATGGTAAGGTTGTTCGTTGACATTTGCCAAGGATCTCTTCAAGAGCATCCAATCCTGAAATATCCATTGCAGACACACTGCGCATACGAAGAATTAAGACATTTTTACCTTGTTCAGACTAAAGAAATCCTTGATTTATCCAGCGATGATTCCAACGTCAATTCCAAGAGTAAAGCCAACAGTGATGGTCTTTGAAATAAATTTAATCAGATCATCAAAATACAACAAACCCATGCCGATGAGCATTAGACCAGCTAAGAAAGTAGCCACTGTCAGACCAGATAGACCGTACTGTGCAATAATTCCATAAATGATAACAACCAAAGCGGCTGTTGGCTCACCAATATGAAAATGATTACCACGATAATCTAGCTACAAGGTCTTTGACAAATTGTGCACCCGAATAATTCTGTACCATACTAAAAACTTAGGATTGATATGCTTAAAAGCGTCCATTTTCCCCTCCCCTTTTTCCCTGTTCCCAGACGCTTGCGAGAATCTTATTACCATTGTAATATAACCACATGTAAAATCTCTAGATGACCTGAATATGAAAACTTCCCAGAAAAGGCGATAGTTATTTCACCAACGCCTTTAACAATTATTCTCATTCGTTTTTATCCTTTAGTGAGGAGATTGAAAGACTGGCTAAACCAAGTCCAAGCATTGTCAGTGCAGCCTTAGTGTCCACTTTTCCTAAAGCAGATAAAACCACTACAACAATCCCCATGGCTACTCCAAGTCCTCTCAACACGGTGTCAACAATATCAGATTTTCTATTTTTCTTGTTTTCTTTCATCACTGTCTGTCCTTGCATCAGCTCATCTACCGATGTATCAAACAGGTCTGCTAATTTAGGAATGATATTAATATCTGGATAGGATAAATCTCTTTCCCATTTTGAAACAGCCTTATCAGTGACCCCCATCTTTTCAGCCAGTTCTAATTGTGTCATCCCTTTTGCTTTCCTTAATGATGAAATCATCATACCTAGTGTTTGTTTTTTCATCAGATTTTTCCTCCCTCCATTTGCTAATTATATTGTAGCACCTTTTCTTACAAACTCAATCGACCAATAGTTTACTTCTCTCAACTTATAGTTTATCACTGATTTGTCTGCTTTTTACGCTCCTTATTTGAATTTTTAGAATAAACTAAGCTACAACAAGCAGTCTTGGAAACCAACCTCACTCTTCAACTACATATTATTAGCTAGCCACCTTTTCTACCAAACTTCATGTCTACTCTATCAAAGTAAAGAAGATACTAGCTCAACATACTTACGGTCTTATAACTAAATTTCTTAAAAAACACTGAGAGATTAGTAAGTAACAAAAAAAGAGACTGGGACAAAATTATCTCAGTCTCAATCTGTATTAGTAAAAAACTCTTGACACAGTAGCTGTCGGACTCTTCATTTGCTTTTTAAGCTCAGAAGAGTATCTAAGCACCTCTTTCTTCACTATTAAAATCCTTCTACATTTGTATAAATCTTTTGGACATCTTCGTCATCTTCTAACACAGCATACAATTTTTCAAATGTTTCTAAGTCTTCACCTGACAAGGTCACATCAGATTGCGGAATCATTTCCAATTCGGTAACTTGGAATTCCTCCACACCAGATTCGCGGAGAGCAGTCAAGGCTTTGTGCAAATCTGTTGGTGCTGTATAAACGGTGATAGTACCGTCTTCTACTTCTACATCATCCACATCAACATCAGCTTCTAGCAGTTGTTCAAAGACACTATCTGCATCGTCTCCTGTGAATACAATCACACCTTTATTATCAAACATATAAGACACTGAGCCACTCGCTCCCATGTTTCCACCATTTTTACCAAAGGCAGAACGAACATTTGCTGCAGTACGATTGACATTTGAAGTTAGTGTATCCACAATAAGCATTGAACCATTTGGACCAAAGCCCTCATAACGTCCTTCAGTAAAGGTTTCGTCTGTATTTCCTTTTGCCTTATCTAACGCTTTGTCAATAACATGCTTCGGCACTTGCGCTTGTTTAGCACGTTCAATAACAAATTTCAAAGCTGAATTTGATTCTGGATCTGGTTCTCCTTTTTTAGCTGCTACATAGATTTCAACACCAAATTTAGCATAAACTTTTGAGTTTGCTCCATCTTTTGCTGTTTTCTTTGCCACGATATTGGCCCATTTACGTCCCATTGGATATTCTCCTTTAGATTTTCACTTTTTCAATCTTTTTTATTATAACACAAGTCAACCTGAATTTCACTAGCAAATTAGTGACAAGAGACTGTTCTATAAGACAACTTTTTCATCAATCTACTATAATCGGGATCCTTCCAAAATTCTGTTCCTCTAGCTTTACATTTCCTAGTTGGTAAATACGATCAGCTTGCTGCGTTAAGGAATCCCATGGCTCTTGACCAATGCGGCTGATGACTTCGATTTTCTTTTTCATCTTTTTAAGATGTTCTTGACCTGCTTGAGTAAAACCTAATACGTGAATTCCGCTAGGCAGCCGCTCATCTCTTGCACCAACCAAAATATAGGTCAAAATCCGTCTGATTCGTGCTTTCGTATATCGCTTGGTAGCCACTTGTTCAACCAACTCTTCTGTGGTATAACTGGTTTTTGCTGCTTCCCGCAAGCGCACCGCAAGTTCCTGATTAACCTGATAAAAAGTAGTCAGATCAGGATGACTAATCATCTGATAACGCAAAAAAGGATAGAGTGCTGACCAGGTCACTTTGGGAGACTGAATCAGCAGTTCATGAGCCGGGGTAAATTTCTCCAAAAAATCTGGACAATTAAGACGCTCTCTAAGAGCAGTAGCCGAAGCATATTTTACATTTTCTTCCTGTGAATGGTAGCCTGCTCCCTGACGTATGATTGGTGTCAATTGAATGTCTTTTCCAGCGCAAGCTTTGGCATAAGAAAGCCCTAAAATGTGATTTGGGGTATTTCCAGTGAAGTGCACACCAGCAAATCTCTCCCACATTTCCTGCGTTTTCTGTGGATATGACAAATCAGCTGGCAAACTTTGCAAGTAGTCCACCATGTTCTGTTGGTTATCCCCATAAATCTGTGAAAAGTGCTGATAATCCAGATTTTCTTCCGTCCCAAAAGCCAACTTATCCACACCTAGACGCTCTAAAATGTCCACCGCACCTTGTGCAAAGTAATCCGCTGACTGAACAGCCACCAAAAATGGCAATTCAACCACCAAATCAGCACCATTTCGCAGAGCCATTTCCGCGCGTGTCCACTTATCCACAATCGCAGGTTCACCACGTTGGACAAAATTACCCGACATAGCAACAACCTTCACACCATCAGCCTGCGACAGCAAATATTTGTGACCATTGTGAAAGGGATTAAATTCTGCGATAATACCAGTTACTGTCATCTCATTTCTCCGCTACAAAAAACCAACGCTTGCTTGTTTCTATTGGTGCCTCGTCTTCAAAATCTGCATATACCTTGACATTTTTAAAACCTGCTTGCTCTAACAAAATATCATAGGTCAAAATATCATAAGTGCGTTCTTCATGAACTTCGTCGTAGCGTGTAAAGCGCCCATCCTCATCTTGTAAGAAGAAAGTCAATTCGTGCACAACAGAATGCGGTGCCTCATCAGCATAGGTATCCCAAACCATGGCAAATTCTTCTGCATTTTCATGGTAAGAATAACCAGGAAAAACAGTATCTGTCTGATAGGTTGAGTGCACGTCAAAGATGAATACTCCGTCCTCATTCAAACAGTCGTAAACTTGTTTAAAGACATCACCAACCTCAACTTCATCAGCCATATAACAGATAGAATCTGAGTAACAAGTCACCAAATCGTAATTTCCTGCTTGCGACAAATCAAGCATATTGCCTTGTTTGAATTCGATAACTTCGCCTGCTTCTTTAGCCCGTTTTCTTGCGATTTCAAGCATATCCTCACTCAAATCAAGTCCTGTCACATCAAAGCCAGCTTTGGCAAAACGCACTGACTGAATACCCGTTCCACAAGCTAATTCTAGCAGTTTTTTCTTATCTTTTGAAAAATGGCGGAGCGAAAAGTCAGTCCATCTATCATAAAGGGAGTCATCCATGATAGCATCATAAACCGATGCAAACGTTTCATAAGTTGTCATCTTACCTAACAGTACCAAAAACAGGTACTTTCCTTTCTCCTCGTTGAAAAGGGCTGGGACAACGTCCTCAACCCTTCATTGATATTTTTAATTACAAGGTTTGTTTCTCAAGTAATGGTGTTACATCAATACCGACCGCTTCATACCAGAGTTTTTCAAGATTGTAGTGACTCCGCATTTCCTCGGAAAAGATATGAACGACCACACCACCTAAGTCTAGAAGCACCCAGCCTCCAGCAGCATCCCCTTCTACATGACTAGCTGACAGCCCTACTTCTGTGACTTTCTCACGGATATTTTCTGCAATAGCTTCTAGTTGACGACTATTCATAGAGCTAGCAATGACAAAATAATCAGTCATCGTCGTCAATCCCTGCAAATCTAGTACGGTGATATCTTCCGCTCGTTTTTCATCTGCTGCTTTTACAACAATTTCTAATAATTCTTTTTCTTTCATTTAATCCTCTTTCAAATAGTACACATGTGCATTATAGGTCTCCAAAGTTTGGGGATAGATCGGCAAGCCCTGATGAGCCAGATATTCCACTGTATGCGCTGTTTCATAAGCCACGGCTCGATTAAGCGAAATACGAGCAATTTCACGCGCCCGCTCCACTCCTGAAAAGTTCCGATTAGGCTCAATATAGTCTGCTACGTAGACCACCTTATCTAAATCGGACATTTGGGCAGAACCTACGGTATGAATCTCAATAGCTCGTAGAATTTCTGGATCACTCAATCCTAAATCTTCTCGAATTTTGTAAATGCCGACCATGCCATGCCAAACATTATTTCCCCAATCTTTCAGCTTTGGATCCAGATCATACTTATCAATCAGCGCCAGAAATTCTTCGTCAGAAAGCTTTTTTGCATAATCATGAAGTAGCCCTGCTAAACCAGCTTTTTCCACATCTACACCGAAACGCTCTGCCAAGTCAATCGCTGCTTGTTCCACTCCAAGGCAATGCTTAAAACGTTTTTCTGGTAGAAGTTGCTGCATTTTGACTAAAAGCTGATTACGAGAAATTCCCACGTAGCTTTCATATCCCATTATTGTAAAGACCTTCTTTCTCGATATAGTTTAAAACTAGCTTAGGTAAGAGAAAATTTGGTGTTCGTCCTTGAGCCAGAAAATCCCGAACCATGCTAGAAGAAATATCCATGAGCGGCACATCTACCCAAATAACTGGGTAGGACGTTCCTGCTTTATACCTAGGGCGTTGAACACCGACAAATTGAACCAAATCAACCAATTCATCAATCCGATACCATTTAGGAAGATAATCTACCATGTCCGCTCCGATAATGAAATAATAATCTGTATCTGGATGTTTTTCTGTCAAGAGCTTCATCGTATCATAGGTGTAACTAATACCTTTTCTCTCAAGTTCAATGGTTTCAATTCCTAAACCTTTGATGCCTTCAATTGCCAACTCCAGCATTTTCAATCGGTGCTTCTCATCAATCGTTGTTTTCTTATCAACATGGGGTGGCTCATACTCAGGCATGAGCAAGACCTGATCTAAACATAGCTGCTGACGAACTTGATCAGCTACGACCAAATGAGCATTATGGACTGGATTGAAGTTTCCACCTAAAATCCCAACTTGCTTTCTTTTTTTTGCTTTTACTTCTGGTTCCAACTTCACCTTGGTGAAAGGAGTCAGTAATTCAATTGCCATAGGCTACTTCCTCTAAATTTCTTTTACCTTTACTGAAATTTTGCGGTTTTCCTTTTTGCTAGACTGCTTGTACAAAATCAAAATACGACCAATTTTTTGAACAGTGTCCACGCCGATTTCTTCTTCGAGAATTTCTGCTACTTCATGAATGTTCTCATCTGTATTTTGCAGAAGAGTCACTTTAATCAATTCTCTAGCATCTAGAGCTTGACGGACACTTGTTTTAATCTGGTCGTTGAGGCCGTTTTTGCCAATCTGAATAATGGGTTTGAGACTGTGAGCTTGACTATTTAAAAAAGCTCGCTGTTTAGATGTTAATGACATAGATTCCTCTTTTGTTTCTTATTTCGTTTGTCTTCTCTTTATTTTTCTAACAGCCATTTCTTCTTAGATAATGGCTTTGCGGGTCACCACTGCTACTTCCTCTGGCGCCCAAACTGCAATCTGTGCTGGTCCTATCACACGAATCCAGCCCAAACCTGAAAAGACTACATCTGTTTTGGTTTCAATTTTCAACTCATGCTTGACTAGCTGCGGAAAATCTGCCACTTCTTTTTTAGAGGGCGGTGTTAGCAAAGAACCAACATGCTTTTCATAAAATTCTCCCGCTCCCGCAAGTTTGGTGCGGTGCAATTGGAGTTCATTGTCAAAATAAGTAGTAAAACCTTGTTTGTTACCCGACACAAAATCAAAGCGTCCCAAGCCTCCTAAAAAGAGGGTTTGTTCAGGATTGAGTTGGTAAGTTTTGGGCTTGATTTCCTTTTTCGGGCTGACATATTTGAGATTTTTAGCAGATAAATAATGAGCCATTTGGTGGCGGTGGATAATTCCAGGTGTGTCGTAGATATGACTACCATCAACCAGAGGAATCTCAATCTTATCCAAAGTAGTGCCAGGAAAACGGGAAGTGGTGATAATGTCCTTATCCCCAGTGATTTCCTGAATAATAGCATTGATTAGCGTTGACTTACCAACATTAGTTACACCGACCACATAGACATCTCGGCCTTTCCGATATTGCTCAATCTTTTCAATTAGTTCTTTAATGGCTTGCTTGTTTTGAGCTGAAGTCAGAACCACATCAACAGGACGCAGACCCTCCTCGTGAGCCCTCTCTGTCAACCATTGGGTCACTTTGCTAGTCTTAACAGACTTGGGAAGAATATCTTTTTTATTCCCAACTAACAGCACATCATTACCAGCCACAAAGCGTGGTAAACCTGGAATGACCGAACCATTAAAATCAAAAATATCTACGACATTGACTACGAGAGCATTACTGTCACCCACTTCGTGGAGAAGTCTAAGAAAATCATCGTCTGTCAGCTGCACATCAGTAATTTCGTTGTAGTGACGGAGACGAAAACAGCGCTGGCAGTACAGTTCGCCAATCTCCATTCCCTTTTCCAAAGCAGACTGAGGGGTATAGCCCAATTTGTCCTTATATTTTGTCTGAATCGGTGCTCCACACCCAATACAGAAAATGTCTTCCATGTTTAAATTCCTTTTTTGTATTCAATCATTCCATATTTTTTAGTGATTTTTTTCAAAACTCTCCGCTCACGCGCCCGATTAATCTGAGTTTTTATTGAATCATGCTCAACCAGCGGCTTGACTAAAATCGAACGAATTCCGGCTCTATGAGCAGCTCGAATATCCGTCATAAGCTGATCGCCCACCATGACCACTTCGTTTTTCTCAAAATGGAATTCCTTTAATGCACGATCAATCCCCCAAGTAAAAGGCTTCATAGACCAACAAACATAATCAATCTCAAACTTTTCAACCGCTCGTTTGACTCGTTTCTTAGTATTATTGGATACCACAATGATTCGAATTCCTGCATCTCGCACATCGTGAAGCCACTGCTTCATTTCTGGTGTTCCATCGGGATTGTTCCATGCGATAAGAGTATTATCTAAATCCACCAAAACAGCCTTGATACCGTGTTTTTTTAAACTTTCAACTGTCAAATCATAAACTGCCTCAATCGCAAAATCAGGCATGTAATTTTCAATCGCCACATTTCTCTCCAAACGTTATACTTCTACCTATTTTAACATAAAAAGAAAGTTTTCGCACCCTAGACTTTTTTACTAATTTTATGTACAATTTGCCAAAAAATGTTTAAAAATGTTATAGTAAGAGTAACACATTGAACTCGGAGGAATTTATGGCAACTACGAGCAAGAAAATGACTGCCGTCTCTCCTTTTTTGCAAAAATTTATTAACTGGTCTTCTATAGTCGGAGCACTTGGAACAGTGATTTTCTGTATCTGGGCTTATTATGCGGGTATTTTACAATCCAAAGAAACCTTATCAGCTTTTATTAAACAAGCTGGTATTTGGGGACCACCACTTTTTATTTTCCTGCAAATCCTACAGACAGTTGTCCCTGTTATTCCCGGAGCGTTGACTTCGGTTGCTGGTGTTTTTATTTATGGTCATATCATTGGTACCATTTATAACTATGTTGGAATTGTCATCGGCTGTGCTATTATTTTTTACCTAGCACGTACCTACGGACCTGCTTTTGTCCAATCTGTCGTTAGCAAGCGTACTTATGACAAATACATTGGTTGGCTAGATGAAGGCAATCGTTTTGAACGTTTTTTTATCTTTATGATGATTTGGCCCATCAGCCCAGCAGATTTTCTTTGTATGCTAGCCGCCCTTACGAAAATGACTTTTAAAAAATATATGATCATTATCGTCTTGTGCAAGCCTATCACGCTTGTCATCTATACTTACGGTTTGACATACATTATCGACTTCTTTTGGCAATTATTTTCAAAATGAAAGACAGAGCAATGCAATTCGCTCTGTCTTTTATAATATTCCTTTTCTTTTTTCTAATATTAAATCTTTTATAGAAATTAAGACTACCGCTGATAAAATCATAAACATGCCGACAAAATCTAATAAATAAAATTGCTCATGCATAAGGAAAAAAGCAAAAAATACCGCCGATATCGGTTCAACCGCCGCTAAAAGGCTAGATTTAACAGGTCCAACTAAACTGGTTCCTTTGAGAAATAGTGTATAAGCGAGGATTGTTCCCACTAAGATAATGCCCACCAAAGCTAGGTATACTTCCATTGACAATTGCCAATGAAAATGTAAGATACCACTGAATGGTATCAGAAAAAGGCCTGCTAATGTCATCCCCACTCCAATCACCGGAATACTGCCCCACCTTTTTATCAATTGAATTGGAATTAAAATATATAAAGCGTAAGTGAAGGCGGCAAATAATCCCCAGAAAAGCCCTGCTGGCGTTACAGATAAGTGATCGAGCTGTCCATGAGTGGCAATCAAAAAAGTACCTCCAATAGCTAATATCATAGACAACACTTCTGTTATAGTAGGTGCAACCCAATCTTTGAGACAAGTATAAGCAAGAATTCCAACTGGACAGACATATTGCAGAACAGTAGCTGTGCCTGCATTGCTTTCATAAATAGATTTTAAATAAGCAAATTGATTGAGCAAAAGTCCTAATAAAGCAAAAAGCACTAATGACATCATCGCTTCCCGATCTTTTAGCATTTCAAATAGTTTTTTCTGATTGGTTAGTAGCATATACAATACCAAGAGAACCCCTGCAATTAAAAGTCGAATATTCGTTAAAACTAAAACAGGAAATCCATGTACCATTAAGTATTGCCCACTCGTACCTGACAATCCCCATGCAACTCCTGCTACTAATGTTAACATTGTTCCTTTGGCTGTCTTTGACATTCCACTTCTCCCTTTCATCGTATGATTATAACACAAAAAATCAGCCAAAACGACTGATTTTTTATATTTTACAATTTTTCCAACTCTTGATTGAGCAGTTTTTGAGCTACTTGTGGATTAGCTTGGCCTTTGGTAGCTTTCATGAGCTGACCAATCAGTGACTTAGCTGCATTTTTGTTGCCGCCCTTGTAGTCATTGAGGGCTTTTTCATTGTTGGCAAAGACTTCTTGAATGATTGGTAATAGCTGGGTTGGGTCTGAGATTTGGATCAGACCGGCTTTTTCCACATATTCCTTGGCTGATCCACCATTCTTCGCCAAATGAACAAAGACTTTTTTGGCAATTTTAGAAGAAATAGTGCCATCTGTAATCAGAGCAATCATTTCTGTCAGATTTTCCGGCGTCAATTCAATCTCTGCGATAGTCTTGCCCTCAGCATTGAGGTACTGAGCCACTTCACCTTGAAGCCAGTTTGACACAGATTTTGCGTCTCCGCCTGCTGCTACTGCAGCTTCAAAGAAGTCTGAGAGATTTTTCGTTGCCGTTAATTGTTTGACATCATAGTCTGATAGTCCGAAGTCAGCTTTATACTTAGTCCGACGTTCTTTTGGAAAAGCTGGTAAATCTGAGCGCACCGCCTCAATCCAGCTGTCATCAATCTCAAAGATTGGCAGGTCTGGCTCTGGGAAATAACGATAATCTGCCGAACCTTCCTTGACTCTCATCAAAAGAGTCTCACCTGTCGCTTCGTCATAACGGCGAGTTTCTTGACGAATCTGTCCACCGCTACGCAAAATCTCAGCCTGGCGTTTTTCCTCAAAAGCCAAGCCCTTGCGGACAAAGTTAAAGGAATTAAGATTTTTTAGTTCTGTCTTGGTGCCAAATTCTTCTTGGCCATAAGGTCGGATAGAAATATTTGCATCCACCCGCATGGAGCCTTCCTCCATCTTGACATCGGAAATACCCGTGTATTGGATAATTTCTTTGAGCGCTGTTAAGTAAGCGTAAGCTTCTTCTGGACTGCGCATGTCAGCTTCTGAGACAATCTCGATCAAAGGCACTCCTTGACGGTTAAGGTCTACATAAGAATAACCGTCACTGCCATGGGTATTCTTGCCAGCATCCTCTTCCAAATGAGCCCGCTCAATGCGAATTTTCTTAGTCGTGCCGTCTTCTAGCTCGATTTCAATCCAGCCATTATAGCCAATGGGCTCATCAAATTGAGAAATTTGATAGGCTTTAGGATTATCTGGATAAAAATAATTCTTGCGGTCAAAGTGCATTTTTTGATGAATGTCCATATTGAGTGCCAGAGCAGCCTTAATACCGTAATCAATAACTCCCTTGTTCATCACCGGCAGGACCCCTGGGAAAGACCAGTCAATGATATTGGTGTTGGTATTTGGATCTTCTCCGAAATGAGCCGGTGCTGGTGAGAAAATTTTTGAATTTGTTTTTAATTCAACGTGAACTTCCAGTCCAATAATCGTTTCAAAGTTCATTATTTTTCACCTCCAAAAATGACTGGCTTTTGCTTGTGGTAATCTGTCGTTGCTTCAAAAGCAGCTGCGACTTGGTAAATCGTTTCTTCATCAAAGTGGTTACCAATCAGCTGCAGACCAACAGGAAGACCGTCTGCAAAGCCAGCTGGGATCGAAATGCCCGGCAAGCCAGCCAGATTGACTGGAATGGTCAAAAGGTCGGCCAGATACATGGCTACCGGATCTTGGTTTTGACTGCCCAAGTCATAAGCTACCGTCGGTGCAGTTGGACCTAAGATCAAATCATATTTTTCAAAAACCTTGGCAAAATCTTGCATAATGAGCGTCCGAACTTGACCCGCCTTTTTGAAATAAGCATCATAATAACCAGACGATAAACTGAACGTTCCTAGCATAATTCGGCGCTTGACTTCCTCACCAAAACCTTGGCTGCGAGATTTGACATAGACATCCTCTAAGTTTTCAATCTCTTCTGCCCGATAGCCGTAGCGAATCCCGTCAAAACGTTGCAAGTTGGAACTGGCTTCAGAAGAAGCGATGATATAGTAGACTGCAACACCGTACTTGCTGTGCGGAAGGCTGACTTCTTCAACAATTGCTCCCAGACTTTCCAAATGCTTAGCAGCCGCTAAAATGCGTTCTTTGACTTTTTCATCAATCCCCTCACCCATGTATTCTTTGGGAAGAGCGATTTTCAATCCTTTAATCTCTCGACCAATCTTGCTAGTGAAATCAGGAACAGCTCGTTGAGAAGAAGTAGAGTCTTTTTTGTCATTGCCTGCAATCACTCCCAAAAGCTGAGCATTTTCTTTGACCGTCCGAGAAAATGGTCCAATCTGATCTAGCGAGCTACCAAAAGCAATGAGACCAAAACGAGAAACTCGTCCATAAGTTGGCTTGAGACCAACCACTCCGTTAAAGGAAGCTGGCTGACGGATCGAACCACCGGTATCAGAACCTAGAGACAGGCGAACTTGACCAGAAGCAACTGCCGTCGCTGAACCACCAGATGAACCACCTGGAACTTTTGTAGCGTCCCAAGCATTTTTCGTAGTCTTAAAATAAGAGTTTTCGCTAGAACCACCCATGGCAAATTCGTCCATATTGGTTTTACCAACGATAATCATGTCCTTGCTGTAGAGCTTCTCCACACTGGTCGCATCGAAAATCGGCTTGTAATTGTAGAGAATTTTTGAGGCAGCTGTCGTTAGAATCCCCTTAGTAGAAATATTGTCCTTAACAGCCAGTGGAATGCCGCTCATGAGATTATCCGCATCAATTCCCTTTGCATCTACTGCTGCTGCCTGTGCCACTGCTTCTTCTTCACTAATCGTAATAAAGCTATCAACGGAACTTTCTCGACTCTTAATATCTTCCAGAGTAGCTTTCGTCAGCTCAACTGCTGAAAGTTCCTTTTTGACAAGGAGATTATGCAATTCTTCAATTGTTTTTTGGTTCAAAGTCATTAGGCATCTCCTCCGTCATCTAGAATAGCAGGCACTTTGATATAGCCTCGCTCCTTTTCAGGAACATTTTGGAAAAGTTCTTCTCGATTCCAACCTGCAACTGCTACATCTTCACGCATATAGTTGACATTTTCTGCAACATTTGATGTAAAAGGCACACCAGTCGTATCAACTTCATTTAACAACTCCACCATGTCCACAATTTTTGACAAAGTTGTCGCAAATTCTGCCGTTTCTTCAGGTGAAAAAGCTAGTTTTGACAAGTGGGCAACATGCGTTACTTCCTCTTGAGTAATTTTCATCTCTGTTTCCTTTCTCTTCTTTTATTTTTCAGCATAGCCGAAAAACAATCATCTTCTTATTTTATCACAAATAGGCTTAGTTCTTCAATTCCAAATGCAGGTCTTTCAGCTGTCTTTGGTCAACCAAACTTGGACTTTCCAGCATCGGATCAAAGCCAGTACCATTCTTCGGAAAGGCGATGACTTGGCGGATATTTTCTTCCCCAGCTAAAATCATAACCAAACGATCTAAGCCTAGAGCCAAGCCGCCGTGCGGTGGGAAGCCGTATTCCAAGGCTTCCAGGAAGAAACCAAAGTCCCGCTCATAGTCTTCTCGGCTCATGCCTAATAGCTCAAACATGGCCTCCTGAGCTTTCCGGTCGTGAATACGAAGGCTTCCTCCACCAATTTCATAGCCATTCAAGACAATGTCGTAGGCATGGCTGCGAAATTGACCTGGCTCTTGCCCATCTTCAAAAATCCCCTGTGTGAAAGGATGGTGCATGGCTTGATAGCGGTTTTGGTCCTCATTCCACTCCAGCAGGGGCCAGTCCACAACCCAGAGAAAGTTCAGCAAGCTCTGGTCGATCAAATCAAGATGTTTTGCCACTTCTAAACGCAAGTACCCTAGAGCTTCTTGAGCTTGTCTTTTCTTGGCAATAACTAGCAAAAGTAAATCACCGTCTTGTGCTTTAAATCGCTCTATGAAGGCAGCTACTTCTGTTTCAAAAGTCGAAGCCAAATCCCCTTGAAACCCACCAGCTTCCACCGTAACGCTTGCAAACCTACTAGCTCCAAATCCTTTCATTTCCTGATAGAAATGACTAAGCTGCTTTTTAGTAAATGCGTTCGCAGCATTAGGAACACAGATACCCATCACTTCCTCTTGATTATCCAAGGCTTTCTTGATGAGAAGCGATTCATTTGCTTGGCACAAATCCGTCAAACTATTCAGCTCTAAACCAAAGCGCGTATCTGGCTTATCAGAGCCGAAGCGGCTCATAGCCTCTTCATAGCTAATAGTCGAAAAAGCTTCTGTTAGCTCTAAACCATGAGTTTTCTTAACAACAGCTTTGAGCATGCCTTCAACAAGTCTGCGAATGTCTTTTTCACTAGCAAAGCTCATTTCCATATCGACCTGAGTAAATTCAGGCTGACGGTCTCCCCGTAGATCCTCATCTCGAAAGCAGCGAACAACTTGATAATAACGTTCCAGACCAGCTCCCATTAAAAGTTGCTTCAACATTTGCGGACTTTGAGGTAAAGCATAAAATTGATTTTTAAAAACTCGACTAGGAACCAAAAAATCTCTGGCTCCTTCTGGTGTGGATTTCGTCAAATAAGGTGTCTCCACTTCCAGAAAATCCTTACCGTTCAAGTAGTCACGAATTGTGCTGGTTACTTGATGACGAAGTTTGAGGTTCTCTGTCATCTTACTCCGACGCAAATCTAGATAGCGATATTTCTGTCGCAAGTCTTCTCCTGTATGGGCGTGCTGATCGAGTTCAAAGGGAAGAGACTTACTGTTTGCAAGGATTTGAATAGCCTCCGCTCGTAGCTCCACCTGTCCAGACTTGATAGCTTTGTTGACAAAGCGATTTTCTCGTTTGACAACCTCTCCCGTAACAGAGATAACATCTTCCTTATGTAGATGATCAATTCCCGCAAAAGCTGGGCTATCGCCTGCGACAAAAACTTGAAGTAGTCCTTCTCGGTCTCTTAGCTCTATAAAAGCTAATTTCCCATGATGTCGGATATTGGCAACCCATCCGGTCGCTGTCATTTTCTGACCAACCTGTTCTAAACCGTAGTTTCCGATAAAAACTTCTTTCATGTTCTCTACCTCTTTCTAAATTCATGTTCAGTTTAATCACCAATTTACCACAAATTACATATAGAAATCTACGCCCATAGATCTAATGCTATAAAGCATTAAGCAATTTGGGGTTACAGATTTTGTCCAAAGGACAAAACTGCATCCACTCCTCTATGTGCTAAGAATTATAAGGAACATAGACTTTACTGCGTAAATCTATGTCCATAGCTCTAGACTCTAAAGCATTAAGAACTATGGAAAAACGGCTTTCGCCTGTAAAACAGACGAAAGCCGTGGTACCACTGTTATTCGTTGCATTGCAACCTCTGGCTCGTAACGTGAGCAGCCGTTTGTGCTTTGATTCACACAAATCATTCGCAACAATATAATAGTTTTAAACAATATTATCTTTTGTCATAAATAGCATAGAAAAAACCATTTTATCATTGACAGTATGTTCTTCGGATTTTGCTTTCTTGGTGCTGCTCTCAGCTTTCAGCACTTTCTGTGCAAGTCAGCAAGCCTACTCTACTGCTTTTTTACTTTTAAATTGTTATCTATTATAGTCGAACCTAAAACATTTTGCAAGTGATTGAGAGCAAATTTATGATTTTCTTCAGAAAGAGAAGCTACCGCAGGTTCTACCACCTCAATTTGATACCCTAAATTGTAGGCATCGATTGCCGTATGCAGGACGCAAATATCCGTCAAGACTCCTGTCAGAATCACCGTGTCTACTTTTCTTTCTCGCAGACGTATATCCAAATCTGTGCCGGAAAAGGCAGAATAATGACGCTTATCCATCCAAAAGACTCGAGAGTCCGCTTGATAGGTTTCATAAAAGTCAGCCAATGGTCCATAAAGATTGCGTCCACTAGTTCCTTTGATATTGTGTGGTGGAAAGAGTTTACTTTCTGGGTGGAAAGTATCTCCTTCGTCATGCGCATCAATTGCAAAAAAGATATAATCTCCTCGCTCAAAAGCTGCCTCGGTCACTTGGGCAATAGCTTCAGAAATTGCCTGAGCTGGAGCTCCAGCTGTCAACTTGCCATCATCTGCCACAAAATCCACCGTATAATCAATCGAAATCAATGCTTTTGTCATCAGTAGTCTCTCCTTTTAATCTCTTCAAAGACATCGGGAATAAGGACTTTAAGGTAGGTTCCTTTCATTCCTAAAGAACGACTCTCAATAATGCCTGCACTCTCTAGTTTACGCAAAGCATTGACAATCACTGAGCGAGTAATCCCAATACGATCTGCAATGACCGATGCTGTCAACTGTCCTTCATTACCATTTAGTTCACCTAAAATAGCTGAAACAGCTCGTAATTCTGAATAAGACAAAGTATTTACAGCCATGGTTACGGCTGTTCGACGTCGAATATTTTTTTCATCTTCTTCTCGTTGGAAGTTGAGTAGCTGAATCCCAACTACTGTACTTGCAATTTCAACCAAGATCAAGTCATCATCATCAAATTCTTTATCATTTCGCCAAACAATCAATGTTCCTAAGCGAATCCCTGATACATGAATAGGCGAAATCGTCGTCAAGCCATCTGGAAATTCATCTTTGGTTTCGACTGGAAAAATAGATAAAGCATGATTGACAGGAAGATTAGCTTCTGTATCATACATCAAATTCGCTGTGCGAACATACTCTTCTGGGAAGATTTTTGTTTGATAAAATGCTTCCACCCGGTCATTATTCGTCTTGTAGCGCATAAAATACCCCAAAAGACGCCCCTTGCTGTTTACAATACAAGCATTGCAATCCATAATCTCAGCTAACTGCTGAGTAATAGCATTGTAAGGCAATTCTTCCTGTAAGCGCTCATCTGAACGACGCAAAATAGATGTAATTTTTCGTGTTTTTGCTAATAAGTTTGCCATAATTTACCTCGCATATAATCTTATTGATTATACCATAAAACGCTTTATTCTTCAACAATTATCTGAAAATTGTTTATTGAAACACAATTAAGTCTCATTAACTTTTTCAAAACTCCTCAATCCCCATTTCCAATACCAAAAAAGCAACCTTTCGGCTGCCTGTATGATTATCTTCGATATTGCCTTAAGAAACGCGTCATCTTTTCTTGGATCTGTGCTAATTCATCTACACGTGGCAGATAAACGATACGGAAATGATCTGGGTCTTTCCAATTAAATCCGCGTCCGTGCACCAGCAAAATCTTTTCTTGCTTTAAGAAATCCAGCACGAATTGTTCGTCATCATCCACTTGATACATTTCTCTATCAATTTTTGGAAAAATATACAGTCCTGCTTTAGGTTTGGTCGCAGACAAACCTGGAATTTCATTGATAGCCTTGTAAATAAAATTCCGTTGCTCATAAATGCGACCACCAGGAAGTAACAATTCGTCTACTGACTGATAACCTCCAAGAGATGTTTGGACCACATGCTGAGATAAGACGTTTGAGCACAAACGCATATTGGATAGCATATTCAGGCCTTCAATATAATCTTTTACGTGATATTTAGGACCAGACAGTACCATCCATCCGACACGAAAACCAGCAATACGATGTGATTTAGACAAGCCGTTCATGCTGACACAAAAAAGGTCAGGAGCCAAACTTGCGATAGCCGTATGTTTCTCACCGTCCATCACTAAACGGTCATAAATCTCATCTGCAAAAATAATCAAGTTATTTTGTCGTGCAATTTCAACAAGGTATTCTAGGACTTCCTTAGGATACAAGGCACCGGTCGGATTGTTTGGATTGATAACGACAATAGCCTTTGTATTAGAAGTAATCTTTGATTTGATATCTTCTATATCTGGATACCAATCCGCCTGCTCATCACAAAGATAATGAACCGCATTGCCTCCTGCTAAGCTAACAGCAGCTGTCCAGAGCGGATAATCAGGCATTGGCACTAGAACTTCGTCCCCATTATCCAGCAAGCCCTGCATTGACATAACAATCAGCTCGCTAACCCCATTACCAAGATAAACGTCCTCAATATCGACATTTGGAATATTCTTCAACTGACAATACTGCATAATGGCTTTCCGAGCAGAAAAAATTCCTTTCGAGTCTGAATAACCCTCACTATCACGCGCATTCATAATCAAGTCATGGATCACCTCATCTGGTGCCGTAAAACCAAATTCGGCAGGATTTCCTGTATTCAAACGGAGGATCTTCTCACCATTTGCACGCATTCGCATGGCTTCTTCTAGGACTGGACCACGAATATCATAAGCTACATGTTCTAACTTTGTCGATTTATTAAATTCTTTCATCGAACTTTTCCTCATTTCAAAAGAGTCAATTTATTATAACGCAATTTTTCTAAAAAATCTAAAAAAGTTCTTGTAAAGTCTACCTGAAAATGCTTTACTTTTTTCATGTAAAGGGTTACAATATTAGTAAAGAAAGAATGGAGGTATCCCTATGCTACAAAGATATCAAAACATTATGGTCGCTGTTGATGGTTCTCACGAAGCTGAGCTTGCTTTTGAAAAAGGGGTAAATGTGGCACTAAGAAATAATTCACGTCTCACAATCGCTCACGTTATTGATACACGTGCATTGCAAAGTGTTTCCACATTCGATGCCGAAGTTTATGAAGAATTACAGGCAGATGCTAAAAAATTAATGGATGAGTATGCCCAAAAAGCAAAAGAAGCTGGCGTCACAGACGTTGTCACAATTGTTGAAATGGGTAACCCTAAAACCTTACTTGCAACAGATATTCCAGATGAACAAAAAGTCGATCTCATCATGGTCGGTGCTACTGGGCTCAATGCCTTTGAACGTTTATTGGTCGGTTCCTCATCTGAATACATCTTGCGTCATGCAAAAGTTGACTTACTTGTTGTTCGTGATAAGGAAAAAACATTATAATCCAAAGATAAAGAGAGATTGGCATAAACCAGTCTCTCCTCTTTTTTATTCTTCATTTTTTTCACAATTCCGTTGATAAGCTTGAATTTGACGTTCAAGTTCTTTTTTGATAGCAGGCTCCGGTGCATAATTTTTTTCCCAATCATCTGGTTTTAAAATTTTATGAGTAACTGGGTCAAAGTGCGCTTTACCATCTGGGAAGAGTTTCCCCATATTCGCTTGGTGTACAATTTCAAATAAGCGCTCAGGATCTACTCCCATTAAAACAAAACTACCATAAGTAAAATATAGCATATCAATCAGTGCATCTACTTGTCCAACGAGAGACATCTCTGCATTACTCTTCTGTTTAACCTTGTCGGAAGCTTTATCTATCGCTTTATGCAAATATTGAACAGACTGATTGAAAATTTCTTCTGAAGGACTGGCTGCTCGTAAAAATTCCACTAGTTCTTCTACCTTGAAGCCTGCACGATGACAAGCACCCTCTGTTGTCCACAGGATGGGCTCTTCCTGCGTGCATTCATCCATTATCCCATGAAATTCTTTGACCTTATTAAAGTGGTGGTCGCTACTGACAAAGACTTTTTCACTCGCCAAAATACCAAAATGCTCCAAAGCCTTATGAATTCCGTCCTGACTATTACTGCTAGTAGTGTGTTTCGCAACTTCTTTCACTCGACTAGTTCCATTTCCCATGGCGATGGACATACCAACCCCCGCTAACATTTCAACATCATTATCAGAATCACCAAAAGCCATGACTTGATTGATATCAAAGCCATATTCTTTTCCAACCAGCTTAATTCCCTCTAGCTTGGACATACCCTGATTGATAATGTCAGCCGCAAAAGGACTGCTGCGAGTAAATTTTAAATTTGGAAAATCGGCTTCTATAGATTGTGTTTCTCTCGGGGTTGCCAACATTAACACTTGATAAATCGGCTCTTGAATAGATTTAAATAAATCATTCTGTTGTTGAGGAAGCGCCTTGCTGATTACATGATTGAAACTTTTATTAACCAAGTGTGTCATCTTTTTCGGAACAAAACGACTGGTCCATTGAGAAAATTTGCTCATGCCAAAACTCATGATTTTTGAGCCAACCACTCCTGATTCTGTTCCAAATGAAATTTCTATTTTATGCTGGTGAGCATACTGAATCAAGTGACGCAAGCTAGTTTTATCAATTGGCTTAGCAGAAATGACTTTATCTTTTGAAAAAATATATTGTCCATTATAGGTCACTGCAAAATCTAAATCCAACTGTTCCATAAAGGATTGGACAAAAAAGGGGCCTCTTCCTGTTGCTAAACCAACTAAAATACCTTGCTGTTTTAAACTATGGATCGCTTGTTCTGTGGATTTCAAGACCGTCCGACTATTATTTACTAATGTCCCGTCAATATCAAAAAAGACTGCTTTGATTTCCATTCATTTCTCATCTCTTTCTTTTATGATACAATAATTATAGCATAGATTCAGGAGAAGCTCACTTATGACCAAAAGAATTCTAGTTTTACATACTGGCGGTACTATTTCCATGCAAGCTGACACCACTGGAAAAGTCGTCACAAATGAACATAATCCCATGAACCATGTCGCAGTTCCTCTAGAAGGCATTCAAGTGACTGCTCTTGATATTTTCAATATTCCTAGTCCTCACATGACACCGCAGCACATGCTGCAATTGTACAAAAAAATCAGAGCAGATGGAAAGCAATTTGACGGTGTTGTGATTACTCACGGAACGGACACTCTAGAAGAAACAGCATATTTTTTGGATACGATGGAACTGCCAAATATTCCTGTTGTTTTGACTGGTGCCATGCGAAGCTCTAATGAACTAGGGAGTGATGGGGTTTACAATTACTTGTCTGCACTTCGTGTTGCAAGTGATGAAAAGGCACGCGGAAAGGGCGTTCTAGTAGTTATGAATGATGAAATCCATTCTGCAAAATACGTAACAAAAACACATACAACAAATGTCAGTACCTTTCAAACGCCAACTCATGGTCCACTTGGATTGATTATGAAAAAAGAAATTCTCTATTTTAAAACTGCCGAACCACGCGTACATTTTCATTTGAATAAGATTACTGGCTTGATTCCTATTATCCCCACCTATGCTGGAATGACAACCGAATTGCTGGATATGTTAGATTTGAAGAGAATAGACGGTCTCGTCATTGAAGCCTTCGGAGCTGGGAATCTACCACAAGAAGTGGCACAAAAGCTCAGTCATATGACTGCTTCTGGTCTTCCAATTGCATTGGTATCCCGTTGCTTCAATGGTATTGCAGAGCCAGTTTATGCTTATGAAGGAGGTGGCGTGATGCTTCGTGAAGCAGGAATTATGTTTGTTAAAGAATTAAATGCTCCTAAAGCTCGTATCAAACTTCTCATCGCCCTTAACGCTGGACTTCAAGGGCAGGCATTAAAAAACTACATAGAAGGCTAGATTCTTATATAAATAAAAAGCCTCGATTAATTCGAAGCTTCTTAGGAGATTTATGAAAAAAAGTTTTTTAACTCGCTTGTTTTTTAGTTATCTACCATATATTTCTAATTCCTTTCCTGTTTTTTTGAATGTCTTGTTATAATTCACTTTAATGTTTACTGTCATTGGACTTACCTCTTTCTTTTTGATGAATTTAGTATAGTCCGAAAAACTTAAAACAGGCTTATAGATTTCTTTCAGAAAACTTAATCTAAAATTTAGTTTGTAGTCTCTCCTACAAAGCTGCTCAACTGTCTCCTGGACTATTGAGGTAATGAATGAAGAAAACAAAGTTTTTGTCAACAGCACTTTTTCAAGCTTGAAAAGCAAACGAAAAGTGACTTACTTTCAAGTTTTATCTGCAACGACGTAGTGTTTTGCGTAATTAGTTACTTCGTCGTTGCTTTATTACACAGTATGCTTTGAGGCTGGATTTTGTTCCAGCCTCTTTTTCGTTTCATCTTCTAATCCAAGTAGTCCTGCTTGTCCAAATGAAGAGCTACGATATGCCAGTCTGCATGCGTTCTCCAATCAGAAATGGACACAATTTGACTAGCGACTTTTCTGGCTTCTTCTAAAATCGGATAATCCTCTACAATATCCGCCACTTGAAACTCTGGAATCCCTGATTGACGCGTGCCGAAGATTTCACCAGAGCCACGCATTTTCAAATCTTCCTCAGCCAAGACGAAACCGTTAGTCGTTTCCGTCATGATTTTCATGCGTTTCTTGCCGGATTCTGTCTTAGGATTAGCCACGAGAACCGCATAAGATTGCTTGTCTCCACGTCCTACCCGACCACGTAACTGGTGGAGCTGACTGAGCCCAAATCGATCCGCATCCATGATTAGCATGACCGTAGCATTGGGGACATTGACACCGACTTCAATAACAGTCGTGGAAACCAGAATGTCAATTTTTCCTTTCTTAAAATCCTGCATAATGGTATCTTTTTCTTCGCTCTTCATTTTACCATGTAGCAGAGCTACTTGTGCTTTGTCACCGAAATAAGCCTTTAATTCCTCTTCCAAAGCAATAGCATTTTTCAGATCCAGGGCTTCCGACTCCTCAATCAAAGGAGAGATGACATAGACCTGAGCACCTCGTTGCAGCTCTTTCCTCAACCAATCCAGAACTACTTCCAGCTGCTCATGCTTGACCCAACGAGTGATAATCGGCTTACGCCCCGCTGGCATTTGGTCAATAAGTGACACATCCATATCACCAAAAGCAGTGATCGCAAGCGTCCTCGGAATCGGTGTTGCAGTCATCATGAGCACATCAGGATTATTTCCTTTTTCCCGCAAAATTCGTCTCTGTCCCACTCCAAAGCGGTGCTGTTCATCAATAATCACCAGACCAAGCTGATGATATGTCACACTTTCTTGAATCAAAGCATGAGTACCGACAATCATATCTACCTGACCAGCCTCAATCGCTTCTAGTGCTTCTTTTCGTTCTGCCTGCTTCATTCCTCCTGTCAACAGAATTATCCGTAGTTCAGGAAAAAGTTGGCTCAAGCTATCAAAATGCTGCTCTGCCAAAATTTCAGTCGGTACCATAAGAGCAGATTGCAAACCAGCTGTATAGGTAGCGTACATAGCTAGACCCGCAACCACCGTCTTTCCACTACCCACATCTCCCTGCAAAAGCCGGTTCATGTGGGTTGGTGCTTTCATATCTTGTAGAATTTCATCAAGACTCCGCTTCTGGGCAGCTGTCAATTCAAAAGGTAGCAGTGTCAGCTTTTTTTCTAATAAATCATCTCGCCAAGGAATAGCTAACCCTTGACTCGCATTCTTGCTTTCGCTCTTTAGGACCTGTAACTGCATTTGAAAGTAAAAAAGCTCTTCAAACTTGACCCGACGCAAGGCTTGTTTGTATTCTGTTAAGTCTTTTGGAAAATGCATTGCTCGTACGGCCTGACTGCGTTCCACTAACTGATAGCGCTCCAGCAGAATTTGAGGCAGATTTTCTTCCAACAGAAGTTCTAAGCCTTGGTCAAAAGCTGTCTTAATGACTTTCACCAAACTAGCTTGACTAATCCCTTGTGCCACTCGATAGACAGGCTGTAAGTCATCCTCCACTTGTGCTAAAATTTTCATACCTGTCAGACTCGCTTTTGCTTTATCCCATTTCCCGAAAATAGAAATGGTTGAACCAACCTCCACTTTGTCTGCCAGATAGGGTTGGTTAAAAAAATTGACTGCAAGCACCACTTCGCCTTGTTTTATAGTAAAACGTAGACGATTACGTTTATAGCCATAATACTGCACATTGGCTGGCGTAACGACAAGTCCTGAGATAACCGCCTTTTCACCATCTTCCAGTTCTAACACATTCTTACTTTTAAAATCTTCATAGCGAAATGGAAAATAGAGTAGTAAATCCTGTAGGTTTTCAATTCCCAGCCTAGTAAACTTTTCAGCAGATTTCGGTCCTACACCCGGCAGAACCGTTAAAGGTTGGTGTAAATTCATAATTCCTCTTTCAGTTCTGTTTCTTAAGAATTTATAAAAGCAGGCTAAAACAGACACCCTCCAATAGCTCTTTGGATTGTTTCCGACTACTTTTAGATTTCAACTCATTCTTTGTAAACTCTAGGGACGCGGTCACTGATCAAACAAACCACCTCGTAATTGATGGTTTCCCGTTTTTCTGCCACATCTGTTGCAGAAATAGCTTCTTTACCACTTTCACCGATAAGGACAACTGACGTTCCAATAGGATAAAACTGAGGTAAACGAACAGTAATCTGATCCATAGATACGCGTCCAACAATGGGACAAGGATTCCCGTCAACTAAAACATTAAAGCCTTGCATATCTCGCGTCCAGCCATCAGCATAGCCCAGTGGAATCGTTCCAATGAACTGTGGGCTATCACTAGTGTAAGTAGCTCCGTACCCTACATCTGCCCCTACTTCTAATTGCTTGACATGAACCAATTCTGAAACCAATGAAAGAGCTGGTTTGATGTCATAAGGCAGCTCCAAAACAGTTCCACTTGGATTAAGCCCATAAATGACATCGCCCAAACGGACTGCATTCATAATCGTCTCACTATGCCACAGAGTCGTTGCCGAATTACTAGCGTGAACAATCGGTGGAATAGTTTCTAACTGCCCTAAAATTTCTTTAAAACGTGCTAACTGTGCCTCAAATTTTTGCGTATCTGCTTCATCAGCTGTCGCAAAATGGGTGAAAATTCCTTTGACCTGAGCACCTGCCTTTTCCAAACGATGAATCGCTTCTTGAGCGTCTTGGCTATTTCGAAAACCAATCCGCCCCATTCCAGAATCAATTTTTATATGAACAACCAGTCCAGTTAGGTCTATGTCTGACTTCAAAAGCAAATCAATCCATTCTAAACTAGCCACCGTATAAGTAATCTTGTATTTAATTGAAAACGGAACAGACTGGATAGTTGATACTCCCAGAACCAGAATTTTTTTTGAAATACCAGCTTCTCTCAGCTCTACCGCTTCATCAATATTGGAAACACAAAAGCCATCCACAATTGGCTCAATAGATTGCGTAACAGCAACTGCACCGTGACCATAGGCGTCTGCCTTGACAACAGCCCATTTTTCTACATTGTCTGGAATATGCGCTGCAATTTGTTTAATATTAAATTGAATAGCAGCCAAATCAACAATAGCCTTAGTAGGCCGATGATTACTCGTTTTCATGATGTTCCTCCAAAATAACACTAGCTGTGACGACATTATCTGTGTGGCTGAGTGACACCCAGACCTTGCCAGAAAAAGGTGATTTGCTAAAAATAGGCGCTCCCTTTTCATCGTTTAAAATTTCTAAATCCTGAAAAGTGACACAGCCGATACCAGTCCCCCACGCTTTAGAAAAAGCCTCTTTAGCAGACCAACGCCCCGCCAAATATTCCATTTTTCGCTTACCAGTCAGTTTTTCAAATCGGTCAAATTCTGCGGCTGTCAAAACTTTCTTAGCAAAGCGAGCATTTTTTTCATAAACTTTTTGAATAGAAGAAATTTCCTCTATATCAATACCATGTCCTTTAATCATCTTTTTAAAAAGAGTTGAGACTAGTCTCAACTCCATCCTTTTTATTTTTCATTTTTAGATAGGGTAGTGTAAATTTCCTTGACTAATCTGACTGTATTATCCCAACCCAAACAGGGGTCTGTGATGGATTTTCCAAACACCTCAGGCTCATTTTGACGGCCATCTTCTAAGTAAGACTCGATCATAAAGCCGCGTACAACTTTTTTGATTTTCTCATTCCAATCACGGTTGATTAAAGTTTGACGGACAATTCGTACCTGTTCTAAATACTGTTTTCCAGAATTATCATGGTTGGTATCAATGATGATAAAAGGATTTTCTAAGCCCATTTTTTCATATTGAGCAATCGTATCTAGTAAATTATCATAGTAATAATTTGGGATGTTCTTTCCGTATTCATCAAGACCACCGCGCAAAATAGCATGCGCTAAGGGATTACCTGAAGTTTCTACTTCCTTACCAGCAAACAAGAAACTTTGTTTGTTTTGGGCTGCATAAATCCCATTAAACATAACATTAAGATTTCCAGAAGTGGGGTTTTTTAAACCAGTCGCAACGTCAGCTCCACTAGCTACAAAACGGTGTTGCTGATCTTCCACAGAACGCGCTCCAACAGCCATGTAAGAAATCAAATCATCTACCAAAGGAAGATTTTCCGGATACAGCATTTCATCAGCAGTCGTCATTCCTGTTTCTGTAATCACACGATAGTGTAAATTGCGTACTGCTTTAATGCCGTTGATTAAACTTGGGGCTGCTTTCGCATTTGGTTGATGAATCAAGCCTTTATAGCCGTCACCATTGGTACGAGGTTTTGCCGTATACACACGCATCACCATAAAAATACGGTCTTTTACCTCTTCTTGAAGGGCAGATAAACGTTTTGCATATTCTAGAACAGCCGCTTCATTATCAGAAGAACACGGACCAATGACTAGCAGAATGCGGTCATCTTCTCCGCGAATAATTGCATTTAGTTCCCGATCTCGTGCTTCTTTTTTGGCTAAAGCATCTCCTTTTAATTTCGATAGATTGCGAACCTTTGCTACGTCAATTGGCTGACTAGTTGCTTTAAATGTCATAATCTCCCTCTCTTTACACTACTTATCTGTGGCGTCCGTGACAATTTTTGAATTTCTTCCCTGAACCACATGGACATAAGTCATTGCGCTTCACTTTTGTCAAATCGATATCACTAGGTAAGCCAGATTTTTGTGCTGCAATATTACGTGTTGCCGTTGTACTGATATGGTGTTCCGTCCGTGGACGCTCTTGCTCATGAATTTGAGCTTTCATCATCAGCCGTGTAACATCAAACTCAATCGAACCAATCATATCATTAAACATGCGGAAACTTTCTGCTTGATATTCAACAACCGGATTGTTTTGAGCATAACCTCGGAGTCCAACAGCATTACGTAATTGATCTAAAGCATCAATATGGTCAGTCCATTTATTGTCCACTACACGCAGAATCAAAACTTTTTGGAATTCTCTGACTGATTCTTCATCTCGCAATTTTGCGACCTGATTGTCATATACTTCCAGTGCTCGTTGATACAAGTTTTCCTTTATTTCATCATCTGATAAGTCGATTAAGTCTGATATGTTGATAGAATCTTCGGGCACCAGATTATATTTAGCAAAATTCACAATAGCTTCGATTTTTTCTTGCTGTTCGGCACGACTATTGCCATCTACAAAACGATTAATAGTCCGCTTCATCATAGCGTGAATTTCCGGCGCTAAATCACGATCAGCCGTAATGACATCATAACGTTGTGCATAGATAATCTCACGTTGCTCACGCATGACATCATCATATTGAAGGACTTGTTTACGTGTATCGTAATTGTTCCCTTCAACACGCTTTTGGGCTCCTTCCACTTGACGAGTAAACATTTTGGATTTGATAACCGACTCTTCTTCACTCATTTTGAAGCGTTCCATAACTGCTTTAATCCGCTCTGAACCAAAACGACGCATGAGCTCATCTTCAAGTGACAGATAAAATTGCGATTCCCCTGGATCTCCCTGACGTCCGGAACGACCACGAAGCTGATTATCGATACGACGACTCTCATGACGTTCTGTACCAATGACACAAAGTCCACCTAACTCGCGAACGCCTTCACCAAGTTTAATATCCGTACCACGACCAGCCATATTGGTTGCAATCGTTACAGCACCTCGCTGACCAGCATTCATAATGATTTGTGCTTCTTTATAGTGATTTTTCGCATTCAATACTTCATGAGGAACTCCAGCTTCGACTAATTTTTTAGAAATATAATCACTCGTTTCAACAGCAACCGTCCCCACAAGTACAGGTTGCCCTTTTTCATGACGAGCTTTCACATCTTGGACAACTGCTTTAAATTTTGATTCAATACTTGGATAAAGAAGGTCTGGGTGATCAATACGAGCCACCGGACGGTTTGTAGGAATCGGAATCACTCGAATATTATAAGTTTCGCGGAATTCTTCTTCTTCTGTCTTGGCCGTTCCCGTCATTCCTGACAATTTCTTATACATACGGAACAGATTTTGGTAAGTGATAGAAGCTGAGGTCTTCGTTTCATCTTGAATTGGTACACCTTCTTTAGCTTCAATTGCTTGGTGGAGTCCATCAGAATAGCGGCGACCTTCCATTGTCCGACCTGTAAATTGGTCAACAATCAAAATTTCCTGTTCTTCACTAACCACATAGTCAATGTCCAACAGCATAATATAATTTGCACGAAGAGCATTGTCAACAAAGTGAGTCAGTGCTACATTTTCAATGTCATACAGGTTTTCTAGTTTGAAATAACTTTCTGCCTTATCAATCCCCGAATCAGAAAGTCCAATAGTCTTAGACTGAACATCAATAATATAATCATCTTTGTTTAATGATTTTACAAAGCTATCCGCCATATGATAAAGCTGATTTGTATCAGACGAAGTTGGTCCGGACACAATTAAAGGGGTACGAGCTTCATCAATCAAAATGGAGTCCACTTCATCAACCAAAGCATAGTTAAGTGGGCGTTGCACCATATTTTCAGCACGCACTACCATATTGTCGCGCAAATAGTCAAACCCAATCTCTGCATTCGTTGAATAGGTAATATCACAAGCGTAGGCTTCTTTCTTTTCTGCTGATGACTTTGCGGCAAGGTTAATACCAACAGAAAGTCCCAACCAAGAGTACAATTCACCCATTTCAGTTGCGTCACGTTCTGTCAGGTACTCATTTACTGTGACAACGTGTACACCTTCACCAGACAAAGCATTCAGATAAACCGGCATGGTCGCAGTCAAAGTCTTTCCTTCCCCTGTGCGCATTTCTGGTACATCTCCATGGTGTAAGACAATCCCGCCCATAATCTGTACAGGATAAGGGAAGAGGCCTAACACACGTTTTGCGCCTTCGCGAACAACTGCAAAGGCCTCATAAAGCAAATCATCTAATGACTCACCATTTTGATACCGCAACTTAAATTCATCTGTCTTTGCTTTCAAAGCCTCATCTGACAAAGCAGCCATTTCATCTTCATAAGCCATGACTTTCTTCGCCATTTTTTCTAATCTTCTTAATTCGCCTTTATCATTTTCGATAATTGTTCTTAAAATATTCGCCATTTCTTTCCTTACTTGTAATAATTCTTATTTTAAAATGTTCTTTTCATTATAGCATTTTTCACTATATCTTTCAAGAAAATAAAAGGATAAAAACGGCAGTTCCATTCAAAACTACCGTTCCATGTCCTTACTCTTTTAAGTGATAAGAATAACTAGCTACAACAACATTTTCATGCCATCTGAGAAAATATTTCAATTTCAAGCTCATTTGATTGTGCAGCATATTTTGCCAGCTATGATTTGGAATGAACTGTGGTACTAATACCGTTACGGTATAACCTTTCTTCTGCGCATTACGAGCGACTTTTGTCACATACTGTACTGTTGGTCTGATGATATTACGGTAACTTGTTTCTACATTGACAAATTGGATATCTGAAAAATAGTGTTTAAATTCACTTGCTACTTCCTCATCTTTTTCTTGTGTTTCTTTAGTAGATACGTGCATAGCAATCACTTCATCACCAATACTACAAGCATAATTCATCGCACCGGCACTAACACGCGTAACATTCCCAACAAGGACCAAAACCAGATTTCCTGCATAGTCCACGCGTTCGACTTCTTTATTCAAGCGCAGTTGCTTAGCGACTTTGTTATAATGATTTTTGATTGTTAAGAAAACCCAAAGTAAAATAATAATAATTGGGAAGAATGGCCAGATATCTCGCAAACGGAAAATCAACAAAATCGCCACAATCGTGTAACAAATCGCTGCACCCAGAATATTTGTTACAGAATGTTTTAAGAAATGCTTTCCGTGCTGTTTGCGCCAATGTACGACCATTCCTGTTTGAGAAAGCGCAAAAGGTACAAATACACCAATGGTATAAAGTGGAATGAGCCGTTCAGTATTCCCATTAAAAATTAGCAAAAGAAGAATAGCACCGATAGCTAAAGTCAGAATCCCATTTGAATAACCAAGGCGTGCTCCTTTTTCCATATACATATGTGGCATATATTTATTTTTTGCCATATTGTAAGATAGCATAGGAAAGGCCGAAAAGCCTGTATTAGCTGCTACAGCAAGAATGAGTGCTGTTGACAGTTGGAAAATATAAAAGAGAAGCCGCCCAATAGGTGAATTTCCCAAAATAGCTTGTGCCATTTGAGCGAGTATTGTAACGTCTTTTATCGGAACGATTCCAATCCAGTAGTTTAAAAAAGTAATACCGGCAAACATGAAGCCTAAAATGGCAGCCATAATTGCTAATGTTTTCGCTGCATTTTCAGCTTTTGGTGTTTTGAAAAATGGTACAGAATTTGAAATAGCTTCCACACCTGTCAGAGAAGCTGAGCCGCTCGTAAATGCACGAAGCAGAAGAACCAAACTGACACCTGAAATAGATTTTCCAATCGGAGCTGTTGCATGGTAGGATAAATTTCCCAGCAATAATTGCGATAAACCAAAGCCAATTAAGAAAACGGTACTTGCGATGAACAAATAAACTGGAATCATCAGCGAAACCGCCGATTCCCGCAATCCGCGTAAGTTCATTAGCATTAAAGCCAGCACTAAAACGATCGAAATATGCAAGTTATATGGGTGCAATGCAGGAATTGCTGACGTAATCGCATCTGCTCCAGACGAAACAGATACCGCTACCGTCAACATATAATCAACCAGCAAACTACCGCCTGAAATCAGACCAGCTTTTGGTGAAAGATTTTCCGTTGTAACCATATAAGCCCCACCACCTTGTGGATAGGCATGAATCACCTGACGATATGAAATAGTCAAACTAGCCAATAAAATCAGCACCACAATACCAATTGGCAACGACCACCAAATTGCACCAGCAGATACGGATACCAAAACCAAAACAACTTGTTCAGGACCATAAGCAATCGAAGACAGAGCATCACTTGATAACATGGCTAGGGCTTGCAACTTTGTTAATAGGTTTTCTTCTTCTCCCTCATTGCTTGATTTCAAAGGTCGACCAATAAAAATATTTTTCAACTTGGAAAACATATTTTTCTCCTAAATTTTTCAATATCAGCCATTATAACGCTTTTCTGAAATAGTATCAATGTTTTCTGAAAATGACATCATTTTTTAATATAACTGATAATTTCTGCATAAATAAGAGAATAAAATAGACTACTATAATTCCTTTGAAATCATCTGTAAAAATGAGTAAACTAATGAACCACTACATCATGATGCTTTAGACTTATGCTTTTAAAGAGGTTGCGGACTTTTTCCCAACCTCTGATTTTCTATATAAAAGTTATTAAGGATGACTGACAATCATTTCAAGATCTTGTCCCTCAAAAGTCCAAGCCTCCACGTCGCTTGGTAAAATGAAATGGTCTCCTTTTGCAATCGGATAAGCTTTCTCATCTACTGTCAGCATCCCTTGTCCTGCTAACACACTCACCAATGAATAAGGGACCGTTTTCTCAATCGCAACTTTCCCTGACACTTCCCATTTGTAAACGGCAAAGAAATCACTGGCAACCAAAAGGGTTGATTGCAAATCATCTGCTTTCACAGTAACTGGTCGACTATTGGCCGGCGCACCGATATTGAGTACATCAATGGATTTTTCTAGATGAAGCTCGCGCAAATTGCCTTGAGCGTCTTTTCTGTCGAAATCATAAACACGATAGGTAGTATCACTGGACTGTTGCGTTTCTAAAATCAAGATACCTGAGCCAATGGCGTGCATGGTGCCACTTGGAACATAGAAGAAGTCCCCAGCCTTGACTGGCACCTTGGTTAAGAGCTTCTCCCATTCTTTCTTTTCAATCTGCTGGCGCAACTCTTCTCGTGACTGAGCACTGTGTCCATAGATGATTTCTGCTCCTTCATCTGCCGCGATCACATACCAGCACTCGGTCTTTCCTAATTCTCCTTCGTGCTCCATAGCATAGTGGTCATCTGGATGAACCTGAACACTAAGCCAATCATTGGCATCCAAAATTTTGGTTAAAAGCGGAAAAACAGGCTCGTTGCTATTGCCAAACAATTCACGGTGCTCAGCATAGACTTTATCCAATCCTTGTCCTGCAAATCGACCGTTTTTTATAGTAGATACTCCGTGTGGATGAGCCGAAATCGCCCAGTATTCGCCTACTTTATCACTGGGAATTTCATAGCCGAATTCATCTCGTAGCTTCGTTCCGCCCCAGATTTTTTCCTGCATAACAGATTGTAAAAATAATGGTTCTGACATCATTTCCTCCTTTAATATTGTACAAACAACTTAAATATTTTTAACATCTAAAAGCGAATACCCTCTCGTGTCAAAGCGATTGCGGCTTCTCGAGTACTCAATCGGACGCCCATTTTCGAGATAAACGACTTGTTCAACCTGCAAAAGTGGATCATCATTTTGACAGTCCAGATACATTTTATCATATTCATCTGGCTTTTCAGCTGTTATATGGCGATAACTTCCGGCAAATTTTAAGTTTAATTCATCCCATAAATAAGCATAGATAGACTGAAGTAAAATACTCTCATCCAATCCTGGCACCAAATCACACGGCATATAAGTGTGTTCCAACACATAGGGCTTCTCATCAAGCAGACGCAAACGTATGATTTTATAAACTGGCGTCGTCACTTCCACTTGCAGGCGCTCTGCAATCTCGGCTTCTGGGAATTCAACTGCAAACTGAATAATCTGGCTCGTTAATTTTCGGTCATCATTTTTGAAATCTTGACTCAAGCCATTGTAATTATTCAAGCGAAATTTTGAATCTTCTTTATCCCAAAAAGAGGAATTTAACACTCTCGTTCCATTTCCTTGTTTGGAAAAAATCAATCCCTCAATGGTTAGAATCTCAACAGCTTTTTTTATAGTCATTCGGCTAACACCGAACTCTTTTGATAATTCAGACTGAATAGGCAACATGGAGTCTACTGGGTAGACTCCATTTGCGATTCTATCTCGAAGTATATTTGCTATTTCTTCGTATTTAGGCATATGATAGCTCCTGCAAATCTGTCATTCATCTCATTATAATACAGAATCAGGTTGTTTGTCCAGCATACGAAGGAATGGATACCAGATAAATCCAACAATCACCATATCCACTAACTGAAGGACACCACCTAAAATGGAATTGGTTGCTAGCATTCCGCTAAAGAATACGGGCACCGTCCAAGGAACTGCCACTCCTGTTGGAGCTGGAACAATTCCTACTGCCATCACAATATAGTTAAACGCAGTCACAACAATCGGTGCTAAAACCCATGGAATCAGAATAGTCGCATTCAAAACGATTGGCAAGCCAAAGATAACTGGTTCATTGACATTGAATAGCCCCGCTCCAAGAGCAAGTCGTCCAACGTCCTTATACATTTTCTTTTTCAGAATAAAAGCCATAATGATAACTACAGCTAGCGTCATCCCAGAACCACCTAAACCAACAGTAAATGTTTCCATAAATGATTTGGAAATAATGTGTGGCAAATGCTTGCCAGCCTGATAAGCCTCTAAGTTATCCAACATCAATGTATTCCAAATTGGATCCATGACAGAATTAACAAGAATTTGTCCATGAAGTCCAAAGAACCATAAAAATTGAACAAAGAAGATTGCAAGTAAAGTTGCCCAGATACTACTTCCCAAGCCAACCAGCGGCGTTTGAATAACCTTATAAATAATATCATGAAGATTTGCATTGAAAAATCCTGTCAAACCAGCATTGACAAACAAGAATATGGAAAGAGTCAATACGGCAGGAATCAAAGCCGCAAACGACTTGGCTACTGCAGGCGGAACGCTGTCTGGCATTTTAATCTGCCAACCTTTTTTCGTTGCCCAGCAGTAGATTTCCGCTGCCAAAAATGCAACCAGCATTCCAAGGAACATCCCTTTTGCCCCTAAACGGTCTAAACTCAAGACGCCTGAAATTTTTTCACCTTTTTCTGACATGGTATAAAAAGGTGTCAAAAGAAGAAAACTAGAAAAGGAAACTGCTCCTCCAAAAATTCCTTCCACATCATAAGATTTTGATAAATAATAGCCAATACCAAACGTTACAAAGATTGTCATAATTGACATCGTTGCATTTTGTCCACTGCCAAACAGATTAGACAAAGTAGCTTTCGTTGCATCATTAAAAAATGGCAAATTGTTAAATACCACTACAATTGAGCCAAACATCGTTAATGGAAAGGAGAGCATAAAGGCATCTCGTAAAACAGCCAAATAACGATTGGAAGCGAGTTTGTTTGCCAATGGCAACAACTTATCACCGATTTGATCTAGAAACTTGTTCATCAATCTTCCCACTTTTTCTTTTTTGATACTCTAACTATACTATACTTTTTATAAAATGTCTATACTTTTTATATAAAAGATTGACTTTTTTTGAAAAAAGTATAGTATTATATTGTAGACTATTTTTAAAAAGGAGAAAATATATGACATTTTTAACATTTCCAAAAGGCTTCTTTTGGGGAACTGCTTCCAGTGGACCGCAAACAGAAGGTCGATTTGACGGCGATGGAAAAGGAGAGAATATCTGGGACTATTGGTACAACAAAGAACCTGAAAAATTCTTCAACCATATTGGACCTGATAAAGCTTCCTATATTTATCAGTATTACAAAGAAGATGTGCAACTAATGAAAGCAACTGGACACAATTCTTTCCGCACTTCTATCCAATGGAGTCGTCTAATCCCAGAAGGCGTTGGTGCTGTTAATCCACAAGCCGTAGATTTTTACAATTCATTCATTGATGAACTGATTACAAATGGGATTGAACCATTTATTAACTTATACCATTTTGACATGCCAATGGCACTACAAGCAAAAGGCGGTTGGCTTAATCGGGAAACGGTTGATGCTTATGTAAACTTTGCAAGAACTTGCTTTAACCTATTTGGTGACCGCGTCAAATACTGGTTCACTCATAATGAACCTATTGTCCCTGTCGAAGGTGGTTACCTCTACAATTTCCATTATCCAAATGAAATCAACATGAAACACGCTGTACAGGTGGCTTTTCACGAAATGCTCGCCAGCAGCTTAGCTGTCAAAGCCTATCACGAAAAGCAAGATGGTAAAATTGGGATTATCCTCAACTTAACCCCAAGCTATCCGCGTGATGAGAATAATCCTGAAGACGTCAAAGCTGCTCAAATTGCAGATGCTTTCTTTAATCGCTCTTTCTTAGATCCTGCCATCAAAGGCGAATACCCTGCTGATTTGATTGCTATCATTAAAGAATTGGATATGATTCCAGAATACACAGCTGAAGATTTGCAGACCATTAAAGAAAATACCATTGACTTGCTTGGTGCCAATTATTACCAGCCACGCCGAGTTAAAGCAAAGGAAAACCCTGCTGATAAAGACCCGCAAAATCCTATGCCAGATGATTTCTTTGACTACTACGATATGCCAGGTAAAAAAATGAACCCTTATCGCGGTTGGGAAATCTATGAAAAAGGAATCTACGACATTATGATGAATGTCCGTGATAACTATGGAAATCTTCCTTGCTATATCTCAGAAAACGGCATGGGCGTTGAAGGTGAGGAGCGCTATATCAACGCCAATGGTCAAATTGAGGACGACTACCGTATTGACTTCATCAAAGATCACCTCCGTTACCTACACCAAGCCATTGAAGAAGGAGCTAACTGCATCGGCTATCATCTTTGGACTTGTATGGACAATTGGTCCTGGTGCAATGCCTACAAAAATCGCTATGGTCTCATTGCCGTTGACCTTGATAAGAAAGGAAAACGAACCATTAAAAAATCAGGTTATTTCTTTAAAGAGTTGTCTGACAAAAACGGTTTTGAAGATTAAATGTGACAAAACTCCCCAAGGGTTCCGATACCTTGGGGAGTTTATGCTAAATAAAAGATAAAAAATAAACCTATAACATGTAACTAATTCACACAAATACTATAAGTTTATTCTTAGGAGGTTTATAAATAAATTATTTTTCTTCTAACTTTTTATATAATTCAAGCATCTCTAATGCCACTTCACGTAATGTCATTGTTGTCATCAAATGATCCTGTGCATGAACCATGATGATCTCAATCTTAATCTCAACGCCACTTGCGTAATCTTGCAACAATTTCGTCTGTGCGTGATGTGCTTCAACCAATTCTGTATTCGCGGCTTCCAATTTTTGAGAAGCTTCATCGTAGTGACCAAGTCGCATCGCTGCAAATGCTTCGTGTACTGTTGCACGCGCAGTTCCACTATGAAGAATGATTTCAAATGCTACTACTTGTAATTCTTCTGTATTCATAACATCCTCTTTATAGATTGTCTGTGACTACTTTAGCCAGAGCTGCGACTCCTGTTGGGATTGGAACATAGGCTTGAGGTGGAATTTGAACAACTGGACGTCCAACTTTTTCTCCGAGGTCAGCAAATTGTTTGAAATACATTCTTGTTTGAGGACTAATTAAATAAAGATCAAATGTGGCAGATTCAATTACTTTATTTCCTTCTGTTGCTCCAATTGCTTCAACAGTAATATCTTGTCCTTGACCTTGAAGGTATTCAGTTGTCTTTTTAGCCATGAGAGAAGAAGACATCCCTGCTGCACAGATAATTAACGCTTTTGTCATGAAATTTCTCCTTAAAATTTTGTATATGAGGTAAGTTTTTATTAACAAATTACCTATCATTGAAATTAGTATAGCACAGTTTTTATTAAATGTCTAGTCTTTTATATATAAAGATTATACTTTTTCAAAAATTTAATAACAAAAAACTCTTTCCGGTCAAAGTTTGACTAGAAAGAGTCCCTATTGTAATTTATCGTTTGTCATTTCCTTTACGCATACTCTGCGTCTTCATCGAATTGACTATTGTAAAGATCAGCATAGAAGCCATTTTCTTCCATCAATTGATCGTGATTTCCTTGTTCAATGATATTACCATTACGCATGACCAAAATCAAATCAGCATTACGAATTGTTGACAAACGGTGAGCAATGACAAAGGAAGTTCGTCCTTCCATTAGTTTATCCATCGCTTTTTGAATCAATTCTTCTGTCCGCGTATCAACAGATGAAGTCGCTTCGTCCAAGATAAGCAACGGAGCATCTTTAAGAAGGGCACGCGCAATGGTCAGCAATTGCTTTTGCCCCACAGAAAGACTTATTGTATCGTCCAGCACCGTATCGTATCCTTTTGGCAAAGTCTTGATGAAGTGATGAACCCCGACAGCTTTAGTCGCTGCCACAACCACTTCATCAGAAATATTCTTCTGATTGTAAATCAAATTTTCTTTAATCGTTCCCTCAAATAACCAAGTGTCTTGAAGGACCATTGAGAAAGCATCGTGTACCTCAGAACGTTTCATTTGCTTGGTATCAACACCATCAATAGTAATCCGCCCTTTCTCAATTTCATAAAATTTCATCAACAGATTGACAATCGTCGTTTTCCCAGCACCGGTCGGACCGACAATGGCAATCTTTTGCCCTGCTTTGGCATTGGCAGAGAAATCATGAATAATCGTTCGATCTGGATTATAACCAAAGAATACCTTATCAAAGGCAACATCTCCTTTTAGGGTCGTGAGTTGTTGCGCTTTGTGTTCATCATTTTCCATTTCCGGCTCTGCTAAAAATTCAAATACGCGTCCCATAGCAGCGCTAGCTTGTTGAAGAGTAGTAATCCCTTGTGCAATTTGGGACAAGGGTTGAGAAAAAATCCGTACATATACCATAAAGGCAACAATCGTCCCCATCGTGACATCACCATTCAATGCCATGCTCGCTCCAACCAATACGACCATCACATAACCAAAGTTCCCTGTAAATATCATTAACGGCATCATAATTCCAGAAATAAATTGGGACTTCCACATACTACTATAAAGATTCGTATTAAGCATTTGAAAGGCTTTTTTTGATTCCTCGGTAGCATTATAGCTGACAATGACATTGTGACCAGAATACATCTCTTCCACATATCCATTGACACTAGCAAGATTCTCTTGTTGTGTGCGGAAAAACCGTTGTGATTTGCCCATAATCAACGCAACAAAGACAAAACCAATCAAAACCGATCCAATCGTTACAAAGGATAGAACCACGTTGTTATAAAACATCATAAAGAGAACAGCAATAAGAAGCAAACTTGATGAAATCACTGTGCCTAAACTTTGGTTCAGAGATTGTCCAACAGTATCCACGTCATTAGTGACTCGTGAAAGAGTGTCCCCTTGCGAATGGCTATCAAAATACCGCAAGGGTAATTTATTAATTTTCTCCGCAATGGCTGTCCGTAAACGTTTTGAAAAATGCTGAACGACGGACGAAATAATAAAGGATTGCATATAATTTAATACAGTACCCACCGCATATAAAACGGCTAAGAAAAGAGCAATATTAGAGATCGCCTTCAGATCAATTCGACTTCTCATTCCTTCTGTGATAAGATTGGTAATTTCTTTTAATTTGACCGGACCATAAACCGTGATAACACTAGATAGCATTGCTCCCACAAATGCAACGAGCAATGGAAACTGGAATCCTTTGATATAGGGTTTCACTTGGCTAAATAAAGATGATTTTTTATTTTCCATTTTCCAATTCCTCCTTTGATAATTGTGAGTAAGCAATTTCTTGATAAACTTCGTTTGTCGCTAGCAGCTCTTTGTGAGTTCCTTGCCCAACAACTTTCCCTTTATCCAACACCAAGATCTGATCAGCATCCATGATCGTTGAAATCCGCTGAGCTACGATCAATCTGGTTGTAGCTTTCACTTTTTTCGCCAATTCTTCTCGCAAAATACGGTCTGTCTTATAGTCCAGTGCTGAAAATGAATCGTCAAAAATCAGAATTTCAGGTTTCCTAGCAAGTGCACGCGCAATCGCCAGCCGCTGCTTTTGACCACCAGAGAAATTGGTTCCGCTTTGTGCGACCTCTGAGTGCAGACCACCTTCTTTTTCTTCAACAAATGATCTCGCCTGTGCCAAGTCCAACGCAGACCACATTTTTTCATCATCCAATGGACTTTCATTGCTTTGTCCAAAATCTAAATTACTCTTTATATCACCAGAAAAGAGAACAGCTTTTTGTGGAATGTAGCCAATTTTATTATGCAAATCTTCCAACTGATAATCTTTTACATTCACGCCATCTACTAAAATTCTTCCTTCTGTCACATCATAGAAACGAGGAATTAAACTAATTAGGGTTGATTTCCCAGAACCAGTTGATCCGATGAAAGCTACCGTTTCGCCCGCTTTAGCTGTAAAGCTAACATGTTCAATGACAGCCTCAGAGTTTTTAGTATAGCGGAAAGAAACATTGTCAAATACCACTTCACCTTTGACATCTTTAGCTGTTTTGGGTTGCATTGGAGATTCAATCGTTGAACGCAAATCAAGTACCTCATTAATCCGTCCCGCAGACACCAAGGTACGAGGAAGAACGATAAACAGAGCAGCCATGAGCATGAAGCCCATTACGACCTGCATAGCATAAGACATAAAGACAACCATGTCGCTAAAGATTGGCAAACGTCCTGGTAAAGCTGCATCTTGAATCAAGTAAGCACCAATCCAGTATATTGCCAAGGTCAAACCACTCGAAATCCCCATCATAATTGGATTTAAAATAGCCATGAGCCGACTAACAAAGAGATTCAACCGAGTCACTTCATCATTTGCCCCTGCAAATTTATCATCTTGATAGTCTTCAGCATTGTAAGCTCGAACAACACGAATCCCTGTTAGACTTTCACGCGTAATACTATTTAACTTATCAGTCAACCGTTGAATAACAGATTGCTTTGGAAAGGCCAACGTCATCAAAACTGTCGTCATAATCATATTCACAATAACTGCGACAATAACTGCCCACAGCCAGTATTCTGATTTCCCAATGATTTTTGTAATCGCCCAAATCGCCATAATCGGTCCACGAGTCACGACTTGCAAGCCCATAGTAATCATAAGCTGAATTTGCGTAAGATCATTGGTTGTCCGCGTTAAAAGACTTGGAATAGAAAATCTCTTAATCTCAGCATTTGAATAATCCAGTACACGATTGAAAATATCTGAGCGCAAGCTCGTTGTAAAGCTAGCTGCCAATCTAGCCGCAATAAAACCAACTACCACAGCACTGAGAAAACTAGCAAATGACAATCCAATCATTTTCAAGCCCGGATTCCACAAATCAGAAACGACTGTTCCTTTCGTCTGTAGGAGTTCCGTAATTTTTGAAATATAGGTTGGAACCTCTAAGTCCAAATAAACTGCCAAACAAGTAAATAAGATACTGATGATAATCATCCCTACTTCTTTGACAGTTAAACGTTTAAACAATTTAACCATTCGCTTCTCCTTTTTCTAATTTTTCAATATTCTGATAAAATCGCCCCATTATTTGAAAAAAAGTCACCAAATCTTCTTCTGAAATGCCAGTCAATAAGCAGCGATCCATCTCATCAAAGAAATCCCGAATTTTATTCATGCGCTCTTTTGATTCCGATGTCAAACGAATAATCTTAGCGCGCTTATCTGCTTCACTCACTTCCAGATAAATCAAGCCATTTTTAACCATTCGCTTCATTAAATTACTAGCAACTGACTTGGTAATTCCCAACTCCTGCTCAATATCTTTAATAAAGGTCATCTTGCCACAATCTTCTCGATGATTCACAAAATGCAATACTTGCCCTTGTGGACCCGCCATAAATTCAATCCCTCGTTCTTTGGCAATTTTTTGAATCATCAGATGTGTCTTCCGTCCAAATCGCTTGAATTCCAATAATGGTTTTTCCATTTGATTTCCTTTCAAATAGTTCTCTAGAGAACCAGTTAGTTTTCATGAGAACTATTTTACTATAATTCAAATGAATGTCAAGTAATAAGTTTCTATGAGAACTATTTTTATTAAAATAAAATAGCTGACCAAAAATTCAGCCAGCTATCCTTATTTTTTATATAAGACGTTTACTTTTCAGCACTGTCATATTTTCCAGTATGAAACTCTGTGATACTATCATGTCCCGGCAACTCTGGTAAACCTAAAGAATCCTCACGAGTAAAGGCTTCACGCAAACCAGATGTCCAGGCGGTTTGCTCTAGTTGTTCTGGACTAATTTGGTGTACAATTTCATCACCACGACCTTCTTTTATCTTTTGCCCAAACAACGGATCAATTAATGTTCCGCGACCAACTGCAATCAAATCAGTCGGAGTCTGTGCAATCGCATCCTGCGCATCTTCCTCACTAAAGACACCACCAACAATAATTAGCTTAGTTTGATTATCTAGAATGGATTTAAAATGCTCAGCATAAGTCCGATCAGAGCCAACAGGTTTTGACGCATATCCTTCCCAGAGCGACAGATGAATGTAATCCAACTCATATTTGATGACCTCTCGAATCAAGGCTTGGGCTTCTCTATAACTATAACCGACCTCATCTCCGTGAATTTCTTCAGGACTGATCCGATAGCCTACGATAAAATCTTTTGGTGCATATTCTTCTACTACTCGTTTCACTTCTTTTACGACCGCAAGAGGAAAAGCCATGCGTTTTTCTAAAGAACCGCCCCATTTATCCTCACGCACATTTGAGAAACTTGAAAAAAATTGCTGCAAGAGATAATGATTTGCACCATGAATTTCCACTCCTGAAAAACCAGCCTCAATAGCACGCTTAGTGGCACGTCCAAAATCTTTAATAATCCCTTCAATCTCAGCATTCGTCATTTCACGAACTGGATAAGACAAAAATGAAAAATCAAGAGCACTGGGTGCCAAAACCTCCTCACCTTTAACAGCGCGACCAGAAGCTTCGCGCCCACCATGATGAATCTGCAAAATAGCTTTGTTGCCATTTTTCTGCAAGGCTGCCGCAATCTTTTTAGCTCCCTCTAGATGCTCATCGGAGTAAATTCCTAATTGTTCAGGATAACCTGGTCTAGAGCAAGGTCCACCTGACTCACTCACATAATGGTACTCAGCAATCAATAATCCTGCCGCCTGTGAACGAGCATGATAATAGCGCAAGGTATCATCAGAAACGAAACCACCTTTCAAACCACTAAAGGTTAGCATTGGCGGCATAACCAAACGACTAGAGAGCTGAGCACCATGACGGAATTGAACCGTATCTATAAGACTCTTTGACATGACAAATCCTCCTTAAAATTTAAATTTTTGATTCCACTATTATTTTATTAAAACCATCATCGCAGATAATAACTCATTTAGCTAAGCATATTCCCCAGACTTCATTTCCAGCAAATCCACTTTTTGCATCACAAATCAACCATTCCCTACGCTTTTTTAAACTATAAACATTGTTCATCAAGATTCATTCGACAAAATTTACAAAATTCTAGCATTTCTTCACTATTAGTCGATTTTTTCCGACATAGCATATATTACACGTTCTTCTATATCAAAATACCTTCCAAGTGATCCAATTCATGCTGGCAAATTTGTGCTGGAAAATCTTTCAAAGTTAGCGTTTGTTTTTGCCAATTCTGGTCCAAATATTCAACCATAATTTCCTTATAACGAGTCGTCAAGCAACTTCCCGAAAGTGATAAACACGATTCTTCTGCTTGATAAGGAGAGGACTTCCTTTTCAAAATAGGATTGAACATGATAACAGGCACTATACCATACATGAAAATAATCGCTCGTTTTTGCACCCCAATCATATTGGCCGCCATTCCGACACACCTATCTTGATTTGCTTTTAAAGTATCTAATAAATCCTGCCCAATTTCGATATCTTTTTCGGTCGCTAATTGCGCTTTCTGTTGTAAAAATAATAGATCTTTTACAATTGGTTTAATCATTTTCCTCCTCATAAGAAAAAAGCAAGTTCATTCAATATCCTTTTACTTGCTCTCAATTCACTTAATTATCCTTTGACTTTTTCACTGACTTTTTTAGCTAAAACAAAATTTCCAAGTGTTGCTGAGCCATTTCCAGCAACAGCTGGTGTCACAATATAGTCACGCACATCAGGTACTGGCAGATAACCGTTCAAAAGAACAGTGAATTTTTCACGAACGCGATCCAGCATATGTTGTTGCGCCATGACCCCTCCACCAAAGACAACAACATCGGGACGGAAAGTCACTGTTGCTTGAATCGCTGCTTGTGCAATATAATAAGCTTGAATATCCCAGATAGAACTGTTTAGTTCTATATTTTCTCCTCGAATGCCAGTACGAGCCTCTAAGCTAGGTCCAGCAGCCAATCCCTCCAAACAACCATTATGGAATGGACAAACACCATTAAATTCTTTCTCTACATCCATCGGGTGTTTCGCAACATAATAATGCCCCATTTCAGGATGACCTGTTCCACCAACAAATTCACCACGTTGAATAGCACCAGCACCAATACCTGTTCCAATCGTATAATAAACCAAATTTTCAATACGACCACCAGCATTGTTTCGTGCTACTATTTCACCGTACGCAGAGCTATTAACATCTGTCGTAAAGAAAATCGGCACATTCAATGCACGCCGCAAAGCACCAACAATATCAACATTTGCCCAGTGTGGCTTGGGTGTAGTTGTAATAAAACCATATGTTTTTGAATTTGGATCAATATCAATCGGTCCAAAAGAACCAATTGCCAATCCCGTCAAATTCTCAAAGCGTGAGAAAAATGCAATTGTTTTATCCAATGTTTCAATCGGTGTAGTCGTTGGAAATTGTGTTTTCTCAACCACTTCAAAATTGTCGCCACCAACTGCACAAACAAATTTTGTACCACCAGCCTCTAAGCTTCCATACAATTTTGTCATTTCAAAACCTCTTTATATTTTGTTTTATTCTCTATTCATTATAGCATATCTTCATGTCACTTCTGAGTACAAATTTCAGTTATTCTTCTCTTTTTCAAAGAAAAGCGAACAAACATTCATTTGCTCGCTTTATCTTACATTAGACTTTCAACTCAATGACAGCCTCTCCCTTAGTTACTGCACCCTCTGCAACAGGAGTGACAGAAGCGTAATCAGCCGTGTTGGTAACAATCACCATGGTTGTGTCATCAAGACCAGCGGCTGCAATTTTGGCAACGTCAAATGTACCAAGAACATCACCTGCTTTGACTTTAATACCTTGAGCAACTTTTTGATCAAATCCATCACCGTTCATAGAAACTGTGTCGATACCAATATGAATCAAAATCTCAGCTCCATTTGTCGTTTTCAATCCGTAAGCATGACCAGTTGCAAATGCGATTGTCACTTCTGCATCAGCAGGAGCATATACAACCCCTTCACTAGGTTTTACTGCGATTCCTTGTCCCATAGCACCACTTGAGAACACTGGATCATTAACATCTTTCAAATCAACGATTGAACCAACGATTGGAGAAAGGATTGTTTCGTCAGTAAGAACTGGCGCAGCAGCTTCATTCGCTTCGACTACTTCTTTAGCTTCAGTAGCTTCTTCTTCAGCATCTTTATAACCAAATGCATAAGTCAAACCAAATCCAAGACCAGTTGTTACAAGTACCATAAAGATATATTGAAGAACTTGACCATTCAGATAGAGAAGCGTACCTGGGATGATGGTAATCCCAAATCCAGTCCCAGCAAGTCCAAGAATAGAGGCTAACCAACCACCAATAGCACCGGCAGCAAGACCCAGAACGAATGGTTTACCATAACGCAAGTTCACCCCGAAAATAGCTGGCTCAGTGATTCCAAGACCTGCAGAGAGAGCTGCTGGAAATGCAAGAGCTTTTAATTTTTTAGATTTTGTTTTTACACCAACTGCAAGAGTTGCACCGGCTTGGGCTGTCATAGCAGCTGTAATAATCGCATTAAAGGCATCTTTTCCTTCATTGGCAATCAATTGCGCTTCTAATAAGTTGAAGATATGGTGCACACCTGTTACCACAATTAGTTGGTGAATACCCCCAAGAATCAAACCTGCTAAGCCAAACGGTAAGGCAAGAATAGCTTTTGTTGCAGCAAGAATGACATTTTCAAGTGAATGGAAAATTGGACCAATGATAAAGAGACCCAGAACTGACATCACAAGGAAAGTCAAGAATGGCACAACAAGCAAATCAAGCACATCTGGAATTTTCTTATGCAACCATTTTTCAAGCTTCGCACCAAGTAGACCAATGAAGAAGGCTGGCAAAACTGAATTTTGATAACCAACGACCGGAATAAAACCAAAGAACATGATCGGCTTGGCATCACCAGAAGCAACAGCCCAAGCATTTGGAAGAGCTGTATTTACCAGCATCAAGCCAAGTACAATACCAATAACCGGATTCCCACCAAATACACGGAAAGCCGACCAAGAAATCAAAGCAGGGAAGAAAGCAAAAGCTGTATCTGTCAAAACGACTGTATAAGTATAGAAATCTGATGCAGCAAAAGCTTTTGAGGTTGTTCCAAATAATCCAAGAATCGTATCATTATTAATCGCACCACGAATCCCCATGAAAAGACCTGTTGCTACAATGGCTGGTAAGATAGGTACAAATACATCACCAAATGTACGAACAGCACGTTGGAACCAATTTCCTTTTTTAGCAGCTTCTGCTTTTTGTTCACCAGTTGAAGAAGTTGGTAAGCCAAGTGCAACCACTTCATCATATATTTTATTAACGGTACCAGTCCCAAAGATAATTTGATATTGACCTGAATTAAAGAATGCTCCTTGAACCTTCTCAAGATTCTCAACCCTGTCTTTAGCAATTTTAGCTTCATCCTTGACCATAATACGCAGACGGGTTGCACAGTGAGCAACACTACTTACATTGTCTCGTCCACCGATGGCTTCAATGACCGCTTTTGCAATGTCTTTATTTTCCATTTGCATCTCCTTATTGAAAATAATTAACTTTTATGAAAGCGATTTAATCGCTCCTACGACTATTATTTTAACATGATTTAAAAATATGTCAAGCGTTTTACAGAAATTTTATTTTTTTCTGCTAAAAAGTTGATTTTTCTAAAGAAAACGTTTACTATATAAGTAAGAAAACTATATTGGAGGATAAAAGATTGGCTTGGACAACCGAACAACGCTACAAACGTTATGAAAACTGGACAACAGATGAAATCAATCAAATAAAAGAAAATATTGAAAAATCCCCTTGGCATACTAGTTACCATGTAGAACCTCAGACAGGATTACTCAATGATCCAAACGGCTTCTCTTATTTTAATGGTAAATGGATTGTGTTCTATCAGAACTTCCCTTTTGGAGCAACCCACGGTCTAAAATGCTGGGTACAGCTCGAAAGTGATGATTTAGTCCATTTCACAGAGACTGGTGTACGAGTTCTACCAGATACGAAACTGGATAGCCACGGCGCCTACTCTGGCTCTGCTATGCAGTTTAATGACAAGCTTTTCCTTTTTTATACCGGAAATGTTCGCGATGAAAATTGGGTACGCCACCCACACCAAATCGGAGCATTGCTGGATAAAGAAGGGAAACTCGAGAAGATTGATAAAGTCTTGATTGAGCAGCCAAAAGAAGCTACAGATCACTTTCGCGATCCACAGATTTTCAATTATAAAGGTCAGATCTATGCCATTGTCGGCGGACAAAATCTGGACAAAAAAGGGTTTATCAAGCTTTATAAAGCAGTTGAAAACAACTATACAAACTGGGAAGAAGTCGGCGATTTAGACTTTGAAAATGACAATACAGCCTATATGATGGAATGCCCCAATCTTGTCTTTATTGATGAAACACCTGTTTTGCTCTACTGCCCTCAAGGTTTATCAAAAGAAGTTGCTCCTTACGACAATATTTTCCCAAACATGTATAAGATAGGTCAATCGTTTGACATAGCAAAGACAGCAATTGTCGATCCTAGTCCTCTGCAAAATTTAGATTATGGATTTGATTGCTATGCCACCCAAGCTTTCAATGCTCCAGATGGCCGTGTCTTAGCAGTCAGCTGGTTAGGTTTGCCGGATATTGCTTACCCATCTGATCGTTTTGATCATCAAGGAATTTTCTCGCTTGTCAAGGAATTAACACTAAAAAAAGGAAAACTCTATCAATATCCTGTTCAAGCAATCCAAAACCTGCGGAAAGAGAATAAAGTATTCACCAACCAAGCAAAAACAAAAAATAGCTATGAACTGGAATTAGAATTTGCAAGTGGTTCACAAACTGAAATCATCCTCTTTGCAGATCAAAAACACAAAGGCCTCCGTATTCGCTTCGACATCAAAAATGGTCAAGTAACAATTGACCGTAGTGAAGTTGGCGAACAATATGCTCTTGAATTTGGGACAGTTCGCCGCTGTATGATTGAAAACCAAACTACAACTGCCTCAATTTTCATTGATAAGTCAGTTTTTGAAATTTTTATTAACAAAGGAGAGAAAGTATTTTCAGGTCGCATTTTCCCACATAATGACCAAAACGGCATTTTTATCACTGAGGGAAATCCAACCGGAACTTACTATGAATTAGATTATGGTCGCAAAACTAACTGATGTAGCAAAACTGGCAGGGGTCAGCCCCACAACCGTTTCCCGTGTGATTAACAAAAAAGGCTACCTCTCAGAAAAAACAATCACAAAAGTAACCGAAGCTATGCGAGAACTAGGCTACAAGCCTAATAATCTCGCTCGCAGCTTACAAGGAAAATCCGCTAAATTAATTGGACTGATTTTTCCAAATATTAGTCATATATTTTATGCTGAACTCATTGATAAATTAGAACACGAGTTATTTAATAGAGGTTACAAAACAATTATCTGCAACAGCGAACACAATTCAAGCAAAGAAAAAGAGTATCTGGAGATGCTAGAAGCCAATCAAGTCGATGGCATTATCTCTGGCAGCCATAACTTGGGCATTTCGGATTATGACCGCGTAACAGCCCCTATTATCTCTTTTGACCGCAACTTGTCTCCTTCTATCCCTGTTGTATCTTCTGACAACTATGCTGGTGGAACCCTAGCCGCAGAAACGTTGGTCAAATCTGGAGCTAAAAAGATCATTATGATTACCGGAAATGATAATTCCAATTCACCAACAGGTCTCCGCCATGCAGGCTTTGCCTCTGTCCTACCAACCGCTCCTATTATCAATGTATCTAGCGACTTCTCCCCCATTCGCAAAGAAATGGAAATCAAAAATATCTTAAAAGATAAGAAGCCTGATGCTATTTTTGCTTCAGATGATTTAACTGCCATTTTAATCATGAAAGTCGCTCAAGAACTGGGGACCAACATCCCAGAGGAACTAAAAGTTATTGGTTATGACGGAACTTATTTTGTGGAAAATTACTATCCACAGCTCGCCACTATTCAGCAACCATTAAAAGATATAGCTTGCTTACTGGTCGATTTATTGCTGCGAAAAATTGAAGGAGAAAAAGTTCCAACAACGGGTTACTTCTTACCTGTTCACCTTTCTTCAGGAAAAAGCATTTAACACTGTAAAATAATGAAAACCCACTTAATTTCTCCATACTTAAGTGGGTTTAATCTTTATTCGTTTCCTATGGACTTCTATTAATTATTCTACAAGGAGAAACTTATCAATTGCCTGCGCGCAGCCATCATGATCATTATCAGCTACGATGACATCCGCCAATCCTTTAATACTCTCATTAGCATTTCCCATAGCAATGCCCAAGCCTGCTTCACGAATCATACTTTCATCGTTATCTGCATCACCAACAGCAATAATCTGTTCCATAGGGAGTTGCAAATATTGAGCCAGGTGAGCTAAACCTTGCCCTTTTTCAACACCCCGCGCTGTTAGTTCAAGACCACTTACTTCTGATTTTATCATGGCAATATCCTCAGATAACAAAGTTCCATACGATTGATCTCGTTCATCAGCTGTTAAGTGATAGATGTTGATCTTACCAAAATTTTCTCTTTCCTTTGCTAACAAATCACAGATATTATCTACTAATACCGCTGTTTCGTCATACAGTTCAGTATAAATTTCCATATAGTAGTTCGCAATGTTCTCAAAATGAGAGCGCTGAAGATAGCCTTGTCCATTGATCATACCGACCACCATTAAATCGTGAGCTTCTGCCAACGCCTTCACTTTATCCACCACAACAGCAGGTAATGTTTGCTCCGCTAAAGTTTGCTTCATTTCCAAATCATAAATCAATGCACCACTAGCAAGAACGGCATAGCGAATCCCTTGCAAATCTTTTTTATAAAGACCTAGTTCTGACAGAGAGCGCCCTGTTGAAAGTGCAACTTGTTTTCCAGCTGCATGCACTCTGTCAATAGCTGCAATACTACTTTTAGCAATCGTCTTTTGACTGGTCAAAAGCGTTCCATCCATGTCAAATGCAATCAATTGATACATAACATTTCTCCTTTTTTTACTAAAATTAGTATAGCATAAAAGCTCAAAAATAGTAAAAAAGCTTGAAACCATGTTATCAAAAACGTTGGTTTTAAGCTTTTTTATTGTCGTTCATTCCTTAATTTTAACTAGAGACTAAGTTCTTATTTAACCTCTTTAATTGTCAACAAAGTTGAAGATCTATTTACAATTCTTTTTTATACTTTTCAACTTCTGCTTTATTAGCCCAGACAAAGTGTCCTGGACGAATTTCAACCATTTCTGGCTTATCTACTGAATAATCATGTTGAGCAGCATCATAAACCTTCAATACTTTCTTCCGCTCCAATATTGGGTCTGGAATTGGGACAGCAGATAGCAATGACTGCGTATAAGGATGGATTGGATTATTGAAGAGTTCTTCTGTTTCAGCCACTTCTACAATCACACCCTTATAAATAACAGCAATACGGTCTGAGATAAAACGTACAACTGATAAATCATGGGCAATGAAAAGATAAGTCAAGCCTAGATCTTTTTGGAATTTCTTAAGAAGATTCAAAACTTGTGCGCGCACAGAGACGTCAAGTGCTGAAATCGGCTCATCTGCAATCACAAAATCTGGCTCCATAACAAGCGCACGAGCAATCCCAATCCGTTGACGCTGACCACCAGAAAATTCATGCGGATAGCGGGTCAAATGCTCTGATAACAACCCTACCTCATGAATAATATCTTTCACCTTTTTCTGACGTTCTTCTTCATCTTTAAACAGATGGAAATTATACAGACCCTCTGAAATAATATAATCAACCGTCGCACGTTCATTCAAACTAGCAGCAGGGTCTTGGAAAATCATTTGAATCTTGCGAATCACTTCTGATTCTTCCTCTTTTGATTTCTTACCATTGATTCTCTTTCCATCAAAGAAGATATCTCCCTTGCTAGTATCGTTCAAACCAATAATGGCACGACCGATTGTTGTCTTACCAGAGCCGGATTCTCCTACAAGTGAAAACGTTTCTCCTTTATTGATAAAGAAATTAGCATTTTTTACAGCAACAAATTTCTTGCTTCCTTCACCGAAGGAAATTTCCAAATCTTTAACTTCTACTAATTTTTCAGGCATTTCCTTCCTCCTAAGCGTCTAAATGAGCAAAGCCCATTTTTGAGCTAATTTTTTTATGTAAATCATCAATAACAGCAGGTTTATTCACTTTTGGAGCATTTTCATGAAGCAACCACGTTTTTGCCCAATGTGTATCTGATACATAGATTTGAGGTGGTTTTTCCTCAAAATCAATTTCCATCGCATAATCTGAACGAAGAGCGAAAGCATCTCCTTGCAAGTGTGAATAAAGAGACGGCGGTGTGCCAGGAATAGAGTAAAGCTCTCCTTTATCATCTGCCAACTGTGGCAAGCTTGATAACAAGCTCCAAGTATAAGGATGACGTGGATCATAAAAGACGTCTTCTACTGTACCATACTCGACGATTTCTCCAGCATACATAACGGCAACTTTATCCGCAATACTTGCTACCACTCCAAGGTCGTGGGTGATAAAAATAGTAGTGAATTGATACTCTTGTTGCAATGATTTCAACAAATCAATGATTTGTGCTTGAATGGTAACATCAAGCGCTGTTGTAGGTTCATCACAGATTAGGATATCAGGACGACAAGCAAGCGCAATGGCAATAACGATCCGTTGACGCATTCCTCCTGAATATTGGAAAGGATACTCACTAAAACGCTTTTCAGCATCAGGAATACCGACTTTATTCATATAGTCAATAGCCATTTCCTTCGCTTCTTTTGCCGTTTTCTTTTGATGTTTTACAATAACTTCTGTAATCTGGCTACCAATCGTATTAATTGGGTCTAAACTTGTCATTGGGTCTTGGAAAATAGTCGCAATTTTAACACCACGAATAGGTTCCCAATCTTTATTGGATTTCAATTTTGTCAAATCTTGTCCACGATAGTTAATCGATCCTTGCGCTACTCGACCATTATCCTCTAACATTCCAGTAAAAGTCTTTGTTAAAACAGATTTACCAGAACCCGACTCTCCTACGAGAGCAAGAACTTCACCTTCGATGAGGTCAAGGGATACACCACGAATGGCGGTTAAGACTTTATCACGAACGTCAAATTCCACGACAATATCGCGGGCAGTCAATATTACATTTTTTTCTTGTGTCATATTTACTCCTATCTATGTGTACGTGGATCACTAGCATCCGCTAAGTTCTGACCGACAACGAATAGGGAAAGGGAAACCAAAATCAACGTTGTTAATGGAATCCAGAAAAGATATGCATTTGTTGTAACATTTTGTGAATAATCCGAAATCAAACGCCCTAAACTTGGCACCGTCACAGGAAGTCCCAAACCAAAGAAAGACAGAAAGGCTTCGTATGAAATGAAACTTGGAAGTAATTGTGAAGCAGTTGTCACAATCACAGAAACCAACTGTGGCATAATATTTTTTACAATGATTTTAACAGTCGGTGTTCCCAAAGTGCGACTGGCAAGGTTATACTCTAAATCACGATAACGTAGAATTTGGATACGAATATTGTAAGCAATCCCAATCCAACCAGTGATGGTCATAGCAAAAATCAAATTCCAGAAACCTGCACCGATTGAGTAAGTCAAGACAATGACAATCAAAAGCGGTGGAATGTTAGAAATGATATTATAAATCTCAATCATCACACGATCGACAGTCTTTGAAATTCCCCAGATACCACCAATAACAATACCAATCACAAGGTTAATCATGGTTGCAATAACTGAAATAAGAATAGAGTTACGTGCTCCAAACCACACTCCGTCAAAGAGGGATTTTCCGTTACTATCTGTACCAAACCAATATTGGGAATTCGGTTTGATATAACGAGCACTAAAATCATTTACTTTACTTACATCATTAAAATCGAAATTTGAAAAAATCGGATAGATGAAACTCATCAAAACAATTGCAACAAGAATACCCAACATAGCAATTGTTGATTTTTTCCTTAAGAACTGACGCATAACAGATTTCCAGTAAGAATAAGCTGGCGCATCAATTATTTCAGAGGCAAAATCATCGCGTTTTACAAATGTGAACTTACTTTTATCAATTGTAGCCATTATTTACCTCCTTTTGATGTTAATTTAATACGTGGGTCAAGCATGGTCATCAGAATATCACCCAATAGAAGAGCGAAAATAGAAAGACATGTAAAGATAAATACAAGACCAACGACCATAGAATTATTAGATGCTTTAACAGAGTCAATCAGCATTTTACCCATTCCAGGGAAAGCAAAGATTGTTTCGGTCAAAGTCGCACCTGTGATAACTCCGATAATAGCACCAGGTATACTGGATACAAGTGGTACCATGGCGTTTTTAAAAATATGTTTATTTGAAATTTCTTGTTCAGAGAGGCCTTTTGCCCGTGCAAAACGAACAAAGTCTTGTGATTGCAGGTCAATCATATAACGACGAATCCAAACAGCTGTCCAAGGCGCACTCAAAAGCCCAAGAATAACTGCCGGAAGAACATAGGAACGCCAATCTCCCGCTCCCAAAATAGGGAAGGAATCCGGCAATCCAAGAGCCGAACCAATCAACCGAATGATATAAACCAAAGCGATGGTTGGCAATGACATCAAGAATGTCAAGGCTCCTGTTGAAATACTATCAAACAATGTATTCTTAAAGCGAGCCATGTAAGATCCAAGCGGAACAGCAATTAAGTAAGATAAAGCCAGACCAATCAAACCAACAATTGAAGAACTTACAATCATTGATGGATATTGGTAGTTACTTTCTGTTGCCGTATATGGATCATCTTTTCCATAATTGGCAACATCACGCGCATCGGCTTGTTTTGGAGATTTATAAGTTCTTGTATAAATGTTGACAGACGAAGTTTTCTTACCTGTCGGGAATTGAACTTCAGAAGTTTTCGTTTGTCCTTGCCCTTGCGAAATAACTTGTAAAACAGGAAGATTCGCATAAGTTGGATAAGAAATACCTAGATTTAATCTTACAAAATTTTGATGGATAAATGGAAATTGACTGTTGAAATATAACAAGTATTTATGTTTCGTTCCAGAACCAACAACAGACCAACCAATAGCAGGATCATTTTCAATACGAAGATAACGCTTCAAGTTTGGATTAGAAGCATCTTTCACAGCACCTGTATGGTCAATTTGAATCAAATTGCCATAGAAACCAAGAACGCGTTCATAAACTGGAACCTCTCGAGTTGCATAAAATTGCTTACTTTCTTTGAATTGCTGCAATTTCCAACCACGCCCCAACTTTTTGATGTAAGCTTCATAGATTTTTTTATTTGCATTAGTAGGTTCTACTGTTACAGAAGGATTCTCTTTACTAGCTTTTTCTTGTAATTCCTTCGTATCATAGTAGTCAATGTAACCCATACGCTCAAAAATTGTATTTTCATAATTAGTCTTTTTATCAGGAGTTGTAGCTATTTTATTATAGTTTGGATCCTGCTTGAAAATCAACTTTCTTGGCACCATAGTATAGATAATGGTGTAAGTCAATGTTGTTACCATGAAAATAGATACTAAAGAGCGTAAGATACGCATAAAAATATATTTCTTCATTTACCGTTTCCTTTAAAATCCCAAAAGAACTTTCTCCCCTGTTAGAGAAAGTTCTGATGAGAAGTTTATTTTACATGATCTGCTAATTCTTTGGTATTTACTGATTTAGCATGAGTCACATCAGATATTCTACTTCAATCACTATGATTAAGTTATTAAACCTAACCTGTCAGTCAAGACCGAAGGAAGGGATAGAAAAATGTCACGCGTTACGACAAATACCTATTTTCGATTTTAGAATACCTTCAATTTTAAACTGATTGTTTAAAATTATACCACAATTCTAGTCAATTGTAAAATCAATTGTCAGAATATTTTTATCATAAATGAACCTTTTTTGTTTTTCTGTTAAATTTTTTTCAATTATTTAACATGATCTGCAAGTTCTTCTTGAGCTTTTTTATTAGATTTTGATCGCTCTTTATTCCATTTAATCATAGCTTTCTTGTACTGATCTTGTGTAACAGGCTCATCTTGGAGTTCAAGATATTTATATAGAATGATTTCACTATTCCCTTTGTTTCCTGACCAAGCAAATGGATTAGTAAATGGCACTGTGCGAGAAAGAATTGGGCGACCCGTTAGCGTTGTTGTTGGAATAACTAATGCATTATCAGTCAACCAAGCTTGGGCTGCCGCATATTTTTCATAGCGTGCATTCGTATTAGTGGTTTCTTTTTCAGCCTCGTTCAACAGCTTTTCATATTCGTTCATACCGACTTGTGCTGCTGCAGCGTTATTCGTACCTGCATCAAATCCTAGATAGGTCTTTGTGCTTTCACCGCTTGAAGGTTTGATGATATCAAGATAGGTAGATGGATCTTGGAAGTCTGGACTCCAACCAACATTATCAGAAAGATCCCAATCTTCTGCAGCTGCAGATTCAGCAAAGTAAGTGATATTATTTACATCGTCTTTAGACATTTGTTGAATGTCAATCACAACATTTTCTTTGCCAAGATTTTTTTCAATCGATTGTTTCAATGATTGTACACGTTGAACTTTATTCGTTGCCGTTTGGTCAACTGGCATGTCAATGTGGATTGGAAATTGAACACCGTCTGCTTGAAGCGCTGCTTTCGCTTTGGCTAATTTTTCCTTGGCTTTCGTTGGATTGTAAAGACCGTCTTGCGCATCATTTAAGTTGACATCTTTCCAACTTTCATCGTAGCTGACTAATTTTTCTTTGACCAATTCTCCAAAGTTCTTATCATCTGTTTGAATAAAAGTTGGTGGTACAAAGAGATTACGAAGCATCTTTGTCGCACCATCTTTACCATTCACCTGTGAAGCATAAGCAGTACGGTCAAATGCAAAGGTAATTGCTTGACGGAAATCTTTATTCAATAATGCTTTCTTAGTAGATGTCTTTTGAGCATCCGTTGTCTTTGATGTATGATTGTAAGATTGACGATCGATGTTTGTAGCCACTAGATAAGTGGTTGCATCTTGTGGAGTATAAACGATGTTGTTTTTGTATTTCTTGCTGACGGAAGCATAACTTGGACTAGTTGGAAATACTTTTGCATTGGTAAATGAACCGTCACTAAATCCTTTAGCAAGTTTATCTTGGTCTTGACCATCATAGTAAGACAATTTGATGTTATCAATGTGTACATTTTTCTTATCCCAATAGTTTGGATTTTTAGCCAATTCAACAGATGATTTTGCAGTGATAGATTTTAGCAAGTATGGTCCATTATAAAGAAGACTAGATGGGTCTGTTGCTTGTGCAAATTTATTTCCTTTTGATTTCAAAAATTCTGCATTAACTGGCGCTAAAACGCCCATTGTTGTTTTTGAGTTCCAAAAGCTTTCTGGTCGATTCAGAGTATATTGAACCGTATAATCATCAACCGCTTTGATACCGACAGAAGAGAAATCTTTATTTTCACCCTTCATGTAAGCATCCAGGCCTTTGATTGAATCTTGCACCAAATAAATAGCATCGGATTTCTTATCTGCAGCGTGTTTCAAACCAGTCACAAAGTCTTGCGCTTTGACTTCGGCATACTCTTCACCTTCGGATGTATACCATTTGACACCTTTACGAAGTTTATAAGTGTAAGTCAAGCCATCTTTGGAAACCGTCCAATCCTTTGCCACAGAAGGGATTAAATTTCCGTAACGGTCATTTTCTAAGAGTCCATCAATGACATTACTTGTAATATTTGAAGTAGAAGCCTTCCCAGTTGTCAAATAATCCAAATTATCTGGATCTTGCTCATAAACATATGAAAATGTTTTGTTGCTAGAACTTGTTTTAGAGCCAGAACAAGCCGTTAAGGCTCCTGCTGCAAGTAGGCTAACAGCCGCTAAAGCAATGATTTTACTTTTCTTCATGAATATTCCTCCCAAATTCATTATTTTTATACATTCTAGCACACAAACAGTAAAAAGTAAATAGAATTTTCTAAATTTTACGACATATTTTGAAAGCTGATTTAATAAGGTTTATATTAATCTATTAACCTTTAGAAATTAAAAAAGCAGGTTTTCCTCACCTTTTAGTGAGTTTTACCTGCTTTTATCATTGTATTATTTTACATGATCAGCTAATTCATCTTGAGCTTTTTTATTAGACTCGGCTTTTTCTTTTTGCCATTTCTTCTTAGCTGCTTCATAGTCCTTCTTCGTGACAGCATCTTTACCGACTTTAATATATTTATAGTAGGTTGAGCTACCTTTACTACCTGTTTGCGCAAATGCACCTGAGAACGGTTGAATGCGTGACACAAAAGTTCCGGCACCTGTTGAAGCCATTGTTGGCAAGACAAGCGAGCTATCTGTCAACCAAGCTTGTGCTGCTGCATATTTTTCATAGCGTTTTGCAATATCTGTTGTTTCTGCACCTGCTTCATCGACTAATTTATTATATTCGTCCAAGCCAACTGCTTTAGCACCGGCATTTTCACTACCAGAGTCAAAACCAAACCAAGTCTTCGTATTGTCAGAAGCCGTTGATTTCAAAATATCAAGATAAGTAGATGGATCTTGATAATCAGGACTCCAACCAACAGCACCTGAAATATCCCAGTCTTCTCCAGCTGCATTTGGAGCATAGTAAGTGACGTTATTAAAGTCGTCTTCTGACATCATATTCAAGTCCATGACAACATTTTCTTTGCCGAGTACTTTTTCAACAGATTGTTTTAAAGACTGCATCCGAGCAACGTAGTTCTTAGAAGTTTCTACAACAGGAACGTCTAAGTGAATTGGGAATTTCACACCTTGAGCTTGCAAAGCTTCTTTTGCTTTTGCAAATTTTGCTTTTGCTTTTGTTGGATTGTACAAGCCATTTTGTGAATCAGCTAGTTTGACACCCTTCCAGTCATCGCCATAGCTTGCTAATTTTTCTTCTACAACATCACTAAATGATTTTTCACCAACTTGAACAAAATTAGATGGTACAAACATATTACGGATTGCTGTGGCAGCACCATCTTTACCATTTACTTGTGCTGCATAAGATTCGCGGTCAAGTGCAAAGTTCAAAGCTTGACGGAAGTCTTTGTTCAACAATGCCTTTTTCGTTGAATTTTTTTCTTCATCTGTTTTCTTAGCCGTATGGTTGTAAGATTGACGGTCAATATTAAGGGCTAAAGCAGCCGTTCCAGAGCCTGCTTCTGCTGTATAGATATTGTCCTTGAATTGTTTTTCAAAAGTTGCAAAGTTTGAACTTGTTGGGAAGAGGCGTGCGTATGAGTATGCCCCATCTTTGAAATTACGAGCCAATGAGTCTTGGTCTTGACCATCATAGTAAGCAAGTTTAATGCTATCAACTTTTACTTTATCTTTATCCCAATAATGTTTGTTTTTAACATATTCTACCGCAGATTTTGCTGTGATAGCTTTCATCAAGAATGGTCCATTATAAAGGATTGAGTTAGGGTCTGTTGATTGGCCAAATTTATTTCCTTTAGATTTCAAAAATTCTGCATTGATTGGCCACATAATGGCAGAGGTTGTCTTAGAATTCCAATATGGTTCTGGCTTGTTCAATGTATACTGAACAGTATAATCATCAACCGCTTTCACACCTACCGTTGAAAAGTCTTTTGTTTGACCATTCACGTAAGCATCTAAACCTTTAATTGAGTTTTGAACCAAATAAAGCGCCTCAGATTTTTTATCGGCAGCATGTTTCAGTCCAGTTACAAAATCTTGCGCCTTGACTTCAGCATATTCTTCACCTTCTGATGTGTACCATTTGGCACCCTTACGAAGTTTATAAGTATAGGTTAAACCATCTTTTGATACAGTCCATGACTTAGCCATTGATGGTACAAGATTTCCATATTTGTCATTTTCTAACAATCCGTCAACTCCATTTGTCACAAGATCGCTAGTGGTTGCTTTTCCTGACGTTACATAATCCAAAGTTTCTGGATCACCAGAATACACATAACCAAATTTTGTTTCAGCCGAGTTTGATTTCGAACCCGAGCAAGCTGTTAAAAAACCAGCAGTTAGTAGGGCTACCCCTGCTACTGCAATAATTTTACTTTTTTTCATAGGTACCTCCGAAAACTATGATATATTCTAATTATACTATATCTTACTAAAAAGTAAAGAATTTTCAAACAAATCTTTTACTAAAAAATGTGATTGTATTCCAAATGCCTTCAAAAAATAGATTTGCTTCTCGTATCTTATCAGTGAATACACTGTTTTTATGTCTTTTTCTCTGAACAAATGACATACGTTTCAAACTCCAGATTCGGCATACATTCTGCTAAATCGTTCTCAATGCGCTTCAGTGCTTCTAAACGCATTTCAACAGATGTATGAGCATTTCCTTGAATGATAAAAATAGCATTCTTTGTCTCGTCATCAAATTTATAGTTTTCTCCGTCACGAACATCTAGCCATGCTAAAATTCCTTTTTGATCACGATAAACATAATCAGTCTGTGAAACGTGTTTTTCCGTAGATAAAATCGGTAGAAAAACATCTTCTTTTTGACTAACCGTAAATTCAATTTGCCCCGCTATTTTATCCAAATCATGCCCACCGATGGCTAATAAAGAATGTAAAGATTCAACATTATAAATATCAATAATACTATTAATATTCGGGATGGATCCACGATGTCGAATATTCCGAATAAGCGCCAAAACGGTAGGAGGATTCTTCTTGACACTACGTCCGACACTTTGCAATAAATCCTTGTAGCCTTGAATGACTGGAGTATCAGACACCTCATCGATATCGCAATTCAATGCCCACTTTTCCATCTCTTTTTGCTTTTTCAAAAATGAAGCAGGTAAGGGTGCATGTGGGTCTACATTTTTAGCGATGCCAATAACCACATTTTTAATCCCAAGCATTGCGAGACTTTCATTCAGTATAAACTTCATCATGATCCACCTCCGGTTCATTATTTATTGAGCTCATCAACTATTCAAATTGTATCATTTTTAGGAGAAAATTTCTTACTTTAGTTTTAAAATGCTGTCTTTCATTCATATTAACAAATTTTTCTCCTATGAGAAATGCTAAAAAGACTGGAATTGCTTCCAATCTTATTTCTCACTATTTTCAACTGCTGCTGTAACAAAAGCTGTATAAAGTCCTTCTGGACGATTAGGACGGCTAGATAATTCTGGGTGGTATTGACAAGCCACAAAGAATTTATTTTCTGGAATTTCAACAATTTCCACCAAGCGATTGTCCGGTGAAACTCCTGAGAATACAAAACCGGCATCTTCAAATTGTTGACGGAATTCATTATTAAATTCGTAACGGTGGCGGTGGCGACGCTGAACAACTTCTTGATTATCATAAGCTGCAGCTGCTTTGGATCCACGTTTTAGTTTAGACGGATAAAGTCCTAAGCGAAGTGTCCCTCCCATATCTTCCACATCAATCTGATCACGCATCAAATCAATAACAGGATGTTGCGTATCAGGGTTCAATTCTGAAGAATTAGCGTCCTTAAATCCTAGCACATGGCGAGCAAATTCGACACAAGTCAACTGCATGCCGAGGCAAATTCCAAGCATTGGCACATCATTTTCACGAGCATATTGAATCGTCGCAATCTTTCCTTCCGTTCCACGATGACCAAATCCACCCGGCACAATAATCCCGTCCGCATCATTCAGCAACTCGGCAACATTTTCAGTTGTGACATCATTCGCATTGATCCAGCTCAGTTTAATTTCTGCATCATTGGCGTAACCAGAATGTTTGAGAGCTTCCACAACAGAAATATAAGCATCTGGTAGTTCCACATATTTCCCAACCAGCGCAATTTTTACTTGTTTCTTCAAGTTCATGACTTTATCAACCATAGCAGACCAATCCGTCATATCTGCTTCTGGCACATCCAACTTCAAGTGATCACAAACGATTTGGTCCATGTTTTGCGCTTGCAGATTCAATGGAATCTGGTACAAATGTTCCACATCCAAGGACTCAATCACTGCTTCTGGTGCTACATCACAAAATTGTGCCAATTTGTTCTTAATATTTTGGCCAGCCGGTTTTTCAGTACGAATAACAAGCATGTTCGGTTGAATTCCAAGACCACGCAATTCTTTTACAGAATGCTGAGTGGGCTTCGTTTTCATTTCCCCAGCAGCTTTCAGATAAGGAAGCAATGTCGTGTGGATATACATCACATTATCTGCACCAACATCTGCCTTCATTTGACGAAGTGCTTCTAAGAATGGCAAACTTTCAATATCTCCTACAGTACCACCAACCTCAGTAATGATAACATCTGAATCGGTTGTTGTTGCCGCACGTTTAATTTTTTCTTTTAGAGCATCTGTAATGTGCGGAATGACTTGAACAGTTGCTCCAAGGTACTCACCTTTACGTTCTTTACGAAGAACTTCGCTATAAATCTTACCCGTTGTCACATTTGAATATTTATTTAAGTTGATATCAATAAAGCGTTCATAATGCCCGAGGTCTAAGTCAGTTTCTGCACCATCATCCGTCACAAATACTTCCCCATGTTGATAAGGGCTCATCGTTCCTGGGTCAATATTGATATATGGATCAAACTTTTGAATGGTTACCTTAAGACCACGATTTTTCAAAAGACGACCAAGACTTGCTGCCACAATCCCTTTACCGATCGAACTAACTACACCACCTGTAACAAAAATATATTTTGTTGCCATACATTCTCCTTACCTAAGATACAAAACTCATTTAGAAAACAGACGAAAATGGGAAACGACTATTCATAAATCAACCTTTGCTTTTTCGATGTTTTCAGGCGTGTTCACTTCTAATAGCAAAAACAAAAACAGCTCCCTAGAGCTAGGGAGCTTTTGACTTCTTAAAAGAAGTGCCCGATATTATAATATCGCAGAATAAATTTTTTGTCAAATAAGAACAGAAGCAAACGTTAGCGGACTTAACTATTCTTCATCCTCTGAATCCACCTCATCATCTGAATAGTCTTCATCCTCTTCATTGAGTTCGACTTCTTCACCTAAATCATCAGGTGCAATTTCATTGATTTCAGCATCATACGCTTCTACTTCACTCTTTTCGTCGTCCGGATTATCCTCGTCATAATTAAGGGCAGGATCTGCTTCATATGAGTCTTCATCTTCTGGATCATCGTCATTGTAATCAATGGCATTTTCATCTCCGTCCATAAAGGCATTCACACGTTTTTTCTTCCGTTTCTTAGGAGTTTCTTCATCGTTATCTTCAAGGGCGATAATTTCCTCATCCACCTCGTCAATCGCATACCATGAACGCAGGCCCCATTTGTTATCTCCTAGAGGAATGAAACTGCCGTCTACATTTAACTCTGTATAAAAAAGCGGCAAGGCTTCACGAATATCACTATTTGATTTTTCAAGGTAATTTTGAATTTCATTGACAAGGTCATTAAAATACATTTCATGATTGCGACCACGTGTCTCTAAAATAGCACGCGCCACTTCAATCATAGAAAGTTCACTTTTTTCTTGTCCAGCAAATACTTCTAATTCCAAAATTGATCTCCTTTTAAGGTTTAAGAGCTTTTTTAGACTTGCTCTTAAAAATTAATTTGTTGAATTTTCGCTACTTTTTATTGTACGATAAAAATCTTCTTTCGTCAAAAAGAATTTTATTTTCCAATCAAGAAAATTACTCTTTTTCATCAAAATGACTTCTACTTTTATATAAAAGAAGCAAAAAGGCAATTCAGCCGAATCTCCGACTGAATTTGCCTTATGTATCATTAGATTATTTTACTTTTGCAGTACTTGTAATCAATTCAACGGCTTTTTTAATAACAATATCATGTTTCAACATATCTGTTGAAAGAAGTTGACGAACACGCTCCACTTCCATGTTGTAGTCAGTTGCAAGTGAAGAAATTTCTGCTTCGATGTCTTCATCGCTCGCTTCAAATCCTTCTGCTTTTGCAACAGCTTCAATCACAAGATTAGTCTTAGTACGTTTTTCAGCGTCAGCTTCATGTTGTTTATGAAGATCTTCTTGAGTTGTACCAGTGATTTGGAAGTACATATCTGGTGAAATACCTTGACGTTGCATGTTCCCAAGAAATTCATTTACAGAGCGATGAACTTCTTCGTGAACCATTTCTTCTGGCAATTCAACGATTTCTGCATTTTCTACTGCAAGGTCAAGTGCTGCAGATTCAACTGCATCATCAAAAGCAATTTCTTTTGATTCAGCCAATTCTTTGCGGTATTTTTCTTTTAATTCATCCAGTGTTTCAACATCTTCATCAATGTCTTTGGCAAGTTCGTCATCTACTTCTGGAACTTCTTTTTCTTTGACTTCATGAATCGTAGTCACAAATTTAGCATCTTTACCTGCAAGATCTGTTGCTTGATAGTCTTCTGGGAATGTCACGTTTACTTCTACTGTTTCACCAGCAGCATGTCCAACTAATTGGTCTTCAAAACCTGGAATGAATTGACCGCTTCCAAGTTCAAGTGAGAAGTTATCTCCTTTACCACCATCAAATTCAACGCCGTCAACTGTTCCAACAAAATCAATCACAACTGTATCACCATTAGCAGCCTTATCTTCTTTCAATACAAGTTCTGCTAAATTATTGCGTTCGCGTTCAACTTTTGCATCTACATCTGCATCAGATACTTCTTTAGAGACATCAACAGATACTTCTAAGTTTTTATACTCACCTAATTTTACTTCGGGTTTTGTAACCACTTCCGCAGTAATGGTCCAATCTTGACCTTTTTCCATAGACGCCACATCAAATTGTGGTTGAGCAACAACTTCGATCTCTGCTTCTTTAACAGCAGCTTCATAAGCAGCTGGGAGAAGAGCATTTAATGTATCTTGGTAAAGAGCTTCTTCACCAAATCTTTGATTAAACACTGGACGAGGAAGATGACCTTTACGGAAACCTGGTACATTCAGATTTTTCTTAACTGAGTTAAATACACGATCCAATTCTGGCTTGATTTGTTCTTGACTAATTGTAAATGTCAAAACTCCGCGATTTGTTTCTTTGCTTTCAAATGATACAGACATTCTGTCATTTCTCCTTAAAATTTATTGAATACAATCAATTATACCATAAATACACGTTATTTCACAAATTTTCTAATGAAAAATTTAACGATTTTTCCGTCCATTTGCTGATTTTGCTCTTTATGCTTTCCGAATTTTATCTTTTTGGTAAGCAGCTCGCGCTCCACCGATTAGTTTTGGACGACTGGCAAGCGCAGTCACATGCGCTTCTCCTAGTTCTCGTAAAATTGGTCGTACTGGAATTTGGACGTGCTTAATATGCATACCAATTGCTGTATCTCCGATATCCATCCCTGCTTGAGCCGTAATAAATTCCACTTCAACTGGGTTGTTCATATATTTAAAAGCTGCTAATTGACCACTTCCACCAGCATGAAGAGTTGGCAACACATTGACAATTTCCAGATTTTGTTTCTGCGCCAATTCTTTCTCCACGACCAAAGCACGATTGACATGTTCACATCCCTGAACTGCCAAGTAAATTCCGCGAAGTGACAACATATCCAACATAGTTTTGACAACAACTTCTCCCACTTCTTGACTGGAATTTTTTCCAATATGCCCTCCAATCACCTCACTGGAAGACAAGCCCAGTACAAAAATATCACCGGAAGATAGTGCTGATTTCTCTAAAACATCTGCTAAAATGGTTTGAGTTTGTTTTTTCAATTCTTGTAAATTCATCATTTTACCTCGTTTCATTTTGTCATAAATACTTCTGAATATATTTACAAATAGAGCTTTTAAAAGCCCAAGAGGACACCACCCTTATTTGTTTAACTTTTTCAAAACATCTGTCAACAGTTTATTCAAAATAGATCCGACAATTATCCCTAAGGTATTTTGGCAAAAGTTAGGAAATATTTCTGGAAAAGCCGCTCCCCAACCATGCATGATAGTGGAAGCAACAGCATAACCTCCTACCATAACAAGCGTAGCTAACACCAAACCGAGATAACGACTTTTTCCTTTAAAACCTGCAAAATATCCTTGTAAACTATGAAAAATCAAGCTAAAGAACATCCACTGCGGATAACCTGAAAGCAAATCAATGAGAAAGCCAGCTAAACCACCAACAATTGCTCCTTCTTTTCTACCAAAATAAAAGGCGGTAAAGAAAATTCCTGCATCAAGAAAAGTTAAAATTCCCGTTGGCGTTGGAATTTTTAAATAATATCCCAAAACAACTGTCAACGCAGCAATCATGGATAAAAGGACAAGTTTATGCGTCTGATTCTTTTTCATATTGAACAACTCCATATTGGTCTGAATGTAGGATAGCTCGGTAAACAAATTCTTTTGAGTTTTGAACTGCTTCAAAAGTTGATTTTCCTAGTAATAACTGACTGACAATGCTGGAAGCAAAGGTACAACCAGCACCCGTGTTATTGTTTTCTAAAACAGGTGATTCCAGAATTTTAAATTGTTCTCCGTCATAGTAAACATCAATTGCTTTTTGAGTATCTAAGCGATTTCCTCCTTTGATAACAACGGATTTAGCCCCCAAGGAATGGAGAAGTTTAGCCGCTTCTTTGACATCCTCCAATGTTCGCAATTCTTTTTGAGCCAAGAGTTCAGCTTCTGGTAAATTAGGCGTGATAATGTTTGTATAAGGGAAAAACTTGATGAGTTCATCTCGAAGTGCCGAAACCTCGACATCATGGGTTTCCTTGCAAACTAAGACAGGGTCTAACACAACAGGAATCTCTACATGAGCTTTCACAAAATCCAAAGCCAAATCTGCCACTTCTACATTGGGCAAAAGCCCCAATTTAATAGCTGAGAAAGGTACATCCTTGAGAGAATTGAGCTGCTGAGCAAAGACGGTCGTGTCTACAGGAATAACCTCAAAACCTTGCTCTGTCATAGCGGTCAAGCAAGTCACCGCCACAAAACCATGCAGTTGGTTGACCGTGTAGGTTGCTAAATCAGCATGCAGTCCGCCACCACTAAAAATATCATTTCCTGATATAGCTAAAATAAAGTTATTCTTCATATCGTATCTCCTTTAGATAAAGTCCGTTTGGTGCTGCTGTTGATCCAGCCAAATGACGATTTTTCTCTGTTAAAATTCTATCAATCTGCTCAACTGGCATTCGTCCGTTGCCAATCTTCAGCAATGTCCCGACCATATTGCGGATTTGCTTATATAAAAATCCATTGCCAGAAAAAGTAAAAATCAGAAAATTACGTTTCTCATCAAAGTCTAAGCGTGCTTCTGTAATCGTCCGAACTTTATTTTCCACACTAGTCCCTGAAGCTGTGAAACCTGTAAAATCGTGGGTTCCTTCTAACTTTGCAATAGCATTTTTCATTAAAGAAATGTCCAAAGGATAAGGAAAATGGGTTGCATAATGGCGCATCATAGGATTTTTAGGACGCCCGATATCCACTATAAATTCATAGGTCTTGCTGTGTTTACAATATCTTGAATGAAAATCTTCATTCACCTCTTCTACGCTAATAAAATCAATGTCTTCTGGTGTCTGCGTATCAAGTGCGAAACGTAGTTTTTCTTCATCCCTTTTTTGTGGTAAATTAAAATGAATTACCTGCCCCAAAGCATGAACGCCACTGTCGGTGCGTCCAGCTCCATGAACGATGACAGGCTTTCCTCTATTGATTTTAGTTAAAGTCTTTTCAATCTCTTCTTGAACGCTGCGAGCATGAGGTTGCCGCTGAAAACCAGAAAAGTCATGACCATCGTAAGAAATAATCGCTTTATATCGTGTCATGTGTTTATTGTAACAAGAAATAAATTGGAAAACAAGAAACTAAAAACACAACTGTCCGGGGACAGATTTTCATTAAAAATATGCTACACTAGAATACGGAGGAAAGATAAATGACTGATATTACTTTTTGCGAAAAGAAATCTCGATTTCGTTACAAAGCTGCTGCCGTCATTATTGAAGAAGGCGCGCTTGCTTTTATGACCAATCCAAACGAGGATTATTTTTATCCTTTAGGTGGAGCTGTTCAGCTAGGAGAAACTTCAGAAGAATCTATTCTTCGAGAAATTAAGGAAGAAACTGGACAGGACTACGAAATCGATCGATTGCTGTTCATTCACGAAAATTTTTTCCAACAAAGTTCTGGCAAATTAGCCGGTCTGAATTGCCATGAAATTTCCTTTTATTACTTGATGAAGTCAAAAGGCCAGCAGTTCCCAAGCTTTTCTGCTGCCGAAACAGTTGAATGGATTCCACTAGATCGAATGGATGAGTATCAAGCCTACCCAAATTTTCTAGCAAAACTTGTTTCCACACAACCAACTGGTATCAAGCGCGTCATCACCAAAGATGAAAAACACACAATTTTATCCTTATAATATAAAAGAGCAGCGTCAAACTGCTCTTTTCTTATTGCTCAAAGGCATCTTTCATTTTATCAAAGAAACCTTTTTTCTTTGGATTGATTTTCATATCACCAGCTTCTGCGAACTCTTTCAACGCTGCTTTTTGTTTGTCGTTAAGTCCTGTCGGTGTTACAACATTGACTGTGACATACTGGTCTCCCATACTGCCGCCACGAAGGCTCGGTGCTCCCTTTCCACGCAGGCGGAAGCGTTTGCCAGTTTGTGTTCCTTCTGGAATGGTTAATTCCACATCACCGTGAACGGTTGGTATTTCCACGCTGTCACCTAAAGCTGCTTGAACGAAATTGAGATTGAGCTTATAATAAATGGTTGAGCCATCCCGTTCAAACTTGTCACTTGATTCCACCTGAACGACGACATACAAATCACCATAAGGTCCACCATTGAAACCAGCTTCACCTTGCCCAGATAAGCGAACTTGTTGACCAGTTTCAACACCTGCTGGAATTTTAACATGAACACTATGGGCTTGCTTTTCATGCCCTGTTCCGTGACAAGTTTGGCAAGGGTCTTTGATTTCTTGTCCACGTCCATGACAGACATCACAGGTCACCTGACGGCGCATCATTCCAAGAGGTGTTTGTGTATCCACATTGATCACGCCTGCCCCATGACAGCGGCTACAAGTGACTGGATTGGTTCCTGGTTTCGCACCAGAGCCATGACAAGTATGACAGGTCGCCTCACGATTGTATTTAATTTCTTTGTCTGTGCCAAAAATGGCTTCTTCAAACTTAAGGTTGACTCGATATTGCAAATCATCTCCTTGACGAGGTGCGTTTGGATTGCGACTTGCACCGCCTCCACCAAAGAAGCTAGAGAAAATATCTTCAAAGCCACCAAAGCTAGAACCATCAAAGCCACCGAAACCGCCAGCTCCACCACCGAATCCTCCATTGGCACCCGCAGCACCATATTGGTCATAGGCTGCCCGTTTTTGCTCATCACTCAAGGTTTCATAGGCCTCTTGGACTTCCTTGTATTTCTCTTCAGCACCCGGTTCTTTATTGATGTCTGGGTGATATTTCTTTGATAATTTCCGATAGGCTTTCTTGATCTCATCCTGAGATGCATTCTTAGAGACACCTAGACGGTCATAATATTCTGTATTGTTCATGTAAGATACCAAGACCGTAAAATTCGACTGAAAAATAGGAAATCAAGCGACGGAGCGATGCTCCTAGGCTGATTTCTCTTTTTTCTGAGAATTTAGGTCGGGTTCAGTTCCTTTCTAACTTAGTATAAGAAAGAACCGGAAATTTCCATTCCAATTTCTTTCTTACCGAAAAACAGAGGCTGGCTTACAACCTCTGGATTTCTTCCTATCATTACGACGTTCGAGTTTTAAAAATCAAACTAGTAATGCTGAATCGAGCACGCCCTAACCTCTTGGTGAAAAAGATAAATCTTTCTAGAAACTAAAGTTTCTGCATCAGATTTCCTATTTTCACTGTGAGGTTTTAACGGGCTTTGCATCTTATTTTTCAGTAAACTCTCCGTCTACGACGTCATCGCCTGCGTTTCCTGTTGCTTGTGCGCCTTCTGCTCCTGCTTGAGCTTGTTGGGCTGCAGCCGCTTGTTCATAGAGTTTCACTGCCAATGCTTGAGCTTTTTCGTTGAGAGCTTCCAATTTCGCCTTCATGTCGTCCAAGTTATTGTCTTCTTGGGCTTTCTTAAGTTCATCAAGAGCAGCTTGGGCAGCGTCACGCTCTGCGTCGAAGCCTTTACCTTCTGTTTCCTTGATAGTCTTTTCAGTCGCAAAGATAGCTTGGTCAACTTCGTTACGAAGGTCAACTTCTTCTTTACGTTTCTTATCTGCTTCAGCATTCGCTTCTGCGTCTTTCATCATGCGGTCGATTTCTTCGTCAGTCAGGCCGCTGTTAGATTGGATGACAATGTGTTGTTCTTTTTGAGTTCCAAGGTCTTTGGCTTTAACAGACACGATACCGTTCTTATCAATGTCAAATGTTACTTCGATTTGAGGGATTCCGCGAGGAGCAGCTGGGATATCTGTCAATTGGAAACGTCCAAGAGTCTTGTTATCCGCTGCCATTGGGCGTTCACCTTGAAGAACGTGGATATCAACAGCTGGTTGGTTGTCTGCTGCAGTTGAGAAGACTTGTGATTTAGATGTTGGAATTGTTGTGTTACGGTCGATGAGTTTTGTGAAGACACCACCCATTGTTTCGATACCAAGTGACAATGGTGTTACGTCAAGAAGGACAACGTCTTTGACATCACCAGTGATGACGCCACCTTGGATAGCTGCACCCATGGCAACAACTTCGTCAGGGTTCACTGATTTGTTTGGTTCTTTACCAGTTTCAGCCTTAACAGCTTCCACAACGGCAGGGATACGAGTTGATCCACCAACTAGGATAACTTCATCGATTTCTGACAGAGAAAGTCCAGCGTCAGATAAAGCACGACGAACAGGACCTTTTGTACGTTCTACAAGATCACGTGTTAAATCATCAAATTTAGCACGAGTCAGGGTCATTTCCAAGTGGAGCGGTCCAGCTTCACCAGCTGTGATAAATGGCAGGCTGATTTGCGTTGAAGTCACACCTGAAAGATCCTTCTTTGCTTTTTCAGCTGCGTCTTTCAAACGTTGAAGCGCCATCTTGTCAGTTGATAAGTCAATGCCATTTTCTTTCTTAAACTCAGCTACCATATGGTCAATAATCTTTTGGTCAAAGTCGTCACCACCGAGTTTGTTGTCCCCTGCAGTTGCTAATACGTCGAAGACACCATCACCCAATTCAAGGATAGAGACGTCAAAAGTACCACCACCAAGGTCAAATACCAAGATTTTTTCTTCTTTATCAGTCTTATCCAGACCATAAGCAAGGGCTGCAGCTGTTGGTTCGTTGACAATCCGTTCTACTTCAAGACCAGCGATTTTACCAGCGTCTTTGGTCGCTTGACGTTGTGCATCGTTAAAGTAAGCTGGCACAGTGATAACTGCCTTAGTTACTTTTTCACCAAGATAATCTTCTGCATAACCTTTCAAGTATTGCAGAATCATGGCTGAAATTTCTTGTGGAGTGTACTCTTTTCCGTTAGCAGAAACTTTTTCAGAAGTTCCCATTTTTGATTTGATAGAAATCACTGTATCTGGGTTTGTCACTGCTTGACGTTTTGCAGCATCGCCAACGATGATTTCACCATTTTTAAATGATACGACAGACGGAGTTGTGCGATTTCCTTCTGGATTTGCGATAATTTTGCTTTCAGTTCCTTCAAGAACTGCAACTGCTGAGTTTGTTGTACCTAAGTCAATACCGATAATTTTAGACATAATAATGATACCAAGAACGCCGACAATGCGACTGAAAATTAGGGAACCAACGAAGCATTCGATGAATGCCAGGCGGTTTATCTATTTTCCGAGCATTTCGTTCGGGTTCAAATCCTTTCTTATTTCCTATTTTTACTTTAATTTTCTTTTTGATACTCTTCTTAGGTGGCGACGCCGTCAGAGCTTGACTTCGTCAATCTCTTTGACTAAACTTTGAGCCTAAAGTCTCAAAGTTTGCGTAAGTAGCCCCACGACAAAGAGTATCGTCTTTGGTTCGCTTCGCTCATCAGAAGCAAAGCTAAACGAATGTTTTCTTCCTTCATAGTTTATTGTCGTTTCGGACAAGCTTTACGCAGTAGCTGATTGGCAGTTCACTTCGCAAACGCTCGTGACCAGCCTAATCACCCTTGCGGGGGTGCGTCAACGAAATCACAGATTTCTGACTTACCGCCTAATTATAAACAACCACCATTGCTGGTCGAAGAATACGATCGTGAAGTTTGTAGCCTTTTTGGAAGACCTGTGCAATAGTGTCGGCAGGGTGCTCATCATCAGCTGGAACTGTTTGAATGGCCATGTGATAGTTATGATCAAACGTTCCGTCCGCTGCGATTTCTTCAATTCCTTCTTCTTTGAGAGCATGAATCAAGCTTTCCTGCACCATCTCTAAGCCTTTTTTGACATCATCCGTCAACCCTTCGACAGCCAGAGCTCGCTCTAAATTGTCCAACGATGGCAAGATTGCTTTTGCCAAATCCTGACTGCGGTACTTTTGCAGCTGCTGGCGTTCTTCACTCGCCCGACGCTGGATATTCTGCATTTCTGCATGAGCACGGAGATATTTATTTTCAAAATCTTCTGCACGCTCATTGGCTAGTTCTAATTCTGTTTTTTCAGGACTTACTGATTCAACTTGTTCAGCTGTTTCTACAGCTTCCTCTTTTACTTCTACATCTTCTGAATGTTCTTCTTGTTTATGTTTTGCCACAAGGCACCTCCTTTTTAGGAATATTTATACTATAATTAATGGACTTCATAGTGATTACTACTCAGATATCGATAAAAATCAGTCAATTTCATGGTCAGCACACGGTTGACAACATTCATCTGGCTGACCAGCCGTTGGTAGTCAAGATTGACAGGCCCGACAACTGCCAGCACCCCAAAACCTCGATAAGGAATCAGGAATTTGCTGGAAATTAGTGTCAAATCAGCCAAACAGCTTTCTCTACTGTCTGCCACGCGCACGCTTTGCATCTGATCTTCAGCTAAACTATCTCGAAGCTCAAAAGCTACTTTTTGGGGCTGATCAAAGAACTGATAACTCTCTAAATCTGCAAAATCTAATAATCTTACCTTCCCAGACACAATGACATTTTCTTTGAAAATATCACTAAAGATATGCTCGAAAAGATCCAGAACATTGTCGGTCGTTGTAAAATAACGCTGGATAATCTGAGGAATCTCTGTTCGGATTTTATAGTGAATATCAAGAACTGTTTGTCCTAAAAAACGATCTTGAATCAATTCTTTCAGCTGAACTAAATCACCTCGTAGGAAATTACGGGGGATCACGAACTGGCTGGTAATCGTATTGGACTCATCTAAAGTGAAAACTGCTAAAGCTGTATGTTGGCTGAGAATCACGATGTCAAAAGCAGTCAAGCGTTGTTGACTTGGCTCTACATCAAGTGCTGCCACTGTACATCCGCTCAACATTGAAAGAACATCTGCTGCCTGTTGAAGAACATCCTCTAACTTGAAGAATTCACGATCAAATGCCTTTATCACTTCATAGAGTTCATTTTCAGCAAGACGATCAAAGGAAAGGGAGTGTTTGACAAAGTATTGAAAACCTGCAACACTAGGCTTACGTCCACTTGATGTGTGTGCTTTTTCTAAAAGGCCTTGTTTTTCAAGAATAGCCATATCATTACGAATCGTCGCACTGCTTGATTTGATTGACTCTTGTAGCGCTTTGGATCCGACTGGCTCGTGGGTCTTGGTAAAGATATCAATAATCAAATTCAAAATCTCATTTTGACGCTCCGTGACCACGGCATCACCTCCAATCAAGATTCCAATCTCAATTAGCACTCGACCGACTCGAGTGCTAACTCATGATTCTATTATACACTCTTCCACACCAAAGTCAAGACAAAAACTCAAAAAATTAGCACTCTTTTTACAAGAGTGCTAAAAATCAGACTTAAGATGAAGTATTTGCACATCATTCTTCTATTATCTTAAACCCTAAGCTAGTGCTATCACGGAGAAACATCTGAACAGTTTCCAATGAATACTCATATAGATCTTTGCCATTGAGAGATAATTTTTGAATCAAATCTGGTGTACAAGTGATAATATCTACACCTAACTCGTCTGCTTGATAAATATTGTATGCTTCTCGTGGACTCGCCCACAGCAATTCCACACTAGATTTTTGATGACATAAAGTCAAAGATTCTTTCATAATCGGTATCGGATCCACACCTGTATCAGCTATCCGCCCCGCAAAGACAGACACGATTGATGGCAGTCCTGCCTTTAAAACTGGCACAATTTCCTTGACTTGTTCTACAGTAAACACCGCTGTCACATTAACTTTAATTCCTTTAGATGTTAATCGATCAATGAGAGGAAGAGTTGATTCACCTCGAGAATTGATGACCGGAATTTTCACATAGACATTTTCACCGAGAGAAGCTAAGAATTCTGCTTCTTTCTCCATGATTTCCATCTCGTCTGAAAACACCTCAAATGACACTGGAAATTCTGTAATTTTTGTCAACACTTCTTTGGCAAATTCTACATAACTTGTAATGCCCGCTTTTTTCATTAGACTAGGATTGGTCGTAAAACCCGATACTAACCCAGACTCTAAATCCTTTAACATCTTATCCAATACCGCACCATCTGAGTAAACTTTAATAGATAATGTTTTAACCATATTTTTCTCCTTTATGTTATTCTTCAGAAATATTATTTAAAGCTGTATTTCCCTTTGTAATAATGGATGGTAACAGTAAAACCACGACTAAAACCGCTACAATCAGATAAACACCGATTTGTCCAATGGAATTTCCAACATTACCCAGCAAAATTCCAAATACGCCAAAGTCAAAATCGCCAAACGTTGTATTTGCAAAACCCAATTTTCCTAAAACGGGTAAGAGCGTTGCAGGAAGAAAGGCTAGAAACAAACCATTTACAAAAGATCCCAAAATAGCTCCACGTCGCCCCCCTGTTGCATTTCCGAATATTCCAGCAGTTGCTCCACAGAAAAAGTGAGGCACCATACCAGGAACAATCAAAACACCACCAATTGCTCCTAACACGAACATACCAAGCAAACCTCCAAGGAAACTAAAAGCAAAACCGAGAATAACAGCCGTCGGAGCATAAGGAAAGAATACAGCACAATCCACAGCAGGAACAGCATTCGGAATCAATTTCATTGCGATACCTTGGAAAGCTGGAATCAAATCTGCTAAAATCATCCGAACACCAGCATAAACGATAGCGATACCAACTGCGAATGTCAAACCGCCTACAATAGCAAAGATGAACGGATTTTTTCCTGCTGCTAATTCTGTTACAGTTTTAGGATTATTGATGAGACAGGCTACAACTGCAATGAGGTAAAATACGACCATCACCAAGCCTGTCGAAATGGTTGTATTTCTCAAAAAACTCCACTTCTCAGAGATATGCAATTCTTCCGTACTGGGACTGTTTTTGCCAACTTTAGAACCAATCCAAGCTGACAGATAGTAACCCAGACTACCAAAATGTCCCATAGCAATCTCATCTCCATCGGTGACTTTCAGAGTATACTTTTGCCCGATAGCTGGCGAAATTGCAGACCAGGCCCCAAGAATAAAGCCGCCAACCGCAACTAAAGCCATTCCTTTAAAGCCAATCGCTCCCAATACTGCAGACAAAAGACAAGCCATAAAGAAACTATGGTGTCCTGTTAAAAAGATATATTTGAATCGCGTGAAACGTGCAAACAAAATATTTAAAACCAAGCCAACAATCAAGATAGACATGGTTTCAACACCTAAAATCTTCTGAGCTACCGAAGTTACAGCTTCATTATTTGGTACAACCCCTGTAATGCCAAAGCCTTGGTCAATCAAAGTAGCCAAAGGAGCTAGGTTTTGTTGGATAACAGTCGCTCCAGCAGCTAACATCAAATACCCTAGAATAGGTCCTAATGTTCCTGTCAACACCTTGTGACTCGGAGTGCGCAAAGCGACTAAGCCAACGAAGGCAATCAGGCCCATCAAAAACGCAGGTTCGCTCAAAATATTTTGTAAAAAAGTCAGTACTCCATTCATCATAAAACCTCCATTCTTATTAAGGATTCATTTCTTCTAAAACTGGGACCAAATCTGCTTCAATCTTTTTACGATTTGTGTAGCTTTTGACAATACAGACTTTGGTTTCTACTGGAAAAATATCTTTAAATTCTTTAACTGTTACGTAAAGATCGGCACCTTTTCCGACTGCAGCATTTGAGTCACAAGACTCTACCTCCACTTCGATACCCAAATCTTTAGCTATTGCTTCCACCTTTAAACGTAGTAAAAGACTGCTGCCGATACCATTTCCACAAACTGTTACAATTTTAATCATAGCTTTCTCCTTTCTCAATTGCTTCTGTGATGATGCATAGTATTTCATCAATTGTTTCCGCCCTAATTAAGCTCCCTACTACTTCTTCATCATCCAAAATCATTGCCAGCTCCTGCAACGACTTTAGATGGGAAGTCGAATCAACTGCAGCCAAGACAAAAATTAGTTGAACTTGCTTTTCCTCATCTCCTTCATCTGTTATATCAAAATCCACAGGTTGTTTGAGTTGCAATAAACTAATTCCCAATTTATCAACTCCGTATTCAGGCGATGCATGTGGAACAGCAACCCTTGGTGCCAGTACAATATATGGTCCCATTTGCTCCACCGAATCAATCATCCCTTCCACATAAGATTGGTGGATATAACCTTGTTCCAGCAATGGAGCAGATGCCACTTGAATCGCTTTCTTCCAATCAGGCACACACTCTATCTGCCTTATTAATTTTCTTTCCAGTAAATCTACCAAACCATATCCTCCTAGTTCTTGTTTTTCTTGATTACCCATGATGTAAGTCGATAATTCTCTGCGAAGCTTACTCATATCCTTGATCTCTGCATGCCTATGGATAATCTGCAATAATTCTTCAACAGAAATTCCCATTTCATCTATATTAAAGTCGGTACAAACTTGTTTTTTCAACATGATTTTCTCCATTGAATTCATCAGAGGTTTTAACAAATAAAGTGGCTTATTCGTTTCAAAATAAATTGTTGAAAAAATCATGTCGTAAGTAGAAACACCAATTTCTTTTACCTGTTTTAGCTGGTGCACCTCTCGAAATACCATTTTAGGAAATAGCTGCTTTAACTCCGACTGAAGAATCAAAGAAGAACTAACACCATTTGGACAAATGGTTAGAGCAGTCAACTTCGCACTCTGATTTGATGTCCCAATCTGCTCCAGATACCCACCAAAATGAATGGTGAAATAAGCAATTTCATCATTGCTAATCGTCTTTTTCAAATATTTTTCCAAAGGGCTCAAACTTCGCCTTACAAGATGAAAGAGTGAATTGAAATCCTTTAGAATCTGCTCTTTTAAAGGATTATTCAATGGAATATCAAACAAAAGTCGATAAAAAGCCGGATAAAGATGAGCATATAAATCTTTTCTAAATTGAATGGAATCTCTAAATTCAATCCCTGTATAAGCTTTTACTTGATTGATAATCCGATCCATAATGAAAATCATTAACGGGTCTGGATTGTCTATCAAATCTCCTTGAATACATCCTGCTAACCGACTCATGATAAAATAACGTTTCTGCTCTAGCAAAGGATAAGAAACCACCAACTCTTTCACAAGTCTCCCTATGGAAGATTGTTCCATTTTCGATAAATATGGAGGTCCAATGACAGTCTGTTCTTCCCATTGTTGGCTAACCAAAACTGCTAATAAGTAGCTCACTGCTTTGGTTTTTTCAAAAATAAAAACCAAATGATATTGACAGCCCAAATCATATAAGAAGTTATAAATCTCTTCAACATTTATTTGAATCTGGCATTCATCCAGCACATATTTGATGACCCAACTGCCACTAGCTTTGGCTAAGATATTTTCTACCACTTGCTCAAGTAGAAGCATACGCTTTGTGTCGGTTGCACGTATAATGTAACCTTCTTGTCGAGTATAGACAAGTTGCCCCCCATATTTCTTTGCCTGCAATCTCGCTTTTTTTAAATCAGATAAAACCGAATTTTTACTCATCTGAAGTAAGCATTGCAAATGAGTATTAGAGACAAAATCAGTATTCAATAGAATATAAAGTATGATCATATCCAATCGCTCTTCAAAGAACAAATATTCACCTGAGTCTAATGACATCCGGGAAAATAGATCATTGAGAGAAATATCTGGCATTTGAATATACGATTCTTCTATTTGTATCCGTGGTAACCCCACACTAAACAATATATCATTGATTTTACGTATATCCGTCAGCACCATTTTTCTATTGGATTTCAGGAGAACAGCTAATTCTAATATAGAGGCATTCGGATAGCTAGAAAAGATTTGAAATTTTTCAATGAGCTCATTTGATAACACGATGATACCTCCTACAATTTTAGTATAATATAAAAAGTATCCGCTTTCAATTCAGATTCAGCCCAATTTATTACCCAGGTCATTAGCTTCGAATTGTGCTTTGGTCGAGAAATATATGAAAAAGCAGGGAAATTTCCCTGCTTTTTCATATACAAATTCTATCTAAACTCCCTTGATTTGTTCATATCAGTTGATTTTGAACACTTTATTTTGCTGACTGTTCTGCTAGTTCTTTTGCCCCCACTGTGCGATAAGACATATCACCAACATATTCAACTGTAAAACGACCCTCTTCGTACTTAACAACCGTCACACTACCATTATCTAAACCATGCGGTCTTGTTTGGTCAATGAGATATACAAAAGTTCCAATAGTCATGCCGTGGCTAGCAATCAAAGCATTGCCACCACCAGAGGCTTCTATTTCTTTTGCAATGTCTAAAAATCCTGTCCAAATACGATTGCTCAATTTTTCCCAACTTTCAGCCCAACCAGCAGTATCCACTTCCACCAGACCTTCGGCCAACTCAGGATAACTCAATTGATGAACATGCTCTACGTTAAAAACACGCGGCATCACTCCCATGAACAATTCGCCATCATAGGCTCCATCAAAACTGCCAAAACACCATTCGCGAAGTCGTTTATCTGTGCGATAAGGAATGCGTCCTGTTAAACCGAGTTCCTCTAGCAGAATCCCCATGGTTTGAATCGTCCGCCCACTATCACTAGAAAAAGCTTTTGCAAATTGAATCCCAGACTTGCGAAGTCCAATCCCTAGCTCACGAATTCCACGTTCTCCCACAGCGGTCAAAGGTGTATCAGACCAGCCTTGTGCCCGACCGATTGTATTAAACATGGTTTTCCCATGGCGAACAATGTATAATCTTGTTTTTGCCATATCTTACCTCCGTTTTTCTCACTATATTATATCATTTTTTGCAGAAAATCGTTTGAGAGATGAAAGAAAAATCAGGAGTAAGATAAAAGTCACAATTTGTAAACATCAACTTTTCTTACATTCCCGTTTTTATAATTATTTGTTTTTCCAGTATCTTAGCACCCACTTGGCGATAAGACATGTCTCCTAATGTTTGAATGGTAAATTTCCCATTTTCATATTCCACAACTGTTACACTGCCATTTTGCACGCCAGGATTTTTGGTAATCGCTTCATCAATCAGATACGCAAAAGCACCGATTGTCATACTATGACTGACGACAAGAGCATTGCCTCCGCCAGAAGCTTCTACATCTTTAGCAATCGCTGTAAACCCATCCAGAATCCGACTGCTCAATTGTTCCCAAGGTTCAGCCCAACCAGCTGTATCGACTTCAACCAAGCCATTCGCCAACTCAGGTAGACTCAGCTCCTTATAGTCATCTGTATTAAGAACTCGTGGAATCACGCCATAAAAAAGCTCACCACTATAGGCTCCATCAAAACTTCCGAAACACCACTCACGAATCCGTTTGTCAAAAGTATAAGGAATGTTGCCTGTTAAACCGAGTTCTTCAAGGACAATCCCCATGGTCTGAATCGTTCGCCCAGAGTCACTGGAAAAAGCTTTAGAAAATTTCAACCCCGACTCTCGCAGACCAATTCCTAATTCATGGATGCCACGTTCCCCTTCAGCCGTAAGTGGCGTATCACTCCATCCTTGCGCCCGACCAATTGTATTAAACATCGTTTTTCCATGACGAATAATGTATAATTTAGTTTTTGTCATTTTAATCTCCTTTTCAAAAGAAAAGGCCTGTCATACAGACCACATTTTAATTTTTAAAACTATGAATTGGTGCTGGAATTTGTCCACCACGCGCGATAAAATCAACAGATGACGCCTGATTAACTTTCATGACCGGAGCCGTTCCTAAAAGACCGCCAAATTCAATCATGTCCCCTTCTTTTCCTTTTGGAATAATCCGCACCGCTGTCGTTTTCTGATTGATAACGCCAATTGCCGCTTCATCGGCAATCATAGCTGCAATAGTTTCAGCAGGTGTTGCCGCAGGAATCGCAATCATATCCAAGCCTACTGAGCAGATAGCAGTCATGGCTTCTAATTTTTCTAGATTGAGAGATCCATTTTGAACTGCTGCAATCATCCCCTCGTCTTCTGAAACTGGAATGAAAGCACCAGACAAACCGCCGACTTGATTGCAAGCCATTACGCCACCTTTTTTGACTTGGTCATTAAGCAAAGCCAAAGCTGCCGTCGTTCCATGCGTACCGACCGTTTCCAATCCCATTTCTTCCAAAACACGAGCGACAGAATCCCCAACAGCTGGCGTTGGTGCCAAACTTAAATCAACAATTCCAAATTTCACACCTAGGCGCTCTGAAGCCATTTGACCGACCAATTGACCGATACGAGTGATTTTAAAGGCTGTTTTCTTAACCGTTTCTGCCACCACATCAAAGCTCTCACCACGGACTTTTTCCAGCGCACGCTTGACAACACCAGGACCAGAAACCCCAACATTGATGACTACATCCGCTTCACCGACACCGTGAAAAGCTCCTGCCATGAAAGGATTGTCCTCAACAGCATTCGCAAAAACAACTAATTTCGCAGCTCCCATATCAGAAAGTTCAGCCGTTTCCTTGATGACACGTCCCATGTCTGCCACTGCCGTCATGTTAATGCCTGACTTGGTGGAACCAATATTGACAGAGGAGCAAACCTTATCAGTCTCCGCTAAAGCTCGCGGAATGGAACGGATAAGGATTTCATCTCCTTTTTGATAACCCTTTTGCACCAGAGCAGAAAAACCACCGATAAAATCAACACCGATTTCTTTTGCTGCTCGATCCAGCGCCTTTGCCAGTGGCACATAATCCTCACTATCGGTCGCTGCCCCAATTAGGGAAATAGGCGTGACAGAAACGCGCTTATTGACAATGGGAATCCCTAGCTCAGCAGCGATTTCATCTCCGACAGCTACCAAATCTCTAGCTTTACTGGTAATCTTCTGATAGATTTTTTCCGCCGCTCGCTCAATATCCGTATCAATACAGTCGAGAAGTGAAATGCCCATAGTGATAGTCCGAATATCAAAATTCTGCTCCTCAATCATGGCAATCGTTTCAGTAACCTGCTTTATATCCATTTTTTCACCTCTGTTAGATATTGTACATGGCATCAAAAATTGCTGCACTTTGAATATTGATTTTAATATTGAGAGTTTTGCCAAAGGCTTCAAACTCCTCGCGCAAAACAGTGAAATCTTTCTTTTCATCACTAGAAACGACTGCCATCATCGTGAAAAATTCATCTAAAACCGTTTGTGAAATATCATCAATATTCAAACCAAGCTCTGCAATCTTGCTAGACACTCCTGCCACAATCCCCGTTCTATCCTTGCCAACAACCGTAATAATCGCTTTCATTCTTTGCTCCAATCAACATACTTTTTCCTATTGTAGCATAAGTAAAGGAAATTTGCATAAACTGAAAGAGAAAAATCCGAATTTTAATCCTCAAACCTTGCTTAATCGTTATCAATTGATTGTCGATTCTTTCCAATGAACACTACAATCCAGCACTTGCTGCTTTTCTTCCTGATGACGACCTTCAATCTGATCAATCAGAATTTTCGTTGCTTGCTGCCCTTCTTCAAAAGCTGGTTGGACAATTGTCGTGATGCTTGGTGAAGATAAGCTCGTCCATTCTGTATTATCAAAACCAATCAAGCCCACATTTGGTATATCAAAATCCAAGTCTTTCATAACGGTAAACACCAGTGGTAAAGCCCAGCAATTTGGTGCAAAAACTAAGGTTTTCTCTCCTGAATTGACTTCCTTTTGCAAAAATTCTTTCATTTTATCTAAGTCAGTGTGCTCATCCTCAATAATCAAACTTGTATATTCTAAGTTGGAATCTGCCAAAGCATCCATAAAGCCACTAGCTCGTTCAATCCGTGTACTCAATCGGCTAATATCTGCCGTGATGAGAATATATTTTTCATAACCTTTTGCAACACAAGCCTGTGTCACATCATAGACTGCATCGTAATTATTCGTTTTGACCCAACTTGTCCGATGTTCATACAATTGACTATCAAAAAAGACCATTCGCTTCTTTTTTTCCTCAATAATGCGAGAATATTTTCTAAAGTTTGAAGTCGGCTGAATAATGAAACCATCCACTCCTAACAAAAGCATACTTTCGATATATTTGTCTTCACTTTCTTGGTTGTAATTGCTATTTCCAATCATAACCTGATAACCATTTTGATGTGCAATATCCTCAATTCCTTTGACAATCTGATTTGAAAAACTATTGGTAATATCGCCAATCAAAACGCCAATCAACTTTGTCCGTTTTGAATTGAGGCTGCGCGCTACAATGCTAGGCTTATAATTAGTCTCTTCAATAACCTTTTTGATTTTCTCTCTGGTTTCCTGAGACATTTTTTCATATTTACCATTTAAGTAAAAGGAAACAGTCGTTTTTGAGGTCTGAGCAATTTCTGCAATATCTTTTATGGTCAATTTTTTTGCCAATTTAAGGTCCCTCCTAAGCACTCATATTATAACATATTTTATTACAAAACGATGGCTTCAAATCCCATAAAATCAGACTTTTCTAACTTTTTAGTCTGATTTTTGTACAAGTTTTTTTGTCATAGATAACACATTTTCCTCTCGTTTTAATACCATTGACCACACATAATTTTTCTCCTTTGTAAATATCATCATTTAACACTAAGATCAGTTTAGTTGTGCAGTCATTTTCTATTTCAATTGCAAGTGCATTAGGAAGTTGACCGCCATCTGTTTGATAAACTTTATGATACTTGACAGTAAATGATTGATCCGCAATCAGAGTAGCATCAATGATTCGATCTGAAAATTTCTGTATTTTGACCAATTTATGACTTTCTTCCAGTTCATTGTATTTCTTAGAAATGAACGTTTTTTCTAACGCCAGCGGAATCTCGCTCCAAATCTTAAGGTCATTGACTTGACTTGGACTACCAGCAACTTGGCTGTCTAGTATAAATTGAGTTCGTAATTCATGCTCTCCAGCACATCTAATGTCATCCACTACAAGCCAAACACCTTCTTCCAACATGATGATTTTCCGAGTATGCAAGTAAGTAAATGGATTTGAAGCCAGATAACTCCCCTCTACATAGTGAATACCTGCGTTCTCTTGATATCCGCAAAACAAAGATTGTGGATAATTTTCGTAATCCCAAGAACCAGATACTATTTCAGGCGGTGTCTCATCAAGGATACATCCGGTATGACTCCAGGCACTTTTTAGAACAGAACGTTCTCCTATCTCTCTGTAGGTATAGCGACCAGAATCCACAAAAATTAGCTTGCCTTGATCCTGCAGGCAAAAGCTATTTTGATCACTGTGAGTATGGGCACTACCCATCGGTCCATTTTTGAAAAAGAAATGGCTCCGAGGCGTCTGAATACAAACCTGACCAGAATCCTTGAAAAAAGCAGTTCTTGTTCCTTGTTTTTGAGCTTTTAATGTTGCTAAACGATCAGCACCTTTTCTCCCAACCAACAGCAAACTATATGGATCTAAGTATGGATTTTTTAATGAGAGTAATTGTTCATCTTCTAAAACGAGAGCAGATAAATTCAGAATATCCCACGTATCTGTACAGTCGCTATCACCAAAAGCAATCGTCTTTCCATCCAAGCCTGTCATCATCTGAATGTAGGTAGCCATTTTCCCTAACAAAGTCGCATACTTGTGCTTCAACTCTGGTAGCAAGATACACAATTCTAACAGAGCTTTATAAACTTCTACATGATACAAAATAGACTGCTCAAACTGGGTTCCATCTTCTAAAATTTGAATTTGTACCTGTTGCTGTAATTCTTCTATTGCAAACAGATATTCTTCTTCAATATCGAGCTGTTCTGAAAAGAAATGATAGATGGCAATCATTGGAATGGTCTGCAAAATCCCCCAATTACTGAGTGTATACTTATCACGATAACACCTTCTCATAAAATGAATCTGAGTTTCAAGAGAGCGGTAAATGATTTGCAACTCCTTTTCTTCCAGCAAATCCAATTCCAGTAAAAACAGCAAAATTTTCAACCAAGTAAAACAGCGAATCCCTGTATCTAAGGTTCTAGTCGTCAAAGATTGCGGAGAAAATTCCTGTACTTGCTCTATCCAATCAAAAATGAAAAACTTCAATTTTTGAATATATCGCATGTCTCCCTCGACCAAGTAACCAATAACAAAGTTCAGTAAATACTCCTGCCGATTGAGCATGTACGTCCACTCTGGATCTTCTTCAAATAGCACTTCCCAATTCATCGGCTGAATCTGATGTTTTCTCGGGCACGGCTCCATATCCCAATTTCCATCAAACAAAAAATAATGGCTAAACATTCGTTCAAGGGAGTGCTGAATGCGGCTATATTCTTCCTTTTGATAGCGAAGAATATAATGTCGATAATACTCTATATCAAAATCTTCAAAAAAAATAGTTCGTTCTTGTTTCATATTTCCTTACCTAAAAAATGGTTGATACAGTTCTGCTTCTCTAGAAATCTGCCTTTTATCCTACCCTACAAAGCAGATTAGGTTCTCTCCATTCGCTTTTTTAAGCTTGGAAGAGAACCTAATCTGTCATCTAGTTGTTGATTTATTATACAGTACGCTTTGAGGTTAGAGATTTTTATCTCCAATCCATCATAAATAAAGCAAGCAGCATTCGTGTTACTAGATTATCAATTCAAATACCATATAATGCTACACCTTACCATTAATCAGAGGTTGGAAACTTCTGTCCTTGTTCCTTTGTCTTTCCCATTATGCTTTCTTTTTCCACATAAATCGTTACATTCTTAGCAATTTGCAAGGTCACCAACTCATCTTGAATGGAAATAATTTTACCATGAATTCCAGACAGTAATAGAACTTCATCACCAGCTTTTAAAGAAGCTAGATAAGTTTTTCGTTGCTCCATCTGTTCTTGAAGCATTTTTTGCTGACGGAAATGACTGATGCTTGACAGTATAATCGGAGTTCCTGCCAAAACAATCAATATTCCATAAAGTAAAGTCGTATTCATTATGCTAAAATCTTAAGCCAGCTGCCAATAATACCAATGATAACTGTCAGAATAACTAGTTTGTAGGTTGTCCATTTCTTTTCTTTGATCAAATAGTAAACCAAAAGAGTAAAGAGAGCTGGCAGAAGCGCTGGTGCTACTTTATCAAGCATACCTTGAATGCTCACGATACTTTGATTTGTACCTGCTTTTACTTTTCCAGCGGCAAATGTAATAGGCACTGTCATCTTAACAGAAGTAGCTGCTAGACCTGCAATAACCGTCACGCCAATGATATTAGCAATCCGCGAAATAGTCGCCATTTGCTCACTTAGTTTGTCAATGACAGTTGTTCCCAACTTATAACCATACAAACCAGTAGATAATTTAATCCCTGTCAAAATGGTATTCATAGCCAAGAAAAACAAGATTGGACCAATAATCAAACCATCTTTCGCAAAAGAAGCTGCGATTGTGGAGAAGAGTGGTGCCAAGCAGAATTGTGAAAGTGAATCTCCAATCCCGGCCAAAGGTCCCATCAATGCCATTTTAATGTTACGTGTTTCTTCTGTGGGACGATCATTTTCTAACATGACTAAGTGTAAACTCGTAATAAAGGGTAGAAAGTGAGGATTCGTATTGTAAAATTCACAATTTTCTTCTAATGCTTTGTAGAGACCTTCTTGATTATCACCATAGTGTTTTTTCAAAGCAGGATACATAACATTTGCATACCCTAACCCTTGATAATTGCTGTAGTTAAAGCCATTTTGTAAAAAGAATGCCCGCAAAGATGTTTTGAGATAATCATTCTTGTTTAATTTAGATCCAGTCATCGTGTGCTTCCTCCTCTACCACATGATCTGCTGTTTTTGGTTTGTTGTAAAATTCGATTAAAGCAAAGATTGTACCTACAATAGCAATACCGATTGTCGGAATTTTTAGATAAGCCGCACAAACATAACCTAGTAATACAAACGGGATCAATTCTTTCTTAGCCATGACAGATAAGATCATTGCAAACCCAATAGCCGGAAGCATTTTACCAGCAACCGTTAAACCAGAAAGTAATACTGGCGGAATGTAGCCTACTAATTTCAACAAAGTATCCATTGACAGAGCACCCAAGCATCCCAAAGCAAAGCCAATCACAGCAAACAACCAAATCGTCGCATTCAACGTAATTTTGAATTTCTTCATATCACGATTTTTCAAATGCTTCATAGCTGTTTCTGGCGCACCTGCACGTACCGTATATGCAAAAGTTTGTACAAATTGAATTGCAACAGCAATTGGAGTAGATAGAGCAAGTGCTGCTTCTGGCGTAACTTTTCCTGCACTTGTAATCGCCATCAACGTTCCAAAAATACCAGGTCCGATTGGATTTGGCGGAACCGTTCCTCCAGCACCAACACCAAATCCCATATAAGCCAATTCACCAATCGCTCCCATTGTTAAAGCAGTTGGCAGGTCTCCTAAAATAATCCCTACGCCAAATGACAAAACAATACATCTGTTCGTATAAATCCCTAACAGCATTCCACTAAAACAGAACGCTGTCCATAAACCAATTAAAATCGCTTGAAATAAATTAATTGACATCATGAATCTCCTTTTTTAAATATAATCCAATATATTTACTTCTACAGCTCCATCATTACCGCTTGGAGTTGTTTTTGTATTAAAAGTTACCTGATAAGACTGACTCAGCTCCTTAATCGCTGCCTTATCCTCTTCTCCAAGGAAAATAGAACGTGTAACCTGTTCTTTTCCTTCTGCATTGTGAATATTTCCAATATTGATTTCCTTAATTGGAACACCACCTTTTACCAAAGTTAGTGCATCTTTCATATCTTTCAAAACAATAAATATCGTTTGAGCAGGATTTGCTTTGTGAATAATATCAATAACTTTTTGTAACGAGAAGAAGCGCATGGCAATAGAATCTGGTACAACCGTCTTCATCAATGTTTGTTGAATCTTATCAGTACTCACTTCGTCATTTGCCACGATAACTGTATTGCAGCCTAGATATTTCACCCATAACTGTCCTTGGCCATGAATCAATCGTTCATCCACACGGGTCATAATAATATTTGGTGTTGTCATCTCTCTCCTCCTACCAATATAAATTCCAATCTTTATAGAAACGTATTAGAGCTTCCAGGTAATAATAATCGCCCCATATATTGCCTTCATCTACTCCTTTGCCAGAATGCCATGAGTACACTCCATGAAGAAGCGTCGTTCCTCCAGGCTTGTACTGATCACTAGCATAATCTTCTATCAGAGAGCGAAGCATAGCGTGCATCGCATGTTTGTAAATGTCTTTATCTTCATCTACTTCCGGCAAGTATTTCAGCATTTCATGAATCCCACAGACCGCAATAGCTGTCGCAGAAGAATCACGAGACTGTTCACTACCATCACTAAAGATTAAATCCCAATAGGAAACATGATCTTTTGGCAGGCGATTCAAGAAGTAATTCGTTACACCTTTGAATAAATCAAAACAAGATTCATCTTTCAAATGGCGATAAGTCAATGGAATACCATACACACCCCAAGATTGTCCTCTTGCCCAGCAAGAATCATCGCTATAACCTTGTCTTGTTACACCTTTTAGAGGGTGACCTGTTTCAGGATCGAAGTAAAATGTGTGAAAAGATGAGGCATCATCACGAATGACATTATTGACAGAGGCATAAAAATGTTTTTCTGCAATCTCATAATATTTTTGCTCACCTGTTTCTTGATACGCAAAGAATAGCAACTGAATATTGAGCAAACAATCGATAATCAAACGATAATGTTCTTTCTTACCTAACTCACCCCAAGCCTGAATAAAGCCTCCTTTTTCTTGATAGCGCTCAATCAGCTTATCTGCTGCTTTTAAGGCAGCCTCTTTAGCATTTTGGTCACCATCCAACTTATATTCACTCATGCACGATGGAGTATAAAGAAAGCCTAAGTCATGGTGATCTAGTTCTACTCTTTTATTGACCCGTTCCAAGAAAGACAAGACATTTTTATGAGCTATTTCTTTAAATTTTTCATCATGACTGTATTCATAAGCCAGACACAGTTCTCCCGTCCAAAAACCATTGGTCCATTCTGTATTATCCATAATTGGATAAACATTATCAAAGGTTGCGGGAGTCGGGAAGTCTTCCTTAAAATAATCAAGATTAATCTCTAACTGCCGAATGACTTTCTCAATTGCCTGTTCTACTTCATTTTTTGTCAAAAGCGGAACTTCTACAAATCGTTCAGGAGCGTTAATTTCTTCAATCGTAACTTTTTTAATCATTCCTTTTACCTTTTTAAATTCCTGACTCAAAATCTTCTTCTATTACTTCTGAATCATCTGAAAACAACTCTCTGCCATTGACAACACCGCCATGTGCTGCTGCAACTGCTTTTTTAGCAACTTCATCAAATGAAAGTGTCATTCTCGCAAAAACGGTTTCCAGCAACATAGCTAAATTCAAGCCTGACAAAACATTCATTTGCAAATCTGGTCTATTTCCCATTATCGTGGATGCCACCTTAAACGGCGTTCCACCTAATAAATCACACAAGACTAAGACCTCTTCGTCGCTTGTAATAGCAGCTAGAATTTTTTCTTTTAGTTCGTTTGCGGACATGCCTTCCACAAAATCAATAGCATCTACTTTCTCTTGCTCGCCCGCAATCAATTTCAAAGAACTATGAATCCCTGTAGCGAAATTTCCGTGTCCTATAACTATGATTTTCATACATTCTCCTCTCTTTTAAGTTTACCGGTTTACTTACATTTTCCATTGTAGCCTATTGTTTTTTACTTGTCAATACTTTTTTTAAAAAAATATTAGCGCTTACATCTCTTTTGAAATCTATATTTCTTTTTAACATTTAGTAGATTATCTTCAAAAATCCGAAAAGCAGATTTTTACAAAGGTTCCACTACTAAATATCAAAAAAACATTTTTTATCGTTGACAAAACCGGTTTACTAGAATATAATCTTGTTAGAATGAAATCTTATTAAACTGAAAGGAAATAAAATATGACAGAAAAAATTTTCTCCATAGAACAATTTTCTCTAAAGGGAAAAATCGCCCTTATCACTGGAGCTTCCTACGGAATAGGTTTTGCCATTGCCAAAGCCTACGCTGAAGCAGGAGCCACTATTGTTTTTAATGACATCAACCAAGAATTAGTTGACCGAGGTTTAACTGCTTATCATGAAGCAGGAATCTCAGCACATGGATATGTTTGCGATGTTACTGACGAAGCTGGCATCCAAGCAATGGTTGAGCAAGTTGAGCGAGAAGTCGGCATTATTGATATTTTGGTCAATAATGCAGGCATCATTCGCAGAGTTCCTATGTGCGAAATGAGTGCGGCTGATTTTCGCAAAGTGATTGATATTGACTTAAACGCCCCGTTTATTGTTTCCAAAGCCGTCATTCCTTCGATGATTAAAAAAGGACACGGAAAAATCATCAACATTTGCTCTATGATGAGCGAGCTCGGTCGCGAAACAGTTAGTGCTTACGCCGCTGCTAAAGGTGGACTCAAAATGCTAACGCGTAACATCGCTTCAGAATACGGCAGTGCTAATATTCAGTGTAATGGTATTGGTCCTGGCTATATCGCCACTCCTCAAACAGCACCATTACGCGAATTACAAGAAGATGGCTCACGCCATCCATTTGACCAATTTATCATCGCTAAAACACCTGCGGCACGCTGGGGGAATCCAGAAGACCTCATGGGACCAGCTGTTTTTCTCGCTAGTGATGCTAGCGACTTTGTCAATGGACATATTCTCTACGTTGACGGCGGTATCCTAGCTTATATCGGAAAACAACCAGAATAGAAAGAAGAAATAAAAATGAAAATTGCTTTAATTAACGAAAATAGTCAAGCTGCTAAAAACCACATTATTTATGATGCCTTAAAAGAAACAACTGACAAAAAAGGATATGAACTGTACAACTACGGTATGTATGGAAAAGAAGGCGAAAGCCAATTAACTTATGTTCAAAATGGTTTACTGGCAGCCATTCTCTTAAATACAAAAGCTGCTGACTTTGTCATCACCGGTTGCGGTACTGGTGAAGGAGCGATGGTTGCTTTAAATAGTTTTCCTGGTGTGGTCTGTGGCTTGGCTGTCGAACCAACAGACGCCTACCTCTTCTCTCAAATAAATGGTGGCAATGCTCTTTCAATCCCTTATGCAAAAGGCTTTGGCTGGGGTGCAGAATTAAATCTAAAATTGATATTTGAACGACTTTTTGCTGAAGAAGTTGGCGGTGGCTATCCAAAGGAAAGAGCAATTCCTGAACAACGAAATGCTCGTATTTTAAACGAGGTTAAAAAGATTACCCATAACGACCTGCTAAGCGTTCTAAAAAACATCGACCAAGATTTCTTGAGAGAAACAATTGCAGGAGAACATTTCCAAGAATACTTCTTTGCGAACTGCCAAGATAATGAAATCGCAGCTTACTTAAAAGGACTTCTTGATGCATAAATCCATTTTGCAACCCGAAAGGAATTGACACATGACGAAATTATTGCTATTTGGTGAGCCACTGATTCGAATTACGCCTGTAGACGTTTCTTCTCTTGGTGACCAAGTGGTCAGCACAACTTATTTTGGCGGATCGGAAGTCAATATCGCCTGTAATTTACAGGCCTTAGGAATTTGCACAAAACTTTTTACAGGATTGCCAGATAATGAAATTGGTAATCGATTCCTAACGTTTTTGAAACAGCATGACATCGACACTAGCACTATTTTCCGACTTGGTGACCGACTTGGGGTTTATTATCTGGAAAATGGATTTGGTTGCCGCCAAAGTGAAGTTTTTTACGACCGCAAGCATACCAGTATCAGTCAGATTCGTCCTGAAATGCTGGATATGGACAGCTTGTTTAAAGGAATCAGCCATTTTCATTTCAGTGGCATCACAGTTGCCATTGATGAGCAAGTCCGTGAAGTGCTACTATGTCTTTTGAAAGAAGCAAAGCAAAGGAACATCACCATTTCTATGGATCTCAACTTGCGCACTAAAATGATTTCTGTATTAGAAGCCAAATATGAATTTTCAAAATTCGCTCGCTATGCCGACTATTGCTTTGGAATCGATCCAATTATGGCAGATGAAACAGATCTTGACATGTTTCCAAGAGAAACAGCAAGTTTGGCGGAGATTGAAAATCGCATGCGTCATTTAAAAGAAATCTATTCTTTTAAAGCCATTTTTCATACGTTCCGCTCCACTGATGCACAAGATAAAAATGTCTATCAGGCTTATGCGCTCAGTGATACATTTGAGCAATCTGTCCAGCTAAAAACTGCTGTCTATCAACGTGTTGGAAGCGGAGATGCTTTTGTTTCTGGCGCACTCTATCAATTACTCATGCAAGCTTCTTTAAAAGATACACTTGACTTTGCTGTTGCTAGTGCGACTATGAAGTGTACTCTTGCTGGCGACAGTATGAGCAAATCTGCTACAGCCATTGAAAAATTGCTAACAACCACCAAAGATATTATTCGTTAGGAGAATAGCATGACTAAATCAGATATCATTATTGAATTAAAAACACAAAAAATTGTCGTTGTTGTTCGTGGAAAGACAAAAGAAGAAGGCCTCAAAGCATCTATCGCCTGTATCAAAGGTGGTATCAAAGTTATTGAAGTTGCTTATACCAATCAATACGCTGGCGAAATTATAAAAGAGCTAAACCACCTATATCAAGATGATGCCAGTGTTTGTATCGGAGCTGGAACTGTACTGGATGCTGTAACCGCAAGAGATGCAATGCTAGCAGGTGCTCATTATATTGTTTCTCCTTCTTTCAACTCTGAAACTGCAAGAATCTGTAATCTCTATGGCATTCCCTATATTCCGGGTTGTATGACCTTAACAGAAATCACCACAGCACTGGAAGCTGGCAGTGAAATCATCAAACTCTTTCCAGGAAGTGCTCTAAGTCCAAAATATATCTCTGCCGTTAAAGCACCGATTCCTCAAGTAGCTATCATGGTGACAGGTGGCGTCAATTTGGATAATGTTTCAGATTGGTTTTCTGCTGGTGCGGACGCCATTGGTATTGGTGGAGAATTTAACAAACTTGCCAGCCAAGGTAATTACGAAGCGATTACAACAATTGCTAAACAATATACTGCACTGAAGTAAAAAATCTAGTCCTTTTCCATTAAAAAAGAAAAACAAGAAATCTATTATTGAAAATACAAGCTAAACAGGCTAGGAAAATCCTAGCCTGTTTTAACTATCTTACACTATCAAAATACCTATAGAGGACGATTTGTCAAACCAGATAACCCTACCTATTTTTTCGTTTTGCTAAGTAGATACTCCCGTTAAGAACTACCAACCCTACAACAATCAAGGCACCCATAACTGTCGTTCCTGTCCTTGGTAAAATCTTTTGTTTTGGTGCTGGCGGTTGAGATGGATCATACAGATTTTTCAATACAAAACCTGATGCTGCATCACCACTAATCTCTGCACGATAAGAAGCAACAACCTCTTCAGTGATGGTATAATGAATTTCTTTTCCATTTTTATATTTTGGTTTATTGGTAAATTCTGCACGCCATTTACCGTTTTCATTTGGTTTAATCGTTTGAGATTCTATCTTTTTCCCGTCAGCCAGCAAATTCACTGTAATATGATTTGGACGTTTTCCAGCTTGATTATCTTTGTCATCCCAATGTTTCACAACCGAGATATTCGTTCTTGCCTCATCAAACTGATCTGTAATATTTAATCTATCATTTTTAACAGTTGCCGTATTATTCTTAGCTTTAAGGATATTCACTTGTCCAGCTGTTGTTACCTCAAAAACAATGTCACTGACAGCTTTGTAGCCATTAGGAGCCGTTTCCTCATGAAAAGTATAAATTCCAGGATCTAAACTTAATTCATGTGTTTTTCCTAACTCTGATGTCCAAGAAGCAACGACCTCTCCCTGTGTTCCTTCTCCTTTGTAAACATGAAGTTTGGCACCTGAAATCATTTTACCATTTGGATTTAGCTTGCTGATTTTTATCTTCTTGTTCCCTACTTTTTGATTGACAATCGTTCTCAAAACAGTTTGTTCTGTTCCAAAATCAGAAGGGGAAATCTTGAACTTTTCATCCCTTTTTTTATAACCATCTGGTGCCTTGCTCTCTTTCAAGGTGTATTCATCTTTCAAAAGATGTGACAATTCTCCCATACCATTGGCATCCGTTGTAATAGTCCCAACCACTTCTTTCGTACGATTGCGAATCACTTGAAACTCAGCATTTGAAAGAGGCTGACCGTTAACATCAACTTTTTTAACCTTAATCGTGAAGTTTTGTCCATCAGCCTTCCCATTGGCTTTTACATATCGTGTCTCAACTTCTGTAGTTTTATCTACAGTATTGTCAGCTGTTAATTTGACCTTATTTATAAAAGCATCTCCAATCTTCGGTTCACCATTCAATTTAACTTTATAATTGATATAGTAGCCCTCATTTGAAGCAATGCCACCAATTTTGACAGTAGCTTTTCGCTTATTTACTATAATATTAGCCTTCAATTTAGCTGTCACATCTTCTGCTTGCTGCAATTCCCATTCGGAAGTTGTCGAATTATAAAGCCATACTCCCTTGATAATCTTGACAGAATCGGCTTCAATAACACCATTCCCCACAAACTCATCTTCAATAACAGCATTTTTAAAGGTTTCTTGTGTTCGGTTTATCGCTACATCATAGCCCAATCTCTCTGGATCATTGGTCAAAGGCCATCCGCCCTTTACAATTGCAAATTTTTCTGCTTCACCTGCACCAACAAAACCAGGTTTCCCTGCATTCGTTATCTTACCATCAATTTTAAATTCTAAATCAACTTTTCCGTTGACTTTATGCTCGCGATGATCAAAACGAACATGAAAATCAAATGTCCCTTTAATATCCGAATGTTTTTCAACATAATCCGTATAAGTAAGAACAATTTTTTTATTTGTTGCATCAATATTTGCTACTGCAACAATATCTCCCTGACTGCTTACAATATTGAAACTTTTATTAGGCGAGTTATAAACAAGCTGTTTAGGGAAATCAATTGTAGTCGTATCACCAGCTGCTACCGTATTATTTGGTAACGAGAAAGTTGCACTAACCTTAAAATCCTGCCATTTTTTAAGGTCACCTTGGAGAGGATTTCCGTCACTATCCGTCACCTTCATTGAAGTGATGACATTTGGAATCGTCTTAGCATGAATTACTTGCTTCACCGTTATGTGAAAACTAAAAAGGAGAGCTAGCAGAAATAGTGCACCTCTGATAATCTTATTTGTTCTTCTTTTTATTTTAAACATTTTATCCTCCTGTCAATAGATTATATTTATCATTTTTTAGAGATCATCCTTATTTATTATACCATATAATAAATAAATTTAGGAAATGATATACCTGTTCACACAACCACAAAGTATGATTGTCAAATTTACAAAAATCTTATTTTAAGATACTATATGTTGTGCTTAGGATAAAGTGCTATATAGTTCCCTGAATTTAAAACGAGTAACGAACATATAATTCTATGTAAAAATTTTATTTTTTTATTATCATGACTATGAATGAAGTAAAAACAAAAAGCCGAAAATCAAATCAATTGATTTTCAGCTTTTGGAGATTTATTTCAGCCGAAGAACAACGTAACCACTTCCCACCAATAATATGCCCAAAAGGGGTAAAATAGTGGCTTCTTCTCCCGTTTGAGGAAGAGTTTTCTTTTTTCCTTTAGGAAGTGCTGTCTCAGTCTCGCTTTCTTTCATTTTCTTTCCCTTATTTTTTGATGAATTTTCATCAGTTGGTTTTGCTATTGCTAATTCTTTAAAGACCTCGTCTTTGCTAGCAGAGCTTTTTGTTTCTGGATTATAGTACGAAACTTTGTATTCATTGTCTTCTTTTCTAATAGTGTACAACCCTCGTTTCCTTACTTGGAATCGGTCTGAAATAGTCGAAACAGAATCATCATATTTCACAATGCCCCAAACTTGTTGTTGAGCATCATAAACAGCTTGCAATTTATCATTATTTTTAAGGAGAGCGCCTTCCAAATCTTTCACCATTTGATTAAAGGTGGTACGATCTACATTGGGAATCATCATATAACTATAGCTATCACCATCTCCCTTATGAGTCTGACTAATGGTAATAAAGGTATTCTGCACTTTCGCATCGGATTGAGAAGCATTGATATCTTTCCAAGTCCCTTCTTGAATCCTCTTCATCATTGTAATGTCTGTCTTTTTAAAGAAGAAATAACCGATATTTTTATTTTTGTCGTTTGACTCTATAAAGACACTCTTCGTCGCATTATACGGATTTTCTTTGTCCGCTAAACCTTCTTCTTTATCATTAACATATACTTTGTAAGGACTTTCTGGGTTTTCTTTTCTTTGCTCAATGGTGGTTGAGACTGTATCATTTGAACGGTTTTGAATGGCACTTCCAAGAAAAGCTATGTTACCATTTAACATAAACCAACTCTTATGTGCTGTCAATGTTTTGTTCCAATTTGTAAAATCCATAGCTGCTGTCGCATTTTTTTCATCTAGCTTGTTTGTCCCTACAAAACCAGATGGCAGCACGCCTTGACCAGAATCATCTTCTCTAGGAGCAGACGTTTCGGTCGTTCCTGGCAATTTATACGGATTAACAGTCGCCCAATAATGATTACTATAATGGCTCAAATCTCCATTATAAAGATAGAACATGCCATCTCCTGTATACCAACCTTTTCTGTTTTCCTTGTTCATTCCTTCATAATTTTTGGTTCGGCTGGAGAACATAGACAAGCCGAAGCCAAAATCTTTTTCAGCATGATACAAAGCTAATTTATCCATTGCATTAAAAGCTGATAAGTAACTCTCTCTTGAGATTGTTGCTACAGAGGCATCATTTAACAGATTTTCCATTAGGCTAATATCACGATATGTTTTCAAATTGTTAAATACATTATAGAACGTATCGGATTGGATAATCGTCTTAATAATTGATTTCAAATTTTGTTTTGTTGCTTCATCTGACATTTCTGCAATTCGATGAATGCCTCGAAGTACTTCAACTGCTGCCACATGGTCTTCACTATTAGCACGACTAATAGAACGTCCGCGACTCAAATCCATTAGCTCTCCATGAACAATCAAAGGCAAGAATGATTTGTCAATCCAATGATACATGGTCTTCATTTTTTCTGTTGCTATAGGAGTTGAAGTTTTTTGAATAATCGGCAACAATTGAGAAAGCCCATCAATTAAAACATTGCCATAAGCTCCTGTATAAGCAACATTGGTATGATCGATATAAGAACCGTCTGGATAGAAGCCTTCACCACTATTTACCAAAGTGAAAACTTGCTCAATGGAACGAATCGTAGCAGCAACTTCTTGCTTATCTTTGCGCAACAGGCCCGCAATGATTTTTACACGTCCCATATCTACTAAGTTACCACCTAAAGCTTTAAATGGCGTAGTTGTTTTCCGGAAATATTCTGGATCTGGTACGAATTTTTCAATAACATCAGTATACGTTTTTATTTCATCATTTGAAAAATATTCCTGCATCAAAGACAGTGTATTATTAATGGCTCTTGGTGTACCAATCTCGTAGTCCCACCAATTTCCAACGATATTTTTAGAGCTATTGTATACATTTTTATGAAGCCATTCCATAGCCTCTCGAACAGTACGGATAACGTTGGCATCTTGATAATAGCTAGAGTGAGGATTCGTGATCTGCTTTGCCATTTCTTCTAACTTGCGATAAGTTGCTGTCAAGTTAGAAGAAGTTTCATAGTTTGCTAATTTTTCCCATAAGTAAGTTCGATTTTCTTTGGATGAGATTGTTTTCAAGTTTTCTGTTACTTTGTCCTCTAATTCTTTGTTAAAAGTAGACATGTATGGATCTTTTGGATTGAAATAGCGATTACCTGCAATAATATCATTCCAGTCTTCCAACAGTTGACTATATTGATCTTTAGCAGACCTCGTTACCGTTAAAGGAATTGTCTTTACGACTTTGCCGTCTTTTTCAACTTTAATATTCGTCAGACCTTCTTTTAGTGGTTCAACAATTCCATTTTTTACAGAGGCTATTGTACTATTTTCTATTGAATAATTATATTCCACTTTGTTTAAAACATATTTTTTCCCTAATGGAAGATCAATCTTATCTTCTATTCCCTTTTCTGTTTCCTGCGGTTTTTCTTCCACCTTATTTCCATTTTCTACTAATTCAACATCTTTAAAAGAAACTGAGCCCGTTCCTTTATCATAAAACAACTCTATTTTAATTTTTTTAGCAGCTGAAAGGGGAACATAATCTTTTTCCAACACTTTCCAATCGGTTGTTCCTGATATTTTTTCAGAATACCAAAGATTCTTCTGAGTCCCCTCTCCTTCAATGATACGAACATAAGCTGCACCAGTTTTATTTTCTGCTTTGATTTTAAAACGGAGTTTGTATTTTTTGCTGGCATCAACAGTTAGCTCCTGATGCACAACTGCTCGAAAAGGTTCCGAACTAGACAGCATAACAGCTTGATCAATCACTTCTATCTTTCTAGAAGGAGTATTGTCTTTGTAATTGTTATCTATCCAAGCTGTCCAACCAACAGCCTTTGTCCCTGTCCAATAACCTTGCTTATCTTCTAACTGACTAAAATCTCCATTTTTCAAAAGATTATAAATAGCTTGATTTACCATGCTCTGTTGGTTTGTCTCTTCTGTAATTTTCTCTATCTGAGTATCTGCTTGTGAAGTTACTCCAGAGTTCTGAGATGGATTAATTGTTGCTTCATCTGCTCTAACAATCGTCGAAGCATTCACCAATAAGATTCCAGATAAAAGCACAGATGAAATGGAAATAAGCAACTTTTTCGATACAAAATGATTTCTAATTTCTGAATTCATATTCAACTCCTATACATATAAATTTCAATCATTGAGAGGATTATTCAGTACATCTCTTTTTGTTAGTAAACCGGTTTATATAAAGCATATCATTTTTGCCGTTTTTTGTAAACGTTTTCTGTTACATTCATCATAATTTTTTATTTCCACTCATATTCATTATATATCTATTGTTTTATACACATTTCTGTTTTTTATCTATATTTTTCTTTGAAATCGTTTACATTTCCTGGTATACTACCTTTGTATACTTCAAATAATAAAGGAGGTTTCTTATGAAAAATTCATATAAGAAACGGTTGTACACAAATGTTCTCAGCTTATCAGCTGCCGTTCTTGTTGCAGTTTTAACGCAAGGAAATGCTGCTGCAGATACGCAAGATAGCACGGAGAAGCCTATTACTAACAAGACAGAAACAGTAGTTCCTGCCGAAAAGGCAAGTACGGAAACAAATGCAACTAGAGCGAATGTAACGCCAGATTCTTCATCAACTGGAGTTCAGCTTCCCACAACAACCCATCAAGAAGAAGCACAGAAATCGGAAAACACTCCTTCAATAGACAGCCCAACTTCTACTACAAACGAATCCGGAACAGAGACGCCTGCAACACCTGCAAAAACAGAAACACGAGCAGCTGGAACAGAAGAAAAGAAGGTCCAATTAACTGATAGTACAGTCCATATGTCTGAAAAAGCTACAATTACTGATACTGTGCAGGAACAGGGAGCTCAAGCTGGTAAGATTACCTGGAAATTAGATAACAAGCCGATTAGTGAGTGGAAAACTTGGAAGATGGCTGATGGAACCTTCTCAGGCGACCCATTTGTCACTGTAGAGGAAAAAGCTGATGGAAATGACCTCAAAGTTTCCCTTAAATTTAATGAGCTATTTGGTCAAGACTTAAGCCTGCGGACACCAAATAATATCCGCAGAACTTATCGGCAATTTATCGGAAACCATGAACTCGTTGGAACAAACGAAAAATCCGGTCTGACAATTCGAAAAACACTTGTTTTCCGACCGTATGAAAACTTCCATACTCACGAAGAAATGTTAGCTGCTATTGAAAAAAGTCGACAAGAAGCTAAAAATGATCGGCTTGTTAAAATCGAAAACATTGGTACCAGCGCTCAAGGACGTCCAGTTAAACTCGGTATCATCAGTTCTGATCAAAAAAGCATTGACGACTATCTTAATACAACTAATCGACTCGCTCTCACTAAACCAGCTGAAATGTTAGCAGCTCTGAAAAATGGTACGCTGGACTATAAACTTCCAGTCCTTATCAACAATACCCACGCCGATGAACAACCTGCTATCGATATCATCACTGGACTCTTCAATACTTTTGCGACCAAAGATCAAATTTCTTTCCAAACCACTGATGCCAACGGCAATGCTAAGACTGTCACACTCAGTGTCAAAGAACTCCTCAAGAAATTCATTTTCCTCTTTGACTTTACTGAAAATCCTGACGGAGATGTTGCCAATACCCGTGCCCTAGCTAACGGAATCGATCCAAACCGCGATACTAGCTATCAGGCCAACCCAGAAACCCGGACTGTTGCTGGACTCATCAACAAATGGAATCCAATTGCACTTTACGACATCCACGGCTTTGTCAAGGACTTCCTGATTGAGCCAGCTACTCCACCGCACGATCCAAACTTTGAATATGACCTTTTGTCAAAAAATATGTTGGAAAATGCCCACCACATGGGCCGTGCTGGTGTTGCCAATTCCAAGTATGACCACTACATCATTCCTAAACTAGACTGGGGCGATGGCTGGGATGACTCCTTCTCTGGCTACACTGGTGTCTATGCTATGTACCACGGAATATTAGGACATACCGTTGAAATCCCTGAGGGCAATCAAGAATCCTATAAAGCTGGTTATCACGCTGTCCTTGGAGGTATCTCTTACCTGGCCCAAGATCCTGATAAACTCATGGAAATGCGCCTCAACTTCTATCTCCGTGGCATCAACAAGGTTGAAGATCCAAAAGCTGAAAATGAATTAGTTGGACCAGATGGTAAAGTAGTCGGTCGTATCAAACATGGACAAAAGAAATTCTTCCCTGATTACTATGTCATTCCAATGGAACTTGACAAATCCAATGACTCTCAACAAGCCTTTAATATGATTGAATACTTCAAGAGAAATGGGGTTGTCATTCAAGAATTGAAGGAAGATACTGGCGGTTATAAGAAAGGCGATTTGGTTGTTGACATGGCACAAGCCAAACGTGGCTATGCCAATCATATCCTCTACAAGGGTTCCAACGAATCTGCTTGGGCTGCTATGTATGCAGAACTGCTGGTTAATTTCCCAGATATGAGAGGCTTTAAGGCTGTAGCTGTCTTCAAAGATAAACTCTTTGACGGTAAACTCGGTGAAGTAACTGCTCTTCGTGCTACTCGAACCAGTGAAATTGACCACAAAGCACCGTATTATGTCATTGCCAATACTTCAGAAAGTGCCGTTCGCGCTGTCAATCGTGCAATCCGAGACGGTAGGAAAGTTTATTTGACAGATGACGGCTATATCGTAGATACTCCTACTTTTGCCAACCTGCTGAACAACTTTGCAATTTATGGAGATGCACTGTATAAAGTTCCTCAAGGTCAAGCCTTAAAAGCTTTAAAAGTTTATGCACCGCCTCATCAATATTATTGGGCTGGTGTAGATACTCCTGCTCATACTGCTCTTGCTTTGAAGAATTTGGGATTTGATATTGTCAATACCCCTGAAGAAGCTGATGTGATTGTTCTCGAAAGCGATAATTTTGACAAGTCTCTTCTCGGTTTGAAACCGACAATCATAGTTGGGGGCACTGCTATGCAACGCCTTGAAAAACTCGGTGTCCTTAGTGGCTTTGATGCGGAACATTTCAAAGGTGGTAGTGATTATGAGGGCCTGATGAAAGCTATCATTGATGATGCAGATCCGCTAACCAGTGGTTACAATAAGAATGACCTCTTCTATTCTAATTCTGGAAACTGGATTGCCAAGGTTCCTGCCAATTTCAAGACTTTGGCAACAATTGCAGGTAGCAACTACTACATTGCTGGTTGGTGGCCAGGAAATGAAAACTTAGCTAATAAAATTGTTGCGATTTCCGGCAGCTATAAAGACCAACCTATGTTCATCTATGCTGGAAATCCAACTAATCGTCTGCATACTATTCATTTCTACCGTTGGGTATCCAATGCTATCTTTGGCAGTCAATTAGCTCAACTGAAGGATCTTGAGAAAGAACAAAAACCTTCTACTGAAGTTGTTGAGATCATCAATCAAAAACCTCAGGCAGCTCAAGCTACAACCCTACGCTACACTCCTCAACCTCAAATGATGAGCACTGCTAAAAAAGCTCAACTTCCTCAAACTGGAAATAAAGAAAGCCAAAGCAATCTCATCATTGCTAGCATGTTCATTCTTGTAAGTGGCTACTTGCTCCATTTAAAGAAAAAAGAAGAATAAGTATCTTCTTTTATAACTTAAAACTTCCTCGGATTTAATATTCGAGGAAGTTTGTTTTATAAAGCATCTAGCGCAACAAGAGTAATCATTGCTGCTTCATAATAATTTTCTTTTGACAAATCTTGCATAAAGATATATTTGTTCTGCTGAACCAGTTTGCGATATGCCGAATTTCGATTAGCCGCATAAAAAATTGGAGCACCAAAGCTGGCAGATTGATAATTATTTAGCGCTTTTCCTTTCAAAGTATAGCCTGCATAAAGAATCTCTTGTTTCATAAAGAAATTCATCATTTTATCTAAAATCTTTTGACTTTGTTTATCCTGACTTTGCGCTAAATTATAAGGTAAACGACAAGCATTGTAATAATAATCACCGTCATATTTAGAAGCGACCGACTTTTTCTCAACTGCACGAACCGTATTTGCCTCCACCCAAAGAAAATCTGGAAGTAGACCTGTTTTTGTTTTAGCACTCATCATTTCCAATTTAGATAGCATGTTTGATCTGATATTTAACCATTGCCTATTACCTGTCAACTTGTAAAAAGCTTGGAATTGAGCTGGAAGAACATCTGATGTTCGCATTAAACGATAGTATTTTGAGTCTGAAGTTGCCCAATTTCCAACCGTCAGCACCCCTGTTGTACTGTTATAATTATAAGTCAAAATATCCTTCAAAATTGCCTTGGCCTGCGCATTATAAACGGCAGCCTTTTGTGGCCATAGTTTAGCTGCTTGAATCAAAGCATATGCAATATAAAGATCGCCATCAGTTGCATTATTGGTTTCAGCTTTAACGATGCCATTCTTAACCGTTTGCCGCCATGACATCAGCTGCGTATTTTTTATACGATGTGCCAAATAATAATTGTACAAACGTTCAAAATCTTTCAGGCTAGCATTCCTTTGTTTTGCAGCTTCAACAGCAATCACCATTCCATAGCCTTGTGATTCAGACAAGACAACATCTTTTTTCTTATTGTTGGTTGTTTTTACATAAGCTTGATCTTTTTGTCGAACAACATAACCTTTTAACCATTGTTGAGAAATCTGACTTTTTAAATGACCTGTACTATTTATTCTGACATAAGTAAAAATCGCAGTTAATGTCAATAAAATACCAACTAGCCAAACATATCTTAAATTTGTTCTTTTCACGTTTCCTCCTATCCTGCAAATCGCTTTGTTTTAACCCATTTGGTTCCATCACGGTGGAAGAGTTTGTCCAATGTAACAGAAGTTACAGCATCAATTGAAACAATAATAAATAACTGCGAGTAAGTAAAATAAGATACCAATGCTAACCAAATCTGCTTAGAAGTTGCTTGACCAAATTGGGAAGCAAGAGAGATATTGATTTGTAAGAGATACAGCATAATCATCAAAAGCCAATTAAACAACATCAATTGCGCAATGTAAATATTACTTGAATCAAATGTAAAAGGAATATGAACACTTGGGACAAATAGATGAACAATAATAGCAATCACATTTGACAAAAGGACAATATCCGATAAAATAATCGCTGCATTAAACCAGAAGAAGACACAAGAATAGTAGGCTACCTCTAATTTCACGCGCCAATTGCTCTTGTCAAACAAATGCTTGAAATTTGAAATAACAACTTCATAATTTCCTTTAGCCCAACGTTTCCGCTGCATATAATAGCTTTTAACTGTCTCTGGTTCTTGTTGGAAAGCTTCAGAATTATAAGCCAAAGCAATCAATTTCCCACTTTGCATAATTTTAAAAGAAATATCAGTATCTTCTGTCAAGGCGCCATTTCGCCACCCACCAATACTTTTTACAAATTCCGTATTGATGATAAAATTTGTACCAGGAATACGACCAATTTTAAACATATGCCACATACCAACATGCTGAATTCGTTGCGTCACGACAATCTCTTGATTGATACAACGTGTTAAGAAATTTTGATTAGCATTTCGTGTCTTGTTTCGACCAAAAGAGGCCACATGGCGTTCAGGATCTTCCAACACTTTTTTAACAAGAAAATAAAGAGCATTTTTCTCTGGCATAGCATCCGCGTCATAAACACAGATATAATCGCCCTTAGCTATTTTCAAAGCGTCATTTAACACACCTGCTTTCCCTCCGGTCCCTTTTCGATCGGTAATGGTAATATCTCTTGTAGCGTACTCTGACATCGCCTTTACGTTTAACATTTCTTGATAAGTATCATCTTCGCAATTATCTGCAAATAAAAGCAGTTCAACTTTATCATGAGGATAATTCATATCCAAAATAGCCCTTGCGGTTTGCGCAATGACCACATCTTCATTATGAGCTGGTACGACGATCGTGACCTTTGGATAATACTTTAAAGGACTAACATCTACTTTAAAATCACTATGTTTCAACCAAAAATGAACACCAGAACTCAAGGTTACTAGACTCCAAATTAAGGACAACCAAATGGATACCAAGGTTATAATCATAATCAACTGACTAATCATGGTTCACCGCCTTAAAGTTTTTATTTACTCTATTGTAAATGACTAAATAGCAAATAAATAATACAACGAAGCATAAAGTAAAAAAGATACTAATTGCTAATGCTACCCCGAAAAAAATATTGGTGATTGTCACAAATTTCCTCCTAATATTCTACAATAATGTCTGTTTCAAGTTGTCTGTCCAGATTTTTAACAAAATCATCAAAGTTTAAAAACTTTTCACAATTTTCTGAATCAATCAACAGATAGCCTGATTTATACTGCACTTCGTGCACACTTTTACTAGTTTTAAAGCGAAGCAAAGACAATTTAGCAAGCATATTGTGCTGGAATATCTCTGCTGGAGATTGCCCTTCTCCCGAACATAAAATGAGAAAATTCCCATTTGAAAGATAATAAACAGCACCTGTTCCCTGCATACATTTCTTTAAAGTCACATAGATCCGCACCAACATCCAACGAAATTCTTTTGGATAAATTTGTTGAAAATAATCATTATGTGCCCAATGAACTAATAAAGCTTGTAAACTTTCTTCTCGCCCATCTTGAATAGCTTGTAAATGATGTTGATACATTTCCCTTACTTGCTCAGTATGATCCTTGACAATAGAAAGATAGGTTCGTCGGTGAACATTGACTTGTTGTGATATGCTTAAAATAAGCGGAAAGGTAATCAATAGTAGAAAACATTGATTTGTTGGTATATACACAACACCTGCAACCAAAAAAATTGTTGCCAATACACTGCTAAAGATCAGTAACCAAGTGAGCAGCATATCTGGTAAAAGAAATACACTCAAAACCGCAAGAACTATCAAAATAATTTCAATATTTAAAATACTGCTCGCAAAATAGAAACTATAACTAACAATTGCCAAGATAATCAAGATAAGTAAAGCAATTGTCCATTCCAGTTCTCTTTTTCGATACATCTTATTCTCCTATCACAAAATTTTCTGGTCTTTCTGCACGACCAAAGTAATACGCAATCGCTTCTACAATCCGCTCAGAAGCTCTACCATCACCGTATGGATTGCTAGCCTGAGACATTTGATGATAAACGATCTCGTCTGTCAATAACGTCTCTATGGCCTCGTGAATATTCTTACTTTCTGTTCCAACTAACTTCAATGTCCCAGCACTCACCCCCTCTGGTCTCTCTGTTGTATCACGCAACACAAGTACTGGTTTTCCTAAAGACGGTGCTTCTTCTTGGACGCCGCCAGAATCAGACATAATAAAATAACTTCTTGTTGCAATATTATGAAAATCCACAACATCTAACGGTTCAATCAAATGAAGATAATTACTCAAAATTGCCTATGCAACTTCTTGTACAGCTGGGCTTAAATGAACAGGATAGACGACCTCAACATCATCATATGCTTCAACCACTTGCCGCAAAGTACTAAATACACGACGCATTGGTTCTCCTTGATTTTCACGACGGTGCATGGTAACAAGAATAAGCCGATGATTTGATGGTATTTGCTCCAAAACATCATGATGATAATTCTCTTGAACAGTCAATTTTAAAGCGTCAATCGCTGTATTCCCTGTAACAAATATGGTTTTTCATCATGATTTTCCTTAATGAGATTTTCTTTACTTTGCATCGTTGGGGCAAAATAGAGATCTGTTACAGCATCTGTCATTTGACGATTCATTTCTTCTGGAAATGGAGAATACTTTTCCCAGGTCCTCAAACCAGCTTCTACATGCCCAATTCGAACTTGGTTATAAAAGGCTGCCAAGCTTGCAGCAAATGTTGTCGTTGTATCGCCATGAACCAAAATGATGTCCGGCTTCATTTCTTTTAAAAGTTTATCCAACTTAGCCAAAATTTTTACAGTAATATCCGTTAATGTTTGCTGCTTTCTCATGATATTCAAATCAATATCTGGTTCAATATTAAATGTTTGTAATACTTGATTTAACATTTGTTGATGTTGTGCAGTCACAACTGTCATAGTTTCAAAGTTCTCTGATTGTTTTTTCAATTGAAGAATAAGTGGAGCCATTTTAATCGCTTCGGGTCTTGTTCCAAAAACGACCATTACCTTTATTTTTTTCACGTTTTCCTCCTTATAACAGAATGACACAAATAAAAACGCCTAGCTAAAATAAGACAGCCACCCCTACTATACACTAATATTGTACCGCTTTAAATTTATACCGTCAATATTTTAGCATATAGTTTTTATGATTTTAATCTATTCTCCATGTAAAATATCACATAGCTATTAAGATTTTCATAACAGTAGAATGCTCATAAGCTAAAAATTGCACATTTGCTACTACATCATAATTAAACTATTTTATCAATCTTTTTGCTTAGCTTTTACGACATCATTTATGAATGTCAACTATCTTTCACATTGCATAAGCAGATATTAAATATTTTGTATTTATTAAATGCTATAAAATTATTCCAACAATTCCACAGTTTTTTATTGAAATCTTTTTCTATTTTCTTTATACTAAAAAAGAAAATAAGAGGTATTTTCATATGGTAAAAGGTAATAAACAAAAAATTTTAGACGCCTTCTACGATTTAGCGATGCTAAATCCTGATGAAACTAATCTTTCGATGAGCGAGCTCGCCAAGAAAGCTGGTATTTCACGTCAAGCAATCTACAAACATCATTTTCACAATATTGATGATATCATTGCATTTATTCATGATAGTATCGATAAACCTGTTTACGAGACATTTTTAGAATATAGTACATTGACAAATAAAGACCCCTTTCTTTTCATTGCAGATAAAATTTTTCCTATCCTTTATGAAAATAGAAAATGGTTAAAAATGCTGTATTCTAGCTCAATGGACCCTCATTGGACCAATTATTTAAAAAAGATTTATACAAAATGGTCGCTTGAAAATATCAAACCGAATCAATCACTTATTGATTTACCAGATGACTTTATCATCTCCCTACTGGTTCATTATGTGATTGCCAACATTGAAGTGTGGATAACCCAAGAAAATCCACTCCCACCACAAATCTTCAAAGAAAAATTTTTAACCCTCGTTCACACCTCAATTGATCAATACATATCGTCAGAGAAAACTGAAAACTAACTATCACAAAAGAGACTGAGCAAACAGTTCAGTCTCTTCATTTTAGACTAACTCTAATACATTGAAATAATAGTTGAGGTGAGTTTCTCAAAAAATGCACTAAAAAACACCCAATGAGGTAAACATTGGGTGTTTGTAATCGTTGCTGTAAAGCCGTTCTTAACGTTTTGAGAATTGTGAAGCTTTACGAGCTTTCTTAAGACCTGGTTTGAACAGAGTTAGTTTTAATAAATTTCAAAACCCTTTAAAATCAGCGCTTTCCCCTATTTACAGAAAGCGAATTTTCATCTAATTTTAACTAATTTGATTTGAATGGTGTGAATTTTACCCCACAAATACACGAATTGAGCTGCTAAATACCAAAATTCACACCATTATTGTTTAAAAAACAAAGCAAGTGATTTTCTAACAGTCACTTGCTTTTTGTATCAATGATTTTCTACAAAATCTAAAATATCTTCATAGGTTAATAAGGAAACAATCTATTCAACAGTTAAATGAAGTGTTTTTTATTTTTGATATACGATAAATCATGTTTTCTAAATATCATAGGGTTTGTTATTTAAAATATATTTGTGATAAGGTTTATGTAATGCAGGATGGAGTTTTAATTAGTGATGATAAATTTGTAGTTAGGGGTGAAAATATTGCTTTTCAAAAAAGAAACTTTTGCCTAAAATTCAAATGAAACATTGGAATTTCTAAATCTTAGTTATTATATAAAGACGCTTAACCTTTCTTTATGGGGAAATATTATATTAGAGCTTGCCTATTTGAGATATTGACAATTTTGGTTAGTTAATGTTAAGATATACCTACCGACATATATATCGGTAAGGAGGATAAATGAAAAGAGAACGGCTAACAGCAAATGAAAGAAAATTAGAAATACAGAATATTGCATTGAAAGTTTTTACAATAAAGGGATATAAAAACACAAGTATGCATGATTTAGTACAAGCTACCGGACTATCCGCAGGAGGATTGTATCATCATTATAAAAGTACATCTGAAATTCTTTACGACATGATGATCCGAGGTTGTAAATATAGGGAAGATATTATTAAAAAAAAGATATCTGAAATTCCAAAACCTTTAGGTATAGAGGTGTTAGCTGAACTAATTGTTGATAAGGCACTTTCCAGCAATACATTTGTTCCAATATATGTTATGTTCTTGCAGTCGATGCAGGAAGATGAAACCTTACAACAACTTTATAAAGATATAAGGGATAGTAATATAAGGGATTTTGAGCAAATGTTAGAGGAAAACGGATGTTTGAAGATTTCTAAAGAATCTTGGAGTCTACTCAATGATTTGGTTAATACTTTCATTTTAGGTTGTGAGACATTAGGAATCAGGGAACATTTAATTTCACAACGTCACATTCTTAAAAAAATGATAATTGACGTTCTAATAGAAAACAGAGAAGAGGTGTAATTGTATGAATAAAAATAGTAAAGAGCTGTTAACAGAGCAGCCATTACAAATATTAATTAAGCTATCATTACCTGCGATATTAGGAATGATTGTTATTGGCTTATATCCGCTAATGGATGGTATTTTTGCGGGTCAAATACTTGGTGAAAAAGCCATGACGGCAGTAGGCATTGCTACCCCATTTACCTACATCAATACTGGGATTGCTACTTTGATTGGTGTAGGGTCGGCATCTCTACTTTCCAGAGCAATTGGAGAAGGAAATCAAAGAACCATTGACAAAGTTATGGGGAATCTTTGCTTTTGGGTTTTGTTATTGTCAACAATAGTTACAATATTAGGTATTTTATTTTGCGGACAGCTTCTTATGGTATTTGGAGCTAAGGGAGAACTTTTAGATCTTTCTACTCGTTATTTACGAATTATTTTTCTTGGATCCCTATTTGTGAATTTTGCACAGGCAGCTAATATGGTAATGCGTGGTGAAGGGTTAATGAAACGAGCCATGTTAATTATGTCATTGGGAGCAGGAATAAATATAGTATTAGATCCGGTTTTAATGATAATGTTTAAAGAACATGGAGTCGAGGGAGCTGCTATTGCTACAGTAACAGCACAATTTATTCAAGCAGTATTTACGCTTTGGTATTTTAAGAAAAAAAGTGAAACTGTAAAAATTGGTTTGATGAGAAAAGAAAAGGAAATAACAGGAGAGATGTTTTCGGTAGGAGTTTCTGCTATGCTTATGCAGGTGCTTACTATTATTCAACAGAGCTTTCTTTATAGTCAGGCATTTCGATATGGAGGAGAAACTTCAGCAGCCATTATGGCAGTATCATTAAGAATACAAGCTTTTTCTTTCATTCCGCTATGGGGAATGAGTCAAGGATTACAACCCGCTATTGGTGCCAATTTCGGAGCGAAGCAATATAATAGGGTGAAAAAAATATTTAATGTTTTTACTATTAGTTCAATCGTATTGGCAGCTTGTTTTTGGATACCAGCAGAAGGATTTGCTAAACAGATTCTTAATTTATTTGGATTGTCTGATGAAACACTACTTTTAGCGGTTCCAAACTTTCGTATAATGTATAGTATTTTCATTGTTTATGGGATAATGATTATGATTATGACATTTTTCCAAGCGATTGGAGATGGTAAAACAGCTGGTATTCTAGTTATGTTAAGGCAAGTGATTTTATTTATTCCAACTATGATTTTCCTTCCGCACATATTTGGAGCACAAAGTATTTGGTATGTTATACCTATAGTTGATGGCATTGTTATATTATTGGGATTGCAGAGATATTTTACAACAGTTAAGAAAATGAAATAGCTAATAAATTATGTAGAAGAGCAGCAAATCGAAAGGTTTACTGTTTTTTCTTGTTTATTATAAAAAGAAAGGAATCTCTATTCCTTAATGTGAGCATACCGAATTTATGATATAATAATAGTAGCACTATACAAGGAGGTTTACCGTGACTCTTGATGTAAATAAAGATAAATTAACAATTTTAGGGATTCCCTTTGATAACTTTTCAGATTTTGATACCGTCTGGTATGCTATTGGGTCATCAATGATTGAAAATTATGAACCTACCGTTCAAGATGTGATTGATTTAAAAACTTATGTTATCAACAGACGAAAGGAATTGAACATTGGTTAAAAATCAATACGAAGGCTACGAGTACATTGACCCTAATCACCAGTATACCTATCCAAATTCTACAGTCTTAATCAACAAACAAAATATTACAAATATTGAAGAAGCTTACCGGAATGAGCATTTATTCGTTACTAGAAGGCTTGCAGACTTACGCTTGAAAACCATTGAAGTCTATTCTATTAGTGATATTTTAGCCATTCATAAATATTTATTTCAAGATGTCTATGCTTGGGCGGGACAATATCGCGAGGTGAATATCTCAAAAAGTGGGAATCCTTTTATGCCAATACAATCTTTCAGTACTGCCCAAGCATATATAAACCGCCTTATTCATACCTATTATCAAACTGCTAATTCAAAAGATGAGATTATTAAACAATTAGCACAAATTCTTGATAATCTTAATTACTTCCATCCTTTTCGAGAAGGGAATGGACGAACTCAACGAGAAGTTATTCGTTCCTTAGCACTATCAAAAGGGTATTCTGCACAAATACGAGTGGAACAAGATGATGAAGTTTACAACCTTTATATGGATGGAACAGTCTATGGAGATTTAAGAAAATTAGAAGAACTACTTTGTAAAATATTGATAGAAATTTAAGAAATAATTGTTTAACATCATAGGCTACAATGATATATTAAAGATTCTCAACTGCACAAAAATGAATGCGGGCAATTTTTAGTTATTACCATGTAGTTCTGTGGCAACTTCAAAATTTAAAAAAGCAAGAATCAATGACGATTCTTGCTTTTTATCTAGTCTACTTCAACTCCTTTTGTATTAGGAGAGTCCATAACAATAGGATTAGTAGTTCTTGTAATTAAATATCCTCCCAATGTACCACGGTTAGAGTCATATGTATAAAAAGTAGTATATTGGCTATTAAAGATAGTTGCCTTTCCAACACTATTAAAGCTAGTATAATCATATAAAGGTCTTTGGGGTGAAGCATTCCGTCCTTCAAATACTAAATAATTAAATCTTTCACCAATAGTCTCATTACCAGAGGCATCAGTCTTAATGTTTACTTTCAAATCTTGACTCATTACATCTTTACCAACAGATTTCTGCAAGTGCTCAAGTGAAGCTTTCTCTTCAGGATAAGTAGCTTCCTTTAAATATGTAATCCAATCTTGTTTGACTTGCTCATACCATTTTGAAAGCTGTTTTATGATTTCTTTGTCAGACATTTTGCTGATATCTCCAAGCTTTAAACTATCTGGTACAGAGTAAATTTTAACCTTACCTTTATTCACCAACCAAATATCAGATATTTCTTTATTTTTATCTACTTCTGAAACTCTATACCATAATTCATTTTTAGCTGTCTTAAAATGTTCATAAATACCAACTGGTTTTATAAATATGTATTTGGATAAATTTCAAAAAGCTTTTAAATCAACGTTTTCACTAGTTTTCAATACTTGAAATTTCATCCAATTCCAACTAATTTCATCTGAATGGTGTGAACTTTATCCTAAAAATACACGAATTGAGCTGATAAATACTAAAAGTTCACACCATTAGTTAAATTATTTTTTGTTACATACATTTTTTTAGATGATAGACCTCCTAATTTATTTCTTATAGCATTTGAGCAAACCTCCGTTATCAGAAAACAACCAGAAAGAAAAACCTCGTATTCATCAATTTTATTTTGTTATAGGTAAGAAAGAAGAACAAACAAGAAAAACACGGCATAAAAACCTATTCAGATCATCGTCCTCAATCCTTGTCTGCCTCATTTTCTTTTACGAGATCTTTTTGTGAATCTTTTTCAGAGAGTTTTTGATCGATATACTTGTTAATGGTTTCGTAAAATTCCTTGGTCGTCTCACTATCTAATTTTGTCGAATTATGGACTTGATTGACTTTCAATTGAACAGATTGAATACCGTAAGAGGCTTGTTTTTGGCGAATTGTTTCTAATTCTTCTTCTGAAATCGGATCTCCAACGACCGTCAAGACCAATTCATTATTCCTTGACTTGTAGACTTGATTTATGACCGTATAATTGGCAAACTCTTTTCCTACAAACTGTTTGATCCCTTCTTTTCGCGCTTGTTCTATCGTCAGAGTAATTGCCGAATAGCTGGCTGGAAGAACCAATAATACAATCAAGGATATCAACCCAATTCTCATTTTAATGTTTAACTCTTTAAATGAACTTAAGGGAGATTTTCTCATCAAAATTCTTGTTCCAACAATATTGGTTAGCATGATAAAGACACAGTTGATCAAGAAAAGATAGAGAGCCCCAAATAAAAATCGTACATTTCCATTAGCTAAACCATAGCCGGCAGTACAGATAGGTGGCATCAGAGCTGTTGCAATGGCTACTCCTGGCACGATATTGTTTGCTTCTTTTTTCCTTGACCCAATTACACCTGCTATCCCACCAGCAATAGCAATGAGAACATCCCAAATGGTTGGAGAGGTTCGTGCAATCAACTCGCTACTTGCATAAGATAAGGGAGAAATCCAGAAATACAGAGTCGAGACAAGCAAGCTGACCAATACTTGAGTAAATAAAACCTCTAGAGATTGTTTGATTAAACGCGTATCAAAAATAGCTAAACCAAATCCCAGTCCAACAATCGATGTCATAAGAGGGGAAATCAGCATGGCTCCAATAATGACAGCTGTTGAATTCATATTTAGACCTATAGAGGCAATAAAAATCGCACACATCAAAATCACTGTATCTCTTAATCGAACATGAAGGTCATCATATAATTTCTCACGGTATTCACGTGTTGAATAGTTTCCGGTCATCGGTTACTCCTTTTATTTCATATAATTTTGTTTCTGCCTGGATGATGGTAGAGAGACTTCTGTCCAATCTTACATACTTTAAATTCTCACCTATTATTCTTTTGAAAATTTTCCTTTAAGTAGCCATCAGTCCATCCTTAACATTATATCAAAAATTTTACAGCCTTTTTCTGAAGAAATCTATCAATTGAACAGATAGAGAAAGCCAGAAATTTTAGATTCCTTATTCAAAGAAGGAAGAACGGTATCTCCTATAAAAGAAGACGCAGTTTAATGATTAAACATGATGAGTGTGTTTGACAATCCATTGCTCCATTTTTATTTGCAACCAGAAGCCATAGATTCCAAACGTGATGATGGTTAGAAGAAACCACTTAATCCAGTTACCGAACAGTTGTGCTCCAGTCCCGTCAAAGTACAGACGTTGACCATCCACTACCGTATGCTTGGTTTTCCAATTTTGCATCTGCAAACCGCCCAAGGTGTTGCGATCCCATCGGAAATCACACAAACATAAGGCACTAAAACGTTACTGGAAACTCATTCAACAGGAGAACCGTAAACTCAGTGATAAACGTTTTTATCTCCCAACTTTTCGCTCACACTTGACCAATAAAGAGATTCTCGAAAACCTTCTTGCATACTCTCAAGAACTTAGAGAGCACTATGACCTCTATCAACTATTACTCTTTCATTTTCAAGAGAAACAAGCTGACCATCTCTTTGAGCTTATTGAAGAAACAATTTCTTGTGTAAATCCTATTTTTCAAACTGTTTTTAAGACCTTTTTGAAAGATAAGGGCAAGATCATAAATGCACTAGAACCGCCCTACTCAAACGCAAAACTAGAAGCTACTAATAACCTCATCAAGATTATCAAACGAAATGCTTTTGGCTTCCGGAACTTTAAAACTTCAAAACTAGAATCCTCATTGCATTGAACATCAAAAAGGAGAGAACCAATTTGGTCCTCTCCAGGGTATAATTTCCCATCAACCCACTACAGTTGACAAAGAGCCGTTATTCTCAAATGAGACAACTCCTTTTAGTTTTTATAACCTCAGCTTCTCGGTCTCTTACCTACTTTTAATAGAAAGACTACGAAGGACGATTCTTAAAGTAGTCAGATTGTGCAATATCGAAAGATTAGATGGGCTTAACCAATTTAACAACCCAAATCCAATTAAACTTCCATTTATTACAACTGTTTCTTGAATATTTCTTTGAATTAATTTCTGCAACGATTCAGATAAAGAATTCAATTCCTCGAAGAAATCTAAACGATTATCTAATAATAAAATATCACTCATCTGCTTAGAAATATCAGCACTTTCATTCATCACAACCCCAATATCTGCAAGCGTCAAGGCAGCAGAGTCGTTTAACCCGTCTCCAACCATCAAAATAGTTCGGCCAGCTTTCTGTAATTCCTGAACCAACTGAAACTTACCATCTGGTTTTAAATCAGTATAGACGTTGTCAAATGGCAGATCTTTAACCAACTCTTCTGTTCTAGCCAACGTATCACCAGTTGCCAGAATCAGTTTTTTCCCTTGGCGTTTTAGCTTTTTCAATGCAGCTTTCGCCTCGCTTCTCAAGGGAGTGTGGATACAAAACATCCCAATTAATTCTTTCTTATAAGCCAAAAACAATAAATTGTAATGAGTCTTATATTGCTCAATCAAGGCCAGCTGCTCAGAACTAATTCTTACCTGTTCGTCTTGCATTAGTACATAATTTCCAATGACAACCGATTGACCATCAATTTGCGATTTAATCCCTTTGCTTGCAACATACTGAAGCTTGCCATGCATTTCTTCGTGTTCAATGCCTTCAATTTCAGCTTGTTTAACAATTGCATTGGCAATAGGATGATAGATATGTTCCTCCAAACATGCACTTATTCTTAAAATATCTTTCTCAGTATAATCTCCGAAAGGAAGAACCTTTTCAACCAAAGGATAACTCGTCGTGATGGTACCCGTTTTATCAAACAAGAAAGTATCCACTTCCAGATATTTTTCTAATACATCACCATCTTTAATAACCATTTCTCGATTTAGACCTTCCTTTATGGCCGTAAGGTAGGCTACAGGTGTGGATATTTTTAGAGCACATGAAAAATCCACCAATAAAAAGGAAATGGCTTTTGAAAACGAACCTGTTAACAGATAAGTCAAACCAGCACCTAAGAAGTTATATTTTACAACCTTGTCTGCCATCCTAATAAAATGACGTTGTTTTGTCTTCTTACTCTCTTCAGATTTTTTCATCAGATTGATGAGTTGCAAAATACGACTGTTTATCTGATTATCAGTCACACGAATTCTTAACTCTCCTGTTTCCAAAACAGTATTCGCACATACAGAATCTCCCTCTTTCTTTTCAACAGGGAAGCTCTCTCCAGTCAAGGAACTCTCATTGACCATGCCTAATCCTGAAACCACTTGGCCGTCAAACAAGATTTCATTCCCTTGGGAGACAACTAATACATCACCTACTTGAACATCAGAACTCTTGATGCTGATGACCATGTCTCCCTGCACTAAGAAAACATCACTTTCTTTAGCAAGAAGGCTTTGTTCCAAATCTGTTGCTGTTTTTTTCAAAGACCACTGATCCAGATGATTACCCAGATCAAGCATAAACATGATGTTGCTAGCTGTCTTGGATTGGTTCATAAACAAGGACAACAAAATGGCCGAACAGTCCAAGACTTCCATGGTTAGTTCCTTGCGCGCTAAAGTTTGATAGGCTTCTTTGACATAACCCAAAGCCTGATAACAAGTCCAAATATAACGAATAGGGTAGGGTACAAAACTTCGAAACAGACAACGCTTAATCGCTGCACCCGATACAATTGAATAAGCACTCTCTTCTCTACGAATGGGAAGAGTCATCAAGTCCGAAACTTTCCCCTTATCAATTCTTTTTAAAAAGGCCTCTGCATTTTCTAATACAGAGAAGCCTTCTCTCATACGTAGAGTAAAGTGCTGCTGATCCATATAAAACTGAATAGAGTCGATCCCTTTTTCATCTCTAGCCAAGGAACGAAGATAAGCTTGAATATCCAAGGTCAGTGAAAACGAGGATGACAATCGGATATGTTGATATCCTCTGTGTAGCACTTTAAAAGACATATTATTCACCTATCAGGCTATCTAATTGTTCTTCTTTCTTTTCCTGTTCGTATAAATATTTAGCGTCTTGTAAAACATCATCACCGTGTTGTTTTACAACAGAAACAGATGCATCCAGTCCATCTTTCAATTTGTAACCTTTAGCCAAGGCCTTAGAATAGGCTTTTTTAGCTTCTTTACTTGCTAAGACTTTCAAGCCAAGCGTCCCAAATGCTACCCCTCCTAAGAAGAGAGATGATTTTTTCGCAACTTTTGCGACGTTTAATACTTCTTTTAACATGTTTATTTCCTCCTTGTAACTATTGTAGCGAAAAATGACAGCAAAAGCAATTGCTGATATCTGATATATAGATAAAATTCTCTATACTGATATCTAATTATATTATGATGAAAACAATATACTTTATTTTTTGATACTGTCAATAATTATGTGTAAACACTCAAGTAGAGTTACGGAGTGTTAATCAAATAAGCTTTCAAGTGTGTCAGAACATTGGCCAAACCCTTTATGGATTCGTTGACTTTGCTTGAAATTATAATCTTCAAACAAAGTAACTAAATAACGTTCCAGAGCCTCCTCGTTAGGAAAAAGAACCTTCTTTTTCGTTTGACGTTTGATTTCTTTGTTAAGAGACTCAATGAGGTTTGTCGAATAAATGCTGTGTGCCAAATCTGGTAGGGAAACTGATAAAAAGTTAAAAGATTATCCGTATTCTCCAAACTTTCCATCACTTTCCTATACTTTGGCTTCCATTCAGCGATAAAGTCCTCCAAAGCTTGGACTGCCATTTCTAAATTTTCAGCACGATAAATCATTTTAAATTGCTCCAGAATAACTGCTCGATCAGATCGCTTCACCTTACTAGCCAAATTCCGACTAATATGAATGAAGCAACGTTGTTGTTTAGCTAATGGGTAAGCCTGACTGATCATCTGCTCAAGCCCCTTGAAGCCATCGGTCACTACAAGAGAAACCTGTTGGATTCCTTGGTTTTGAAGCTTGTCTAACAGGGTGGACCAAGAAGCATTGTTTTCATTTGGGGCAATCTCATATCCAAGAACAGTCTTCTGTCCTTCTGGTGTAACGCCAAGTGCGATAAGAATACATTCTTTACTAACGGTTCCACGTCTTAATGGAAGATAGGTTCCGTTAAGACTATTACCAGAATTATAGCCTACTTTTTCGTAAGGTTCATACCCTAAAAAGGCTGATAACTCTGCTTGAAGCAGGTCGTTCATAGCTGTTTCAAGAGTAGAACGGAAAAATTCATCAATATCTTGCTTTTGGGCTAGGAAATTAAATAGTTCTGTGGTAAACTGAGTCATAGGAATAAATCTCTTTCTAGTAATGTTTCGCAACTCTACTATAACGGATTTATTCCTTTTTGTGTTTACACAACTTATTGTACACTACCCCGATCCAATTGATTATCCACCATTTTTTGCATGCAACCATATTAATGATTATAACATAATTACCAATTTGTAACATTAAGATAGACAAAAAAAGACATCCAAGAGTAAATTCTTGAATGTCTGTAAACGTTGATATAATCGTATTGATTAACGTTTTGAGTGCAGTGGTTGCCATCCAATCAAACATCGCTTCGCTTGTTTTCTTGGGGCAACTGTGCATAGCATATCTCTATGCGACTAAAGTCGCTAGAGCTATCCTAATTGCGCACCGCCAGTTCTCATAGAAAAAAACACCTTGCAAGATGCAAAGTGTTTTCGTTTGTATTCTGCTGTCCAGTAACGAATTAACGTTTAGAGAACTGGCTAGCTTTACGAGCTTTTTTCAAGCCTGGTTTCTTACGTTCAACCATACGGGCATCACGAGTAAGGAGACCAGCGCGTTTGAGTGAATCGCGGAAGTCTGGATCTACTTGAAGAAGGGCACGAGAGATACCGTGACGGATAGCTCCTGCTTGACCAGCGTAACCACCACCGATAACGTTTACAAGAACGTCGTATTGACCAACAGTTGAAGTAACTGCAAATGGTTGGTTGATGACAAGGCGAAGGTCAGCGTGTGGGATGTACTCTTCAACATCTTTTTTGTTTACAGTGATTTTACCAGTTCCTGGAACAAGGCGAACGCGTGCAACAGCGTTTTTACGACGTCCAGTACCTGCATATTGTGCTTGTGACATACTTTATTGTTCCTTTCCTTAGATAAGTCCTGAAATATCAAGAACTTCTGGTTGTTGTGCAGCGTGAGTGTGCTCAGCTCCAACGAATACTTTCAATTTCATACCTTGAGCACGGCCAAGAGTATTGTGTGGAAGCATACCCTTAACTGATTTCTCAATCAAGCGAACAGCGTTCTTAGAGCGGAGTTCACCAGCAGTAATAGATTTCAATCCACCTGGGTACATTGAGTGAGTGTAGTAAACTTTATCAGTTGCCTTTTTACCAGTTAATTTTACTTTTTCAGCATTGATAACAATTACGAAGTCACCTGTATCAGTATGAGGTGTAAAAGTTGGTTTATTTTTTCCACGAAGCACGCTTGCTACAACAGCAGAAAGGCGTCCAAGAGGTACATCAGTAGCGTCTACTACGTACCATTTCCGTTCAACTTCACCTGGCTTAGCCATGTATGTTGTTTTGTTCATGATTTCTCCTATATGAATATCGTTTTTGTTTACAGGGCGGATGTTCCGGTCCGCGAGTTATTTGAAAGGTTCCGGGGCCTTACAAATGGGGTAAACAATACCGCCTACTATCATACCAAATTTTAGGGGTAAAAGTCAATATATTTGGTAAATTATTTATGAAAGAACGGTTTCATTCCGTTTAATCTTGATTTTCATGGGCAATACTAAATAATCCCAAAGTTCCAGGACCAGTATGGGTGGCAATAACGGGCCCTAATGGTAGGATTAAAACTTCATTAACCTGATCTGACAGAAGAAGTTGCTCTTTTAATACTTGAGCCACATCCTGACTGTTTGACCCTGCATAAGCAATTACCACACGTGGATCAGAAATACCTTCCAAAGTCATGCGCACTACTTCAGCATGAGCTTTTTTCTTGCCACGAACTTTAGCCACAGAATCTAGCCTACCATCTGCTTTAACGGCAATAATCGGCTTGATATTGACCAAATTCCCCATGAGAGCTGCCGTTTTTGAAATCCGTCCGCCTCGCATGAGATGGTTCAAATCATCCACGAGGAAATAAGTACGCACTTTTGGCAGTAAGGATTCTATCAAGGTTACTACCTGTTCTAAACTTTGCCCATCAGTTTTTGCCTCTACCGCTTTCATCACTAAAAGACCTTCTCCCATAGATGCAGCCTTGGTATCTATCATTTGGATGACAGCTTCTGGAAAATCTTCTAAAACTATATCCCGTGCCATGACTGCACTCTGATAAGTTCCTGATAAAAGAGATGCAAAAGCAATATAAAGGACTGGCATGCCAATCTCAGCATAGTGACGAAAGATAGCTTCAAACTGGCCAACATTGATTTGACTAGTTGTCGGCTGGCTACCGGCTTCCATTTTAGAAAGAAGCTGCTCACTCGTTAGTTTCTTATCTCCGACTGTTTCATACGTCTCTCCATCCAGCTGAATGGTCAGACCGAGAATTTGAACATCATTTTCTAAAGCCCAGCTTTCTGGAAGATCTGCTGTTGAATCCGTTAAAATCTTAAAAGTCATCTTTCTTTTTTCTCCATCATTTTCTATAAATTGCGTAAGGTTGGATTGTCCATAGGACATAAAGGTGGTTTTCCCATTTGAAGCTGTTGGCTCATTTGATTCAGATCCGACTTTGTAATAGCTACTTTCTTTTCTAGTTCACAAGCCGAAACACGCAAAGCTCTTTGGGCAAAGACAGTCCACTGCTCATTACCACAGATGATTGAGCTCGTGGTTTGCTACTTCATATTCAATGCCATCATCTACCATTTCGTTCTCATCAATCAAAACGACTGTCACACTGAATAAGTTCTGACGAACACTAAGCATATCTTGGAGCATTGAAGTCACAAATTCTTTCCAAATCTTAAAAATCAGCCTCATTCCTCAATTTATCAGGAAAAATTTCGTTCTACACTCCGTTCGCTCTGGTTTAAAAATGGACCAGTTTCCTTTCAAAAGGCAGTCATCCGGCAAGCATAAACTAGTAAAATTTGTCTTTTCATAAGCGATTTCTAAACACTTCATACATGAGAATGGCTGCTGCCACACTAGCATTAAGGCTCTGCACATGTCCATTCATAGGAATGGTAATCATTTCATCTACATGCTTTTTAATATTAGCAGAAATGCCTTTACCTTCGTTGCCGATAATCAGAGCGAGTTTACCTGCTGTATTCCACTTAGTAGACGGAGTTCCATTCATATCCGTTCCAAAAATCCAAAAACCTGCATTTTTCAGCTTGTCCAAAGTTTGGCTGAGGTTGGTCACCCGAGCGATCGGAACGTGCTCTACAGCTCCTGTAGAGGTCTTAGCAACGACCGGCGTGACACCAACTGCTCGATGTTTCGGAATAATGATGCCTGTAACATTTGTCGCATCAGCCGTCCGTAAAATAGAGCCTAAATTATGCGGATCTGTTAGACCATCTAAAATGAGCAAGAGAGGATTGTCTTCCTGAGTTGCCATTTTCAACATCGCCTCAAAATCCGTATAAGCAAATTCTGAAACACGCAAGACAAAACCTTGATGAACGGCACCATCTGTCATTTCTTGTAGTATTTTTTTGGTAGTCCAAGAAATGGAAACCTTTTTTTCTGCTGCCAAATCTTTCATCTTAGCAACATTTTTCCCACGTAGATCATCTTGAATATAGAGTTTATTTCCAGTATTGGCCATGAGAGCTTCCGTCACAGCATGTACACCGTATACAATATCGTTATTTTCCATGACTTTAGTATAACATAAAATTTAAAACGCTTCTTCTTATTTTATAAATCACTTTACCGTTAAATCCAAATTTTCTTCTATAAAAAATGCAGGAGTCTTGTATTAAAAACAAGGCATCCTGCATTCTCTTATTAGTTATTCTAAAGGCATTGTAAATTAATAAACTGTCTTTTCTGTTTCTGGATCAAAGAAGTGTGCTTTGTTCAAGTCAAAGCCAAGGTCAATACCTGCTCCAGCTTTGAGGTAATCACGAGCATCTACTTTAGCAATAAATTCATTGTCAGCCACTTGGCAATACAAATGAGATTCCGAACCAAGCAATTCGGATACAGAGATTTTAGCATGTACTACTGAATCTGGGAAGGTTTCAAGGAAAGCAGCTTCTGTATTGATGTCTTCTGGACGAATACCAAAAATGAGTTTCTTGCCTTCATAGCCTTTTTCACGAAGTACCTTCAAGGCACCTTCTGGTACTTTCAGAGAAAGGTCTTGTGCTACAATTTCATCACCTTTCAAAGTTACATTGATGAAGTTCATCGCTGGGCTTCCGATAAAGCCTGCAACAAATTTATTAACTGGGTTTTTGTAAACTTCTTGTGGGGTACCGATTTGTTCTATACGTCCAATTGTACCCGTTCCTGAAGGATTCTTTGTTGCAGACATGATAACGATACGATCAGCCAAAGTCATTGCTTCTGTTTGGTCATGGGTAACATAGATAGTGGTTGCCCCAATACGACGGTGGATTTTAGCAATTTCTGCCCGCATAGATACCCGCAATTTAGCATCCAAGTTAGAAAGCGGTTCATCCATAAGAAATACTTTTGCATCACGAACAATAGCACGTCCCATCGCTACACGTTGACGTTGCCCACCAGAAAGGTCTGCAGGTTTACGATCTAAAAATTCTTTCAAGCCAAGAATCTCTGCTGCTTCATTTACACGTTTTTCAATATCATCCTTGCTGTATTTACGAAGTTTCAAACCAAAAGCCATATTATCATGCACAGTCATGTGTGGATACAAAGCGTAGTTTTGGAAAACCATGGCAATGTCACGATCTTTTGGCGCAACATCATTGACCACGCGACTATCAATTGAACATTCACCTTCCGTGATATCTTCAAGTCCAGCAATCATACGAAGTGTAGTAGATTTCCCACATCCTGAAGGACCAACGAAAACGATAAATTCCTTATCTTTTATATTCAAGTTGAAGTCTTCTACAGAGTAATGTTCGCTGTTTGGATATTTTTTGTAAATATTTTTTAAATTTAATTCTACCATAAAATAGAACTCCTTTGTTGTTATGATTTCATTCTATATGAAAACGCTTTATTTTTCTATGGCAATGTGAACAAATTTAAAAGAAAATGTCTTGTGCAGGGTGCACAAAACATTAGAATAAATCAGTTAAAATAACATGATAACATAGCGTCAAATCTGTTAGGTCTTTTAGCTGTAAACCCGTCAATTCTTCCCATTTATCGATGTGATATTGTAACGTGTTCCGATGAATATACAACTGCTGAGCAGCTTTTGTCACAACCGCTGTATTTTCCCACAAAGCGGCAATAATATCAACGAGCTGATCCTGACTTTCAATCAATTGATGAAGTTTCTTCGTTAAGATTGGCAATATGAAATCCTTTTGGCTAATCCCCCATAAAAAGAGTTGGGAAAAAGAATGGACATTAGAATGCTGAGCTTGTTCCCACCATTTAGCAAAAAGGGTATTCTCTGCTCGAAATAGCTCAGAGTAGCTTTCTTCAAACATTCTAGTCCAAATCTGTCCGATTTGAATTGTCAGAGTTAAGCTAAAGTCATATTCGATGGCTGATAAAGTATCATGAAGGACAGCTTTTACGGGGATAAGTTGCGTTTGATCTAGTACAAAGATATAATCCTGAGAAGACAGCTGAAAATCTGCTATTCTATTGGGCAGTATGGTCCGCATCATTTCTAACCAAGATCCGATTGTTTCATTTTCATAATGGAATAAATGACAATGAACAAATTGTATCTTTTGTACACTTTTTGGCAATTTGCCACGACTATGAACCAGATAATCGTACCAAGGTCCACCATCAAACGCTGACTCTTCTCCAGTCAGTAAAGAAACAAGTTGTTGTTCTCTTTCTGTCAAGCTACTCATTTTTAATAACAGCCATTGATTTTTTGATAAGGGAATTGCCACTTCATCTTCTTTTACGCTCGGATTGGATTGAAACTTCCCTTGAGGAAACCATTCTAACAAATTACTTTTTATCATGATTTGTGCTCTCCACTCTGACAATGCACCAGTCAATTAACTCTTCTAAGCGCTCAATAGCTCCCGTCATATGTAGATAGCCCATAATAGCCTCAAAGCCTGTAGACATGCGATAAGTAATGATATCGGCATTTTTAGCTTTTGTATGACTATTGGCATTGCGTCCACGCTTGTAGATTTCTTCTTCCTTTTCTGTCAGGATTCCCTCTTCTAACATGAGAGAGATGAGATTGGCTTGCGCTTTAGCCGAAACATACTTAGTCGCTTCCCTATGCAGCTGATTGGGCTTGGTCAGTCCCTGAAAAATTAGGTGACGTCGGATATACATGGAGTAGACAGCATCTCCCTCAAAAGCGAGGGCGATGCCGTTAATCAAATTGACATCAGTCACGGGTCCACCTCACTCCGTCCTTACCATCTAATAGCCTGATTCCTTGTGCTGCCAATTCATCACGGATCTTATCAGCTGTCGCAAAATCCTTGGCAGCACGCGCTGTTTGGCGCTCCTCAATCAAGCGTTCAATGTCCGCATCCAAGACTTCTTCTACAAAGACGATGCCAAAAACTTCTAAAAGCTTAGCAAAGGCTTCCTTGACTTCAGCGGTGTAGTTGCCTGAGTTGATCCACTTGGCTAGCTCGAAGACAACCGTGATGCCATTAGCTGCATTGAAATCTTCGTCCATAGCGGCAGTGAACTTATCCAGCAAGGCTTGAAGCTGAGCTGAATCCGCCTGATCAGTGAAAGGCTGCTCATAGGTATTCTTCAAATATTTGAGATTAATCGCTGCATCATGGACAGCTTTTTCTGTGAAATTAATCGGCTTGCGATAATGCTGGGTAGCAAAGAAGAAACGCAGCACCTGACCGTCAATGGTCTTAAGAGCATCATGAACGGTGATAAAATTGCCTAGAGATTTGGACATCTTAACGTCGTCGATATTGACAAAGCCATTGTGCATCCAGTAGTTGGCAAAAGTCTGACCGGTCTTGGCCTCTGACTGGGCGATTTCATTGGTATGGTGAGGAAACTCTAAGTCTACTCCGCCACCGTGGATATCAATGGTATCGCCCAAAATCTCCGTTGACATGACCGAGCACTCAATGTGCCAGCCCGGACGACCGGCTCCCCAAGGGCTATCCCAGAAAATCTCGCCCGGTTTAGCCGCCTTCCAGAGGGCAAAGTCCACTGGATTTTCCTTGCGGGTGGTCTCCTCATCTGTCCGACCAGAAGCGCCTAACTCTAAATCAGCCAAGGTTTTATTAGCTAGTTTGGCATAATTGTGAGACTTTTCCACTCGGAAATAGACATCACCCTCTGACTCATAAGCGTAGCCCTTATCCACCAACGTCTGCACAAAGTCAATGATATCCTCCATAAAGTCAATCACGCGCGGATGCTGAGTAGCTGGCTTAACACCTAGTTGTTCAACGTCAGCACGAAAAGCTGCGATGTACTTGTCAGCCACTTCTTTTGGTGTGATGCCTTCTTCCTTGGCTCGATGGATAATCTTATCATCTACATCTGTAAAATTGGATATATAGTTGACCTCAAAGCCTCGATACTCAAAATAGCGACGAACCGTGTCAAAAGCTACTGTTGAGCGGGCATTACCGACATGAATGTAATTATAAACCGTCGGACCACAGACATACATGCGAACTTTACCCTCCTCAATAGGCACAAATTCACGTAGGCTGCGAGTCATAGTATCATAGATTTTGATCATATTTTACGATACTGAGAGTGACTAGAAAGTAGATAAAATCAACTGCAGAAGCAGTCATCTAGTGTCAAACTTTCTATTCCTACTCAGTTCCTTTCTAGTTCCTTTGCTATTGTCAAAGCGATCGTGAAAAAAGTCATGGCATCAGCCTTCCGTTCGTTATGGCGGGCATCCCAGGTTCGGTTATGATGATCCACATAGTCAGCTGTGTAGCAACCATTTCTCACTACAATTTAGATGAGTAATAACTTTCTTCGCGGATTTCTTCTAAATTCTTGATAGTTGGAGTATCTTTTTGACCATGCACACGGACGATTTTAGCCGGTATACCAACAACTGTCACATCACTTGGTACATCTGCCACCACTACTGCACCCGCTCCTACCCTGGCATTTTCACCGATTTCAATCGGACCAATGAGCTGCGCATGAGCGGAAATGAGTGCGCCTTGGCGAACCGTTGGGTGACGTTTCCCAGCATCTTTGCCAGTTCCTCCAAGAGTAACACCATGATAAAGCATCACTCCTTTTTCCACAACAGCCGTCTCACCAATCACTAAGCCACTCCCGTGATCAATGAAAACACCCGAAGCAATCTTTGCTCCCGGATGAATCTCAATCTGGGTCCAAAAACGCCAAAATTGACTATGCATCCGAGCTAAGAGTTTACAACCATGATTCCAAAGAAAGTGAGAAATCCGATGAGCTGCTAGAGCCTTAATACCAGGATAAGTCAACAGCACCTCGAGCAAGGAGCGAGCTGCTGGATCATTTTCTTTTACAATCGCTATTGTCTCTTTCCACCAACCCATGATGACTCCTTTCTAGCTTTAGACTGAAAGTAAACACTTAGCTACCTTTCTAGTCTTGTGCCTTTTCTTCTCGAACAACTTTATGCTCTTTATGTGTTTTATGATGATGTTTTTTCTCCTTATCCTCTTTAGGAGGGCGCGGAAGCAATGCTTTCATAGAAGCATCCACACGACCTTTTTCATCAATCTTGATGATTTTGACATCTACTTCATCACCAAGTTGTACCAAATCTTCAACCTTATTAGTACGCGTCCAAGCCATTTCAGAGATATGCACTAAGGCATCTGTCTTGTCAAATAGATTGACAAAAGCACCGAATTTCTCAATTCGAACCACTTTGGCATGATACACTTCATCTACTTTTGCTTCACGCACAAGTGCTATAATGATTTCCTTAGCACGATTAATCGCATCTTGATCGCTAGAGTAAATAGAAACATTTCCTTCCTCGTCTATATCAATCTTGACACCTGTTTCTGCGATAATCTTGTCAATCGTTTCACCGCCCTTGCCAATGACAATCTTAATCTTATCAACATCAATCTTAATGGTGTCAATCTTCGGAGCAGTTGGAGCGAGTTCTGTGCGAGGAGCTGGAATCGTACGTTCAATCAAATCTAAAATTTCAAAACGTGCTTTTTTAGCTTGAGCCAATGCTTCTTGCAAGATCTCAGCAGTAATTCCTTCAATCTTGATATCCATTTGAAGAGCAGTAATTCCTTCACGTGTACCGGCCACCTTGAAATCCATATCTCCGAAATGATCTTCTAAGCCTTGAATATCTGTTAAAATCGTGTAGTTGCTACCATCTGAAATGAGCCCCATAGCGATTCCGGCTACAGGTGCTTTAATTGGTACCCCACCGGCCATAAGAGCAAGTGTCCCAGCACAAATCGAGGCTTGTGAAGATGAACCATTTGACTCAAGAACTTCTGCTACCAAACGGATTGCATAAGGGAAATCCTCTAGACTAGGGAGAACTTGCGCAAGTGCACGTTCACCAAGAGCTCCATGACCGATTTCCCGACGACCAGGTGCTCCATAGCGTCCCGTTTCTCCTACAGAATATTGTGGGAAGTTATAATGATGCATAAAGCGTTTCTTGTATTCTGGATCAAGTCCGTCCACAATTTGCGTCTCACCCATTGGCGCCAAGGTCAAGACAGATAAAGCCTGCGTTTGCCCACGAGTAAAGAGACCAGAGCCATGCACGCGTGGCAGGTAGTCGATTTCAGCATCCAATGGACGAATTTCATCTACCTTACGACCATCTGGACGAATCTTGTCCTCAGTAATTAAACGCCGTACTTCTGCATGCTCCATTTGCTCTAAAATTTCAGCCACATCACGCATGATGCGGTCAAATTCTTCGTGGTCAGCATATTTTTCTTCGTAAAGGGCTATTACTTCGTCTTTGACTGCTTGCGTTGCGGCTTCACGAGCTAATTTTTCTTCTACCTGAACGGCTTTTTGAAGATCAGCGTTATAGCCGGCTACAATTTCTGTTTGCAATTCTTCATCAACACGAAGAAGCTCAACTTCTGCTTTTTCTTTTCCAACTACTGCCACGATTTCTTCTTGGAAAGCAATCAATTCTTTCACTGCTTCATGACCTTTCAAAAGGGCTTCCAGCATCACTTCTTCTGATAATTCTTTGGCACCAGATTCCACCATGTTAATCGCTTCTTTAGTTCCTGCAACGGTTAATTCCAATAACGAAGCTTCTTTTTGTTCTTGACTTGGATTGATGACCAATTCTCCATTGACATAGCCAACTTGCACACCAGCAATTGGACCATTAAAAGGAATATCTGAGATTGATAAAGCAAGAGATGAACCAAACATAGCTGCCATAGGTGCTGAAGCATCCGCATCATAAGAAAGAACGGTATTGATAACCTGAACTTCATTGCGGAAACCTTCCGCAAACATGGGACGAATGGGACGGTCGATTAAGCGAGCGGTCAAAGTCGCGTCCGTCGAAGGGCGTCCTTCGCGCTTGTTAAAGCCACCAGGGTATTTCCCAGCTGCGTACATCTTTTCTTCATAATTGACTTGAAGCGGGAAGAAATCGCCAGTCGCCATTTTCTTTGACATAACGGCTGCTGTCAGAACGGTACTTTCACCATAGCGCACCACTACGCTACCATTCGCTTGCTTCGCCACTTGTCCAGTTTCAACCACTAATTCTTTGCCAGCAAAAGTGGTTTTAAATATTTGTTTTACCATAATTATTCCTCTTTGAGTCTATGCTCAATTTCTAATTTTTTATACGTCTTGCCTACAAAGATCAAGATAGATTTAGGATATTAAAAATGAATCCTGAGTTCCACTCCAAAAATTTCTGCTTGCATAATTAGACACAAGCTTTGTTTCAATAAAATAACTCATTATCCTGTTCAACACACCTTTTGCCATAGCCACGACTGTTGATAGAAAGTTTAAGTGTTTTTTATACTTTGTCTATCCTCATCTTTGTATCAAGCACGTATAAACTTTATTTTATCATATTTTACACCAAAAGAAAAAGCCTTAAAATAGCTTTTTAGCAAGAATTTTTGAAATGTTATCTATTATTCTTATTTTTTGCTATACTAGAAAGAAAGCTAGTAACAAGGAGAATAGATATGGTTGAACAAAAACAACGTTCTGAGTTTCCAGAAAAAGAACTGTGGGACTTAACAGCTCTCTATCAAGACCGTGAAGATTTCCTACGGGCGATTGAAAAAACTCGTGAAGACATTAACCAGTTCATACGGGATTATAAGGACAACCTTCATACTTTTGAGGATTTTGAAAAGGCCTTTGCTGAATTGGAACAAATCTATATTCAAAGAAGTCATATCGGCAACTACAGTTTTATGCCACAAACAACGGACTACGGTGATGAAAACTTTGCACAGATTGCGCAAGCTGGTACAGATTTCGAAACAGAAGCTAGCGTTGCTCTCAGCTTCTTTGACGACGCCCTGGTCGACGCAGATGAGGCTGTCTTGGAGAGACTAGGCCAAGAAGCCCATCTGACCTCAGCTATCCGCCAAGCTAAAATTAAAAAAGCCCACTATCTGGGAGCGGATGTCGAAAAAGCTCTAACTAATCTGGGCGAAGTCTTTTACAGTCCACAGGATATTTACACTAAGATGCGGGCTGGCGACTTTGCCATGGCTGACTTCGAAGTAAACGGCAAAGTTTATAAAAACAGCTTTGTTACCTATGAGAATTTCTATCAAAACCACGAAAATACAGAAATCCGTGAAAAAGCTTTCCGCTCTTTCTCAGAAGGCCTTCGTCAGCACCAAAATACTGCTGCTGCTGCCTATCTGGCTCAGGTCAAATCTGAAAAGCTTCTAGCAGATATGAAAGGCTATGACTCTGTCTTTGACTATCTTTTGGCTGAGCAAGAGGTAGATCGCTCTATGTTCGATCGGCAAATTGACCTCATCATGACTGAATTTGCACCTGTTGCACAAAAGTTCCTTAAACATGTCGCCAAGATCAACGGCCTCGAAAAAATGACCTTTGCAGACTGGAAGTTGGACTTGGATAGTGCACTCAATCCTGATGTCACTATTGAAGACGCTTATGACTTAGTGATGAAATCCGTTGCTCCACTCGGAGAAGAATATACACGCGAAATTGCCAATTACCAAAAAGAGCGCTGGGTGGATTTTGCAGCGAATGCTGGCAAGGACTCTGGTGGCTATGCCACTGATCCTTATCGCGTGCATCCTTATGTTCTTATGAGCTGGACAGGCCGTATGAGTGATGTGTATACTCTGATTCATGAAATTGGTCACTCTGGTCAGTTCATCTTCTCTGACAATAGTCAAAGCTATTTCAATACCCACATGTCGACCTATTACGTAGAAGCTCCTTCTACCTTCAACGAACTCTTACTTAGCGACTATTTGGAACACCAATTTGACAATCCACGTCAAAAACGATTTGCACTCGCTCACCGTCTAACGGACACTTACTTCCATAACTTTATCACCCATCTCTTGGAAGCAGCCTTCCAACGCCGGGTTTATAATCTCGTTGAAACAGGCGAAACTTTTGGTGCTGCGAAGCTTAACAGTATTATGAAAGAAGTTCTGACCGATTTTTGGGGTGATGCAGTCGAAATCGACGATGATGCTGCGCTCACTTGGATGCGGCAAAGTCACTATTATATGGGACTATACAGTTATACCTACTCTGCTGGACTTGTCATCTCTACTACCGGCTATCTTCATTTGAAAAATGACAAAAATGGCGCTCGCGATTGGCTCAACTTCCTCAAATCTGGTGGAAGTAAAACGCCACTTGAGACTGCTCGTATCATCGGAGCCGACATTTCCACAGACAAACCACTCCGCGACACAATTCAGTTCTTGTCTGATACAGTTGATCAGATTATTACCTACAGCGAGGAATTAAGAGAATAGATTATCTACACAGCTTCAGATTTCAATTTGAAGCTGTTTTATATGAATTGATTTAAAACAAAATTTTTAAGTTTGTGGTAATTTGAAAAATTTCACTTACTAGTTATTGAAAGCGATAACAAGTTGTGATATGATATTTTCGAAAACCAATTTATGTGAGGGAAATATGAAAAAGTGGAAAAATAATTCTAGGCTCAACATCGTTCTTGCTATCATGAGTGTTGTTCTAATCATCTTATTGGCTCCAATTACAATGCCATTAATGTTTCTAGGTGGTGTTTTTGGTATTTGGTATTTCGCAAAGCGAAATCCAAGTGTTTTCAAAAGAAATATAGCAATTGCTGCAGCGATAATAGGAATACTAGGAAGCTATACAGTAAGTAGACTCAATTTTGAATCCTCTGAAAGCCACCAAAGGCAAACTCAAGTAGCTTCTTCTACATCTAAAACTTCATCTTCAAACTCTTCAAAAGCAAGCAGTTCCTCCTCAAACTCCGATTCTAGTAGAGAAAAAGAAAAGAAAGAGAAGAAAGCGGAGGAAGAGCGAAAACAAAAAGAGGCGGCAGAGAGAAAAGCTAAAGAAGAACAGGCTCAAAAAGAAGCTCAAATTCAGCGCATCACCCAGCAAGGTGAACAGGCTGTTAAACAACTTGAGGATAATCAAGTAGCCGAGAACATTGCTCCAGCTCAAGCTGCCGTTGAGCAAATTACCGATCCAAATAAAAAAGGAGCTCTTCAACATCGAATTAATCTTGTACAAAATGCAATTCAACAACGAGCTGAGCAAGCTCGACAAGAGGCAGAGAGACAAGCAGCATCTCAACAACAAGAGACTGTAGCTGCTAGTGGCTATTTTAGAGATAAAAGGGGCAGATGGCATCGCCCAAATGGTCAATATGCTTCAAAGAAGGAAATTGCAGAAGCGGGATTGCCTTGGTAAAATACATCCCTACAATATATTAAAAAGAGAAATGAGATTTTGTAACAAGGGACATTGTTTTCCATCATAATTCCCATCAAACAGGTAGTTTACAAGCACACATGATTGGAGACTGGGACGAAAGTTTCCAGCTTCAAAGGAGACCGTTTAATAAATTAACGATACTACAGCTGACCACTCCAATAGTCTACTGGATTATTGGATGTCGGAAATAAAACATCCATAAGGATGTGTCAAAAACACGACTTTGAATTGGTGGATTTTGCACAAGTCTATTGCTTTTCAAGCTCGGAAGAGAGCCTAATCATCCTCGGAGGAGTAAGACAACGGACTAGATTTTTTTCAAAATGGGTTCTGTCTCACTCCCTTTTATTTTGTATAAGATAAACTATATACCTTTTTACGTCATATTTTCCCCTTTCGCTTTATCGTAATCCTGAATATCTTTATTGTATCGCATTTGGAGTTTTTGGGTATAACCAACATTGCGCACCCGCATAATAAGTGGTTTATTTGTCTCGCACCTTACGGAGCGAGACGGACTAAAAGTCACAAAATAAAAAACTCTCTGAAATCAGAGAGCTAATTTGAGCTCGGGCTAAAATCCATACAAAACAAAAAGGCTACCCAATTTAGAGTAGCCTCATTTTCAAGATATGCTCAATTGAACACGGCCTAAGCATGCTGATAAAAACAAAAAGCCCTCTGAAGTCAGAGAGCTGATTTGAGCTCGGGCTAAAATCCTAGTGAAAAAGATGAAACTCCTTGTGTTCATCGAACACTGTATCGTTTCGGATTTTTGGCGCCCTTAGCATCATGATTCTTGCTGGATAAAACGTTTGTAGATAAGGCGAAGATTGTACAAAAATTTTAGTGAAACAAAAAAATCTCCCCGAAGGGAGAAGATCTGGTTTATTTTACCTTACAGTGCTAGGAACCGTAACCGAAGATTATACTTGAGTATATCGAGGTAAGGTGACAACGCAATGTAAGTGGAAAATAAAGCAGATTAACGACGAAGTCCTAGAGAGTTGATCAACTCACGGTAACGGTTAACGTCGTTCTTACGCAAGTATGCAAGCAAGTTACGACGGCGACCGATTTTCTTCATCAATCCACGGTAAGTAGCGTGGTCTTTTTTGTGTTGTTTGATGTGTTCGTTAAGGTGGTTGATTTCCCAAGTAAGGACAGCAACTTGAACCTCTACTGAACCTGTATCACCTTCGTGACGTGCATATTGTGCAATGATTTCATTTTTTTTCTCTTTTGAGATTGCCATGATAAGCTCCTTTTCTTTACGCTTCATCCGAGTGACAGGTTTGGCATGGCCTGCAACCAAGAAGAAGTTATTTGTCTCTATGACATTCTTATTTTACCAAGAAGGAAAGTTTTTGTCAACTGATACAAATTATAAGAGTTCTACGCCAAATCGTTTGAGACTTTTTATTTCTTCCTGTGTCAAACGACGAAAAGTTCCTGTTGCCAACTCTTTATCCAAACTTAATGGTCCCATAACAAGGCGCTCTAAGTCTGCTACTTTTTTACCACAAGCTGCAACCATTCGCTTCACTTGATGAAATTTTCCTTCAGAAATTGTAATCTCCACCAGAGAAGTTCCCTGTTCTTCGTTTGTTTCCAATATGGTCAATTGCGCAGGTTTACATGTAAAATCCTTAAGCTCTATTCCTGTTTCAAAGCGTGTCCTATCTTCTTCAGTCATGATGCCATCTACTTTTGCACGGTAAACTTTTGCTACATGTTTTTTAGGAGACAACATCGCATGTGCCAAAGCACCATTATTGGTTAATAACAAAAGTCCGTGAGTGTCAATATCAAGTCGTCCAACTGGAAAAACTTCTTTCTGGCGTGCACTTTCATCTAACAAATCCAAAACTGTTTGATGGTTAGCATCTTCAGTAGCTGAAATGACGCCTTTCGGCTTATTTAAAAGATAATAGACAAATCTTTCATAGTCCAATACTCGATTATTGACTGAAATTTCATCTTGATATTCATCTACTTGTACTTTCGCTGATGTGACAGCCTTCCCGTTGACCAAAACTTGTTTCTTCTTTAAAAGTTGCTTGACTTCTGTTCGTGAACCAAGCCCCATTTCTACTAAAAACTTATCTAATCGCATCTTTTTCCTCGTTTTGTTTATGAGTGACAAAAGCTGCTAAAGTTGACGTTGCCATCATGAAAACTCCTAATACACTAAAAATAAAGATTGGGGCAGAAGAAATGATTCCAATCAAAGATAAGACGAATGTTGATACCGAAGCACCGCTACTGCAACCCAAAACGACAATCGCTGTTGCACGATTTACCAAATGAGTAGGGATTTTCTCCGATACAATGTGAAACACCGCTGTTAGAGATACACTATAAGTAAAGCCAGCCAAAAGAGCACTCAAACTTAAGAGCCAAATCTGACTTGACAAGCCAATCATTATTTGGCTTAGACCAAAAACTATTCCTGTTATCGTCAATAAGCGATTTTTCAATACGCTCACTAGACTGGCAAAACTAACACCAGCCAAAATTCCCACTAGTTGCATACAGCTAAGAATCCAGCTGGCTGTTTCAGCGTTGCCGATCTCTGCCTGTAAGACTAGACTAGGGATCCGTAAAGTGATAGCGACATTAGCACAAACAATCATACCAGCTATGAAAGCTAAAAAGATACTCAAATGTATTTGTTTTCTAGTCATTTTACGAACAGATTTGAGATGTTTATGCTTATCGGATTCATTCTTTTCATAAGGAACAAACATAAGATACAGTGCCAAAACGATGAAACCAACTGTATAAATCAAAAATGTAGTTGTCCAACCAAAGTGTAAGAGTTGTCCGACCGCTAAAGTCAACAAGGCCATCCCAACAACTTCCGCTGAACCACGATAGCCTAACATTTGCACACGCTCTCTCCCTTGAAAGCGCTCGCTAATAATGGCAATTGCTCGAGGATTCATCATACCTAGACCTAACCCAAAAACAAAGCGCGAAGCAAAAACGAGATTATAAGATTGATTGAAAAATGGGATAAGACCACAAATAGAATACAGGATTAGCCCTAGTATAATCATGAACCGCTCAGATACAAAGCGTTCCAAAACACTATTAAACATCAACAAAGACATGATCCCAATGGACGGTAAGGAGACTAATAATTCTACTTGGCTGGAAGAGTAATTCTTATAATACTGGAACATAGCCGGCAAGCTACTAGAAATTGAAAATGCCGTTGTTAAAACCAATGATAAAGCCAAAATGCTAGCTTTTTCCATGAATCTTTTCATCTTATCTTCTTTCTAAAATCACACTACCACTATCATACAGTTTTTTACGAAAAGACGCAATCTAGCAACGTATGAAAACAAAAAAGAAATCAAGACTGCGCATAAGATACAATATTGATTTCATTTTACATTTGTCATACACTCAAAGTAAAATTCACGACATAAGGCATGAGGACTATGAAGCAGAAATGCATAGTCTCCTTGAATAATTTTCTCTGTTTCCTCGCGTGTTAGAGGATCTGTTTCTTTATGTAATTTTCAAATTTTCTCTTTCTTTCCAGCTTGATACTACGTTCACGGAAATTATACACTCGGATGCAGTATTTTTTGCGATTATAAGCTGCATCCTCATATGAGATAGATAACAATTCATTTCTTTCATTTAGCAACTGATTTTCTTTTTCTAACATTTCCTTCTCATCTTGGTATTTCATCTGGATAATCCCACAAATAAGAGCGACAAACATATAAGCCGCAAAGGAAATCCATCTATCTGTGTTATATACGATTGATTGCCAATTTCTCCCAGAAAAAAATAGTTGCTACAAATAATCCGATTATAGAAAGACTTCCTGCAAAAATTCCATAGATTGTTCCAAAAATAATACTAATCAAAGTAACAAAAAGCAAACAGATGTCAATTAATTAAAAACGTTCAACATTGCGCTCAATACCCTAGGCAAGAAAAAAGCAAATAAAATCTCAGCTATCTTTTGATAAGTCTTATTCGATTTTTTACTTTCTTTAATAAAATTTTTATACAAATCGGCTAGATCATCTAAAAGTGAATAATGAATAAACCATCCATAAGTTGTCTTAAATTATCTTCATCTTATGGAGTGGTAAAGACAAAGTTCAGGTGATTTGGAATCAATCACTATTTTACTTTTAGAGAATGCCAGCTCTTCTAACTTTTGTGCAACATGCTGAAAAGTAATTTCAAACGGATTATAAATGTTTAAAATTTCTGTTTGCTCATTCCAACTATCAAAAATTTTGCTGATCAGCTCTACTAAATCTTCTGAATTGATAAAATTCGCAATTTCATTGGGGTGCTTTTCGACATGAGCGGTTGTGCCTTTTTGAACCTTATCAAATAAACGATAGAAATAATCTTCCAGCAGTCTGGAAGAATACAAATAAGGACTACAGACTATTTTAAGAGATTGTCTGTTCACTTTAGCCCAGTGTTTACAAAGGCTTTCTGCTGCTATTTCTAACTCTTGAGGATAGTTAAGCACCTCTGGGCCTGTTACATAAAGAATCTCAGAATGAGATAATTCCTCGGTACAATTTAAAAAGTTTGCAGTCGTTCTGGTTCCCCTACTTAAAAAGTAATCTTATTTTTTACTAGTAATATTTTAGGTGCCCAACTACATGTCATACATATTTTAGCATAAACTCTAATATGATTTTTAACTAACTTTTCAAAAGTTCTTATATGCCGGTATAGCCTACCTTTTCAGGCATTTCCGTCATTTTGTTTATCGGGAGATACTCACATATTTTCTTAACTCTGCTTGTGTTTTTGCTTTGAAAGGTAGTAAAGAAGTAGTAAAACATCTCTTTTCCTTTAAGCCGCCAGTTTGAAAAATTCCGCCTGTGCGCTGTCAAAGGTGGCGTGTGCGTAATAGTTCAGGGTCATTGTAATGTTGGCGTGTCCCATAAGATACTGTAAGGCTTTCGGATTCATTCCCGCATTTGCCATGTTGGTGCAGAATATATGCCGCAAGGTATGAGGTGTTGTTACCGCCGGTAGAGCTTCCTCATGGCTTTTGTTATACTTTTCTACCAGCCTGCGAAACATAGCATCATAGTTGATACAAGCCTGTGGTGTTCCGTTCTTTGTGATAAAGAGAAAGCCTGTATAACCGTCAACGGTAAAATCACTTTTTCTTCGGTTTTGCAGCACTCTCTGTAAGGCTTCAAGCACACGGTTGCTCATTGGAATTTTGCGAATACCATTGTCCGTTTTCGGTGTTTCAATGCGGTAGGACTTTTTCCCGAAGTATTGAAGCTGATGATCCACATTGACTGTCCGATTTTCAAAGTCAATATCTCTGTCCGTTAGTCCGCAAAACTCGGAGATGCGAAGCCCTGTTCCAAGCAAAATGATAAGCTCGTCATAATGCTTGTAATAGGCCTTATCGCTTTTCACAAAGGAAAGCAGGCTTTCTTCCTGCATGGGCGAAAGAGGTATCTTCGGCTCGGTGTCATCCTCAATGACTATATTGATATGAAAGTCAAAGGGATTTTTTCTGATACAGTCCTGAATTGCGGTGTAAAATGCTGCTTTCAGAGAACGCTTGTAATTGCTAATGGTTTTGAAAGAATAGCCTTTTTCTTTCATTCTTAAAGCCCATTCCTTTGCATCAGACATTTTTACATTCTCAATGCTGCATGTTCCAATCGTATCTTCCTCAAGTATTCTCATGAGCTGCTGACGCCCTTGCTTTGTACCGTGTCTTACATTTGCATGGTTTCGTATGTGCTTTTCATAAAGCTGGCATATGGTCATTTTCTTTCCCACAGGGTCAATCCCGTCATCAAGGTCTTTTTGTATCTCCTTGACTTTTTCACGCAGGGATTTATCCTCACGTTTTCCTTTCGGGGTCTTATCCGTAGGAACTAATTTCCATGCATACACAAACTGTGCTTTTCCAAAAGTATCTGTATATTTGTAAGCATATCTCCCGTCTTTTCTCTGGCTCTCACCTGACCGCAAAATTCGGTTTTTGCTGTCCCGTCTTTTTTCTGACATTTTATGCTCCTTTCCAAGACGGAAAGAGCCTTGATATGCTATATCTATTATACCATCGTCAAGGCTCGATCTCCATTAGATTGTGTCAACCGTATCGATCATTTTTTCAAACTGCTTGCGCTTGATCTGAATACGGTTGCCGTTCATAATAACCCAATTTGCAGTAGGATTTTCTTCCGCCAGCTTTCGCAGCTTGTTTTCTCCGATGCGAAAATACTTTGCCGCTTCTTCTATGGTGAGGGTATATTTCTCCCAGATAGGGACATCCGTTTGATTCATCTCATCGCCCCCTTTCTCAAAATAGGTATAGTAAAAGTGTTGATATTTATATTTAAGAAAGGCATTACCGGACGGCTGTAAGCATTAGCCTCACGGGAATTTCACCCCTGCGTGGTTCTCACGCGGCCCTACCCATTGCCTGCGACGCTTTTAACGCTCGGACTGTGGCTGTAAGGGAGTATCATTATATATTTTGTGCTGTCATGGCTTGCAAGGTGCTACGCTTGCTTTGCGGTAGAATATTTCTCGCTCGGCTTCCGTGTAGGGAAGTGTCATGGCGTATTCTCCGCACAGCTAAGGCACAAAAGGAAAGTGTCCGGTTTGCCCTATGATACGCCGCCGTTGTCTTGCGGGTATATTTGTCAAAGAACAGGTTCAATGCCTTGTCTGCGGAAAGGGGAACGCAGACAGCTATTCTTAAATCTTGAATATAAGGACAGCCTGCATAAGCTTTGAACGAAGGCGATCTCGTATATCCTCATCTATGCCGTAATAGGTATTCCCCCGTTCGTCACAGAGCTTTCTCATAGAAAGGTGTGCGATATAGCCTGCGTAGTGTTGCACGACAATATTCATTGCCTGCGGCTCTCCTTTGGTTGCGGCTATGATTACCGGATAAGGTAACAGGCCGCGTTCATCGTTTCCTGTTTTACCAACTTGGGTAGTCATAAGCGTGTTCCTCCAAATAGCGTTTTAACAGCTCAAATGAGCTGGTTCTCCGATACTGCACCGTGCTTCTTGGAATCTGATAGAGTGCTGCAATTTCCGCATCGCTCATATCAAAGAAATAGTAGAGCAGGACAGCTTTTCTTTTTTCTTCCGGCAAGCTGCGGATCGCGTCAGCGATAAGCTTTGCACTCAATTCTTTTCCTCTTGCGAAAAAGGTTTGTTCTTCTTTATCTTCTGTAAAGAAATCTTCACAGGTATAAAGTTGGTTTTCCTCTTTCGGCGTCAGGTCAGAAAAGTTAATTTCGTGCGCCTGCCGCTTCCTAATGTCCCGATGGGCATTGATACTTTCATTTTTCAATGTCCGCTTGCAGAAGCCGTTAAATGCGCAGCGTATCTGCCATTCGGTTCTTTCAGGTTCATCCATGGTATTCACCTCCTTTCGCAGCCGCGAAAGCGGGTAGAATTTCCCCTTTCGTAAACCCTCAACACCGAGGAATTGAAAACTGCCAAAGAAAAGCGAATATTTTTTGAAAAAAATTTTTGCAGGCACAAAAAAATCCCGACTGCATAGGGCAGCCGGGATCGAACATGAAAAGATATGGATATGATTTAAGCGGTCATCCGTAAAAGCACGGAAACCCGGAGATAGAATATATCCCTTTTAACAAGATTTTAAGATAACGAAAAATGAACACGGCGATACCTCCTTTGATACCGCCGCTTTTCATAACCTATGATTGATTTTAAGCTTCCGCTTCTTTATTCAAGCAGGATAAAAACGGCGGTCATATATAACTTATGTATTGAGACTTTTGCATAAGTAGGTTTCTCCTTAAAATAAAATGAGCTGGCAATTACAGTTTTATAACTGTAAATCACCGGCTCTGTGTCTTTGCATCTGGCTCTTGAATAATTGATACATTAAATTGTTTGACGTTGACTAAAGTTTCCTATTTGCACTTCGGACAGAACAGGGGAAAGTTTTTTAACTCCGTATTTTCTCTAACTTACTCCCGCGTTTTATTTCCACAAACAGGGCAGAGTAACCATTTTACTTTACTCATATTTTTATTCATAATAATCACAAACTTTCTTCAAAAATTAACTTTGTTTACCCTTGATAATCTCACAATCATCTATTAAAGATGCGTTTTCAAGCAATCGTAAGAAATCCAAGATAATATGCCGAAAAAAGTTGAGCAATAAATACCAATAACAATCTACAACTTTTGAGGTTTTTTTCTTTGGTACATATATATCCTCCACATACAATCCCTATAATACTAAAACACCATCCGGCAATAACAATAGTCATAAGTTCATAAGCAAGAATTTCATATATTGAAAACCAATGAACCATTCCGGTAATTCCAGAAATCCCAAGCATAGTTCCACAAATATATAGATACATATGATGTCGTGTACATCTCTTCCGCCTTTGTAGAGTTGAAATGATGCATATAATCAGTAATGTTAAAAATAATAATGTAGTTGATATATAAGTTCCCAAGCTGAACAAAAATGCTATTTCCCCTTGTGTGTTGGTGGCAGGGATATAATCATGAGCTACTCTAAAGCTCATAGAATGTACTTTGCCGTCAGTTATATTAAAAGCAAGTATTTTTTCTTCAGGACTCGCATCCTTGCAAAAGAAAATGTTAGAATCTATTTGTTCGTAATATTGCTTTTTATCTTCAAATGGCATAGTAAGACAAAGACGATTTCCACCTGTCACCCTAATGGAAATCATTTGCATTTTCCCTTGTATTTTTCCAACATTTTTCAATGCAGAGCGGGCAGGAAGATAATCTCCACTTAACATCTTGAGATCTAAATTTTCTTTTATCGTTTTTTCATCAGCTTCTGTATATGCAATTTTTTCCATAATCTCCGAGCAAAACTCCGTCTCCATTACATTTGTCAATATTAAAATTGCTCTCTCATTTTTTGGTTCTACCCATATTTGTGTTTTGAATCCGTATGTTCCTCCTTCATGTCCAAGTAGTTCCGGATTATTCGCATATTGCCAGAAGCCGTGAGATAAACCTGAATTTGCACCATAGGAGCGATAGGTTTCTGTAAACATTTCCTTTTTAGTATGAGAATTATTAAACAATAGATTATCTTTGTCATTATTTTTAGCCAGCTCTTGTGCATAATTCAACAAATCCCCAGCTGAGCCATTCATTCCACCAGCAGGGTACATTCTTAAATACATATTCGGTTCTTTGCGGAATCCCTTTTCAGAAAAAGAATAACCGACTGCCTTTCTTGCCAAAATCGTAGGATTCTCATTCTGAAATGGACCTATCGATGTATTGTTCATATCTAAAGGTTTCAAAATGTGTTCATTTACATATTCTTTGTAATTTTGACCGCTCGCTCTCTCTACAATAAATGCAGCTAATGCAGCACCCCAATTAGAATATGCGCTTACCTTGCCCGGTGAAAATACCTGTTCGGGCTGGTGTGAAGACAAGACTTCGGCTAATGTAAATTCCTTATCTCTTTCAAAATAGCGAAGGTTGATGAGCTGCTCCTCAAAACCCGCCGTATGATTCATGAGATGACGCATTGTAATAGGAGTATCATAATGCAAATTTTTCAAAAAACCTTTTGGTAAATAGTTGCGGATGTCCGCATTCAAATCAATTTTTCCTTCTTCACTTAATTGCATTGCGCTTACCCATATAAAGGTTTTCGATATTGATCCCCCTTCAAAAACTGTGCTTTTAGGATCCATAGGTATATTTTTTTCTAAATCAGCATAACCATAGCCTTTTGAAAATACGATTTCTCCGTGTTCAGATACAATGACACATGCTCCCAGAACGCTTTTACCTATATATATGCATCCGCAACTTTATCAATAGCGGTTTCGTAATTGTCAGTTACTTCCGCAGCATAAATAAAGGAACGCGGGAACAAAACGAAAAAAGCAAAAGCAATGAAACAACTCAAAATGAAGATTTTTTTCATGATATTTCGCCAACTTTCACCTTGCTTATTTCCTGTGCAAGCTTAATGAGATGCTTGTATTCACTAATTAGCAATATAATTGCAATCAAAATTATAACAACATCATTCAAAGGTAATGCCAGCCATACTCCGAGAACATTTCCGTTCAGTAAACGAGGTAATATCAGTACCAAAGGAACCACAAGTGCAAGCTGCCTTAGTATAACCAATACTCCCGCCTGTTTTGCTTTACCGATAGCTTGAAAATAAGTGACTGTCATTATGAGCATGCCATAAGTAGGAAATATGCAATACATAAGCCTAAAATTAGATACTCCTGAACTTACAATAGCTGAATCGGTAATAAATGCAGATAATATCTGCACTGAAAAAATTTCGATTATGGCAAAGAAAAATCCGGCAAGACAAGTAGAACCTATGATAAATATATTCGTAAGTTTTTTAACCCTTATATATTCTTTTGCTCCGAAATTTGTTCCGACAGCAGGCTGCATCCCTTGACTCATTCCCCATATCGGAACAAATGCAAGCTGCATAACTCTTTGAGCGGCTCCCATAAGAGCTATTTGCTTTTCTCCGCCAAAATGCACTGCCGTATTATATACAACTGTCATTTGAACCAACATCATAATTTGCATGAGCATAGCACTCATTCCCACGGAAAAAATTTCTGGTAATAAATCTTTTGCAGGTTTTATCCCATGAAAACGAACCACCGGACTTTTTTTCAAGAAGTATAGTAGGGTTGCTGAAGCCTGAATAATTTGAGAAATCACAGTTGCGATTGCAACAGCTTGCGGTCCCCGAGATGGCATAAGCAGAATGAATATCGGATCTAATATAATATTCAGAATAGCACCGGCCGCCATGATTCCCATTGCAACTCCCATGCGACCCTCTGCCCTTATTACCATATTTGCGCCCTGCATAAAATTTACGAATATGGAGCCGAGATATACTGTTCTTAAATAAGAAACACCCATCTCCAGCACTTCACCGCCGGCACCAGATAAGCGTAAAAATTCAGGAGCAAATATGATACCGATAATCATAACTACTGATGATAAAATGATTACCAAGAAAGTCAGATTTCCTATAATCTTATCCACGGTTTCTTTATCTTTTTTTCCGATTGCCCGAGAAAGTACAGAGCCCGAACCTATCCCAAGAAGAACTGCAATCGCATTATTGATCAATACAAATGGAGATGCCGCCGAAACTGCACTCATGGCATCGGTTCCTACCATTTGCCCAACATAAATTGAATCGACAAAGGCATATAATCCTACTATCAGTTGACCCAAAATCGCTGGCAAACTAAGGCTAATCATCAATTTCCAAGGATTTTCTGTAAGTAATTTATCACGAACATCCATTATAAGACCCTCCTTGTCTTTTATTTTTATGTTTTATCTATATTTATTCTGTATTCACAGCAAGAATGCATGAATTCCTCATCATGGGTGATTGCCAAAATGATTTTTTCCTTTCCTGTTTATAAAACAAAAGTCGCATTTTTCACCGTTCATTCCCAATGTTTGACTTCGCTCAAATACAAATCCCTTTATATTCCCGAATACAATATGATCGCACAGACAGAATATTTCACAAAGCTCCGGGCATTGAAAAAACTTGCAAGTATCCGCCCAAAGGCATTTGAGTACATCGACGCGGTAGTATTTTCCGTCATCCGATAGAATCCAGCTTTTCCAGATTTCATCCCCCGACATCCCTTTTCTCATAAACAAACGAAACAGCCTGAAAAAACCGGGGATATGAAAAAGCGTTTTCAAAAGCTTATGTGCCTTTTCAGCAATATAAAATGAATACTCCTTTACCAATTCTTTCGCCTCATTTTTTGAAAACCCTTTATCTATGAAGCATCGATACAAGGCTATATTGGAAAGAATGCTGCTTTTTTTCTGTTTATCTGTCCATGACCCTTGATTGACTTCTTCGATGAGTTGTTTCATTTTCGTTTTATGTTCTGCATCTATATCTTTTAATATCTGCGCATCTAACTTTCCAAAGTAAAATTTTTTGTATGTCATTCTCGACCTCCTAATTTCCATCCGATTGCATTTCCACGGATTTCCACAAATCGTCGGTAAAGTCCTTCCTGCTGTATCAGTTCCTGATGTTTTCCTCTTTGCACAATCTGTCCATTTTCAAGAACAAGAATTTGATCTGCTTCCCGAACCGTATTCAACCTGTGCGCAATCATCAGAATTGTTTTATTTTTTGTCAGTTCTGAAATAGCCTGCTGCAATTCCCGTTCGTTTTCAGGATCAACACTTGCCGTGGCTTCATCTAAAATAACAATAGGTGCATCCTTCAAAATCGCTCGTGCGATAGAAATTCGCTGCTTCTCACCGCCGGAAAGGGTTGCACCTCCTTCTCCGATCTTTGTTTGGTATCCGTCCGGAAGTGCGGATATGAAATCATGACAGCATGCTTTCTTTGCCGCTGTAATCATTTCTTCTTTTGTTGCCTGCGGTTTTCCAAAAAGAATATTGTTTTCGATTGTATCTTCAAAAAGGTAAACCCTTTGAAACACGATGGAAAAATTTTTAAGAAGGCTGTCGCAGGTATAGCCCTTGACATTAACGCCGCCTAAAAGAATTTCACCACTCTTTACATCCCAAAACCGTGCAATTAAACTGCAAAGGGTTGTTTTTCCACTTCCAGATGGACCTACAATGGCACAACTCGTCCCTTTAGGAACAGAAAAGCTTACATTGTGCAGGATTTCCTTTTCATCATATGCAAAAGAAATGTTTGAAACGGTAATGTCGTATGCTTTCGGAATAAGGTCTGTTCCGTTTTCATCAAGAAGCGGCATATTGGATATCGTTTCCAATCTATCTAAAGAAGCATCCACAACCCTTGCAACAGCAGCCGTACTTCCTGCAAGCTCCACAGTCGCATAAATCATAAAACTTGCGACAATGAGGAGCAGACACTTTTCGGGAGTTATTTCTCCGTTCATGAGTAGGTACGGGGCAACAACGAGGATTGCGAATCTGGCAAATTTGAATATCATTTGAAAGACGGCAGCCAAGCCGGAGAAAACTTTTTCCAAAGCGATGTTTGCCTCTGCGCTTTCATTGATTGCAGCATCTACGGATTTATCCGAACGGTCGGCAAGTCCGAATGCCTTGACCACGGACATCCCTTGTATATATTCTAAAATGCCTGTAACAAGTCCTGCCTGTGCAGCTTGTCTGCGCGGAGAATATTTAGTGCCGGCTTTTTGTATTTTTGTGTACACACAAAGGGAAAGAAAAAGCCCTATGAACATCAAAGCTCCAATTTTCCATTCATAAAACAAAAGCCATATTCCTATCACTGCAGCATGGATAAATCCTCCGGCTACCGCTTCCATAATGGTAACCGCATTGGTTTCCAAATCTCCAAGCGTTGTAGTAACTGCCGCTGTAATATCTCCAAATCGATGCTCATTAAAATATCCCATAGGGACGCGTTTTAATTTTTCTCCAAGCTCCATGCGCCATTTGGAACACATAGAGAAACTTCCAAGGGTTCTTTTTACAGCAGAAAAATTCGTAAAGAGAATGCGCCCTGCAATACTTAAAAGCATAATCCCCAAGGCTGCCCATACCGTTTTAACCGGCATGTAACCGCTTGAGAGTGATAGTAGTATTCCATTCAGAACTGTAAGCACAGCCATAATAGGAAGCATCTCAAACACGGAATTGCACATATGAAAGATAAATGATAAAATCAGTTTTTTTCTTTCCGTTCCTGAAAAATCCAAAAGTCGTTTGAACATCTGAATCATGCTGACACCCCCTTAATATCAAGTGTGCTGATATGTGCATCCCAAAGTTCTCTATAAAGAGCACAATTTTGGGTAAGTTCTGTATGTTTTCCTTCCGCTTCTATATTTCCTTCATTGATAACGATAATCTTATCGGCTGATGTGATAGTAGATAATCGATGTGCAATGACAATCAGCGTTTTTCCCGCTACAAGTTCGCCGATAGAGTGCTGAATGATCGACTCATTTTCAGGGTCTGTAAAGGCGGTAGCTTCATCTAAAATAACTACGGGACTGTCCTTTAATATGGCTCTTGCAATGGCAATGCGCTGCTTTTCTCCGCCGGAAAGAGTGCTTCCGCTGTCTCCGACAACGGTATCGTAGCCGTTTGGAAATGATGCAATAAAATCATGGCATGCTGCTTTTTTTGCCGCATTTTCGATTTCACTATTTGTAGCATCCGGCTTACCAATTCGTATATTTTCTCGTATAGAAAGATGAAACAAATAATTGTCCTGTGAAACATACGCAATATGTTCCATAACCTGCGAAAGAGGTATGTTCTGCACATCAACACCGCCTATTTTTACAGTTCCGCTTCCCGCATTCCAGAAAGACGCAATGAGTCTGGCGACAGTGGATTTGCCCGATCCCGACGGTCCTACCAAAGCCGTTATTTCATTTTCATTAGCTTCAAATGAAATGCCGTGTAAAACCTCTGTATCTTTGTAAGAGAAAGAGACATTGGAAAATTCTATTTTTTCTCCTTTAAGCGGTACTCGTTTTCCCGGACGTTCCATTTCTTCCGTATCCAAAAGGCTGCCGATTTCTTTCACGGTGGCGTCTACCATAGCAAGGCTGTCTGTATATCGCAATGCCTGAATAAGCGGAACAATCAGACCTAATGATAAAATAATGCAGGATATAAAACTGCCTGCGCTTATGCTTCCGCCTATATAAAACAAACTTCCGACAGGAAGAACTCCGATTAGACTGGAGGGGGCTATTGCAATGCCTGCCGCATAGTACGGATTTGTCTTTTTGAACCATTCAGATTTAGAATTTTCATTCTCCTTTACAGCTTCCGCATATTTGCGGTAAGAATCGCTACTTTGATTAAAAGCCTTGACCACTTCGATTCCACCTATATATTCAACCGTAGCGGCATCCATAGCTTTTGCGGCTTTAATAACTCTGTCATAACGCTTCTCATAATCTTTCATCATTCCCATATAACAGAGCATCCCGATAGGAAATGTTGCAAGAGCAATAAGTGCCAGCCTCCAATCAAGGAACATGAAATAAATCAACATTAAGACAGGAATCATAATATTTGCTGTCAATTCCGGTATCATGTGAGCAAGAGGTAACTCCAATTTTTCAACCGTGTCAACAAGCATAGTTTTGAATTTTCCTGACGGGGTATCCAAGACAAATCCCATGGGCACTCGTGACAACTTTTTCGTAAGTGCAGTACGAATATTTTTCAATACAGTAAATGCGGCTCTGTGAGATCGTATTGTAGATACGGTTGATAAACCAAGCTGCAAAAGATAACCCAAAAGCGCAATTACCGCCATTAGTATTATTGACTTCAAACTGTAATCGCCGGCACATATTTGAATAATAATGCGTGAAACCGCAATATACGGAACGATTCCAAACCCTGCACCAAGAACGGCAAAAACAACCGAACTTAAAAGTAAACCTTTACAGGATTCTGCAAATTCAAATAAGCGATACAATGTGTTTTTATTCTTCATTCCAATCTCCTCCTGCTAAAATATAATTTTCGATATTTTTCTTTTCTTCACCTCTCAAATCGGCAATTATTTTACCGCCTGATAACAGCAGAACTCTGGAACATATTGTTTTTATAAATTCAATATCGTGTGTAATAACGAGCAGGATTTTTTCCTGTTCAGAAAGTCGCTCTATCATCGTTCCTACTTCTCGCATGCTTTTTAAGTCAAGTCCGCTGGTCGGTTCATCGAAAATAAGAATTTCTTTATCACAAAGCAAGCTGATTGCCACTGCCAGCCTTTGTTTTTGTCCTCCCGAGAGTGAAAGAGGATGTCTGTTTTTTAATTCGGAAAGAGATAAGGCCGATAAAGTTTCATCAATAACAGACTCATTTGTTGTTTTTGTTCCGAGTGTGCATTCCGTTTCCACACAATCCGTAAAAAGCTGATGCCCGACATCCTGCATCACCATGTAAGATTTTTTAATACGCGCTTTTGCAGACAATTTCTTGCCGTCTATAAAAATATTTCCCGATTTTTGTTTTATCAATCCGCATATCGTGCGTGCCAGTGTTGTTTTTCCTGTTCCGTTTGCACCGGTAATTGCGACGATTTCTCCGCCGTTTGCGGTGAAAGAGATGTTTTGCAAGATAATCTTTTCGTCATATTTGACATGAATATCTTTTAGCTCTAAGGTGTGTTCGGAAAATTTTTTACCATTGGTATTTGTTTTGATTTCAGAAAGATTTCGACACCTGAGTCCCATATTTTGTATTTGTTCAACCGGAAGCCGACAAAAATCCTGTATACTCATATCCTTAAAAATCTGACCATCCTGCATTAAGATGACTCTGTCTGCAATATCTGTTAAATACCACAAGCGATGCTCTGCAATGATAATCGTTTTTCCCTGCCGTCTTATTTTTTCTATCAGTTTTTTTAGTTCAAGCACAGAGTGAAAATCCAGATTAGAGGACGGTTCATCCAACACAAAAATATCCGGATTCGTGGCATACACAGACGCAAATGCAATTTTTTGTTTTTCCCCTCCGGAAAGTTCAAAAATACTGCATCCTTTTAATTTTTCTATATGCAAATCTTTAGTAACCCTTTCAAGCTGCTGTTTTAATTCTTCCGTCTCAAGCATTCTGTTTTCCAGTCCGAAAACAATTTCACTATCTGTATCTGTGTTGAAAAATTGTGTTCTCGGATTTTGAAAAACTGTGCCGACACTATCGGAAAGAGTTGAAATTTCAGTCTCGGCAACATTCATGCCTTTTACAGTTACTTTACCTGAAAGCTTTCCTTCAAAAAAATGAGGAATCAGTCCGTTCACTAATCTCGTAACAGTCGTTTTTCCACATCCGGATGCACCGCACAAAAGAATACATTGTCCTTTTGGAATATTTAAGTGTAATTCCCGTAAAGAAACTTTTTCCATATTCTTGTAGAAAAAAGAAAGTTTTATAAATTCAATCAAGGGAATACACCTCCTCGTAAAAAATCAAAAAATATCATGCAAATAATCCCTATATAGATTGTTACAATCAGAGCATCATGGATTGAAAAACAAACTTTTTCTATACAACTGCGTCTTCCGACATGATCAATTCCCCTTGTAATTGCGGCTTGTGTGATTTCATCAGAGATTTTGGAAGCGGATACCAGCATCGGTACATATACATACTCCATTATTTTAACCGGATGGCGTAAAAATCCTGTAAAAGAAGCGGTTATCCCTCGAAGAGCCATGGCGTCCTTAATATAGTTCCATTCCTCAGCCATTGTCGGAAAGTATCGCAATGTAACAGAAAGCGCAATCGTAAAGCCTTTAGGCAAATGCAGTCGACTGAATGCAGCTAAAAAAGCACTGACCCTTGTCGTGCGTATTAAAAATGCACCAAGCATAAAACAAGGAATCAGTTTCCTTATATAGACATCAAACATATATATGATGCCTCCGATTGTAACGGGTAATTTTAATATCACAAACAGCTGTACCATCAATAATACAATAAAGAGAATTCCGTATCTTGAAGCAGTGCGGAGCTCTTTCGCCTGCAAGAGCAAGAATACGGGGATTGCTGTAAAAAGGCATTCTATGACGATACTTTCATTCAAAAAAACGGAAATACCGGTTATTGATAAAATCAGCAGCTTTGTTCTTGGATCTAAAGCCATTTATATAATCCCCACTTTTTCAAAATGTTTTTTCAATAATTTTTTACCAATAAAGCCTCCGATTATGGCACAAATAATTGTCCCCAAAATCATTAAGGGGATAATCCACCAATTTATTCTGATTGCATTGATGATTCCTTCAAAAGAAGAAACATCTCCTTTTCTACGCATGAATTCATCAAACTGTGCAGGCATGATAGCCATAGGGATATAAGCTCCCATTGGAGACAGTGCAAACACGCAATATGCAAGTAAATTTCTTCTGAATGATTTGAATTTTCCTGTCTGGCAAATAAAGTCCGCAATAAATCCAAATACGATGAAAAATGCAGACATCATCCAGAACATACCGGTAACGAATAATAAAATCCCGGCAAGTATGCCAAGTATGGAAAGTGAACCTCGCTTCGGTATTTTAGCGATATATAACATAAAAACACTGCCCGCAAATAAAGCGACTATCATCGGCATAAACGGAAAAGTTGCAGGTGTCATCTGTGCGATACCGCCTATCACAAATGCAATAACAAAATAAATAAGTGAAAAAACACCTATGGAAATGTAATCTCGTGTCAATAATTTGTTTTCATTTTTCATAATAAGAACATCCTTTCCAACATAAATATTAGCCTTTTCTAACTTGAATATAAAAATTTTTACAGCTTATGTAAGCCGTAAAAGTCCCTCCCATCCGGAATTAAAAAAAACGGCAAGTTCTTCAATATATTCAATCGCCTGTTCTCTCGTCATATCATGAACAACTGTTTCAAATGCAGCTGTAAAATATGCACTGGTAATCATGTGATGTAAATCATGGCTGACACTTCCTGTCATTTTGCCTTTTTCTTTAAGAATAGCATAGTATTTTTCTGTACGGGATACTTCCAATTCTACAAGTTCATGAATATAATCTTTATATTTTGTGCCCTCAGAACAGCAAAGTACGAGCTTGAATTCCTCAAAATAATCATAAATATAATTTACAAAATGCAGAAGGTATTTTGTAGACAACTCTCTGCTTTCCGAAGTTTTATTTTCGGGGATTAAATTAAAATGGGCATCTTGTGCAGCTCTGAATTGTTCTGTCAAACCGTCTGCCGCTTCAGAAACAAGTGCTTCAAATAAAGCTGCTTTATCCGGATAGTATCCGTAAAAAGCACCTTTGGTAAATCCTGCTTCCGCTACAATTTTTCTGAGAGACGCATCCTTAAATCCCTTCGCTAAAAATTCCCGTTTTCCCACTTCTAATATTTTTTGTTGCGTTGCTGATATTTTCATCAAATGCCTCCTCGCTAATATACCAACGATATATACCACCGGTATATTAGCATAATTTTTATTTTTAGTCAATATAGTTTGGATAAATAAAACAGTTTATGCCAATGTCGTTTTATTTTCTTTTTATTTGCAATTTTTGGCAAAAGGCAAATTACCGTTGTTATAGAGATTAAGGGATAAGAAGAATAGCAAGCATAGGAAAGGGGTACCATTTCCGTAAAAAATCTCTATTCCCCGCATTTCCGGCGTCAGAGATTTTGCTTGTTGGGAAGTGTCCCAAACCCTCTATGAAAGCAGAAAGGAAATTCACCTATGAATAACAGAAAAAGAAATGTGCAGATTAAATTTCGTGTTACAAAAGAAGAACGCAGCCTAATTGAAGAAAAAATGAAACAGGTGCCTACAAGTAACATGGAAGCGTACCTTCGGAAAATGGCGATAGACGGATATATCATTCAGATTGATCACAGCGATATAAAGAAAATGACGGCAGAGCTTCAAAAAATCGGGGTCAACATCAATCAGATTGCAAAAAGAGCCAATGCAACAGGAAATGTGTATCAGGAAGATATAGAAGAAATCAAAGGAGCCTTAAAAGAGATATGGCGGTTACAAAGATTAAGCCTATTAAAAGCACACTGAAAAAAGCACTTGAATATATCCAAACCCCCGATAAAACCGATGATAAAATGCTTGTATCTTCTTTCGGATGCAGTTATGAAACCGCAGATATTGAATTTGCCTTTACTCTTTCACAGGCACTTGATAAAGGAAACAATTTAGCCCATCACCTGATACAGTCCTTTGAACCGGGAGAGGTCAGTTTTGAAAAAGCCCATGAGATTGGAAAGCAGCTTGCGGATGCCGTAACAAAAGGACAGTATGAATATGTCCTAACCACTCATATTGATAAAGGGCATGTCCATAATCACATTATTTTTTGTGCCGTTAATTTCGTGGACTATCATAAATATAACTCCAATAAAAGAAGTTACTACGGGATCAGGAATATCAGCGACCGCTTATGCTATGAAAACGGCTTGTCGGTTATCACTCCGGAAAAAGGGCGAAAAGGAAAAAGCTATATTGAGTATCAGACGGTAAAGACAGGTACAAGCTGGAAAGGAAAACTAAAAGAAACGGTTGACCTTCTGATTCCTCAGGTAAAGGATTTTGAAAAGCTTTTAGAGAAGCTGCAAGCTTCCGGTTATGAAATCAAACGCGGAAAATATATATCCTGCAGAGCACCCGGACAAGAGCGATTTACAAGGCTGAAAACTCTCGGTATTGATTATACGGAAGAAGCAATCCGAAAGCGCATTGCAGGAATAAGAAGTCGTAATGTTAAGATACCGAAGCAGGAACAAGGAATATCCCTACTGATTGATATTGAAAATAATATCAAGGCGCAGCAGTCGGCAGGCTATGAACATTGGGCGAAGATCCATAATCTGAAACAGGCTGCAAAGACAATGAATTTCCTTACGGAAAATAACATCTTGCAGTATGAAGATCTGATAAAGAAAATAGATGAAATTATCCTTGACAGTGAACAGACAGCATGCAGCTTAAAGCAGAACGAAAAGAAACTTTCCGATATGGCTGTTCTTATAAAAAATATCTCAACCTATCAAAAGACAAGGGATATTTACAGAGGATATATCAAAGCAAAGGATAAGGAATCATATAGGCATAAACACGAAAGTAGTCTGATACTTTATAAGGCTTCGGGAAAGGCACTAAAGGATGCAGGCGTTACAAAACTTCCGAATATTACCGCTTTGCAGAAAGAATATGCCGCCCTGCAAAAGAAGAAAGAAGCCATATATTCCGACTCCGGAAAGCTGAAAAAGAAAGTCAAGGAATGTCAAAAGATCAAGCAGAATGTTGATACGATTTTACAAAGAAAAAATCCGAGCAAGGAGCGTACAAAATCCCTTGAATGATTCCTCTTGTGAATACCATTCATCGCTTTTGCTTATGTCTATCTTGGTTTTTTCCATTTCCCATAGGCAAAGACTTCGAGCTGTTCTCCAGGATAAAGAGCCCCTAAATAGTCTTTTAGGTCAAAACGGATGTCGTAGCGGTCGTGGTATTCGTCAAAGATAAGGGTTCCCTGTTTCATAATTTTTCTCCTTTAGAAATCATTTCTTCCGTACATATCGTGATTGAAAAGTGAGCTGTAATAGTTTCCTATGGTGGACGGGGCGTTAAAAAGCACCGCCTTTAGATACTGCTTTATGTTTCTTACCTTTGTGGTATTTTCCTGCATACAGTCAAGGACAAACTCGATATGGCTGCTGTCAAGCTTCATAAATTTTGCCTTTACAAGCTCCGCCGGGTATTCATCACCTGCAATTAAGATTTTCTTTCTTTTGCTGCATACGGTTTCAAGAATCAGGTCAAGGATTTCATCTATGCGATCACGGTCAAGGTGTTTGGCGTTTATGAGGTGTTCATACTCGATATTGTCCTTGATAATTTCCTCATAGATTTTATATGCGTCTTTCTCATCCGTTCCTTTCTTTTCCGGTAATGACTTATCCAAAGGAGAGGGGTCAGGGGAAAGGAAAGGATAGGAATGGAATCGGTATTTAATCCATCTTTATTTATTTCTTCTTTTTTTGATAGATCCGTATTTTGTATATCTTTATTTAATTGCATTGGATTTTCCGATGTCGGATTATCCGCTTTCGGTTTTTCCAATACCGGCTGATCCAATACCGGACTAATCGGCTGTTCATAAATGGTGTAGGTAATGGCTGTCATTTTCCCTTTTTCATCTCTGCCCTGCGACCTTTCTATATATCCCGCTTTTTCAAGCTCCAAGACGGCGGTACGAATGGCGTCTATGCTTTCTTTGTTGATATGGGAAAGCCCTGCAAGGGTATAGTCCCAGTTTTCCGGAAGCGACAGCATTTGAGAAAGCAGCCCCTTCCCTTAGGGTCAGTTCCTTGTTTCGCAGGTGATGATTGCTCATGACGGTATATCCCTTGTTTTTCTCTACTCTGAAAACTGCCATGTTCTTTGCTCCTTTCGTTTTATTTTGTTACGCAGTTAAAGGGCGATTTTGAAAGAAAAGGTATATTCCCCTTGCTTTGTCAAAACCGCCCTCTGAAAGCCTTATATTTCAAGCCTGTATATGCCTCAACTTCGTAACATTGGCATGAAAAAAGCGGTGTCCTTATGCTTCCTTTGACGGAAGCGAAAGATCACCGCTTTTACGATTTCCTATTTAATTTTGATCCCTGCAACATACCTTATGGCATCTGTGATAAAATACCTTTATTCGCAAGAGTTTTTACAGCACATCAAGGCTTTTTCCTTAAAAGTAGTAAATTGGTAGTAAATTCAGCTTGTACTCTTGCAAATATCCCTGTATTTCAAAGGGTTTGAGGGTTAATGATTAAAGTTTTGCTAGAAACTTTAAGCAAAATAAACTAATTTTTTACTAATTTATTTGTACACACATTCTTTACATTGCTATTTACTTGTATTTCTTTCTCCTTTCTTTCTCCTCTATTTTATGTTATATTTAACGTATATCAAAACAATTTAACTTGGAATAAAAATCCAATTTGAAAACAAAGGAGAAAAGATGTCTGTTATTGAAAAATTAACAAAACCGGCTCATTCAATTGATATGAATGACATCATTCGTGAAGGGAATCCAACGCTTCGAGCAGTAGCAGAAGACGTTACTTTTCCACTTACAGATCAAGAAATTATCTTGGGTGAAAAGATGCTTCAATTTTTGAAAAATTCACAAGATCCTGTAATAGCTGAAAAAATGGGGCTTCGCGGCGGGGTTGGTCTAGCGGCTCCACAACTAGATATTTCTAAGCGAATTATTGCCGTCTTAGTTCCAAACATGCCAAACAAAGATGGCAATCCCCCTAAGGAGACCTATGCTTTACAAACAGTTATGTATAATGCTAAAGTAGTGGCACATTCTGTCCAAGATGCGGCACTTGCTGAAGGAGAAGGATGCTTATCAGTTGACCGCGAAGTTTCTGGTTATGTTGTTCGCCATGCACGTGTCACTGTTGACTATTTTGACAAAGAAGGCGAAAAACACCGCATCAAACTAAAAGGGTATAATGCTATCGTTGTGCAACACGAAATTGATCATACAAATGGTATTATGTTTTATGACCGTATCAATGAAAAAGATCCTTTCGCTATCAAAGAAGGAATGTTAGTGATCGAATAGAAAAAGTAGGGTGAGAATGATTCTCACCCTACTTTTTCTATATTAACTCCCTCTCTTCCAAAAAATAGCAAGGAGAATAATGGCTCCTAATACAGATGGAATAATGGCTGTTTCTGATAAATGAGGTCCCCAATTTCCAAATAGGGCTTGACCAATCCATGCCCCAAACCAGCCTAATAAGATCTTTCCAATGCAGCCCATTTTCTCTCCACGGTTAGTGATTGCTGCCGCAATCAGACCAATAATAAAGCCAACAAACATACTTCCAATCATTTACTTCTCCTTCCTGATATTCTGCAAAGTCAAACATCTTTTCTTAACATCTCTTCAAATAACAAGGGGGTTACTTTTTTGAAAGACAACCAAACTTAAAAGTACTACCGATGCAAGCATTGTCTTTAGGAAAAATTCACGTGCATGATGAAAATTTCTTTGAGTTTTTTTAGCTTCTGCTGAAATAGTTAATTGCATAACAAAACCTTTTTATTGGCAAATATCATACAAAGAACAACCGTAATCTATAAATTTTGTAAAAAGCTTTACAAGCAGTAAAAATTTCCACTTAAACATGTATATTTTGGTCTAGTCTTTGGAAAAATACCTAGCTGTTCGTGGAAAATCATTAGCATAAAAGAGAGAAAATCAGTACTATTTCGTGAATGTACTACGGGAATTCTCGGTTGGAAACAGCCGTATCAGTTGAAAATCCCGCATTCATCAAAAGAAGACGTCTTAAAACAAATCATCAAACAAACTTAGCTGATTATCTTCTGGCATATTGCCCAGGATGCCCATATCGTCCATTTTTTCGACTAAAGTAGCTGATAACCCACCACGTTTTCGCAACTCAGTCTTGGAGAGGAATTCTCCCTCTGCCCGCGCTTTAACCAATTGATTTGCAACGTTGTCACCCAGACCGTCCATGGCAGAAAATGGAGGAATCAACATATCTCCGTCAATCAGAAATTCTGTCGCGTCACTCTTATAAAGATCGAGTTTCCCAAATTTAAAGCCTCTCTCCAACATTTCATTGACGATTTCCAAGGTTGTATACAGGTCAATTTCTACATTGGACGCTTCATTATTTTTACGTTTTTCAGAGATTTCATTCATTTTGCGCTTAACTGAATCTAATCCGCTACTCATGACTTTAATATCAAAGGCTTTGGCACGGATAGAAAAGTAAGCACAATAGTAATAAATCGGATGATGCACTTTGAAATAAGCTACCCGTAGAGCCATCATTACGTAGGCAGCTGCATGGGCTTTAGGAAACATGTACTTGATTTTTCCGCAAGATTCAATATACCATTCAGGGACATTGTTTTCTTTCATAGCGGCAATATAACCATTACGCTCTTCGTCAGAAATTTTCAACCATGCACCTTTCCGCACACGCTCCATAATGGTAAAAGCCATTTTTGGTTCTAAGCCCTTGTGCATGAGATAGACCATGATGTCGTCCCGACAACCGATAACGGTAGATAAATCCGCAATTCCCTGCTTAATTAAATCTTGTGCATTTCCCAGCCATACGTCCGTACCATGTGACAGACCTGATAGCTGGAGCAATTCTGCAAACGTTGTTGGATGCGTCTCATCCACCATGCCCCGCACGAAATTGGTTCCAAACTCAGGAATCCCCAGCATACCAGTTGCCGTACCTATTTGCTCTTGTGTCACTCCAAGAACATCTGTTCCTGAAAAGAGTGCCATAACTTCCTTATCATCCATAGGAATATCATTAGGGTCAATACCTGATAAATCCTGCAATTTCCGAATCATAGTCGGATCATCATGACCGAGCACATCGAGTTTCAGGACATTTTCATCAATATCATGAAAATTAAAATGGGTCGTTTGCCATTCGGCAGTCAGGTCATCTGCTGGATATTGAACTGGCGTGAAATCGTAAACGTCCATGTAGTTTGGAATAACAACAATCCCACCAGGGTGCTGTCCGGTCGTTCGTTTAACACCTGATGCACCTTGCGCCAATCGCTCGACTTCTGCATCGCGATAAAATTTATTGTAATCTCGCTCATAACCTTTCACGAAACCATAGGCTGTCTTAGCTGCAACTGTACCAACAGTACCAGCCCGAAAAGCATATTCCTCCCCAAAAATGTCTCGAACATCTAAGTGGGCACTAGGCTGATCCTCTCCAGAGAAGTTCAAGTCAATATCAGGGACCTTGTCTCCGTCAAATCCAAGGAAGGTCTCGAAAGGAATATCCTGGCCATTCTTGCTCAGCTTGTGGCCACATTTTGGACAGTCCTTATCCGGCATATCAAAGCCAGAACCATAAGAGCCATCCGTGATGAACTCGCTGTATTGACATTTACCACAGACATAGTGGGGTGACAAAGGATTGACCTCAGTAATCCCAATCATGGTCGCCACAAAACTGGAGCCAACCGAACCACGCGAACCAACTAAATAGCCTCGTTTATTAGAACGCTGTACAAGCATTTGTGAAGCCAGATAAATCACGGCAAAACCATTTCCCAAAATAGAGGATAATTCCCGTTCAATTCGATGATCTACAATATCTGGTAGTGGATTACCATAGATTTCAAAAGCCTTTGCGTAAGTCAGCTCAGCGACTTTTTCTTCAGATTTATCAATAAATGGTGTATAGAGGTCCCCTTTTACCACTTCAATTGGTTCAAAGCTTGACGCCAACTGATTGGGATTCTCAATGACCACTTGTCGAGCTAGTTCATCACCTAAAAAAGCGAATTCATCTAGCATTTCATTGGTCGTGCGGAAGTGAGCCTTAGGAAGCGGAGCCGGCTGGGCGTTTTCACCGTGACCTATGGTCCGGTTAATCATGGCACCTTGTCCCAAACTCCTAACGATAATCTCCCGATAAATTTCTTCCTCAGGCTCAATATAATGCACATCTCCCGTAGCCAGAACTGGTTTGTCTAAGCGTTCACCCACTTCAATCAAATTCTTGATAATCGTGTGCAGCTCCTCCATATCCTTAACCTGCTCTTTGGCAATCAATGGAGCATAAATCGCTGGAGGCATGATTTCGATAAAGTCGTAATATTTCGCTACTTCGACAGCTGCATCCAGACCCTGTGAAACAACCGCATCAAACACTTCTCCTTCTGAACAAGCAGTTCCTAGAACCAAGCCTTCTCGATGCGCATCCAAAACCGTTCGCGGAATCCGTGGTACACCTTCAAAATATTTAGTATTGGACAGGCTGACCAATTTGAAAATATTCTTCAACCCTGTTTGATTTTTCACATAAATCGTAGCGTGTTTCACTCGTGCTTTTTTATAGGAATTTTCATCCACCAAATCCGTATTTAACTTATTAAGATTGGTAATTCCACGCTTTTCTGCTACATCTCTGATGAAGATAAATAGCAGTCGTCCTGTCGCTTCCGCATCGTAATTGGCCATGTGGTGATGGTCAAGCGATACTTGAAAACGCTTGGTTAGAGGCCCCAAACCATGCCGCTTGTATTCTGGATAGAGATTGCGGGCAAATTCCAGCGTGTCAATGACTGGTTGGGTAATTTTCGGCAAGCCATGACGCTCATAGTTGACATTCATAAAGCCCACGTCAAAGGTAGCATTATGGGCGACAAGTACCGTATCTTTGCAAAATTCCTGAAATTCCTGTAAAACTTGCTCAAGTGGTTTCGCATTTTTAACATGTTCATCTGTAATTCCCGTCAAATCTGTCGTAAACGCACTCAAAGGGTGTCCTGGATTAATAAATTCGTCAAATTCCGCGATGACATTGCCCTTGTACATCTTGCTGGCTGCCACCTGAATCAAATCATTATAAATAGCAGACAAACCAGTCGTTTCTACGTCAAAGACAACATAAGTGGCTTCTCTCAACTCCATATCTATTTCATTGTAAGTAATGGGCACACGATCTTCAACAATATTGGCTTCCATACCATAAATCAACTGAATCCCGGCTTTTTTAGCAGCTTTATAACCATGAGGAAAGCTCTGCACATTGCCGTGGTCAGTAATCGCAACTGCTTTATGCCCCCACTTCGCAGCTGTCGCAATCAAGTCTTCAACTTCTGGTAGAGCATCCATAGTTGACATATTGGTATGCGCGTGAAATTCAATCCGTTTCTCACCTTCAGGCATGAGATCTTTCCGCTCATAATGCACCACTTCCTGTACATCTTGTACATTCATAGTCAAATCATGCGTGAAGTTATTCATTTCAATATTTCCACGTACACGCAACCATGAATTTTTCTTAATCATGTCATATTTCTTAGCTTCTTCTTCATTTTTAAACCATTTCTGAAGCGCAAAGCTAGAAGTATAATCGGTCATCTTAAAATTAATGAGTACGCGCCCTGTGCGAGTAACCTTTTTTTCAAGATCGAAAACCATTCCTTCAAAGACAATCCGATTTTCCTCAGTCTGAATGGCATTCATCTGCGTGATTTCAGCTTTATCCAATTTTGGTCGTGCAGTAGCTTTTTTCGCTTGAAAACCAGAGTAACTTGTCTTTTCTTCAACAGGTGGAGCTGCCATTTTCTGCAGCGCTTCTATGGCTTTTAGAGCTTCATCATTCGCTGCTTGTACAATCTTTTCTTTCTCAGCTTGGAAAGTTTCAACTTGTTGCTGTGTTAAAGCATCGCTTGCCTTAACCTGACATTGAAACTGTGGAAAACCAAACTTGACCAACTGTTTTGCCAAATTTGGCAAATGAATCTTCCGAAAATGATCCGTATCAATGCTTGAAGGACCTTCAATCACTAGCTGATTCTCCTCAGCATGCACCTTCAACCGGTGATATATACTGTGAAATCCCTGACTAGTACAAGGACCTTCTGTAAAAGCTTCTTGATAATAAGCCTGCAATAACTCATCTGTGAAATCTTTGTTTATTGTCCTTATCTCAAAAACTGCTTGATTCCCCGTTTTAGAAAATTCTTCCTTCAAGCACTTTTTCAATTCTTGAAATATGTCAATCGGCAAAATTTCTGTAAAAGCAAAATGAAATTCCCAGATATGGCTGACTTTATGCACCAGAACTTGCTCAATTTCTGCATGTAAAAAGGCACTTGATTGTCTCATATCAAGTGGCATATTGATCTGATTCATTAAAATTTCAAACGTTGATGACATCTTTTTCCCTCGCCTTGTAATGACACTATTCTACCATAAAACAAAGGATTTTTCGATTAAAAAATAAAGAATCCCCTTTGTCTTGCCATTAGTATAAACCATTTTTATTTTAAGTCACATCTTGCTAGCTAGCTTAAGAGTAAGTATCTGGAAAATATAAGCACCTTTACTATAATAAAATCGGAAAATCTTAGTCCACTTTTTCACACATTCACAAAGCACAAGCTAAAAGACAAAGAAAAAACAGAATCCCTCAAAATAAGGGCGTTCTGTTTTTCCTTCCTATTATTTATAACCTTGTAACGCTTTTTGGCGTTCTTCAGTTTGGCCTTTCGCATCTAATTTTTTGCCTTTGTAAACTGTGCTTTCCCATGAACCATACATTGGATTTGGGAAGATAATGAATTTTTCGCCAAATTCTTTCTTTAATTCTTCCAATTTCTTGCCACGTTCATCAGCTGATGTCTTTGAGAAATCTGCAAAGTCAACCAGATTATCTCCTAGCAACATAACTAGATTCGTTTTTTCCTGAACTTTTTGACGGCGACCTTCTTTTGATTTCACGCCTTTTTCTAAAAACATCAAATGATCTTTCCCTTGTACAGGAATACCTTCTTTTTCTAAGTTCTTAATCGTTGCATCTACTTGATTTGCCGCACGGTCAGAAATATAGTAGATTTGAACACCATTTTGATGAGCATATTGAAGAAATTCTTTCGCACCAGGAACGGCTTTAGCTGAAGCTTTCTGTACCCAAGCATCCCAATTTTTAGGATTAAAAGCTGTGCCGTCTTTGACATTCTGTACTTGGTAAGGGCTATTGTCTAAGACCGTTTCATCCAAGTCAAGAACGATTGAATAGGGCTTATCTGTCGGCTTTTGCAGTAATTCTTTCAATCGGTTCGTGGCGACATTATAACCTTGTAGATACAGAGCCTTCGCTTCATCAGACTTTTGATACCAAAGTGTGCCCATGGTATTTTCTCTTGAGCGCAATTGATCATAAGTCATCGTAACTTTATTGTCAGATGTGTTGCTTTGCGTAGCCTTATTATCAGTTGCTTTTGTCCCACAACTAGTCAATAAAATAACTGAAGCAAGAGCTGAAAAAATTGTGATTGTGGCTTTAGATGATTTCATAAAACCAATTCCTCCTAATATTAATCTATCAAAATTATAGCGTTTTCATAAAAACATTTCAAGTTATCTGACCAATTATACAGACGAAAAACAGATTGGCAGAAAAATGTCCAATAAATCCATCAAAAAATCGACTAGGAGCTAATTTCTAGTTACTCTCACACTACCCGTACGTGCCGTTCGGCATATGGCGGTTCAACTAACTTTTAACGCATGTCGTTCAAGATAATAATCTAAACAGCTAACCAGTCCTCGTTTTGCGAGGGCTGGTTTTGATATAGCTTGCTTGAATACCGACTTGGTCGCAACCAATTGATAGTGCTCACCCCAACCTGAGAATTTATCCGCTATCCATTTAGGAACGCCTAATTTTAGTAATCCCCATAGTCGTCTCGATTTCTTCTTCTATTGTTTCCAGATAATCACTTGGATACGAGTTCTCAAACGCTCATCTATTTGAGTTACTACCTTTTTCATGTCGCCAAGAGAAAAATAGTTTATCCACCCTCGTATAACCCAGTTTAATCGCTCAATATGTATTGTTAGGTCCATACTCCACTTTCTAGTCATCAGTCGTTTCAACTTTCGTTTAAAACTCTGAACACTATCCTGATGAGGACGACTCTTCCAACCTTGCGGAGACTTCCAAAAACCAAAACCTAGGTACTTGAGTTGGCTAGGTTTCACGATTTTAGTTTTTGTCATGTTCACTTTCAGCTCCAATCACTTCTCAATAAAGCGACTGACTGAGTACATAACTCACTTGGCAACTGCTTCGCTCCTAACCGTGATTCCGCAATCATCTGCGTACCGAATGCAATAAAGACCTCGTTTCTCTAGTTCCTTATCCAACTCATTAAGCATGATATTTGATAACAGCGGAGATAAGTTACCCCCTTGAGGTATCCCTACAAGAGTCTTGTGACGTTGATCATTGATAATTACCCCCGATGAAGTATTTCTGAATCAGTAATTCTGTATCTCCATCATGAATAATATTCTGCACTAGAGACATGAGTCTATCTTGCGGTACTGTGTCGGAGAATTTCTCTAGGTCAATATCCACAATCCACTCATAACCATCATTAAGGCACTCAAGTAACTTGACAATGGCTGTCTCACAAGAACGATTTGGTCTGAAACCATAGCTGTATTCTGAGAAACGAACTTCACAGACTGGACTCAGGACTTGAACGATAGCCTATTGTATCATTCTGTCCGTGACAGTTGGGATTCCTAGGTTGCGGATGTCTCCATTGGGTTTCGGAATTTCAATTCTGAGTACGGGCTGAGGTTTATCCTTCCTCTCCTTGATAAGCTGTTTTGTTTCTCGTCAGTTTTGACGGAGATAGCCGTCCATCTGTTCGATAGTAATTCCATCGATACCAGCAGATCCTTTATTAGTTTTCACCTGTTTATAAGCTTCAAGCATATTGTTACGAGATAATATCATACTTAGCAATTCTGACATGTGTGGATTCCCTTTCTGTTTTGTTGCCTGTAGGCTATCTTATATTGGTAAGCTGTCCACTATCAATACGTACTAACTTTCAGCTCTATCAGACTGTTCGTTTTACAGACACAAGTGTCTAGGATTACTTCGATTAGTTATTCACCCCTTCACTCCATCTCCATTACAGAAACTTCTTCACTACTATGGATTCGACTGACTTCTTGTCGTTCGCTGTTACTAGGTTTCACCCTCGACAAGACCTCACGGGATAAGTCATACATCTTTCCTCGTTTACTCTCGTGATTTACGCATATAGGTTACGACTGCCTATTTGGATTTTAGGGTTATAAGACCCATCATCCGCTATATGCGCCTTCATATCACGTTTCTATTCGTACAGTCACGATTTCGCTATCCCTTCCTCTCCTTGCTACCTCACGATAGTCAGGCTTGGGAGTCACTATTGGGTTCACCAGTAGCGAATGCCCCAAATGACTTGCACCTCAGATGTATGACATGCCCGTCGTACACAAAAAATCTCTGTTTTTTCACAGAGATTTCAATCATTTTTATTTCATTTATAAAAAACAGTAATAATGCTCGCTACAATAATTAGCAGCAAACCTACAATTAAAAATCAATATCTGTCAGCCATTTGATAGCATCTGTTGTGCTAGACAATGCACGCCCTTGAGCACTATTTTTCATCATTTGATCAATGACAATTTGTGCCTCACTATAAGCCGAACCACCTGAAGTTGCAAAAGTTGCGACTCGTTTACCAGCTAAATCCAGACTTTCCATTACTGTTTGGATAAGGCATGGCGGACGTCCCCACCAAATCGGATAACGCAGACCAATCATCTGTGAATGTGTTGGACAGACCTAATACCATAACCATCCGAACCCTCATAAAGGAAATGTTCACAAAGGAATTCTCCCCATAGCGGTTCGTATACCGTCTGAATCATCCAAGTGTTACCAGCACGATGAGACAAGCTATAAAGGACATAAAACTCGTATAACTAATCATCCTATGATTCAAATGATGGATTAGCTCCATCATTTTAGAAATAGCATAAACAAAAGACTAAGTCATAGAAAAGCTCAGTAAACTCTACTTATTTTGCTTGTATGATAACTCCTTAAAAATAATATTCATAAAGAAAGAGAATGAATTGTTCTTATAAACTAGTCATCATTTTCTTACTTTTTACCATAATTTTCAAGAGCAAGTGCAGCAAGTTTTTCTTCGAGGTATAGTGTATAGTATTTATAAGCAGAAAAAGACTACAGCTAACATACGCTTTTCTAAGCTTATAAAAATTCTAGCAGAAATTAACTTCTGCTAGAATTTTTTATTTCACAACAATATTAACCAATTTGTTAGGTACGACAATGACTTTGATGACTTGCTTGCCAGCAATTTCTACTTGAATTTTTTCGTTGGCAAGAGCAAGTTTTTCAAGATCCTCACGGCTTGAGTCTTTTGGTACGACAAGTTTTGCACGAACTTTACCTTTGATTTGAACAACGATTTCTACATCGTTTTCAACCAACTTGGCTTCGTCCCATGTTGGCCAAAGAACATATGAAATTGATTCACCAGATTGTGTCAATGTTTGCCACAATTCTTCTGAAAGGTGTGGCGCAAATGGTGCTAACAATTGTATAAAACCTTTAGCGTAGTCAGCAAAAAGTTTGTCTTCTTTGTTTGCAGCATTAATGAAAACCATTAATTGAGCGATAGCCGTGTTGAATTTCATGGCTTCAAGTTGTTCTGTAACGGCTTTGACAGTTTCATTATAAACTTTATCCAAGTTATCATTATTTTTAGCCACAATTTCTTTTGTTGCCAACAAACGATAAACACGGTCGAGGAATTTACGTGAGCCTTCAAGTCCTTCTTCAGACCAAGCAATAGATGCATCCAGCGGCCCCATAAACATTTCGTAAACGCGAAGAGTATCTGCACCATACTGCTCCACTACATCATCTGGATTAACAACATTCTTCAAAGATTTAGACATCTTAGCTGGAGCTTGTTCCAATTCTTCACCTGTTTCGATATTGAAGAAAGAACCGTCACGTTTTTCAACTTTATCTGTCGCTACAAGCGCACCACGGTGATCGCGGTAGCTTGTTCCCAAAATCATCCCTTGGTTAAAGAGTTTTTGGAATGGTTCTTTAGTTGGAACGACACCTAAATCATAAAGGAATTTATGCCAGAAACGAGCGTAAAGAAGGTGAAGCACAGCGTGTTCTGCACCACCAATGTAAATATCAACTGGTAACCATGCCTTAAGCAGTTCTTCATCAGCTAATTTTTCCGTATTGTGTGGGTCAATGTAGCGCAGATAATACCAGCTTGAACCTGCCCATTGCGGCATGGTGTTAGTTTCGCGACGGCCTTTGACACCATCTTCACGCGTAACTTCCAGCCAGTCTGTCAAGTTAGCAAGTGGACTTTCACCTGTTCCTGAAGGTTTGATATCTTTTGTTACTGGCAATACAAGTGGTAGTTGATCTTCTGGAACAGCTGTTGTTGTGCCATCTTCCCAATGAATGATTGGGATTGGTTCGCCCCAATAACGTTGACGTGAGAAAAGCCAGTCACGCAAACGGTAAGTGACTTTCTTGTTGCCAACACCTTCTGCTTCAAGCCATTCAACCATTTTATCAATAGCTTGCGCTTTATCAAGACCATCTAGGAAGCCAGAGTTGATGTGAAGACCGTCTTCTGTATAGGCTGCTTCCTCAACATTTCCACCTTCGAGAACTGGAATGATATCCAAATCGAATTGTTTTGCAAATTCCCAGTCGCGATCATCATGCGCAGGAACTGCCATAATAGCTCCTGTCCCATAGCTAGCAAGCACATAATCGGCAATCCAGATTGGAATTTCCTTACCATTAACCGGGTTAATAGCATAGCTACCAGTCCAGACACCTGTTTTTTCTTTGGCAAGATCTGTACGAGCGAGGTCAGATTTAAGGCTAGCCGCACGTTTATAATCGGCAACGGCTTGAGCTTGCTCAGGACTTGTAATAGCATCAACAAGAGCATGTTCTGGTGCTAGAACAGCATAGGTAGCACCGAAGAGTGTATCTGGGCGAGTTGTAAAAACGGTGAAGTCTTTATCAGTATCTTTTACTTTGAACGTTACATTTGCACCAGTTGATTTACCAATCCAGTTCCGCTGCATATCTTTGATAGATTCTGGCCAATCAAGGTCATCTAGATCTTCCAAGAGGCGTTCAGCATAAGCTGTGATTTTAAGCATCCATTGACGCATTGGTTTACGAACAACTGGATAACCACCACGTTCAGATGTACCATCGGGAAGCACTTCTTCGTTGGCAATAGCTGTTCCTAGTTCTTCAACCCAGTTAACTGGTACTTCTGCTTCATATGCCAAACCTTTTTCATACAATTTTGTAAAAATCCACTGTGTCCACTTATAGTAGTTAGGGTCAGTTGTATTGACTTCACGATCCCAGTCATATGAGAAACCAAGGCTATTGATTTGACGTTTGAAGTTGGCAATATTTTCTGCCGTAAACTCAGCAGGGTCATTTCCCGTATCCATTGCGTATTGTTCAGCTGGAAGACCGAAAGCATCCCACCCCATTGGGTGAAGAACGTTATAACCTTGCGCACGTTTGAAACGGCTAAGAATATCAGTTGCTGTATAGCCCTCAGGATGCCCCACATGAAGACCAACACCAGATGGGTAGGGGAACATATCCAACGCATAAAAGTTTGGTTTTGCACTATCCGTTCCTGTTTTGAACGTCTGATTATCAGCCCAATAGGTCTGCCATTTTCTTTCAATTGATTTGTGATTATAAAAAGTCATTGATTCACTCCAATTTTGTGATGTTATTATTATACCATTTTTAAGCGATTTTAAAAGGCATAATTAGAGAAAAGCGTGCTTTGACTAACTGAATTTATTGTGTGACTAATCTCAATTAACTTTTGCTGGAGATTTTACTTTAAATTTTTTAAACTTCCCCCTTGATATGGATTTTGTCTTTGTAACTTAATTCATAAAAAATACCCCAAAAGTTAGATTTTTTATCTAACTTTTGGGGTACAGGTCAATTTTTATTTGAGAACTTTTTATATTCTTCTGCTACTAACAAACGTTGAAATTACCAAATAATCACGCGATCTTCTGGTTTACGCCACATACCGTCGCCTTCTTTAACATCAAAAGTTGTAAAGAAATCATCAAAGTTTGGCAATTGAACATTCGTCCGAAGTTTTCCGGGAGCATGCACATCTACACTTGCTAGCATTTGCATATATTCTGGACGAGCTTTCATGCGCCAGATACGAGCAAAGTTGGTAAAAAATTCTTCCGCAGAGAAGTCAGCTTCTTTCTTAGCTGCTTCCAGCGCTGCCGCAATCCCACCGAGGTCTGCAATATTTTCTGAAACAGTCAGCTTTCCATTGACTTTAGCTCCGTAAGAATCTTGTCCGTCAAATTGCTCAATCACCTTCTGAGTCCGAGCTGTGAAAGCTTCGTAGTCTTCTGGCTTCCACCAATTTTTAAGGCTACCATGCTCGTCAAAGGAAGCACCGTTTGAGTCAAAAGCATGAGAGATTTCATGCGCAATTACTGCACCGATTCCGCCATAGTTTGCTGATGAAGATTGATGCAAATCATAAAAAGGTGCTTGAAGAATAGCGGCTGGAAAAACAATCTGATTTTGTTGTGGATCATAGTAGGCATTTACCAGATGAGCTGGCATGTGCCATTCACTGCGATCCACTTCTTTGTTCCATTTACTCCAAGTGTGTGCAATGGCTACTTTCGCTAAATTTTGAGCATTTTCAATTAAACCGAGCTGTTCATCAATCACTTTTTTCGCATAAGTTTCTGGCAATTTCTCTGGATAACCAATATGTGGAGTGATAACATTGAGTTTGACAATGGCCTTGTCCCGTGTCTCCTTAGCAAGCCAATCAGCTGTTTCTAAGCGTGATTTATAGACATCAATCATCGTCTTGACCTTATGTTCCACATCTGCTTTAGCTTCTGGTGAGAATTTCTCTTCTGCATACCAAAGACCGAGGGCTTGGTTATAAGGTGCTTGTGCTAGTTGATAAGCTGCTTTTTCTTTTGGACGAGCTTCTGGAACGCCTGAAATAGCACGCACATAGGTGCCTGAAAGGACGCGAATTTCTTCTGTTAGCAAGGAAGTCCATGCTCCAGTAGAGAATAATTTCAATGCTGCATGCAAATATTCCCAATTTTCTTCTGAATAATATTCCGCTGCAAACTCTTTCCAAAAACGCTCTTGAGGAACAATCACCTTATCTGGGCTTTGTCCCAAAATCTCTGTAAAAATTGCATCAAGTGGCAATTCTGGAGCGAGCTTCGTGAAATCTGCCCAATCATAAGGGTGATATAACTTCACATATTCTGAAGTTTCTTCATTGGAAAGGACATACTTAGCTAATTTAGCATCTAATTCCAGATATTTATCCAAAATATCTTTTGTTTCTTCTGCTGAAAAGCCAAATTTAGGTAATAATTCTTCCTGCATCTTGCGCCAGATTGTCAGCAATTCCTTGCCTTTTTCATTTCCTTCTTCATAATAGGTCGTATCTGGTAAAATGATTCCAGGTGCATCGGCCCAGAGAACATTCATTTTAGCATTCATAAAGTCTGGCGCGACGTCAAAAGTAAAAGCATTCGGCTTTCCAGCCATTTCATACTCAGCAATCTTCGCTGCAAACTCCTTGAAAGAACTTAAAGCTTTATATTCTTCCACAAGCGGCATTGCAGGGGTAACTCCTGCTTGTTCCCGTCCGTCAAAATCTGCCACCAAACGGTGGTATTTCACAAAATTTTGCAAAATTGGATCTTCTGGAACATCTTGACCTGCTAACCATTTATCAGTTGTTGCTAGCATCAATTTTTCAATATCTTGATCCAAATCCATAAATCCACCTGTCACAGGCTTGTCCTCAGGAATCACAGCAGTTTTTTCCCATTCACCATTGACATAATTAAAAAAGTCATCTTGTAAACGTGTCATCTTGTTCTCGCTTTCATTGTTTTATCTTAATCCTATCAAAAAAGTTCTGAATAATCAAACTTTTATCAAAAGAGATTTTTATGCCAAATCTTGCTTCTGATTTTTCTTAAAAATTCTAAAAATTAACTTGACTTAATTTTTGTTTTAATGTATATTAACTGTAGGGGTGTATAAAATGATACGTATCGAAAATTTAAGTGTTTCTTATCAGGAAACACTTGCTCTCAATCAGATTTCTTTGGAAATCCAAGGCCCAACTATCATGGGAGTTATTGGTCCCAACGGAGCTGGTAAATCAACCCTTTTAAAAGGAATGTTGGGCATCATTGATCATGTTGGACAAACTTACCTTGATGATAAAGAATTCTCAAAAGTACTTAGCCATGTAGCTTATGTGGAACAAAAAATTCACATTGACTACAACTTTCCAATCAAAGTGAAAGAATGTGTGTCGCTTGGATTGTATCCAAAAGTGAAACTTTTCCACAGGTTAACAAATAAAGAATGGGAAAAAGTGACAAATGCACTATGCATTGTCGGCTTAGAGGATTATGCTGAACGCCAAATCAGCCAATTGTCAGGAGGGCAATTTCAACGGGTCTTGATTGCGCGCTGTCTAGTACAAGAAGCTGACTGTATCTTTCTGGATGAACCATTCGTTGGAATTGATTCAATCAGTGAAGAAATCATCATGACAACGCTACGCAGTCTAAAAGAACAAGGAAAGACGATTCTCATTGTTCACCATGACTTAGGAAAAGTCCCACATTACTTTGATCAAGTTTTAATTTTGAATAAAGAACTCATTGCCATTGGAGAAACTTCATCAACTTTCACAGAAGAAAACTTGAAAAAAGCCTATGGCTCTCAGCTTTTTGTGAATGGAGGTCTCTAATATGTTTTCAGAATTTATTGATGGACTACAAAATTTCCATTTTCTACAAAATGCACTGATTACGGCCATTGTCATCGGGATTGTTGCTGGAGCAGTTGGTTGCTTCATTATCCTAAGAGGCATGTCCTTGATGGGCGATGCCATTTCACACGCAGTCTTGCCAGGAGTTGCACTCTCCTTTATTTTAGGAATCAACTTCTTTATCGGAGCCATTGTTTTTGGACTTTTAGCTTCGGTCATTATTACTTATATTAAAGGAAATTCAATTATCAAAAGTGATACTGCCATTGGAATAACTTTTAGTTCCTTTTTAGCTCTTGGAGTCATTTTGATTGGAGTTGCTAATAGTTCAACCGACCTTTTCCATATTCTTTTTGGAAATATCTTAGCTGTGCAAGACATTGATATGTGGATTACAATTGGTGTAGGAATCGCTGTTCTAATTATTATTGGACTATTCTTCAAAGAATTATTGATTACATCTTTCGATCCACTTCTGGCAAAAGCGATGGGGATGCCAGTCAACTTTTATCATTATCTCTTAATGATTCTCTTGACGCTGGTTGCAGTTACAGCTATGCAAAGCGTGGGAACAATTTTGATTGTTGCTATGCTGATTACACCTGCTGCTACTGCTTATCTTTACGCTAACAGTCTTAAAACGATGATTATCTTGTCTTCTAGCTTGGGGGCAATTGCATCTGTCTTAGGACTTTTCATTGGCTATACCTTTAATGTTGCGGCTGGCTCAAGCATTGTACTGACATCCGCCATTATCTTTGCCATTAGTTTCTTTATCGCTCCAAAACAACGATTTAACAAACTAAAAAATAAACCCAAGCTAAAATAAAATTAGTATTTCATTTATTAAAGGAGAACCTTATATGAAAAAATTAGGTTTTATCGCCGTTCTGTTTTTAGCCATCGTCGGGCTTGCTGCCTGCGCTGGTCAAAAAGGAACTTCTACCAACAAATCTTCAAAATTGAATGTTGTTGCTACCAACTCGATCATCGCTGATATTACCAAAAATATCGCTGGTGATAAAATCAATCTGCACAGTATCGTTCCTGTCGGAAAAGATCCACATGAATACGAACCATTACCAGAAGATGTGAAAAAAACATCAAAAGCTGATTTGATTTTCTACAATGGTATCAACTTGGAAACCGGCGGAAATGCTTGGTTTACAAAATTGGTCAAAAATGCGAAAAAGACTGAGAACAAAGATTACTATGCTGTAAGTAACGGAGTGGACGTTATCTATCTGGAAGGTCAAAATGAAAAAGGGAAAGAAGATCCTCATGCTTGGCTCAATCTTGAAAACGGAATTATTTATGCTAAAAACATTGCAAAACGTTTGATTGAAAAAGATCCTAAAAACAAAGAAACTTATGAAAAGAATCTGAAAGCTTATACTGCAAAACTTGAAACATTGGACAAGGAAGCAAAAGCAAAATTCAATAATATTCCTGCTGAAAAGAAAATGATTGTTACCAGCGAAGGTTGCTTCAAGTACTTCTCTAAAGCTTATGGTGTCCCATCTGCTTATATTTGGGAAATCAACACTGAAGAAGAAGGAACTCCAGATCAAATCAAAACATTGGTTGAAAAACTTCGTAAAACAAAAGTGCCATCACTCTTTGTTGAAAGTAGTGTTGATGACCGTCCAATGAAGACTGTTTCAAAAGATACAAAAATTCCAATTTATGCCAAGATTTTCACTGATTCAATCGCTGAAAAAGGTGAAAAAGGTGATAGTTACTACGACATGATGAAATGGAATTTGGATAAAATTGCTGAAGGTCTTAGCAAATAAGAAATGGAAAAAGGAGCCGGAATTGATTGCCAGTTCCTTTTTACTTGAATTTTCCTTAAATAGCCAATACTTCATTCTACTAAGCAAATGGCTAACGGCTGTATTCTTCAGGTATTTTTGGTATACTTAATACGATAAGGAGTAAACAACATGACCCCAAACAAAGAAGATTACCTCAAATGTATTTACGAGATTGGTACGCATAGTCAAAAAATTACAAATAAAGAAATTGCTGCTCAAATGCAAGTATCTCCTCCAGCTGTCACAGAAATGATTAAAAAGATGATTGCTGAAAAATTAATTATCAAAGACAAGATTAAGGGCTATTTATTAACCAATCTTGGTCTTCACCTTGTCTCTGAACTATATCGCAAACATCGTTTAATTGAATACTTTCTAGTGCATAATTTACAATACACTACAACAGATCAAATCCATGAAGAAGCAGAAGTCTTAGAACACACTGTTTCAGAATTATTTGTCGAGCGATTGGAAAAAATGTTGGATTACCCAGAAACTTGTCCTCATGGCGGGACCATTCCCCAAAAAGGTGAATTACTGGTTGAAAAATACCAGTTAACGTTAAACCAAGTCCAAAATGCTGGAGTCTATCGCTTAGCAAGAGTTCATGATGAGTTTGAATTATTAAAATATTTGGAAAAACACGATTTACATCTGGGAGATACGCTGATTCTGGAGCAATACGATCCTTATGCTCAACTATATTTGCTCAAAGTAAATGAAAAAGAGCTGCAAATCAATTCAACGATTGCCCAACAACTTTATGTGGAAACGCTCTAAAAGGAAGCGGGACTGTCAAAGCTTCTAACATCAGTGCATTAGAGGTCACTCAACTACTTCGTATTGAGTTTTATCCTAGAAAGCAAACAAGTCTGGAACAGTTTTGTCCAGACTCGTTTTTATTTATCATTTTCTCAACGATTCTTCGTATCTAACACAATCGTCACCGGTCCGTCATTGATTAACTCAACCTGCATATCAGCCGCGAAAACACCTGTTTTAACAGGTATTTCTCGACCTAGCAATTCGTTAAAATCATCATACAATTGACTAGCCAAGTCTGGTTGAGCAGCGCCTGTAAAAGCTGGACGATTCCCTTTTTTTGTATCTGCGTAAAGGGTAAATTGAGAAATAGAGAGAATTTCTCCTTTCACATCTTTGACAGATAAATTCATTTTATCTTCTTTATCTGAAAAAATCCGCATATTGGCAATTTTTCTTGCTGCATATTCTACATCTTCTTGAGCATCATCTGGTGCTACACCGACTAGTAACAGCAGTCCTTGCTGAATCTGATTGTAAAGTTCGCTATCAATTGATACCGAAGCTCGCTTCACACGCTGAATCACTATTTTCATTTTGAACTTCCTATTTTTATATTGAGAAAAAATCACAAGAGATTGCTTGAGTAGAATCTTTCTGCTCTGCTGTTCTCACTTAGCCATTTGTCCGTTTAACCGAATAGACTTCCGGCACACTCTTAATCTTATCAACTACTGTTGTCAGCATAGATAGATTAGCAATTCCGAAAGAAACATGGATATTGGCAAATTTCATATCTTTGGTTGGCTGTGCATTGACGGTGGAAATATTTTTGGTTGTGTTGGACAAGACTTGCAAGACATCATTCAAAAGGCCAGTGCGATTGAGACCATATATATCAATGTGAGCAGTGTATTCCTTAACAGAACTATTGTCTTCCCATTCGACATCAATCAAGCGCTGCTCATAATTTTCCTGCGCTCGTAGATTCATACAGTCCTTACGATGAATGGCAACCCCGCGCCCCTTTGTAATGTACCCGACAATCTCATCACCAGGAACTGGATTACAACATTTGGCAATCCGTATCAAAAGCCCTGACGCACCTTGGATAATGACGCCGCCCTCATGTTTGACCTTGAGGGTGTCCTTGTTTTCAACCTTGACTTCACCGCCCTTAACAAGCTCTTCTGCTTCAGCTCTTGCTTTAGCACGCTCTTCTTCACGGCGTTCTCTTTCTGTCAAACGATTAAAAATCGAAACAGCACTAACTTCACCAAAACCAATCGCCGCAAAAAGAGTTTCTTCTGTTTTGTAACTCGTTTTTTGCAGGACTTCTTCCATGTGTCTTTTGTCCATGTATTTGTTAGCCACATAGCCATTTTCTTGAAATTGTGCTTGCAGAAGTTCTCGACCTTTAGAAATGGATAATTCCTTGTCTTGATTTTTGAAAAATTGACGAATTTTATTGCGTGCCTTGCTAGTCTTAACAAGGTTAATCCAGTCACGACTCGGTCCAAAGGAATTGGAACTGGTAATAATCTCAACTTGGTCCCCTGTTTTTAACTTCGTAGTCAAGGGCACCATGCGACCATTTACCTTTGCACCAACCGCTTTTTCACCCACTTTTGTATGGATTTCATAGGCAAAATCAATCGGTCCTGAGTCTTTTGGCAGCGAACGAACAGCACCATCCGGCGTGAAGACATAGATTTCTTCAGCAAGGTAATTTTCCTTGACGGAATCCACAAAATCCTGTGCATCATTGGACTGGTCTTGGAGTTCCATCATCTCCTTAATCCAATTCATCCCAATCGCCGATTCTTTGCTATCAACCTGCCCTTTAATACCTTTTTTATAGGCCCAGTGTGCAGCAACCCCGTATTCTGCCACTTCGTGCATTTCTTTGGTCCGAATTTGAAACTCAATCGGTCCCTTAGGCCCATAGACGGTCGTATGGATTGACTGGTAACCATTTGCCTTGCGATTAGCAATATAATCTTTAAAACGTCCGGGCATTGGTCGCCAGAGTTCATGAATGTAGCCCAACATAGCATACACATCACTTTGCGTATCTAAAATGCAACGAATAGCGATCAAGTCATAAATCTCATCAAAACGCTTTTTCTTGTCCTGCATTTTCTGATAAATGGAGTAAATATGTTTAGGACGACCATAGATTTGCCCATGAAGATTGCGCTCAGAAGCATAGGTTTCAATCTTGTGAACCACTTCGTCAACTAAATCCTCACGTTCCCGACGTTTTTCCTTCATCAGGTGAGAAATCTTATAAAACTCTGTCGGATTCAAATATCGAAAAGCCAAATCTTCTAGTTCCCATTTGACGCTCGAAATCCCCAAACGATGAGCTAATGGAGCATAAATTTCCATGGTTTCGCGTGAGATGCGTTCCTGTTTGTCTTTGCGCAGGTGCTTAAGTGTTCTCATATTGTGCAAACGGTCTGCTAGTTTTACCAAAATGACACGGATATCCTTGGACATCGCCATTAGCATTTTGCGGTGGTTTTCAGCCAACTGTTCCTCGTGAGACATATACTTGACTTTACCAAGTTTGGTCACACCATCGACAATCACGCGCACATCATGTCCAAATTCGCCTTCCAAATCGTCCAAAGTTGCAGCTGTGTCTTCTACAACATCATGTAAAAAACCGCAAGCGACACTGACCGCATCCAACTTTAGCTTAGCTAAAATCCCTGCCACTTGAATCGGATGGATGATATATGGCTCACCTGATTGGCGAAATTGCCCCCGATGCCGATCTACCGCATAAAAAAGAGCTTTTTGAATCAAGGTGACGTCTTCTGATGATAAATATTTTCTAGTAAGAGCGACCACTTGATCGCCCGTCAAATTCACTTCTTTTGGCATTTTCTCTCTCCAGTTCTTCCTACCATTTTATCATTTTTAGACCGATATGAAAACAAGGAAATACAGAAGAAAGCATTAGAATCATAAGAAATACCTAAAAGCTGCAGATTCAATACCATTTCCCCAATACTAGGAAAAAGAACATTGCACCATTTCAGGTAAAAAGCCCGCCTTTAAATAGGCGGGTTGTGATGGAAGAAGTGATGTTTTTCAGTATGCAACATATCTCCGATAAATTCAACATAAGCATAAATGAGATAACAAGCTGAAACAACACCTAACATAGCAATCAACAACTCAAATAAGGTAGATAAAGACATGATGAACCTCCTCCCCTTATCAAGCAAAAGCGGTTTTCGCCATCTAGCTAGCAAATTTGTTCCTGTACTTCCATCCTTTCTAGCTAAGCTAGATATTTCACTTATATTATACCAAAGTTAGGAGTTAAGAACAATAAAGATCAGCCCTATTAATGAAACTTTCCGACTACATCAACTCTGTCAGTACACTGACTGCACTGAGTGCGTAAAGTGGAGCTGTCTCTGTCCGCAAGATACGTGGACCCAGCCCTGCAAGTATAGCTCCCATCTCTTCCAATGTGGCAATTTCTGCTGGAGACAGGCCACCTTCTGGACCAAAAATAAATAAAATCCGACTTCCTTTTTTGAGTTCTGTCACAGCCTTTACCAAAGTAGCAGACTCTCCCTCTTTAGCAGATTCCTCATAAGCTACAATAACACGGTCAAACCGGCTCAAACAATCTAAAAAATCAATTTTCTTCTCGAAAAGTCGAACTTCTGGTACCCAATTGCGTTTGCTCTGCTCTGCTGCTCCCAAAACAATCTTCTCTAGTTTGTCTGCTTTTTTAGCAAGTTTCTTACCGTCCCACTTGGCAACAGACCAGTCGGCCGGAAAGGCCCAGATAGCAGCTGCACCCAGTTCCGTCGTTTTCTGAGCTACCCATTCCAGCTTGTCTCCTTTGGGAAAGCCAGAAGCAATCGTCACATGAATCGGCAGCTCCGCGTTGTCTGGTAAATCTTCTACCAGATTCAGCACATGGCGCTCTCTATCTGCAACTCTTGCTAGGCGTTTAATACCATCCTCAAAAACCAGCACTACCTCATCATCTTCTACCAAACGCATAACAGAAAACATATGCTTCACTGTATCCTTGTCCCTCACAGTCAGTGGGGATTGGACGACTCCCTCGATAAAATACTGCTGCATTTAGCCTCCTATCACGCCGGAAATATCCTGTGTTTTCTTAAATACACAAGCATTCCATTCGCCCTGAATCATATGTGTTTCCATGAAAAATCCTGCCGCTTCCGCTGACTCGCGCACCATTTCCCACTTCTCAGAAATAATCCCACTCATAATCAGGTAGCCTTCATTCTTGAGCAAACGGTATGCATCATCAGTCAGATTTACCAGAATATCCGCTAAAATATTGGCTACAATGACATTCGCTTTAATATCCACACCCCGCAAGAGATCGCCAGTAGCTACCTGAATATTCTCCATATTTGCATTCAGTTCAATATTCTCCTGCGCCACACGTACAGCTATTTTGTCTAAATCATACGCATAAATCTTTTTTGCACCCAAGAGTGAGCTCGCTATAGAAAGGACTCCACTACCTGTCCCTACATCCAGCACCGTCTCACCACCTCGTAGTACTTGTTCTAAGGCAAAGAGACTCATCTTGGTCGTTGGATGAGTCCCTGTGCCAAAGGCCATGCCAGGATCTAGCTTGATAATCTTCTCACCAGCTGTCGCCTCATACTCCGTCCATGATGGCACAATAGTCAAATCATGGGTAATTCGAGCTGGTTCAAAATATTTTTTCCAATTGTCCGCCCAGTCTTGCTCTGCCAATTCTTGCTGAGTCAAACAGACCTGACCCGTTTCTAAGCCAAAGTCTGTCAGCTCTTTCAGCCGGGCGTGGACCTGGGCCTTGACCACCTCCATATCTACCGTATCAGGATAGTAGCCAGTGATTCGGACCTGTTTCTCTTGCTTAACCTCTGGGAAAATCTCCCCATAGATACCCACCTGACCCAAATAGTCCGCACTGTCATCAATAGCCACGCCCTGACAGCCTGACTCAATCAAAATATTGGCTGTCGCTTCCTCGGATTCCCTATCTACCTCAATCGTTAACTCCTGCCATGTATCCATTGCTCACTCCTTCTTTCACTCAATTGTTTTGGTCATATAAACCATATCCATATCCTCTTTTTCCGGCTTGATATGGGTTTTCCGGTAGCCATTTTTCTCATAAAAGGCCACCATACCCTCATCCTGCAAGACAGTGCACAAATCCCATTGTTTGGCAGCTGAGAACTGTTCCTCTACAAGTTTCAAACCTGCTGAACCAATTCCCCGGCCTTGATAATCGGGCAGAATCGCCGCTGTTCCCAGCCAACACTCTGTCTGCTCATCGTTGATCTGGATACGGATAAACCCACACACTTCCTCATCATCCTTGACAAAATAATAAAAGCTATTAGGACGTTCTGCCAACTTCCACTGGATGCGCTCCCGTTCTTCCAGATAAGGATCATACTCATCCTGATATTTGTCATAAACTGCCTTAAAAGCAGCCCGCTGAATACTGACAATGGTTTCTAAATCTGTAGCTTCTGCTTGTTCTATATAAATCATCTTTGAACCTCCTCCAAATAATCTCTCAATCTACTTTTCAACTGTGGAATGACGTTTTCGTCTGCTAATAATTCTTCTATATTTACCAATTTGTAGCCTTGTCCTTCATTACCAAAGATAATCTGATCAATCTCCTTCTGGCTAATCACTCCCACTATAAACACAGAGGTCTTAGCCGGATTGACAATGCCTTGGTAGGCTTTGATCCAAAGAATTGAGCTTTCCTTAATCGTAATGCCTAATTCCTCAAAAACTTCTCGCTTGATACACTCAAAAGGTGTTTCTTCCTTTTCTCTCCCACCGCCAGGAAAATCCCACATATTAGGATAAGGAATAGTGGGAATATCGTCTCTTAAAATGGTTAAAATTGTATCGCCATACAGTAAAGCAATTTTACAACCTGAAAAATCAAACGTTTGATACAAAACAGTCATATCACTCATTCTTCCCTACCTCCGTAAAATCAGTGATCTTCTTAGGCACGCTTGTATTTCAGTATCTCGGATAGGGATAAAAGTCCGTCTCTTGCAAATCTGCTCTGGCTTTTTCAAAAGCTTTATTATTCCAGACAATTTCAAATTCCTCTGCCGCTGGATCTGCCAGAAAATCCATGAGAGCATCTAATCCCTCTTCGGCTGTCTGCTTCAAAAAATCCACAAAGTAGGTCAAGAATTCACGAGACAAACCTTTTTTTGGCTCGTAAGGAACAACTGTTAGATAATCCTCTGTTTCAAAGTGAGACTTAGCAGGATTATAAAAGAGAACGCTTTCTTCAAAGAAAATGTCTTCTGTGCTACTTTCTCCATCCACATCTAACAGTTCGATGCCATTTGCATTTTGTACTTCTAAGAGAAAGGACACTTCTACGGCATGATTCTTCTTATCCCAGTTTATCTCATAGTCAAATGGAAAGCATTGCCCCATTTCTTCATTTAATATATCCAAAAATCCATATTTAACCATAGCCAGCCTCTCTCCAATCCTTTAAAATGTGTTAAAATAGATACAACTATAGTAACATAAATCAGAACAGTTGAAAAGAATACCAGTAAGGAGGAAAACGTATGCCAGAAAATTTAGCTATCCGCATGCGACCTAAAAATATTGATCAGGTCATCGGTCAGAAACATCTGGTCGGCGAAGGAAAAATTATTCGTCGCATGGTGGAAGCCAATCGTCTGTCTTCTATGATTCTCTACGGACCGCCCGGCATCGGTAAGACTTCCATTGCTTCTGCCATCGCTGGTACTACAAAATTTGCTTTTCGGACCTTTAATGCTACCGTTGATAGTAAGAAGCGTCTGCAAGAGATTGCGGAAGAAGCCAAGTTCTCTGGTGGTTTGGTGCTACTTTTAGATGAGATTCACCGCTTGGATAAGACCAAGCAGGACTTCCTCCTCCCTCTGTTAGAAAGCGGTCTAATCATCATGATTGGTGCCACAACAGAAAATCCTTTTTTCTCCGTCACTCCCGCTATTCGCAGCCGGGTACAGATTTTCGAGCTGGAGCCTCTGACAAATGACGATATTAAACAAGCTATTCAAACAGCCTTGGCAGACACTGAACGAGGTTTTGATTTTCCTGTCCAATTAGATGATGACGCACTGGACTTCATTGCCACTTCCACGAATGGAGATCTGCGCTCAGCCTTTAATTCTCTAGATTTAGCAGTCCTCTCTACCTCAGCGGATAATTCAGGCGTTCGCCATATCACTCTGGATATTATGGAAAACAGCCTACAAAAGAGCTACATCACTATGGACAAGGACGGGGATGGTCACTATGACGTCCTGTCCGCCTTACAGAAGTCTATTCGGGGGTCTGATGTCAATGCCAGTCTCCATTATGCAGCTCGCTTGATTGAAGCTGGAGACCTTCCCAGCCTCGCACGACGCCTGACGGTCATTGCTTATGAAGACATTGGTTTGGCAAATCCCGATGCTCAGATTCATACAGTGACCGCACTTGAAGCCGCTCAAAAAATTGGGTTCCCAGAAGCTCGCATCCTCATTGCCAACATTGTCATTGACCTAGCACTTTCTCCTAAGTCCAACTCAGCCTACGTAGCCATAGACAAAGCACTCTCTGACTTGCGCCAGAACGGAAATCTTGCTATCCCTCGCCATCTACGAGACGGTCACTACGCTGGTAGTAAGGAGCTGGGAAATGCCCAAGATTACAAATATCCACATAACTATCCTGGTAACTGGGTACAGCAAAACTATCTTCCTGAAAAAATAAAAAATGCCGATTATTTCACTCCGAACGAAAATGGAAAGTACGAACGAGCCCTTGGAATGACTAAAAATAAGATTGATCAACTCAAAAACCACTAAAAAATCGTGGTATCGTTTGCAAAAAATCAATTTTTTCTCTTGAATTTTTCAAAAATTGTGGTATCATAATTATAGAAACGCTGTGGTGTACGACTTCACACTTAAGTGTTGACCGACTATTTTTTGTATTATTAGGGAAACAAAAGACTTCTAACAGCATGCAAGCCGTGTCACGCGGAAGCAGCTTCAGTTAGAGCGAGTTGCCCACCTGCTTAATTGCGCGGGTTCAATACAAATCGTGAAAGTTCGGCACCAATACAGCTTTTTCTGTTGCCTCCTTAGCTCAGTTGGTAGAGCAGTGGACTCTTAATCCATGGGTCACAGGTTCGAGCCCTGTAGGGGGCATAATAAAATTTAAGTAGAAAGCCTATATGATAGGCTTTTTTGTTGTTCTCACTTATAATCTTCTAACCTTGTTATAGTTACAAAAAATAATAAAACAGCCTTTTTTGTTCCACAAAAAGCCATACTAAAATTCTCAAACTATCTATTTCCTTTCTTGACATCTCCCAGCAAAAGAGTTAAAATGCTTTCATTATCAAACTATACTATATAGGGGATGTAGATATGAAATTTTCTAATTGTTTATTGCTATTTCTTGCAGGAACTGTTCTTGTTTTATTAGCACTTTTTCTATTTACAGATCCAGCAGCTAATCTTGTTGCTTACAGCTGGTGGATTGCATTTGGTTTATTGGTTGCTTCTATAGCGGCTATTTTAAGCTATTTCTCTGTGCCAAAAGAGCTTCGCTCACCTGTTTATCTTTTCCAAAGATTATCAACCTGCTCTTAGCTATTTACCTCGTTGCTTATGGATTGTGACCTTACCTTTCATCATTCCAACCATTTTAGGAATTTAGTTAATTGTAGAAGCCATTATTGCTTTCTTTAAAGGTAATTGTCTAGGACTGATTTTCTCTGCTATTGGCAATCACATCATGTGGATGACGCTACTTGTATTTCTGCTTAGATTAGTCATTTTGTTCAATCCAATAGCTACAAGCGTCTTTGTCATTTATGCCGTTGCTTTTGCATTTTTAATTGCTGGTTTTACCTATATCGTTGATGCCTTTCGTAAATAATCTAGCTGCCATTTTGGGCATATTAAAATAGCTGG
>ERZ773090.29-NODE-29-length-187241-cov-41.6418_pt1 | contig 187241 bp, 142 predicted proteins | sample MGYA00580579_ERZ773090 | MGnify/ENA primary metagenome ERZ773090 (study PRJEB29015, sample SAMEA2738014) | human oral metagenome | biome: human oral; feature: human-associated habitat; material: dental | place: China | collected 2132 ... | reverse complement strand
TCGACATGCCGCCGCAACGCCTCGGGCCGGCCGTCGCGGTGGATGCTTTTGGTCGCCAGATCGTCGACGACCAGCCCGCCTTTTGTCGCCACGACGACGTCGTCCAGCCTGCCCGCGACGGCCCTGCCGACGAGCCGTTCGTTGTGTCCGTCGCCGTAGAGGGCGGCGGTGTCGAGCAGGCCGACGCCGGAGTCGAGCGCCTCGCGGATGACCCTGACGGACTCGGCGTCGTCGCGGCCACTCTCCGCGTATATCCAGCTCATGCCCATGCACCCGAGGCCGATGGGCGCTACGTGCGGGCCTGCGGCCCCCAGTTCTCGGGCGCCGTCTGGTTTCCTTGTGTTTTCCATTGAATCCATTTTCTGTCCTTTCCGCGATGCGCATCGGCAACGCGATGCGCATCGGCAACGCTCGGGCGAGCGGAGATCCAGCGACGTCGCTGCACAAAGCAAGGGCCGCGCGGCCTCCGCGCCCACGGGGCCAAGACCCGTCGTCGAAGAGGCCTCCGACGCCGCATGCGCGGCCTCCGCGTTCGCGGAGACGAGCCGGACTCGCATCCCGCTGCGTGGCAGCGGACCGCATACGATTGGCGCCGTCGCGCCAGCCCGAGGATTCGAAAACCGCCCACCAGGCTTGCGCACCCAGTCACCCACTATTTAAGGTTACTTATATTGTACAGCCAACTGAAACTAACGTCGAAAGGGCGCCATGAATCAGAACACGAGCCGCACTCCGCTCCAAGGAGCCGCCACGCAGAACGCCGCGACGGCCGCGCACAAAGAGGACCCCCGGGAGGCCGCACGCCAAAAGGAAGCGCCGGAGGCCGCGCCCCAGAAGGCCACGATAAAGGCCATGCAGATCACCAGCTTCGATGGCCCCGCCAGCCTGAAGTACGCCGAGGCGCCGGTGCCTGAGCCCGGGCCGGAGGACGTCGCGCTCGACGTCGAATACGCCGGCGTCGGGTACATCGAGGCACTGCTCGCGGGCGGCCTCATCGATCTGCCGCTCCCCTATGTTCCCGGGTTGGAGGCCGTCGGCCGGGTCCGTTCGCTCGGCTCGCTGACAGCGGACGCAAGTTCGCAGACGGACACGCGAGCAAATGCGGGCGTCGAGGCCGCGGCAGGCGCAGACGGCGAGGCAGGAGCGGACGGCGACGCAGGCCCAGATGCAGACGGCGAAGCAGGCTTCTCTTCCCCGGGTCTCTACTCACCCCTTAAGCCGGGCGACCCCGTCGTCGCGCTGACGATCAATCGCGGCGGCGCTTACGGCCAGGTTGCGGCCACGAACGCCAATCTGGTCGCGCCTCTGCCGCCTGGCATGGACCCGACGCTGGCCGCGGCGGTCCCCGCGAACACGACGACGGCGCTCGTCGCGCTCGAGCGCGTCGCCCATTTGAGGCCTGGCGAGCACGTGCTGGTGCACGCTGCGGCGGGCGGGCTGGGCTCGCAATTCGGCCAGATCGCGCGGTTGCTTGGCGCGGCCCGGACCGTCGGCGTCGTCGGGAGCGAGGCCAAGCGAGGGGCCGCGCTCGACCTCGGCTACGACGAGGTCTGGCTGCGCAGCGAGTTGGGCGATGCGGCCGGCGGGCAGTTCGACGTCGTCGTGGACCCCGTCGCCGGACCGGCGCGGCAAACGAGCCTCGACCTGTTGAGGCTTGGCGGGCGGCTTTTGGCGGTCGGCGACGCCGCCCAGGCCGGCGACCCGATGGTCTCGAGCAATTCGCTGTGGCTCCGAGGCGTCGGCGTGCTCGGTTTCAATCTGGGGGCGTTCACGGCGGCGAATCCACGGACGACCGGAGTCTACTTGAGGCGGGCGCTCAACCTCGCAGCCTCGGGCGAAGTGACGGTGCACATAGCCGAACGCGCCCCAATCCGCGAGGCGCCGCGGGTCCTGGCCGATATGGCCGCGGGCGCAACCATCGGCAAGGCGGTGCTGGTGCACGAGAGAGAGCGATGACGCTGCCAGACTGACTTTGCAATCGCTCCCGGCCACGCCGCCAGCTCTTCTCGCGCCCAAACCGCCAGCTCTTCTCGCAAACAACAGGACTCTCCCACCGTCAAATCGCCGCCTTCCCTCGCAACGGCGGAGTCCAGCGTTCAAAAATCAAAAGCATCCGCCCAAAAACACGAGTCGGCCCTAAAACAACAACAGCCGGCCTACGAAAGGAACAATCATGAAGGCTCTTCAGATCACGAGCTACACAGGCCCCGAGGGCCTCGTGTATCAGGAGGCGCCGGTCCCCAGGCCGGCGCGAGGTCAGGTCACGATCGACGTCGAATATGCGGGGGCGAACTATGTCGAGGCGCTGTTCGCGGAGGGCCTGGCCTCTCGGCCGCTGCCTTGGACTCCGGGGATCGAAGCGGCAGGGCGCGTCCGCGAGCTTGGCGAAGGCGTGGAAGGATTGACGGTCGGCGAACCGGTGGCCGCGCCAATCACAATTTTGGGCGCGGGCGGCTACGGGCAGGTGGCTTTGGCAAAGGCTCCGCTCACCGTCCCCCTGCCTCCCGGGATGGATCCCGCGCTGGCGTCGGTCGTTCCCTCGAACACCACGACCGCCTTGGCCGCCCTGGAGCGGACCGTGCGCATTCAGCCGGGCGAGCATGTGCTGGTGCAGGCCGCGGCGGGAGGGCTCGGCACCCAGTTCGGCCAGATTGCGCGGCTGTTTGGCGCGGGCAGGATCGTGGGGGTGGTCGGCTCTGAGCAAAAACGCCAGGTTGCCCTCGACCTCGGGTACGACGAGGTGTGGCTCCGCGACACGCTTCCCAGCAAAGATTCCGGCCAGTTCGACGTGATCGTCGATCCCGTCTCCGGCCCCGCGCGGCCGGAAAGCCTGAGGCTGTTGCACTTCGAGGGCAGGCTTCTTGCGCTCGGCGACGCCGCGCAGGCCGGGGATCAGCAAATCAGCACCAACACGCTGTGGTCGAAGGGCGTCAGCGTTCTCGGCTTCAACATCGGCGGCTTGGGCGACGCCCACCCCGATGTCGTCGGTTCCTATCTCCGTCGCGCCCTCACGCTAGTGGCAACGGGCCAGGTCACCGTCCCGGTCCAGGAAAGGCTTCCAATCGCCGATGCCGCCCGGGCCTTGACGGCGCTGCGTTCGGGAGGGACCATCGGGAAGTTCATCCTGGTGCACGAGCGCCACTGACGCGGCGAAAGGGCCGTCGCCGCCGTCGCCCACCGTCCCCGCGAAAAACTCCCTTTTCGCGGCTTTGCCGCCCGATTGCCTCGGCATCGCCGAGCGGCCGACCGCGCAATCAGTGTAGGGTACACGAATAACGCCTGTTCACGCATCAGGCGCCAACGGTTCGGTTGCTTGCCGTGCCCGCCCACAGAAAGGGAGAGCTATTATGCCAAATTCCCCGACTAACGTCGAGGACGACATCGTCGGTGCCGGACGCTTGATCACCAGCCGGTGGCGCCCCAGCACCCTGCGAACAACCCCGTCGCGCGAGGACCGCGGGCTGTTCGGCCACCCCCGGGGCCTGCCCTGGATGCTCAACGTGGAGATGTGGGAGCGCTTCTCCTACTACGGGATGCGCGCCATCCTGCTGTACTTCATCGTCGACACCGTCGGCAACGGCGGCCTGGGGCTGAGCAATAACTCCGGCGAGGTCATCCTTGCCGTCTACAGCGCGGCCGTCTACCTGCTGGCCATCCCCGGGGGCATTTTCGCCGACCGCGTCATAGGGCCGTGGCTGTCCACCCTTTACGGCGGGCTGGTCATCATGGCGGGCCACGTCTGCCTGTCGATCCCCCTGCCAGCCGTTTCCTGGCTTGGAATCATCCTGGTCGCGGTGGGAACCGGCTTCATCAAACCGAACCTGTCGACGATCGTCGGAGGCCTGTACGACGATAACGACCCCAGGCGCGACGCCGGATTCCAACTGTTCTACATGTCAATCAACGTCGGGTCGCTTGCCTCTCCCATAGTGACCGGCTGGCTGCGAGGACACTACGGGTACCACGCGGGATTCGCCTCTGCCGCTGTCGGCATGGGGTTCGCGCTGGCCGCCTTCGTCTACGGCCGCCACCGGCTTTCTGCCTTCGCATTCACCGTCCCCAACCCGATCCGCCCCTGGGAGCGCCGCAAGCTTGTTATATCCGCTGTGGCCGCAATCGCAGGAACGGCGGCGCTGGTCACGACCCTGTATTACCTCACCGGCAACTTGCTTAACGCCCTCTCCGCCACAATGCTCGTCGTCCCGGCAACGGCGGCGCTGGGCTACTTCATGCTCATGTTCCGTTCCCCGAGGGTCACCTCCCGCGAACGCACCCATCTGCGCGCCTACATCCCCTTGTGGATCGGCGCGGTGCTGTTTTTCATGATCTCCGAGCAGGCCGCCGGCAAAATGGCAACCTTTGCCAAGGAAAACACCGACGGGAAAATCCCCGTAGTCGGCTGGGTCCTCAGCCCCGAGACCTATCAGTCCATCAACCCGGCCACGATCGTAGTGCTGGCGCCGTTGGTCGGCTGGCTGTTCACACGGCGGGCGGGGAGGTTCCCGTCGACCATCGCGAAGTTCGCGATCGCAGTGCTCTTAGTCGGCTTGTCTGCTTTCATCCTAGGCTTCGGGTTCCAAACGTGGACCGGCGGCAAGAATCTTGCGCCATGGTGGTTCCTGGCGGCAGTGTTCATCGTGCAGACCGTGGGCGAGCTGTTCTTGTCTCCGGTGGGCCTGTCCACGACCTCGGCGCTGGCGCCCAAGAACTTCGCCTCTCAGGCGATGAGCCTGTGGCTGCTGACGACCGCCACAGGCCAGGGGCTCGCCGGTTTCATCATTTCTCAAACCAGGGACATCCCGAACTCGACGTATTACTACGGCCTGGGCGCGGTCACGGTTGCCGTGGCCGTCATCCTGTTCGCCGTCGCCCCGTGGACCAAGCGGCAGATGGCCGACGTCGGCGCATTCTCTCAGGAGTAGCGGGGCTCCGCGCCTCTGATGGACTGAACTCCGCCGGCTTCGCGGCGCCGTCACAGGCGAGAGGCGAGGCGGCTGCAGCAGGTTTTCCAACGTGCCAGATCGGTTTCACCAACGTGCCAGATCGGTTTCGCCAGCGCGCCAGATCGGCAAAGGCTCGGCCAGTCGCGGCGGACCGGGTTAGTGGCGACAGCCCGGCTGTCGACGCCGGGCCGGGCCATTCACAGCGTGCCCGGCCAGTCGCGGCGGACCCGGCAAGTCTCGGCGGACCGGGCTAGTCGCGGCCTTCCGTCTCCTCGAATTCGGCGCGGGTCGGCATGTCGAAGTTGAGCGTCTCGCTCCAGCGGAATCCGAGGGGGCTGCGGCCGGCGTCGTACTTGTCGTCGAAACGCAGGCCTGCGAAGGGACCGGCGCCCTTGACGCTGGATTCGTAGACGACCGCCGCGGCTTCGTTCGTGTCGCTCGGAAGGGCGTCGATGGATTCGCCTATCCACGTGCACATCGAGGCTTCGGCTTCGACCATCTCTTTCATCATCGCCTCGTCGCCGCCGGAGAGGATGTCGAGTTCGACGGTTTCGAGCTGCACGTACTTGTTCATGTGCAGATCGAGGAAGGACCGAGTTGAAATCGTTTCGTCGAGCAGCTTTGGGGCCTCGAAGTGCGAGCTGCCCGAGACGAAGCGAATCACGTCGACGAACCTCAAGAAACGGGCGAACCCGACGTCGTACTCCCCGTTTATGGCGTAGACCTTGACGTCGGGGGCGCCTTCGAGGCCGTTGGCGATGAGGGACGAGCAGATCTGCGTGTTTCCCGAGGCGAGGATGCGGTAGGAGATCGGAACGGTGTCGGGCCACTCGGAGAGCCCGCTGGCCCTCTCCGGGCGGTCGAAGTAGCTGACCGGCCGATTGTCGAGGCTGTACAGGTATGCGCGATTGACCACGTGCGTTCCTTTCTGAAGCATGTGCGTCCCATTCTGGACCGTGTTACTTCCTTCGTCGGCTACCTGCGTCCCAGTGTTGACCACGTGTGCCCCTTTTGCTGACCACGGGCGTCCCCTTTTGCTGACCACGGGCGTCCCTTCGTCTGGCGTTCCGTCCCCAGCTGTTCAAACTCGGAGTCCGGGTCTCAGAAACGAAGCCGCCAAGCAGGCGGCTCTCCTTTCGTCTTCTTCCGTTCTTCCCTCCTAGGTTCCCACTGCCGATCACTTCAACGCGAACACCCTCCGAATCTGCGTCGGAGATTAAGCCAATCGCCTTCAAACGAACGCCCACGGCAAGAGTGCTGACTTTGAAGTTTTCGGCCACCGTTTCCGCCACGCCCCAAGGATCTTCGACGACGTCGGACGCCTGCTCTGTGATCCTCTCCTCTTCGAGCATCCGAGAGACGGCGCCCCGTGGGCCCCTACAGTTCCAGCACGGCCTCTCGATACTGCTTCGCCCGACGCATTTCCCGCGCCAGCAGAGGCGAAACTGTGTCCCCACCGCGGCCGCTAAAATCAACGACGCCGGACACGACGGACTCGGCGGGCGGCGTCGTGAAGAAGAAAGCGAGAGTTCTATCGAGTCTTTCCTAAGAGGCCGAGCTGTCTAAGCGTCGGCATCGCATTGTTCGTTTCGAACGCCTCCATTCGTGCTTGAGAGGTTCCTGCAGCCCGGGCAAGCTCGTCTCTCGACTGAACATGCTTTCCCGCGCCCATATCTCCGCCCACCACGCCCCGGAACGGTTCTCCGACCGCGAGACATCCCTGTACGAGTACCATTCCGCGTTCCAGCTCACCGCCCCCCCCAACCTCCGTGACGATGCGGAGTCAAGCGAGGATGTGAATGCGACGGTGCAGGCAGCGGTCGCGGACGCGACCCGATTGTTCGTGCTGCCGGGCTGGCCGGAAGCCTCTGCGCAGGCCGGGGCGGATCATGTCACCGACGCCCTCGCCCGCATCCACGCCACCGCCACGAAGGAGCCCGCTCCGGCCAAGAAACCCAAAGACGGCGCCGAAGACGCGCCGGTGCAGTACCCGGTGCGGACGTTCGTGGCGACGTGGACCGAACTGGACCAGTGGCGGACTCACTACGACCCGGCCGTGCTCGCCGTCGAACTCACCGGTGAGCACGTCGCCACGTTCCTGCGCGTGGTCGAACACACCGTCGCGTTCGCCGACGCTCTCCAATCAGCCCTCACCAACCCGGGCGGCGCCACCGCCTCCGGCACTGTGGATGTCAACGACGAGAGGGGCGACGAGCCTGCGGGGCGTCCGCAGCTGCGCGCCATCTAACTGCACTGACCGGGGACGTTGATCGAGGCTCTGACGGCCTTCGCGTTTGTGCAGTGATTCTTGCACGATTATTATGCAGGAATCACTGCACAATCCAAGGAGGTTCGATGACACCGCGGGACTATCACCACCCGAAGACTGACGAGCTCACTCTGGCCAGGGTGCTGGCAGCCTTGAGCGACCCCACCCGTCTGGAGATGATCCGCCGGCTGGCCGACGGGCAGGAGCACGACAGCCTTGAGCTCGCGGACGATCTGCCCCGGTCGACGCTGACATACCACACGCGCATGTTGCGCGAGGCAGGGGTGACGTGGACCCGGAGTGAGGGTCGCGCATGCCTAATCCGGTTGCGGCGCGACGATCTGGACCGGCTGTTCCCGGGTGTGCTGGCGGCCGTGGTCGCCAACACGGGTCCTGGGGCGGCGCAGGCATGATGCGTCGGCTGTGGCCCTTCGTGGTGGGCAGTGTCGCGCTCGGTCTGGATGCCTACGTCGTAGCGGGTCTGCTGCCCTCCGTTGCCTCGTCGTTGGGTGCGTGGGAAGCCACTGTCGGTCTGGGTGTTGCGGCATTCACGGGCTCCTATGCGGTCGCGGGACCTTTACTGGCTGGGCGGGCAGGGCAGCGGTCACGGCGCAGCTTGGTCACAGCCTTGCTGGTGTTCACGGTGGCGAACCTGGCCACGGCGCTGTCACCGACGGTGGGGGTCTTCCTGGGCGCTCGTGTGGTGGCTGGCGCAGCAGCTGGCGTGTACTCGCCGCTGTCGTCCGCGGTCGCCGCCAAGCTCGTGGGACAGGAACGTCGAGGGCGTGCGGTGGCGCTGGTCCTTGCTGGGTTGGCGGTCGGCACCGTGTTCGGCGTGCCGATCGGCTTGGCCTTGGCGCAGCGTTGGGGGTGGCGCGCCGCGATCCTGCTGATCGTGGCCATCGGCGGCGCCGCACTGGCGGGCATCGCGCTGCGCGGCGGGGAACTGCCGGCGATCCCAGCTTCTAGCCCCGCTGATCGGCTGCGGTCGATCGCGCGTCCCAAGAATCTGCTCACGGTCACCGTGACCCTGCTGACCGGCGTCGCTTCTCTGGGCCTGTACACCTACCTGACTGTCGTGCTGTCCGCGGGAAGCCTTGCGTCGCATCAGAGCATGGCGATTTGGTTCTGGGGACTCGGCGGGGCGGTGGGAGCGCTGGGCATAGGGCCGCTCGTCGACCGGTGTGATCCGCTGCGCCTGAGCGCTGTCATCCTCACTGGCCTCGTGTGCGCGCTGTTCGGCATGACCCAGGGTCATGCCGCGGGGGTCACGGTGGCAAGTCTGTTCGTCTGGGGGATGTGTGGTTGGGCGTCCCTTGCGCCCCAGCAGCATGTCCTGCTACAGGCGAACCCGGCTGACGGCGCCACGGCTGTGGCTGCGAATGCTTCGGCCAACTATCTGGGCTCGGCGCTGGGTGCCGCCATCGGCTCGCTGCTGGTCGCCGCACACGCGGCGCCGGCTGTGCTGTGTGGTTCCGCCGCGGCCGTGGCCGCGCTCGCGCTGCTCTGCCAGGTTGTCCGACAGCGCATGAGCTCCAAGGCGTAGGCGTACATCCCAACGCGGCCCTTACACCGCGACACCGACTGGTCGTCGCGCGCTTGGCCGTCAAGAAGGGCTGGCTGATCAGCCGAAGAGCAAGTGGCACGACCCGTTGATGGGCAAGGCCTACGTCCACACCGTCATTGACGACCACTCCCGCGTCGCCTACGCAGAGATCCACGACGACGAAGCCGCCCTCACAGCCGCCGCCGTCCTCGTCCGGGCCGTCTCCCTCCCCATCCACCAGTGCCACCCCTTCGGGTGCGTCGTCGGTGCCACCGGTTGCGCGGAGTGCTGATCCGGAGCAGTTCGCTCGCAATGTCGCGACCACGCTGTTCGCGTGGGACACCACCACCGGGCTCCTGCCTTTGGACTACACGTCGACGATCCTCGCTGTCGGGGACCCCAGCGGCGCCGAACAAGCCGGGCTCGCTAACGACGTCGCCGCCTACCTGCCCTCGCGGGCCGTCTGGCCAGGACCCGCGTGAGTACGGCACCAGTCAGCATCTGACGATCGACCGCGCCAACGTCCCTGACCAGCGGGGTGAAGCCATCGCCCAGGGCACCCGAGGGGCAGCTCGCACACGGGACGATCGCCTAGACAATCGAGGGCACCCGGCACCGCACCGGGACCTGGAACGGGGAACCGGCCACCTCGGCCCACGAGGTGGCGTTCACGGTGTTCATGGTCTGTGCGCCGACCTATGACACCTGCCACCTGTTGCGCCCGTCGCAGCTCGACAACCCGCTGCGGTGACCCGAGATGAAAAAGCTCGCCGCTATCGCTGCCGTGCTCGTGCTGTTCAGCCCCGCCCTCCTGCTCGTGGGGATTGGGATGATTTTCAGCCCCGGCGCCAACGCCTCCTGCGCCACCACCAGTGCTTCGGGGACCAGGGTGGTAGGGCCACTGCCGGACTCACTGGAGGTGACGACTGCTGACGGGCAGACTTTCACGCTGAAAACGATCCAGCTCACCCACGCCGCCACCATCATCCAGACCGGCTTCCAGATCGAAGGGGTCACCCGTGATGAGCTGCAGATCGCGCTCATGTCCGCGCTCACGGAGTCGAATCTGTGGATGCCGGCCAACACCAGCGCCTACGCCGACTCCGGGAACTACCCCCACGACGGGGACGCCTCCGACCACGACAGCCTCGGCCTGTTCCAGATGCGACCCCAGGCCGGGTGGGGCACCGTCCCCGACCTCATGGACCCTACCTACCAGGCCCGAGCGTTCTTCGGCGGCCCCACCGGCCCCAACCGCCCCTCACCCCGCGGCCTGCTCAACATCCCGAACTGGCAGACCCTCACCAAAGGTGAAGCCGCTCAAGCCGCCGAAGTCTCCGCCTACCCCGACCGGTATCGTACTACGAGCCCGTCGCCGACGGCATCGTCACGCACGCCTCGATGTCCGGCGGGTACGGCGGGCTGATCATCATCGAACGCCCCCTCGAACGGGCCTGCGACGTCACCTTTGGCAACCCCATTGACGCCCGCCTCACACCTCAGCAGCTCGAAACCGGGTGGGCACTGACGAACTGGCTCAAAGACAACGCCTAAACCCTCGGCGTTGAGTACCTCATCTGGCAAGGCCAAACCTGGTCCCTCGCCCGCGATGCAGAAGGCCGGCACTACAACGGCGGCGGCGTGCACGACCCCACCGACGTCACCGGCGGCCACTACGACCACGTCCACATCACCGTGAAGGAAGGCAGCTGATACTCGTGGACATCTACCCCGACTTCGGCGCCTTCGGCGACAACACCACCATCCAGACGGTGATCGGCGCTCTGCTTACGTTCGCCCTTGTCACCGCCGTTCTCACCATGCTTATCTCCCCGGCATTACCTGGGCGATCGCTACCGCCCACGGCAACCACACCACTGCTACCAAAGCGCACACCGGGCTCCTCGCCGCCCTCGAACAAGCCGCCATCCAAGCCAACTGCGAACCCCGACTCCTCGCCGGACAACAAGGCAAAACCTTCACCACCGCAGCCCTACCACTCTGCCGTCAAGTCTGAGCGCGACCTCAGGTGGGCCAAGTCCACTTCTGTTTGAACATGTCGTAGAACTGTTGAAGGTAGTTCTGGGACCGGATGACGATCCCTTGCTTCAACATGGGCACCACACAGTAGTCCCACACGGCTTTGTGCGCGTATGGGTCAGGACAAAAGAGGATGGCCAGGACTCGTAGCTGCAAGACGATCGGGTCCAGCGTCCCCTGGGTCGCTTCTGTCACTCCGGTCATCAAGGCCGTGATCAGGTTTTTGACGGCCTTTTCCAGGATCGCCTCATGCAGCCCTGCCGCAAGATCATTGTCTGCTCTGGAGACCGTTTTTCGTGACGTCTTCCGCTGACTCGGCGCGTTCCCTTTCGACCCCGCACGTTGGGCGTGAACCGCTTCCCACGTTCGTGCCGCCAGTATGTCGACGACGAGCTGTGAGACACGGCTGGGGAACTTATCGATCTCATCGAGCGCCTCAGTGAGCACCTGCACCAGAGCAGAGAGCACGTCGCACCAGAAGTGGTCTGCAAGTCGCGCGTGGGTGCCCGGATGCTGCGTGAGAACTTGTTCGCAGACATCGCCCACCTGCCGAGCCATCCACTGGATCTTCTCGCGCTCGCTGGGATTGGCAACCAGCCAGTCGACGATATCGACTGTTCGAGTGGATTCGAAGAAGGCCGTCGCGTCAGCACGTCGCGGCTTCTTGCGCGAACGACGGTGTGAATTCTCCTGGCCCTTCACCTTTGAAGTCGCGCGGCTGCGCTGAGCAGCAGCCGTTACCACCTGTTGGTTTTGGTCAGAGGTCCGTTGCGGAGCTGGAACTGTCAAAGCAGCCGCCCAAGCAAGCCTGGCAAGAGCTCCGTGGTTCCCGCCGCCGCAGCCACATTCGCAACCAGGGCTCACAGCGTGCCGGCAAGAACTTCCCGTGCACGTCAACATGTCGGATTCCTCTCGAAAGAACATTTTTGCCCAACTTCAGCGTAGTAGATCACCGACGGCTCCGCCTACCTCAGCCAAGTCTTGCGATGCTGCGCGCACCTCCCTCGTAGGCATACCGCCGCTACGTAGAGAGGATTGTTGGAACGGCGACGTTTGTCGATCCGGTTGCTGATGCTGCTGAGGCCTATGGGGGGTTGCAGGGGTTGGCGCACGCGACTCGGGCGTTTGAGGATCCCGTCGACACGTATCGGGTGTTGGTTAGGTGTCAGGGTCGCTGCGGCTGTTGCGGCAGGTGCTGGACCAGCCGTCTCGTGCTCATGCTGATCACCGGGCGATCGTGTTCACCGATGACCTCGTGCCTGCGGAGGCGGTGGCGTTGGCGGATGAGTTGCACCAGGCCGCCGATGTGCTAGATGAGGTTGCTGATCGGGTGGTGTGCGCGCACGAGGCCTCCGGGCAGATAACCTGGCACACCAGCTCTGAGCCCGAGCGTTCGCGGCGGTGGGTGAATGCGGTGTTCCTCCAGGGTGCCGAGGCCGATGGGGAGCTGGAGCCGATTGATGTGGAGGGGTGCAGGCGGGGATTGCGCATCTGGCGCAGTGGGACTTCGGCGATGAAACCACTGGTGCGGCGTTCGTGAACGGTGAGGTGTATGACCAGTTGCCGGCTGGGCAGTGGGATCGCAGCTTCGACGCTGACGGATATGTGCTGACCTACGGGATAATGCCTGTATTGAAACCTTCTATGCCTGCCTCAAGCGGGAGTGGCTTACGAGGCGGGTTCTGGCGAGTCAAGCAGACGCCAAGCAGACTGTCTTTGTCTACATTGACGACTTCTACAATACTACCCGCCTCCGCCAACATTGTGGCCTTCTCTCGCCCAACCAGTATGAGGCACAGTATTGGGCCACGAGGACGCAAAAAGATGCAGTAGAGAGAAAGAAAGAGACGGAAAAAGAAAAATAAGATAAATTGAATTATTTGGAATATTGAAAAGTTGACACAAGAACAACGAATATAATAATATTCATTATGTGAATTATTTGAGACAGTTAGCTGCCTCACTACCGAGCGAGCCCGAGGAGGCTTCCATGAGTCGAGCGATCGAGTACCGGAGATTTGGCGAACCAGAGGTTCTGGAGGAGGTCGAGCGCCCGGCGCAAGCACCCGGCGACGGAGAGATACGCATCGCGGTACGCGCCGTCGGACTTAACCCCCTCGACTTCAAGACTTTCGAGGGCGACCTGCGACGGCTTGAACGGGTTCAGCGCCTCATCCATCCTCGGCGCTGGTTCGAGGGCACATCAGCCCGCTTCCCTAGGGGCGTGGCCCGGGACTTCGCAGGCGTCATTGACGCTGTCGGCGCGGGCGTCACAGACCTCGCAGTGGGCGACGCCGTGCTGGGTACCTTGCGAAGCGCACCCGGACAGGCTGACACCCGCGGGGCACTCACCACCGAGCTGGTGGCACCCGCCGACGACGTCGTCAAGAAGCCTAACCCGTTGTCATTTACTCAGGCAGCCTGCCTGGGTGTTGCCTCGCAAACCTCGTGCGGCGCATTCAGGCAGCTGAACCTGCACAGCGGCGACGTGGTTGTCATCAGTGCCGCAGCGGGCGGCGTAGGATCAGTTGCAACGCAGCTTGCTTTGAGCCGAGGAGCCACCGTCATCGGCATCGCCAGCACCCGCAACACGGACTACCTCCGATCCTTGGGAGCCATTCCAGTCACGTACGGCGAGAACCTGACAAGCCGAGTTCGCGATGCGGCTCCGTCGCCCGTCACCAAGCTCTTTGACTGCTATGGCGGCGGCTACGTGCAACTTGGCCGCGATCTCGGGCTAACGGGACGTTCCATCGGCACTCTAGTCCCCTCACCCGCCGCGATCCTCAAGGGCGCACAGTTCACCGGCTCACGGCACAGCAATGGACGCAGCGACCTCGAGGAGGTTGCACAGCTGGTGGCGGACAACGCCATCAAGATCGAGATCGCCCACACCTACTCCTTCACGCTGGAGCAGGTTCGCGCCGCCTACATCAAGCTGGCGACGGGGCACGTCCGCGGCAAGCTCGTCGTCAATCTATCCTGACACTCATCCATGTTCACCCCGATCAGGAGGCTCGCTTGAGCAAACGGATTCACGATGAGCGTCTCATCCGGGCGCTGCGCGCCATGAACAGCGAACTCGCCGCCAGCAACCGCGCCATTGCGGCACGAACAGGCCTCAACGACAGCGATCTGGCTGTGCTTGACGTCCTGCACCGCGACGGCCCACAGACCCCCACCTCTCTGGCCCGCCGCACCCGGATGGGAACCACAACCATGGCCAGCGTGCTGCGGCGACTCACCCGCGATGGTTGGGTTGAGCGTCGCCTCAGCCAGACGGACCTGCGTTCCTTCACCATTCACGCCACAAGTGCTGATCGTCTTGCCAAGATATTCCTGCCCGCCAACCAGAAGCTGACTGCTCTGGTGGAGGGATGGTCTGAGAGCCAGGTCGATCAGCTCATTGAGTTCCTGGAGGATGCCACCAAGGTAATTCACGAGTCGGCGGAGCAGCTATCGACCAAGGACCGCAGCGACTCCTGACCTCACACCGCTTCCTACACTCCCCTATGTGCGGTACCGCATCCGCATCGGCTCCGGCCACTGGAAGTCCTTCCTCGGCGATTCCCTGCCATAGGGAAGGGAAACACCGGTTCGGTTCTCTAAGGCCGCGAAGAGATCAACGCCATTGCCGTCGGCGTCACTGTGCATTGGACCGAACGGCCACGGCCCAGCAGGTTCCCTCGGGATCAGACCACATCCACTCAATCTATGACACATCAGCTCACCGAATGCGAGCAAGCATCTCACCACCGATACGAGTAACCAGGACCAGCTGCCGCCAACCTCAACCATACAGTAGAATTACACGCTCATGCGCTGTTCTCACAATCCAGAGATCATGTATCCCAAGACTATGTATTCTGCTAGAACCGAATAGCCAAGGGGGTGGTCACCATGGGCGGCTGCTGAGAATCAGGCATACATCGCACCAGACGCGATCTGCGTAAGGAGCCTTAGACAAGTGCCTTATCAGACTCGCTGCGTGCGTCACCAGGCGCTCGCTCTGCCTTTTGGGCATGGCGGGCGTCCGGCGTGCTTGAGCGGCGTCGGACGCCGGCCTCGGCGGTCAGCGTCCAGGCGTAGACGAGTCCGGCTCGCGGGAACAGCCAGCCATCGTAACGGTAGTGGCTGCTGCGTGCGCCAGAGTCGCCAAAGACGTGGCCGCCGTCCCCGCGGGAGGCGAAATCCATCAGGCGCAGGCGGGAGATCGCCTCGTCGTAACGCATGTCGATGGCCAAGCCCCGTGTCGGCCGGCCGATGTCGATGTGCACGACGCCCGCCTCGGGGCGCTCGGGTGTGGAAGGCAAACGAGACGACTACCGGTTTCGCCTGGGATGCAGCCGCCTCACCCAGATCGACGACGTAGGACTGGGAGACTGCATCGACATGGCGCTGAATTGCCAACGGTTTGCCGTTTCTGGCAAACCGTATAGGCTAGAAGGAGGCAGGCAGCAAAAGCAAGGAGGCGATATGCGGACGGCAATTGTGAAATACATGCTCAGTGTCATAATGATAGCAGTCGGATGCCAGCTGGTGACTCCACTGCCAGCCCAGGCTGCTGAGCGGAAGACAATCTCGGTCTATGTCAGCGACGAGAATCTCCCAAAAGTGACTGACGAACATCTGAAGATGATCGATCGGCTCATTGTCCATTTTGGGCGCATTGCGGCCGATGGGCGTCTAACACTTGACAAATTGCCGCATCTTAAGCAGGCGGCTACGCTGCAGCGGATTCACGCGGTTAATCCGCGCATCTCCATTATTCTTTCAATTGGTGGCGGCAATGATGCCGCGCGGAGTGAGTTCGATGCGATGGTGCGCAAAGCAAGCACCCGGCATGCCTTTGTGAGCTCTGTCAAGGAGGCGCTGCACGCTCATCAGTTAGACGGGGTGGATATCGACTGGGAGTTTCCAAAGGGGAGCCAGCAGGCTGACCTGATTGCTCTCTTGCGCGAATTGCGCACGGCAACGACCACCAGTGGACGCAAACCAAGTATCTCGATGACAGGTGCACCAGCCAAGTGGTATGCCGAGCAAAATAAGTTTGCTGAGTACCAGCAGTATCTTGATCAGATTGCAATTATGACGTATGACATGCGTGGGTTTGGCTCGTTCAAGACGTACGCTGGGCACCATGCTGGGCTCTATACCGCACCTGATGACCCGCTCGACCAAAGTGCCAACTCGGCAGTGAAGCACTACCAAGCTCACGGCGCGCCAACAAACAAATTGATGATCGGGGCGGCGTGGTATAGCCGGCGGTTTAGCTCAGTTCCTGGGGTGAATCATGGGCTGCACCAGCCCGTTGGGGACACCCAAAAGGCTGGCGAGTACCACACCACGTATGACCGGCTCGAGCGAGAGTATATTAACAAGAATGGCTACACTCGCTACTGGGACAACGCAAGCAAAGCGCCCTATCTCTACAATGCCGCGCGGCGTGAGTTTATTAGCTACGACGATGCGGAGTCGATGAAGTATAAGGCAGAATATATCCAGCAGCACAACCTGCAGGGGATCATTGTGTGGCGTTATCTCTCCGACCCACAGAGTAATGATGCGTTGCTGCGGCAACTCGACCGCACGCTGCATGGCAGCGCTGCGACATCATCGACCCAGCAGCAGTCAAACCATCCGCAGAATACCACCTTGCCGCCGAAGGCCATGCATATCTCACAGGCCGAACAGTCGCAGCCAAGCCAACCGCAGCACGAGGCTGCATTGGCAGCTGCTGGTGATAATGTTCCGCCGCCATATTATGGCGGAGCGGCGCCGATTGTGCTGGGTGGAATTGGCGGCGCGGTGTATATTTGGCGCCGTCGGCGCGTGGCACGGCGTTGACAATAGTTTAGAAAGTAAAGCGTCGGTGACCGCTGGTGAGGATTTGCTCATTCACGCGCTCGAGCAACCGTTCCGCATCCTGCTAGCCAACTCGTTAGCCAGCAGCTAAAGCGGGCGGCACAGCAGGCGGCGGCAGCAGCATCCGAAGCGGCAGCGGTGGGCACAGCACGGCCAGTCACGACCACCCCACACAGCACAGACAACCATCACGACGCATCTGGCCAAGCCGCGGACGGCCCTAAAACAGCAAGAGCGCACGGCACAGCACCCGGCTAGAAGGCAGACTGCAGAGTACCCACAACAAGAACGCCCGTCCACAATGTGGACGGGTACCGTCGATGCAATTCAAGTAACAATTCGGCCCCTGACCTTGCTACTCAGGTCGAGGGTTCATATACGGAGCTTGTGGTGGAGCTAAGGGGATTCGAACCCCTGACCTTCTCATTGCGAACGAGACGCGCTACCAACTGCGCCATAGCCCCTAGGACTCCAGTAGCTTAGCACCTAGGGACGCTTCAGTTCCAACGCGCGAGTGTTGGGTCTGTCGCAGTCGCGGGGGTGCCTGCGACTCGAACGAGACGGCAGGATGCTTTCTACGAGGCAAGCATGCGTTCTTGTTGGTGGGATGGACAGGCTGGTCGCTACGGACATGCTCCGCAGTAACCGAGATGCGCGTTTGGCGGGACGGACTGCACTGTTGGGATCGTGGTGCGCGTTTGAGAGAGCGGACGGCGTTGTCGGGATCGAGATGCGCGTTTGGCAGGGCAGACAGGCCCTGTCGGGAAAGGCATGCGCCCCGACGACGCGGCCCTGCCAAACGGAGTTGTGCTTTTGGACGGGGCGACTAAGCCCGACGGCGCTCCAGCAGCGCGTCCAGCACCGAGCCCCCGCTCAGCACCTCGGACGAGTGGCTGACCACCGAGGCCTCGACCGCGCGCTCGACCTTCGCCTGCGCCTCCCTCGCCTCGGCCGGGCTCAGCGGCACCTCGCCAGGAGCGCTGGGCATGACCACGCCGGTGGCGACGTCGTACCTCTCGCCGATCACCTGCGGGCGATAGGGCACGGGCGCCGTCGCCGAGGCGGGCGCCGTGTACGGCTTGACGACCTTGCGATCGACCGATCCCGGCTTGAGCGTGTAGGAAGGCATTTCGGCGCGACGGCTGGAAGCCCCGGCGCCAACACCGGCACCGGCAGGAGCGTCGCCGACGACGCCGCCCGCGCCCCTCGCAGCAGGGCCGATGTTCCCGCGCACGGTCGCGCCGCCGCGAGCGCTGCGCGAGGCGGAGCCCCCTGCATGAGAATCGTGGGACGAGCCATTGGAAGCGGACGAGCCCTTCGAACTGGCCGAAGAGAAGCCCGTGCCGGAGCCCGCTCGAAGCCCGGCGTTCGAGGCGACGCCCTTGCGTGCGCCGACTCTGGGAGCGCTCGAAGCGTCGGACCCGACGCGACCGGCGGCCCTGTCTGCAGACTGAGCGTCGCCATACGCGCCGAAGCCGGTGCTCTTGCCCGATGCGCCTGCGCCCGCTTTGCCGCCCGCACCGGCCGCATCCGAGATTCGGGATGCCGCCTTCGAACGCTCAAAGCGCCGGCGAAGCTCGCCCTCGATCCGGGCGGTCGCTGCGGCCTTCTGCGCGGCCGCCTTCCTGGCGGCCGCGCGCCGGGCAGCCGCGCGGGCCCCGTCGCTTTCGCGGACCTCGACGCGAGCCCCGCGAGCGGCCTGGGCCAGAGAGGCGCGCGCTTCGACGTCGGCCCTCTTCTTGGCGGACCTGCGCGCGGCGTCGGCGGCAACCTTGCGCCCTTGAGCGCGCCGCGGGCCGATCTCGGCGACGATGTCCGCAAGCTCTTCGCGGTCGGCGGCGTCGGCCTCCGCCGCCTTGCGGTAGATGTAGACGAAGCCGGCGCCGTATGCGAGCGTGGCCGCCGTCGCGATTCCCGCGAACAAGGGGGATGCAAAGCCGACGGCCGCCCCTACCCAGAGAAGAACGGCGAGCGCTGCTACAAGCGCCCCGCCGAAAAAACCTCGTTGAAGGTTAGCCGCGCGCTTCGACATCCGCGCCCTTATGCGGGCGCGGTCGCGCGCGAGCTCACGCACATCCTTCGTCACTCGCCCCCCAGCCATGTCAACCTCCGGCCGTTTGAAGAACACCGAGCCGCGCTGGCCGTCGTCATTGGGACGATCGGCGCCCGGTGCGTCGCTCACCTTGAGCATTCTCAGGTCCTCGGAGTAACGATCCTCCAGCGGTGCGTTCGCAAGAATCTCCCTGCGCTTTGACAGAGCAGGGATGACGAAGGCGATCAACAAGACGGTTGCGCCCAGTACGAAATACCCCTCGAAACCCACGGCACCACGCTAACGGCAGGATGGATCGCGCACCATGAGGAGGAGCCGCGTGTTCCCAAAATCCATCCATGGGTGTAGATGCCCATGTGGCATGTAACTCTGGAATCGCATTACCACTCCTTTAAGTAGGACCCGTTCCGCACGGCAGGCGCCTCCCCTTTCGCGCGGTTTTCCGCGCCTCGCGGACGCGTTCGCTTAAGATTACCGCCCGGAAGCGCAGGATCCGCCCAATCGGCGCAGATCGCACTGAGAGTTGCGCGACACGCGACGCGCCACTCCGACGAAAGTATGACTTTCGTCGGCCCTCGCCCGAGCCGGCTTCGACGCCCGCCGCTCCCGATTTGCTCCCAACCGAGTCGTTTCGGCGCGATGTCGTCTTTTCGTGCAAGCCCACGCCGACGCCAGACGACGTCAAAACTCTCGCTTACGTCCGACGCCGGAGTGCGGCAATCGCGTGCCGAGACTCCCGTCGCACCCGTCGCCGGCCTCCGCCGCCCGGAACGCCCGGGAACAACGCATCTAAACGGCCGGATGCCGCGGACTTCGGGGCATTCGATCCGTTCGCGGGGCAGCCGCATGGACGCCGACGCCCCGGCAAACAACGGCGTCGCCCCGCAAATAGCGGCGTCGCCTCGGCAGGCAACAAGGCATTTCACCATGTTTTCGTAAAAGCCTTTTCCAACGTTGGCAAAGGCCCGCGACGGCGCGATTGCGGCGTCGTTCCGCGCCCGACCGAGGCGACGTCGGCCTGGCAAGCCTCGCAGCGCCGGCCCTCCGCCGCGCCGACGTGTCTTGTTTCGCCAAAGATCTCTCTATCTTTTCCCAGGGTCGTCATGAAAGAATTGAGCCATGATTACAAAGACGGTGACTCTTCCGAACGTCGCCGACCTGGATGTCGAGGACGCCAAACAGGAACTCCGCAAGGTCGCGCGCAAAAACCGGAGCAAAAGGTCGTTGCAGGCACGCGAGGACTTCGCCAGCACATGGGTTGACACAGCTTTGGACTTCCTAGGCGACGCGCAGGTCGTAGCGGCCTATGTGTCGATCAAGGAGGAGCCGCCCACGCTCGCCCTGTGTGACGCCATCGTCGCCTCGGGAAAGCGCCTGCTGCTGCCGAAACTCGGCCCGGGGCTCACGCGCGCCTGGGGCTGGTACACAGGCGCGCATGACCTTGACGTCCTCGCCCCGGGGCGCCCGCCCGAGCCCAGCGGCGAGGCGCTTGGCCCGGAGGCCCTTTCCCAGGTCGACGCCCTGCTCGTCCCCGCCCTTCTCATAGGCCGCGGAGGGACGCGCTTGGGCCAGGGAGGCGGTTGGTACGACCGCATCCTCAAACAGATTAAGGGCGATGCCAGGGTCGGCGCGATGGTCTACCCCGACGAGGTGGTCGATATGGAACTTCCGCAAGACGAGATGGACATGCGGATACCCTTTGTGGTGCTGCCCGAGTATTGGACGTCGACAGAGTAAGCCCGCGTCGTCTGCGCCGCTTTGCCGACGTCGTTTCACGCACTGGTCGGGGCTGCGACGCCTTTCGAGGCGGCCCAACGCCCTTCGAAGCGACCCAAAGCTCTGAATGACGCAAACGTGAGCGAGCTTCGCATAGATGTACACGCATACGCATAGCCAATCGAGAACAAACTTAAGAAATCACGTGGAAATAACTCGCAACGCGCGAGACTCATAACGTCGCAGGGGCGTCGGCTCTCCATTGGGAGGCCGACGCCCCTGTTCGTCCGACGCGAGCTGTGCCTCGGATCGACGCCCCCCTTCATCAAGCGAACCGTGCACCTTTCCCTGAAGCGAAACGCGTGGCGCGCCATGGTGCCGCGGAGTAATCTTGAACCTCGGATAAAGTTCGCTCTAGCAGGAGGCGCTTCGTGCCCACCTATTCGTATCGCTGCACCGAGTGCGGCAACGAGTTCGACGTTCGCCAGTCGTTTTCGGACGAGCCTTTGAAGGTCTGCGAAGCATGCGGCGGCTCGCTCCGCAAGCTCTTCAACTCGGTCGGCATCGTCTTCAAGGGCTCGGGCTTCTATCACAACGATGCGCGGTCCTCCTCTAGCACGCTCCACTCGAAGAACTCGGAAGGGCGCGAAGCTTCTGATTCGGCCGGGTCGGGGTCCGGGGAGGGGGCGAGCTCCGAAAACGGTAATGCGGGCTCGCATTCGGGGAACGCAAACGCGCATTCACGAGACACGGGCCCGCAAACCGGGAGTGCAGACTCCGGCCGAGCAGCCGGTTCGGCGGGAGCCCCCGCATCGACGAACTCCTCCACTTCGACAACCGTCTCTGCATCGAAGCGTCACGAAGCAGGCCCAGCCTCGGGCAAGCGCGGCACGGGAAGCTCCTCCCCCAAGAAAGTCGGCTCGCCTGCGTAGAATTCAGGCCCACAGCTCGTACGGACGTATTCCTCGTCCACAGGCGCGCCTCTTCCGGGAACGACGACGGCGTACATCGCCGTAGCCTGACGGCATGAACCTTTCCCGAATTCGTGCGACCCTTTGGAAACTGCGGCACATGCTACTGGCTGTCGCGGTCCTGACCTCGCTGGCAGCGATCCTCTCGACGATACGGGGGCTGGCCCCTGCGACGGTCAGCATCGTCGTGGCGAAGAAAGACTTGACGCCGGGAACCGCTCTCGGCTCGTCGAATCTCACGGTTGCAGAAGTGTCCGCCGAACTCGCTCCCGAAGGATTGACCCACTCCCTCGAAGACCTCAACGAACGAGTCCTCATAACCTCCGTGCCCAAAGGCGCACCCGTGACGCGAAAGATGACCCTTTCGGACGACTTTCTCGCTTCTGCCCCCGAAGGAACCGAAATCGCCCCTGTGATCGCTGACGTCGGCGGAGCCGACAAGCTCCTCACTCCGGGGCGCGCCGTCGCCCTCTACGCACCACCCGGAGAGTACAGCAAGGATCGCGAAGCAGTGAAAATCGTGGATAAAGCAACGATCGTCGGAGTGGGGCCAAAGAATGAATCAACACCCTTTGTTAGTGATTCCTCTCACACGTCAGTGTTGTACGTTGCTGTGCCTCAAAACACCATTAGCCTGGTTATCGGTTATGGCTCAACGATGCCCATGCGGGTTGTGGTCGTTCGTTAACCCCATGGCGCGTGACCATCACGTCCGCGTTGCAAAAGGGCGCGCGGGCCATCCACCCAAAAGAAAGAGATGGATTCACCATGATTCAGGGTTTCAAGAAATTCATCATGCGCGGCAACGTCATCGAACTCGCCGTCGCTGTCGTCATTGCCGATGCCTTCAGCCCAATCGTCAACAACCTTGTTGACAAGGTGATTAACCCGACTATCGGAGGGCTGTTTGGAAAACCCAACTTTAACAACATAGGCGAGTTCCATGTTGGTGACGCAACGGTTCAGCCCGGCACCGTGCTCACCGCTCTGATCGCTTTCCTCCTCATTGCAGCCGCAGTCTATCTGGCGCTCGTTTTCCCAATGAACAAGCTCAACGAGCGCATGGCGAAGCGCAAGGGCCTTAACGCCGAGGAAGCCGAGGTCAGCGAGGAAGTCAGGCTCCTGACGGAGATTCGCGATGCGCTCGGCGGCGGCTACATGAACGGCGGCGGTGCCGCGGGCGGCGGCTACACGGGTGGCGGTTATCGCCAGTAACGAACGGCCACGCCCAATAAGGACCGCTAGATTGACACGATCTAAAGTTGAAATCTAGAAAGAGGTGCCCCGGAGTCATTCCGGGGCACCTCCGTTTCATGACCAGCACTTCGACAAGAAAACTGCCTGGGACGGAATCGCCGGATAGAAACTGTCTGAACCAGCATCCCGACATAAAACTTGGTGCATGACCGTCGGTTTGAGAGCCTAGTGAGACGAGATTCGAGCATCCACCCCGCTGAAGCTCGAGCGTTTGTCACGAGGGAATCTGGCTTACAGCGAGCCGAAATGCGGCGGTCGGTCTCCGAGCAGGCGGCGCTCATTGGCGTCGCGGGCGGCGACGGCCGACTCTTCGCGTTGAAGCGAGCGGGTCTCACGCAGGTCGTTGAGATGCAATGCTTCCTCGGGGTTCGCGATCTCGCCGCGGGCAAGGCGCTCGGCGTCGACCCTCGACAAACGCACAGCCGCGCGACGCATGCGCTTCGGTGCCTGCAGGCTCCCAGGCGAGCCCCGCCTTGCCGATTCGAGAGATCGGTTCTGCGACGGAGCCTCGTCAGCTGGATCTGACATTGGCGAATCGCCGCTGGCGTCGGCAAGCGACTCGCGATTCGGATCGCCGTTCGAGTCCGATTCACCAGCCTGAAACGCGTTCACTTTCTCTTGCCCCTGGAAGCGGAACGCGAAGCCGAACGGCCGGCCCCGGGAGCGGACTGAGAGGCACTGGAGGCCGAACGGCCCGCCTCGGAAGCCGCCTTGGATGAATCCGAAGGAGGACGAGCACCTTCAGACACGGCTTTAGAGGAGGCTTCAGAAGCGGAGTACGGAGACCGCTGGGAGACCTCGGGCGACCGCAGGGCAGACTCGGAGGAATGCTGAGCTGCCTCGGAAGGCCGCTGGGGTGTGGTCGAAGACGAACGGGAACCAGGAGCAGGAAGCGAGCCCGTCTCCGAAAGAGCCTCGGAAGAAGAGCTCGAGCCGGAGAGCCGGGAGACGGCGTCGGGGGAAGCGCCGGAATCGGAAAGCGCGTCGGAGCCGGAATCGCCGAGACCCAAGCCAACCGCCAGGCCTGATCGGTCCACGACGTGGCCTAGAATCGTATCGACCTGCATGCCGCGCCCCTCAATGCCCAGCTCCTTGCGCAGAGCGTCAACGAACTCTGGGCGGCTTCGCTCGGCGCCGTCGGCGGCTATCCATGTGACCATCTCGTCCAGTTGATCGTCCGTATACGCGGCAAGGGAGAGACCCTTCGCGACGTCCGGGCGGGGGCCGCGCTTGACCGCCGCCTCGTTCCTCAGCTTTTCGGCCCAATTCGGGTCCCTCGGAAGAGCTGCCCCGCCGGTGACGGTTTCACCGCCAGGAATGGTCTCGCCGCCGGCAACATTTTCGCCGCTAGTGACGACTTCGCCTTCGGCTACGACTTTGCCGCCGGTTACGGCTTCGCCGCCCGGGCCGTCGGCCGGCGCTGCCCACTCGTCGCCGAGCACGGGCACCCTGACGCTGTCGGAAAGCTCGAGCGCGCGGGCCCGCTTGATCGCGTTGACAACGAGCGAGGCCTGGCCCTCCGGATCGATGAACAGCGAGGTGGAGAAGGTCCTGATCACGGCCCAGCCGCGCGATTCCAGCCGCTCCAGCCAATACCTGTCCCTGCGCCGCACCGACGGCTCGTTTACATAGGCTTCGTCGTCGACCAAGACGGCGACCCGCCACGTGCCGGGAAGCTCGACGTCGCCGGCGACGAGCGGAATCCTCACGCCGTCGTCGAAGCCGAAATCGGAGGCCACGGCGTACCCGGCGCGCACGAGCCTGTCCCGCAGGTCCGTGAGAAGGGCGCCTATCGGCTCGTCGGAACTGGAGGGGTCGAGCGGGACCTCGCGGCCGTCCGCCCTGTCGATGAGCTTCTCCAGAAGCCGCGGGCCGGGCGTGGACAGCCTGTCCGCGCCGATCTCGCCGGGGCCGAGGGAGGAGACGATCTTGAGCTCGGAGCGCGCGGCCTCCATGGCGTCGACGAGGCCGGTGAGCCCGCCGGCCGTCGAAAGGGGCCCGAAGGTGTGCAGCACTCGCCCGTGCACCGTCTTGCCCAGGCCCACGGTCAAAATGATGGAGTCGCGGCGCAGGCCGCCGGTCTGCGTGAGCTCGAGGACGGCGAAAGGCTCGACCCCGCCTTTCGAGACGAACTCGGCCAGCTGGGGGGAATCGGCGGCCAGCCGCGCAAGGGCTTCGCGTATGCGGACCGCGTGGGCCGGGGAGACGCAGACGACGGCGAGGGATTCGCCGGGCCGCGTCAGCACATGGTCGACGACGGCGTCGACCGCCGCGTCGACTTCGACCTGCGGCCCCTCGACCATGCCCGACTGCGGATTCGGCACGCCGCGCCCCTCCACGAGCACAAGGCTGGGCTTGCGGCCGCGCTTGGCCGACGGCACGAGCTCGAGGACATCCGCATACCCCTGTTCGCGCAGCGTTTGGGTGGCCAGCTCGTCATGCTGGGCGCGCAGCGTGGGAAGCTCGCACACGGGCAGAATGTCCGCGAAGGCTGCGATCGTCGAATCCCCGCCCTCGGCCCGCGCGCGGCGAAGATTGCCCATGACGACGATCTGACGGCCGCGCATGAGCATCGAAACGGCCGAGGAAAGGCCGCCAGCGTCCTGCTCGTCCATGATGACGATGTCGGCCCAGGGCATGGGAGGCACAAACTCGGCCGTGATCATCGACGGAATGACCCACACCGGGCGGGACGCTTGAACGAGCCTCGGATAGGTGGCGATCGCGTCGCGCAGGGCGCCCGTCGAGTAGCGTTCGAGCTGATCGTCGAGTTTGAGGGTGTCCTCACGCCGCTTCGAGATCGTTTCGCGCATGATCCGCACGACGGCGCGGGAAACCGGCCCGGCCAGCGTCTCGGTGTGCTCCCGGTCGAGCCTGCGCACCTCGGCGGCGAGGACCGCGAGGTTGGCCGGCGTCGTGCGTGAAAGGGCCGGGGAGCGCCCGACGAGCTGCTCGAAAAGGGAGGCCGAGTATATGAGGTCGAGCTCGGCCGGGATCTGTTCGGTTCGCACGCCTCGCTCGGAAAAGTCCTTGACGACGCCACCAAAGCCCTCCGCCTTCAGCTTGGCGACGAGCTCGTTCGCTCTGGGCAGGCGCGACATGGTGCCTTCGTCCATCGACAGCGAAAGGAGGAAATCCAGCAGCTCGCCCATCGGCATCATGCGGAGCTTCCTGCCGGGAAGGATCCCCTCCAGCTCCTCGAGCTGCCCGCCGGCCTCGCGCTCGCTTTCGCGGATCTGGGTCATGCCCTCGGGAAGCTTGGGCCAACTGGCTTCGGCGCTGTAGCGCTTCCACACCTCGCGCTGACGCTGCACGGTGATGAGGTCTCGGTGAAGGTCGTGGCTCACAGCCCCCGGCCGCACGTAGTCTTTCGCCTGTTTCGTCAGACGGCGCCGCTCCGAGCCCTTCATCTCCTCGCCGTGGCTTTCGCGCCATTCCTTCGACGCCGTCGCGATTACCATGTCCTGAACGGAGCGCTCGAAAATCTGGGGCAGGAAAATGTCGAGGGAGTGGGAGATTCCGCGCAGCATCTCAATCTGCTCGCGCCAGTCCTCGAAGGTCTCCGCCACCGAGAGCCCGGTCTCCTCCGCCGCGCGTTCGGCCTGGGCCTTGACGACGGGAATCGTCTTGGAGGCGAGCTTCTTGGCGAGGGCCATGGCCTCCTCCCCCGCCGCGGCGGTGTGAATGTCCGCGCCGGCCCACGGCGAGTCTGCCATGCCCACGAACGCCCCGAGCTCCGAGGCGTCTTCGAGTTGGGCCTGCACGTGCGAGAGCTCTCCCCGCAGGGCGTGGACGGTGTCGGAATCCAGTCGCACCCTGCTGCGCGGCGCGCCCTTGCCCTCGGTCAGCCGCGCCAGCCTCTCCAGAAGCGAGTGCACCGAGTGCCCCCACTGGGGATCGACGTCGTGCAGCGAAGCAACATACTCGCTGAGCTCGCGCCTGACGGCCACGAGGCGCGCCCGCAGCTCCAAAACGTCGGCCGGGTCTTCCTCGTCCCCGCGCAGCCGCATGCCCGTGCGGATGCGGCGCGCCACCGTGTCGAGGTCCGAAAAGTCGAGGACGAGGTCGCCCAGGCCCAGGCGTCCCATCTCGTCCACGAGCGCCCTGGCCGAGGAGGCGCGCCCCGGAATGTAAAGAATCGACCTGCCGGAGGCCGCAGCGTCGGCGACTATCGCCGCGAGGGTGCCCACGGCCTGAGATCCGGGCGGCGCGTCGACGACGATCGACCGCCCGGACGCGATCGCCTCGATGACCGCCAGCTCGGCGGGGTCGCGGTCGCCGGCGCCGCGTTCGGCTTCCGGCGAACGGTCGCGCATCTCGGCGGGAGGCAGCGGCAACGCGGTGAGCCGACGGGTCTCCTCGTCGCCCGCCAGCGCCGCCATGATCCCGGAAGTTTCGATGTAGGGCTTCATCGCCTCGAGGTCGGCGAGGAGCACAAGGCCCGGATGCGTGAAACTGCCGAGCAAGGCCCCGTCCTCGTAAGAAAACCCGGGCAGGTACACGCGTCCGAGTTCGCGCAGATAGGCGATGGCCGCCTCGTGACGGGCGACGTCGGCCGCCATGGCGCGCAGCCTCGATCCCTCCTCGGCGGTCATTCCGTGGGAACGCAGAGCCCGCAGCACCGTCGGGTTGACGTCGCAGCGGGCGGTGAGCGTGATGTAGGCGTCGTCGGGGCCGGCCTCGTCGAGCCTGGCCGAACGCATGAGCCCGGCCTCGTACATTTCGCGGATCTTGGGGGCTGCTGCGTCGCTCCCGGAGGTTCCGTCCTCAACCGAGTCGGCCGACCTCGTCGCGGCGAGCTCCTCAGTACTTTCAAATGTCGCGCTTTCGAGGGCCTCGAGCGCCTTGCCACGCTCGCCGGGCGCGCTTGCGAGCTTCCCCGGCATGTTCGCGAGATCGCCGGACGCGCTGCCAAACGGCCGGGGTGAGTCGTCATGCGCCTCGGAGGCGCCTCCACCCGGCGATCCCGCTCCGGCGACGTCGCCGCCGTTGGCCTCACCGTTGCCCGTCGATCCTTTGCCGCCGTCGCCTCCGTTCGCGTCGTCGGCCGCTCCGCCGCCGGCGCCCGGGTGCCCGGACAGCTCTTCGCCCAGGGCGACGTCGTGCATGTCGGCCCGCGCCGCGCCAATGGCCATCTGCTCGACGGCGTCGCGGCCCAACGCCTTCCCCGAAGAAGCGCCCGGAGAACCGCCTTTCTCGCGGCCTTGCGAGGATGCTGCCGGCAGCTCGGTCCACGATATGTGGCCGATCGCGAGCGTGACTGGCGCGTACCCGTACTGCTCGGAAAGGCCCTCCATTCGCGTGCGCAGCGAGGCCAAGTGAGCCTGTGCCTCGCGCTGGGCGGATTCCTCTCGAATGACGGACGTCAGCAGTGTCGGCTTGCCGGAGTACAGTTGCGAAGCCCCGGTCGGATGGGGGTGGGTGAGGTCGACAACAGCCGGGTCGCCGGCCCTGATGGGCACGGCGGCCTCGTCGGCGACGACGGCGAGTTCCCTGTGCCAATCCGAGTACGCGCGGGAAAGCCGCTCGCCGCGCGACGGCCCGCCGACGTCGTCGGCCGGAGCCGGCTGCGCCTCGGCGAATAAGTCCGGCTCCTTCATCTCCCTGGGCTTGCGCGCGATGAAGGAACGCTTTCCTGAGCGTTCTGCGCGCTCGGAAACGGACGGGCGATTCTCGTCCGCCTCGGCGGCTTCCGGCGACGGCGCGGCGGACTCGGCCGCGGGCGCGGCCTTGTCATTTTTGCGACTGCGCTTGAAGAAAGGGCTCACGCATCCACGGTATCGGTACTGCAACCGAAATTCCGCTTACCGCGCCGATCGCCCGTAAACGAAGCCGCCCTCACACATCCGCGCCCAGGACTGACTGTGCTGCGCGTGCGGCGCCGCCTCGTTCGGGCCTCCGTCGCTGTCTCACTCGGGCCTGCGTAGCTGTCTCGTTCGGCACGTGCGAGGCCGTTTCATTTTGGCGCGTGCGGCCTCGTGCGGCCTCATTCGGCACGGTTTCGTGCGGCGCATCCCGCCGCCCCAGTCGACGTGTTCGGCGCCGCTCCATTTCATCATGCGCGCTGCGACAAGAGGAACCTGGATTGTCCCCTTAAGAATCGGTTCCGACGATAGTAAGATCGAAATGGAAAGCGCGGCTCAGCGCCGTCGGTCTTCCTGCGAGGACGGCGGCAACGCGTCACAAGAGCATGGGCTATTCCGAAGGAGCGAGGCTTCCACGGTTTCCCTGCCTGGGGCACCGCGGCGCCCCAGTGATCGTCGGGCGGCGGCGACGGGCAGGCGCCGGCGAGGGCCTACACCTAGCCAAAGGCGAACGGGGACGGAGCGTGCCCTGCCACCGGATGGCTCAAGATCGGGGAAAGGACAGAAAAGATGAACGGCGGGTCGAAGCAGGACGACGAAAGCCTCACGGCGAAGCTGGCGCGGCTTGAAAAGCGCGTGAACGACCTCGAGGAGCGCCTAAAGCGGGCGGAGAAATACAACGAGTTGTCCCAGAAAACCATTACGAGTTTGCTTTCGACGACGAAACAGTTGTCATTGAGCGGCAAAGAACTGGCGCACGCGCTTGACAAGCTTATGGACACCACGGGCAAAACCCTGGGCGCCATTCATCCGCTTATTCCCTATTTGGAAAAGATCCGCGACAGAGAGCAAATGGACGAAGACCTCCGACGCCTCTTCGAGAAGTGACGGCGGGAGGGCCACGACGTCGCCCTTTCGAGAAGCGACGGCACCCTTCAAAGAACACCTGCGACCTCCCGAGAAGAACAGCGGCGTCTAGCACCAGAATGCAAGCGCCTGCAAAGTTCCCATGCCCGCCCCGGACGAGGCCGGATTGTCGGTCGCCGCGCCGGGGCAATCTAGCGCCCTCGAAAGGATTCGAACCTTCGACCTACCGCTTAGGAGGCGGTCGCTCTTCCCCTGAGCTACGAGGGCAACGTGCCTAGTCTACCTGCGTCGGCGGGTTCAAGCACGTTGGCCCGGGCGGCGTACGCCGCCTCCGGTCACCGCCGACAGGCACGGCCGATTGACGCCGCACTGCGCCTGCTCATCCGACGGATGCGCCGCCGGCGGACCGCGGCGTGCGCGCTCGCAGTCGAGCCCGCGGGCACCTACTTGGCGGTGCGGCTCCACGGGACGTTGCCCCACGGGGCGTCCTCGTTCTCACTGGTTCGGCGAGGAACGATGATCGTCGGGCACACGGAGTGATGGAGGATGGCCTGACTCGTCGATCCGAGCAGCAAGCCGGCAAAGCCTCCGCGTCCGCGAGTGCCGACCACCAGCATGTCGACCGCCGTCGAGAACTCGGCGAGCAGCGCGGCCGGATTGCCCTCGATCACGTGGCAGTGCGCGTCGATGTCGTACCCCTCGGCCGCCTTCATGACGGTGTCTTTGAGGCCGGCGCGGACGTCGTCAAGCACTTCTTGGTGGTATCCGGGCCCCGGAACCCACATCGACCCGCTGAGGTTGATGGCGGAGACGCAGGAAAGCTTGGCCTTCCACCTCGCGGCCTCTCGCACGGCCAGCCCCAGGGCGATCTTCGACGTTTCCGAGCCGTCCACGCCACACACGATGTGCTCGACCGGGAGCACGTCCCTCGCCGCCGTCGACGGGACGACGACGGCGGCGCAGAATGCGCGCGCGGAAAGGGCCGAGGCCACCGATCCCAAAAGCCTGTCGGCGAATCCGCCTGATCCGCCCCGCGCCCCCACGACGACTCGCGCCACTTTCTTTGAACGCGCCAAAAGCGCCGAGGTCGGGTCGTCTGCCTCGAGAGAGGTTTGGACGTCGACGCCGACGTCGGCCGTCTTCTCCAGCGCCTTGTCGATGACCTTCCGCGCATCGTCCTCGGTCAGGCCGGCGTTGCCTCGGTGTCCCGGATATGTCGGTTCCTGATGGCAGCAAAGAATCTCCAGCACGGCGTTGCGCATCTTCGCCTCTTGTGCCGCCCACTTGAGAGCGTTGAAAGAAGCGTCAGAACCATCGACGCCGCACACAACCACGTTGTCGTGTTGATAAGCCACCGTAATCACCTCCGTTTAGGTGCTTACAGTTTCCCACGTTCCCGGTGGCCAGGTAAAGCGTCACGGCCCGCCAAATTCGAGGAGATTGAGAATGGAGAGGCAGTAGCGAAGGAAAAGACGGCAGCGAATGCAAAGGGCTGGGGCGGCGACGCTGGAAGAAGCGCCGCGGCCGCGAAAAACGGCTGCCTTGAAGAAGCGTGGCGGCGTCGGGGAGAAGCGCCGAGGTTGCGAGGGTGAAGACGCAAAGCGAAGAGGCCGCCTTTTAGGGCGGCCTCTTCGACACACTCAGTTGCTCAGTGGAGCACGCGAATCACAGTAGGCGTGCCGCCGACCCAGGAGTTGGGTCCGACGCGGGTCCCCATCGAGGGGTTCCATGCGCCGACGTTCTGGCCGTTTCCGGCGTAGATGCCGACGTGGCCGGGCCAGTAGAGGATGTCACCAGGCTGCGCCTGCGAGTAGGGAACCCTCGTGCCGGCGGAAAGGACGGAAGTGGTGTATCCGCCGATCGAGACTCCGAACTTGCCGTAGACGTAGCGGACGAAGCCGATGCAATCCCAGCCGGAGGGCGTAGTGCCGCCCCAGCGGTACGGCGAACCGACGTAGGACATCGCGGTCGAAAGAACCGACGAACCGCTTCCGGATGCGGTGTGGGCGACAGGCGCCGCCTGGGCGGCGGGAGCAGCGGCCTGCTGCTGCCTGACGTTGTTGACGGCGGCGGGGCGCGCACCGCGAGTGATGGTGGCGTTCGTCTGCTGGATGTTCCCCTGGGCGTTTCCGGATTCCTGACTGCCAGCTGCCTTCTGCGCCGTCCCACCGGCTTGCTGTGCGGCAGCGGGCTGAGCGGCAACCGGAGTTGCCTTCTTCTGAACGCTGACCTGGAAAGCGGTGGCGGGCTGGTCGGAAGCCTGCGCGTCCTGAACCTGGACCTGCTCGAGCTGCCAGTTGGCGTCGGCGGGGGCCTTGACTGCCGAAGTGTCGGTGATCGTCTCGTCGGCGCTGAGGTCGGTAACGGGGGCGAGGTCGGCGTTGGCCGATCCCTCGTCGGCGTTGGCGGAGGGCAGTGCCACGCCAAGCATCGTTCCAACGGCCATGGCTGCTGCCACGCTGCGGCCGGCGGGGGAATTCAGAGCGCTGAGGGCGACCTCGCGGTTGAGCGAATGGCGTCCGGTCATCTCGGTTTTCTCCTAAACGTATCGTCATTCAATTCGAGGCCTTGCGAGCCCCGGATTGTTTGTCCACGTAAAACAATAACGGGCCGTCTCCCGATTGTCACATTTAGATAACGGAACGAGGCGCAACTCACCTTCGCCTCCTTTGCCGTAACCGTACTTTTCCTTGGCGCGGAAGGGAAAAGTCCGTGCTGCAAACGTTTCGATTTTGTTATCGGCGATCGTGACAAACGGGGAAGCGAAGAAATGGAGAACGTTCCCCATCCCTCGCAAAACCCTTGAATTTGCGCGACTTATTCACAATATCGGACTGTTTGCCGGAACTACTACTCCAGTTTTAGGACCTATGTCACATTTCAGCGAGATTGCAAGAAGAGATCACGTTTTTGTCGCGTCGTTGCAACGATTTCCCATTCGGAAGGCTCAGAACGAGCCTTCCGCCACATTCTTGCGCCTTGGAGTTCGGACGCCATCCCCGCAGGAGAACCTAGGGATGCTTCTCCACGCGCGAAGCCGCCGACGCGCACCGCGGCGCCAAAGCGAAACGCGCCGCCTCCGGCGGGCGGCGCGGCTGCACTGCGGCAACGCCGGAGTGCTCGCAATACAGAGCCGCCTCCGACATGCGTCGCGTCCGCGACGCCGCGCGGGCGGGTTGGGGTTCCTCGGGGGCCTGCTTGACCCGGATCGACGCGGCCACGACGCCGCGCGGGCGGGTTGGGGCGGCGGGCTCTTCGTGCCGCGCCCGCCCACAACGGCCCGTGCGCCGCTCGACCTCGCAACGTGTCTGCCTCACAACGTGCGCCGCTCTGCCTCACAAACAGACAGGGCCGCCTGCTCACAGCGAAAGAGCCAAAGCCTCCGTTTTCGCTACCTCGCGAACAGGTGGGCCTGCTGCCAGTCGGAAAGCTTGACTTCGCGGCCGCGCTGCGCGCCTTTATTCGACTCCTCTTCGCCGGGCCTTTCCCCTCCGCCGGAGGCCGCGATCGTGACGCGTCCGCCGTCGTCCTCGATCCTCACCCGGGCCCCGGGGACGATGCCGGCAGCCGAGAGCCGGCCGAGGAAGTCCGGGTCGGTCTGCACGCCTTCGGCGATCCTGACAATGACGGCCTCCCCTAGGTCGCCTCGTGCGACGCGGTCCTTCACCGAGTGAAGGTCGCTTTGCACGGCGCTGCTCGTCACGCCTTCGATTCCCGGGATCGGGTTTCCGTACGGATCGACGTCGGTGTGCTCGAGGAGCGTTTCGAGGCGCTCCTCGACGGCGTCGGACATGACGTGCTCCCACCGGCACGCCTCCTCGTGGACGTCGGACCAGGGCATGCCGAGGACGTCGAGGAGCAGGCGCTCCGCCAGCCGGTGTTTGCGCATGACCCTGGTGGCCTGCCGCTTGCCCTCTTCCGTCAGCGCGACGACGCGGTTGTTCTTGACGTGCATGAGGCCGTCGCGTTCGAGGCGGGCGACGGTCTCGGACACCGTCGGCTTCGACTGCTCGAGACGTTCGACAAGACGGGCGCGCAGCGGAGGAATCCCCTCTTCTTCGAGCTCGTACACGGCCTTGAGGTACATCTCAGCTGTGTCGACTAAGTGACTCATGATTCTCCTCGATTAACCGGTGGGGTTCGCCTGGCGCCCGCATCCAAAATTGGCGTCTGCATCCAGAATAATGGACCTAAGCTGCAATATCGCCCGGAATAAAGGCACTATTGGCTTATGAATATCGAGATCCCGTCAGAATTGCTCCCCCGCGAAGGCAGATTCGGATCGGGCCCTTCGCGCCCAAGAATCGGATTGCCCGCTTCCCTCGGAGGCGCCGAAGGCCTCGTCGGGACGTCGCACCGGCAGGCGCCGGTCAAGGCGCTGGTCCGCCGTATCCGCGAAGGCCTCGCAGAGTTCTTCGACGCCCCCGCCGGCTACGAAGTCATCCTGGGCAACGGCGGCGCCTCGCTCGTATGGGACGCGATCGCCTTCACCGGAGTGCTACGTCGAGCCCAGGCCGCCGTCTTCGGCGAATTCACAAGAAAGGCCGCCGCGGCGGCAGCGCGCGCCCCGTGGACAGACTGCTCAACGGTCGAAGCGGCCGCGGGCGAGGTCGCCTTGTGCGACGACGGCGCGGCGCACAGGGGACGCGACGGGGCGGAAGCGGGTGCAACGGGCGGCGGTTCGGCGGCCGAGGGCTTGGCGGCGGGGCTCTCGCGCCCTTCGCTTCCAGGCGCGGACGGCCTCGCGGACACGGCGGAACCGGAAGCCGTCGATGCGTATATGTACGCGCACAACGAGACTTCGACAGGCGCGATAAGCCCCGTTCGCCGGTTCGGCCGCGGCCAGGCGCTAACCTTCGTCGATGCGACGTCGAGCGCGGGAGGCGTCGCCGTCGACGTCGGCGAAACCGACCTGTACTACTTCTCCCCCCAGAAATGCTTCGGGGCCGAAGGCGGGCTGTGGCTGGCCCTCGCCTCCCCCGCAGCGCTCGCGCGATTCGAGAAACTGGCCGGCGAGCGGTACGTCCCCGACATCCTCAACCTCCATCTCGCGGCGGCGAACTCACGCGCCGATCAGACGCTCAACACGCCTTCGATCGTCAATCTCGCAATTCTCGCCTCGCAGATCGACTGGATGCTCGAAAGCGGCGGCCTCGCGGCGATGGACGCCCGCTGCCGCCGATCCTCGGGAATCCTCTACGAGTGGGCGGAGCGCTCCGACTTCGCCGCGCCCTTCGTTTCGCCGCAATGGCGCTCCCCCGTGGTCGTCACAATCGACATCGACGAGGCGATTCCCGCCGACGCCCTGCGCCGGGTCCTCCGCGCGAACGGGATCCTCGACGTCGACCCGTACCGCTCGCTCGGACGCAATCAGCTGCGCGTGGCGACTTTCCCTAACGTCGAGGCCGACGACGTCGAAGCGCTCACAGCCTGCGTCGACTACGTCGCAGAGCGCATGTGAGCCGTTTGCGGGCTGTCGCGAGCGGACGCGAGCCCCTGCGGGCCGATGCGGCCTGTCGCCGGGCGGAGACCTCGCCAGGCGGACGCGGACCGTCTGCGGAGCAGCCCCGGAAGCTTTAAAGAACGACCCCGGGAGTGTGGCGGTCCTGGGCGGAGGCCACCTCGCGCGCGAGCTCCTGCTCCCTGAGCCGCTCCCGCTCGACGGGGCCGATAATCTCAACGCGCGGGCGCGGCGTGAATGAGTAGCGGACCTCCACTCCCCAGTGGCGCCTGCCCCACACGAAGGCCGCAAGGACCACGACGAAGGCCGCGACGGCGCCGATCCCCACGCCCCAGCGCGGGCTGACGTTCTCGCACACCCAACCGGCGATGAACAAGCCTATCGGCGCCGTGCCGATCATGACCGTCTGGTAGAGCGACATGACGCGGCCGCGGATTTCTGGAGCCGTGGAAACCTGGACGGCGGTGTTGGCGCTCGTGAAAAGGAGAAGTGCGGTGAAGCCGACGAACACGAGCGAGACGGCGTAGGAGGCGTATGTGGGCATGACCGCGTTGACCAGCGCCGTGACGCCGCACAGCGCGGCCGCGATGGCCACCGTGCGCACGCGCGGGGCTCTGGAGCGGCGGGCGGCCAGGAGCGCGCCGCCGAGCGAGCCCGCGCCGAGCAGCGAGCCGAGAATGCCGTACTCCCCGGCTTCCAGGCCGAAAACCGTTCTGGCCATGGCCGCGCTCGTCAGCTGATAGTTCATGCACAGGCATGAAACGGTTCCCGCGACGACGAAGATGACGGCGAGGTCCGGACGCTGGCGAATGTAGCGGAGCCCCTCGCGGAAACGGCCGCGGCGCGAGGCCGAAGAATCGGCCTCGCGTGCAGGCTCGCCCTGGCCGGCCGAATTCGTGAAGTATTCGCTGGGGCGCACCGCCAGAACCGCGGCGATCGTGAAACCGAAAGTCGCGGCGTTGACGAGGAACACCCAGCCGGAGCCGACCGCGGCGATGAGCAGACCCGAGGCGCCGGGGCCTACGAGCCGCCCCAGGTTGAAGCTCGTCGAGTTGAGGCCGACGGCGTTCGGCAGGTCCTCGGCGGGAACCAGTTCGGAAACGAACACGGCTCGCGAGGGCATGTCGACCGACGCCGCCGTCCCGCTCGCGAAGGCAAAAACGGCCACGTGCCAAACCTGCACCTCGCCCGTGAGCACGAGGGCCCCGAGCCCGGCGGCAAGCAACGCGAGCGCACCCTGTGTCATTAGGAGGATCTTGCGCCTGTCGAACCGGTCGACGAGCAGCCCCGTGAACGGAAGGAAAAGCATCGTGGGTGTGAGCTGAAGCGCCGAGACCAGGCCGACGGCGAAGGCGTTGTCCTTCGTGAGCTCGGCGAGGACGATCCAATCCTGCGCGATGAACTGCATCCACGTGCCGATGTTGCCGATGAGGGAGGCGAAGAACCAGATTCGGTAGTTTCTGTGCTTGAGGCTGGCGAACGTGCGCCCCATTGGCCCCTCCTTTTCCTTCGTCGCGGACGGCTCCGTTCGCTTTCAGTGTGAGGCTTTCACTTTACGCCAATGAGGGAGCACGATCGTCGATCCCACGCCAACCCCGCAGCGCAACGGGCAATGGCGCCGCCTGCAAGACGCACGGGCAATGGCGCCGCCCGCCGCCTGCAAGACGCGGCGCATCGGCGTTCCCGCGGTCGGAGGCGCATCCCGCCGAACGCGATGGGATCGACGGCGAGCCCCCGCTTCGTCATGTCGACCTTCGACGACGAGCAGGGCGGCAGGCCTTTCCGCGCCTCGCGGCAATCACCCGTTCTCGGCGGCTCGCGCCGAGTCCTGGCTCCCCCGCCCAGACGAAGGCTGCGGCGTCAGATGAGGCCGAGCATCCTCTGGATCGGGTCGAGCAGAAAGTAGACGACGAACAGCGCGCTGACGAGCCACATGAGCGGGTGGATCTTGCGCGCCCTGCCGCGGGCCGTCTCAACCATGCAGTGGCAGATAAAGCCGACGCCGATGCCCACCGTGATCGAGTAGCCGAAAGGCATGAAGACGATCGTCAGGAAGGCGGGAATGGCGATCCCCAGGTCGGTCCAATCGATCTTCGCCACCTGCTGCATCATGAGGAAGCCGACGGCCACGAGCGCCGGCGCCGCGGCCTCGTTGGGCACGAGCGCAGCGAGAGGGGCGAAGAACGTCGACAACAGGAAGGCGACGCCCGTGACGACGGACGCAAGGCCGGTTCGCGCGCCGTCGGCGACGCCGGTGGACGACTCGATGTAGGAGGTGTTCGAGGAAACTCCGCCGGCGCCGCCCGCGATCGCCGCGAGGGAGTCGACGAGCAGAATCCTCTGCGTGTTCGGCGGGTTGCCGGCGTCGTCGAGCAGATCGCCTTCCGCGCCGACGGCGACCATCGTTCCCATCGTGTCGAAAAAGTCCGCGAGCATGACGGAGAAGGCCAGAACCGCGACGGCGACCACGCCGATCTTCGCGAACGGCCCGGCAATCGAAAACTCGCCCAGGGTCGAGAAGTCTGGGGTTTGAATCGGGCTCCCCTTGAGCGACGGAACGGTCAGACCCCAGCCGCCCGGGTTGTCGCCGCCGTGGGGCCCGACGTGCCTGACCGCTTCGACTGCGACCGCCAAAACTGTGGTCGAAACGATTCCGATGAGGATCGCGCCCTTGACGTGGCGAATCATGAGGACGACGGTCAAAGCGAGCCCGAGTGTGAAGACGACGAGCGGCCATGTCGAGACCGAGCCGTTGACGCCGAAGACGAGCGCCGTCTCGCCTTCCCCGCCCTTGTGGACGATGCCGGCGTTCACAAGGCCGACGAAGGTGACGAACAGTCCGATCCCCACGGAGATCGCGGTGCGCAGAAATTTGGGCACCGCGCGGAAGATCGCTTCGCGCAAGCCCGTCAGCACAAGGAAGACGATGACGATTCCCTCGATGACGATGACCCCCATGCCGTCGGCCCACGTCATCCCCGGGATCTTGACGATCGTTCCTGCAACCATCGAATTGAGGCCGAGGCCCGCCGCCAAAGCGAGCGGGAAATTCGAGACCGTGCCCATGAGGATCGTCATGAGGCCGGCAACCAGGGCTGTTCCGGCGACGATCGCGGCTGCGTCGGGCTTCGACCCTCCGCCGAGGTACTTTCCGGCGGAGTCCGTGCCCGAAAGGATAATCGGGTTGAGGACCAGAATATAGGCCATCGCGAAGAACGTGACGACGCCGCCGCGGATCTCCCGCCACACCGAAGTTCCGCGCTCATTGAGATGAAAATAACGGTCGAGGACGCCCTGCCGGGATCCGGAGGCGGAGTCCGACGTCGTTTGAGAAGTACTCACGTCACACCAGTCTCGCATATCAAACTTTTGCGAAGCGATTCTGACCGAATGGCGAGACGAAACTGTGCGGGCCGCGCGAGGCGGGTCGCGAACGGCGCGAATTGCGAGCAGTGCAAATCAAGAGCTGCGCTGTTCGCGAGCGCGGGTGCGACACTCTGGCGGAGGGCGCGGAACGAGCGCGGCGCACGGGTGCGGCGCTCTGGCGGAAGGCGCGGACGCGGCCGCGGCTCAGGGCACGGCCGCCTGCACAAGATGCCCGATTCCGCGCATTGTCAACTGCCCGTCGCTGGCCGGGACGAAGACTGCCTGGCCCGCGATGACGCTTCGGACGCGGCCGCCTGCCTCGAGCTGGGCGGCGCCCCGGAGGCACAAAACCGTGCGGGGGCCGATCCCGCGCACCCGCACGCGCGTGTTGGCGTCCCTCAGCCGTATCTCCGAAAGCTCGAAATCGTCGACCGGGGCGTAGAAGGTGGAGACGGCGGCGTTGACGCGTTCGGGCGCGATCCGCGTGGGCGGCGAGGCGGAAGAGTTGAGCACCGCGAGCAATTCGGGCACGTCGACGTGCTTGTGGGTGAGCCCCGCCCTCAGCACGTTGTCCGAGGCCGCCATGATCTCGACCGCCACGCCGCTGAGGTAGGCGTGGACGGTGCCCGCGGAGAGGAAAAGCGCCTCGCCGGGGTTGAGGGTCACGGGGTTCATGAGGAGCGAGGCCACCACCCCGGGGTCGCCCGGATAGCGTTCGGAGAGCATGGCGGCCACGCGGTCGGCGCGGGCCGACGGCGAATCGGCGGCGGGCCGCGCCGCGCAGGCTTCCGCCACCTCGGCGACCTCCTCGGGCGAGGGCCGGGTCTGCTCGCGCAGAAGGTATTCGAAGGCCCCGCGCACTCCGCCCATGCCGAGGACCGCTCGCAGGCGCTGGGCCAAGGGCGCGTCCAGGCCCTTGAGGACCTCGCCGATGCGGCGCCGTGCTCGAAATCCCGCGAGCGCCTCGAAGGTCGTGAGCGCGTAGGCGAGCTCGGGCTTGTGGTTGCGGTCCTTGTAGTTCCGGTCGGGCGCGGACCTGGGCACGCCCGCCGCCTCCTCGGCCGCGAAGCCCTCTTCCGCCTGTTCGATCGACGGATGGACCTGAAGCGACAGCGGCTCGGCCGGGGCGATGACCTTGAGAAGGTAGGGCAGGGACGTCCCATACCTCTCGACGACGGATTCGCCCAGCGCGGCCCCGGGGTCTTGGGCGATCCATTCGGCAAGCGACTGCGAGGGCGGCCCCGGGGGCACCCGCGAAGGGTAGAGCTGCGAATCGTCGACGATCGACGTTCCGACCCCGACGGAGGCGGGGCCGTCCGGGTGGGCGCCGAGCCACACTTCGGCCACGGGCCCCTCGGCGGGCGGCTTTCCCAGCAATCCGGGAATGGCCGACGTCGACCCCCACTGATACGGACGGGCGCGTCCCCTCAACTCCAGCACGTCAGGATCGGACCCCTGCGGCGAGCTCCATATCGGCCTCGTCGACTACGGGTTCGGCGGGATCCCACATCCTCTCCTGATCCTCCGCAGAGACGTCGGTCTCGGAGTGAGAGCCGCAGCCGTGGTCGAAGGACACAACCTTGCCGTCGAAAGGCGACCATTCGTTGGCGCACACGCCGAAGAGGAGCCTGGCGGACCCTCCCATGGGCATGAGGAAGCCACACGTCGAGCAATTGGCCTGGGCCTGGCGGGTTCCGGGGTTGTCCGGACCGCTATCCCCCTTGTACCACCTTGTAAATGCGGCGTCGCGTCCTTCTTTTGACAGGACTCTCGGCCGCCCCAGGCCCATCTCGAAAGGGTCGATCTGATCGGCGTCCTCCCCCGTCTGCTCGAACCCCGGTTCGAGCCGCGAATCGTCGGCGTTGTAGGGAAGTCGGTCCGTCGGAGACACGTCGGAGGGCTCGACCCTGTCCGACCACGGCACCCATTCCGGGGCGAGCAGCGCATCCGGGCCGGGCCGCAGGGCCACCTCGTTGACGGTGACCCGCGACGAACGGGGAATGCGCGAAACCGTGACGGTCCAGAACCAGCCCCTGTAGCCGGCCTTCAGGCAGGCGAAGGCGTGCGTGAGCAACCTCTCCGCTTCGACGACGACGCCCGCGTGCTCACCGATCTCCTCGGGATTCGCCACGTCTTCCAAGGCCGCGCGGGCCGCCTCGACCGCCTTGAACAGGATCTTCTCTTTGCCCGCCGACGACGTCGGATTCACAACCGCGCTAGGCATCGAAATCATCCGCCAATCTCCGCAGGGCCGAGGCGATGCGGCGCCCGCCGTCGGGATACCTGCCGTGGCGAAGCTGATTGGAGGCCTTGTCGAGGATCTTGATCAAATCTTCGATGATCGCGACCATTTCCTCCGGTTTGCGCCGATTTTTGCGTGCGAGCGATTCGACCTTGGCCTTCGGGGCCACGGTGAGGGCCTGGGGCCCCCGCCGAGTGTCGGCGACGCTGAACTCGACCCGGGTTCCGGCCTTCACGCGCGAGCCGACGGGCAGCGTGGAGCCGGAGAAGAACACCTCGGTCCCGTCGTCGCCCGCGATGAAGCCGAATCCCTTCTTCTCGTCGAAGAACTTGACTCTACCCGTAGGCACGTCACACCAACTTTCATATAGAAACGGCCGCATGAGGCGCGGCCATACCGTCCACTGTGCAGTAGTTTAGCCGCTGCGCACACGAGCGGGCCGGCCAGATGCGCACGCCGCCCTCGCGCCGTCCCCGCTGCCCCCCTCCCGCCGTCCCCGCTGCGCCCCCGCGCCGGGCCTCCGACCGTCAAATCGTCATATTGCCACGGGCGGAAATCACGCTGCATCGGCCCCGCCGCATCGGCGACCTGGTAACTTTGTCCCTGGGGATTCGTTCCCCGGCCGCACGTTGCCCACGCTGACATGGCAGGTGAGAATCAGACCGTGAAGAAAACGAATCGCCATTGCCCGATGCGACGACTCCTCGCGTCTTCGATAGCCCTCGCCGGTCTCGTGGCCGTTCCCGCAGCCCTCGCGGCCCCCGCCTTCGCCGAGGAGCCCGAAGAGCTCAAGTCGACGGTGACGGACACGGCAGGCGTGATATCCAACGAGAAGGCCCTTCGCGACGCGCTCGCCTCGACCCAGGACAAGACCCACAAGTCGGTCTACATCGTTTTCGTCAAGAACTTCGGCTCGAAGACGACCGACACTTGGGCGAGGGACGCCTTCCGCAAGTCCGGCCTGTCCCGCTCGGATTCGCTGATCGCCGTGGCGACCGAGACCCACAGGTTCTCGCTCTTCGCCGGGGGCTCAGGCTATTCCGTCACCGAGCTCAGGAAGGCCCTCGACGGCTCGGGCGTGTACGACAAATGGCGCAGCGGCGACTGGGCGGGCGGGGCGAAGTCCGTCGTCTCCAACCTCGAAGAGAACGCCTTGAAGAAGGAGGGGGCCGATTCTGAGGGGGCCGGCGAATCGAAAGGGTCGGGAATCTCGGGGAGCACCGCGGCGCTCCTCATCGGAGTTCCGGCCGTCGGAGCCGGCGCCGCCGGCGGCGTCTACGTTTGGCGCAGGCGCAAGAAGGGCAAAGAGCTCGAGGCCAAGAACGCGGAAGACCTCGCTTCGCTGTCGAAGCGCGCCGCCCGCCAGCTCCTCGAAACCGACGACGGCGTGCGCGGGGCGGCCGCGGAACTCGAATTCGCCCGCGCTGAATTCGGCGTCGAGGCCACCAAGCAGTTCGCCGAGGCTCTGGCCTCCGCCCAGGATTCCATGCAGAAGGCCTTCGTCGTGCGCCAGGAGCTTGACGACGACATTCCCGAAACCCCTCAGCAGCAGTGGGAGATGAATCAGAGGATACTCGCGCTGACCGCTTCGGCCCGCGAATCGATCACGGCGCAGGAGCAGGGCTTCCAAAACCTGAGAAACCTCTCGGCGCGGGTCGACCAGCACTTGGCCGAGCTTCAAACGAGGGCCGACGAGCTTGACGGGCAGCGCGACATCCTCGTGGCCGAAATCGACAACCTCGCCTTGACGTACTCGCAGGCCGCGCTCGCAACGCTGCGAACATATCCAGACCAGATCGCGACTCTCGTCACGAGCGCCCGCAGCTCGATCGCCTCGGGCCGCCACAGCGCCTCCGAAGGAAAGCGCAACGAGGCCGTCGCTTTCGCGCGCATGGCCGAGGAGACGCTGGGCCATGCGGCGGCGAAGGCCGAAGAGATCAAGAAGGCGCACGGCTCTCTCGACGACGCCTTCCAAAAGGTGCATGCCGCTCTGGCGTCCATATCCTCCGACGTCGTCGACGCGAAACGCCTCGGCGCCGGCAACCCCGTCATCGCCGCGAAGCAAGCCGACGCCGAGAAGGCAATCGCCGCCCATTCGAACGGCGACGTCGACCCGATCAAGGCGCTGTCCGAGCTGGCCGCGGCCGAGGATGCGCTCGACGCAGCGCTCGTCGACGTGCGCAACGCCGACGAGATCAGGAAGCGCAAAGAGGAAGCGAGCCAGCGCAACCGAGGCATCGCCCAGCAGACGATCGACCGCGTGGAGAAAATCGAAGGGTACGGCCGCTATGCCGACCAGAAGGCGAGAACCCTTCTCGCAACCGCCCGGGAGAACATCGCCAAGGGCGACTCCGCGCAATCGCCCGACGCCAAGGACGATTACTACAAGGCCGCGGTTTCCGCGGCCGACCGGGCGGAGGACAGGGTCATGGACCTCCGCGAGCGCGATTCGCACAGGTACGACTACGACGCGCGCGACGGCGGCGGAATTGGCCGCACAATGGGCGGCATGCTCGCGGGCATGGTGCTCGGGTCGCTCTTCAACGGCGGGAACGACGACCGCCACGGAGGAGGCTTCTCCACCGGGTCCTTTTTCGGCGGCGACTCCGACGACGGCGGCGGCTTCGACTTTGACTTCGGCTCCGGCGACGGCGGCGGCTTCGACTTCGGCTCCGGCGACGGCGGATCCTTCTAGAACTTCATCAACACCTTACCGAAAGGCACAGATATGGCTGAGAAGCAGACGATCCTGGGACGGATCACCCAGCTCGCCAAGGCGAACATCAACGCCTTGCTCGACAGGGCCGAGAATCCTCAGAAGATGCTCGACCAGATGGTCCGCGACTACACGAATTCGATCGCCGAGGCGCAGGACGCCGTGGCCGTGACCGTGGGCAACCTCCGGCTCGCCCAGGCCGACTACCAGGAGGACGTCAAGGCCTCCCGCGAGTGGGGGCAGAAGGCGCTCGCGGCGTCGAACAAGGCGGAGCAGATGCGCCTGGCGGGCAACGAGCAGGACGCCGCAAAGTTCGACAACCTGGCCAAGATCGCCATTTCGAAGCAGATGGCCTCCGAGAAGGAGACAAAGGACGCCGAGCCGCTCATCGCCTCGCAAGAAGAGGTCGTCGCCAAGCTCAAGGACGGCCTCGACCAGATGCGCAGCAAGCTCGATGAGCTCAAGACGAAGCGCAACCAGCTCGTGGCCCGCGCGAAGACGGCAGAGGCCCAAAACCGCGTCCAGGATGCGATCTCTTCGATCAACGTCCTCGATCCCACGTCCGAGCTCGGCCGCTACGAGGACCAGATCCGCCGCCAGGAGGCGCTTGCTCAGGGCAAGGCCGAGGTGGCCGTCTCGTCCCTGGACCAGCAGTTCGCCGAACTCGAAGACCATTCGCAGGACATCGAGATCGAGGCAAGGCTCGCCGCCCTCAAGAGCGGCGACGCCCCCGCCCAGATCGAGGCGCGCGACTTCAACGCCTACTGACGTCGCGGCGGCGGCTTCAGCCGCGGCTGCAGCCAACCGTCGTTTCGGCCTTAGCGAACGCCAAGGCGGAGCCCATCAAGCGCGCCCACGCCGCCGACGCAGCGCCCCTGCAGCGCAGGAACCATTGCCTGCCAAGCAGGGGCGCTTTTGCAGACAATTCCCAGGAATGGGTTGTTAGATGGCAGTATGACCGACTCCAAGCTTCCCGAAGCAACCGTTCTCGTGGTCGACGACGAGCCGTCGATTCGAGAGTTGCTCTCCGCGTCCTTGCGTTTCGCAGGATTCGATGTTTTGTCCGCGGCCGACGGCAAAGAAGCCCTCGACCATCAGGCCGGCGCCCATCTCGATCTCGCCGTTTTGGACGTCATGCTTCCCGACATGGACGGATTCACGATCCTGCGCAAACTCCGGGAGCGCGACGCCGAGCTTCCCGTCCTGTTCCTCACCGCACGCGACGACGTCAAAGACAAAATCCAGGGCCTGACGGTGGGCGGCGACGATTACATCACCAAGCCCTTCTCTCTGGAAGAGGTGGTGGCTCGAATCCGCGCGGTCCTGCGCCGCACACATCCCTCCGACGCCGACGCCGCCGTCCTGACCTACGGCGACCTCGAGCTCAACGAGGAGACGTACGACGTACGGCGCGCCGGTCAGATCGTCGAGCTGTCACCGACCGAATTCAAGCTGCTGCGCTACCTGCTCATCAACGCCGAGAGGGTCGTGTCGAAAATGCAGATCCTCGACCACGTGTGGGATTACAACTGGAACGGCGAAGTCTCGATCGTCGAGTCCTACATTTCCTATCTGCGCCGCAAGATCGACTCGGCCGAAGCCCTGGGCATCACCGACCCCGAAGAGGCAAAGGCCATCGTCCCCTTGATTCACACGAAGCGTGGAATCGGCTACGTGCTCCGCAACACAAAGTGACGCATGACGGATAGCACCGTGGGCAGCGCCCACGTCATGAAAAGGCGGACGCTGACCTTTCGCCTCCTCATCACGTTCCTGTCGCTCCTCGCTTTGGTCATCGTCGCCCTGGGATTCGTCACGATATCGATGCTCAGGTCCTACCTCGTTCACAACGTGGACGACCAGCTCAAGTCCACCGGGCAGGTCGTCGCGAGCAAGACCCTCGCCAACATCGCGAAAATGAAGGGGAACAACTCCGCGGACGACGTCGGCCACCTCAACCTGTCGGACTATTACATCTACGTCAAGATGGAGGGGGACACGATCATCGTCCCCTCTCCCGACAACGACGCCTCCAAGAAGCCCGATTGGGACGTGGCGGGGCCGGAGTACTTCAGTCGGCAGACGTATCAACGCTACGGCAAGCCCAAAGACCCCGGGAGCTTTGCTTCGAAGAAAACCGCAGACTTCGAGACCGTCAAGGGAACGCAGTTCGGGACCCAGTGGCGCGCAATAGCCTTCAACCTCAACGACCGGCGCGGAACGACGATCGGGACGATGATCATCGCGCTCCCCCTGGCCCCCGTCGATGCGACAGTCGCCCGAATCGCCTGGGTCATTGGACTGTCAGGCGCAGCGATTGTCATCGTCGGCGCGTTCACGGCGCTGTTTTCCATCCGTTCGTCGCTCAAGCCCCTTCGCGGCATCGAGAGCGCAACCCACGCCATCGCCGACGGCGACCTCTCGCGCCGCGTCCCCAAGGGCCAGGAGGGCTCCGAGGTCGGCAAGCTCGCCGATTCCATCAACGTCATGCTCGAGCAGATCGAGCAGTCCTTCGACGTCAAGGAGCGCTCTGAGAAAAAGATGCGTCAGTTCGTCTCCGACGCCTCGCACGAGCTGCGCACTCCGCTGGCCACGGTTCGCGGCTACGCCGAGCTCTATCGCATCGGCGGCGTGCCGGACTGCGAGATCCCCGTCACGATGGACAGGATCGAATCCGAGGCTCAGCGCATGAGCGGCCTCGTCGAGGACCTTCTTCAGCTCGCCCGCCTCGACGAGAGGCGCCCGCTTTCGCTGAAAGACACGCAATTGACCGAAATAGCGATGAATGCGGCCATGGACCTGAGGGTCCGCGACGCCGGCCGCCCCACCGCCGTCATCGGCCTCGACGGCGGCCCCGCGCCGGAGATCACGATCTACGCCGATTCGGACAAGGTCACCCAGGTCGTCACGAATCTGCTCTCCAACGTTCTCAGCCACACGCCGGCCGGCACCCCGGTCGAGATAGCTCTGGGCAGACATGGAGAAGACGCCGTCGTCGAGGTTCGCGACCACGGGCCTGGCGTCGAACCTGAGGATTCCGAGCGGCTTTTCGAGCGTTTCTTCAGGACGGACTCCTCCCGGTCGCGGGCGTCCGGAGGGTCGGGTCTTGGCCTGGCCATCGTCGCGTCCGTCATGGCCGCGCACGGTGGGACGGCGCGGATCAGCGAGACGCCGGGCGGCGGCCTGACGGTGCGCCTGACCTTCCCGCCTGTTGCCCCCTCGACGGCATCGGGCGGCATCACGGCGGCCGAGGAGGCGGCACGCGTCGCGTCCTCGTCGGAGACGGAGCAGGAGTCCAAGCCCAAGGGCAAGGGCATCGGGCGGTTTAAAGGCTCGGCCAGCAAGGGCTCGGCCAGCAAAGACTCAACCGACAAAAGCCCAAGCGACAAAGACCCAACCGACAAAGACCCAACCGACAAAGACCCAACCGACAAAGACCCAACCGACAAAGACCCAACCGACAAAAGCCCGGCCAGCAAAAACTAGACCGACAAAGGCTCAATCAAAGGCTCGACCGGCAGAGATTCAGCCAGCAAGGTCCGGCTGGCAAAGACCCGGAAGGGCGGCCTCACAGGCAGGGGCGGCTTGCCAGCCGGCTTTGCGCGGCGACGGTCCGGCCTTCTCACACGGAGACGATCGCGGCACGCGGAAGAGTCGGTTCGTTCCGGCGGTCTTCCTGGCTTGCCGGAGAGGCTAGGACTCAAGCGGCGTCGTCGGACTCCCCGAAGGGAGACGTTCCGTCCTCGTCGACGGGGTGGGGCGTGTGCTGTTCGAGCATGAGCTCAATCGCGTGGAAGACCCTCGCCATATAGCCCTCCGGGGACTCCCCTTCGCGCCCGTTCATGGGCCTGCCGATGAACAGGCACACTTCAGATCGAAACTTCGGCAGAAACCTTCCCACGGGCATTGCTTCGTGCCCGCCGAGCATGGCGATGGGGACGATCGGCACCCCCACCTGCATGGCGAGGGCCGCTGCGCCCGCTTTCGGCTGACCGATCTTGCCGCTGCGCGAGCGCGTGCCCTCGGGGAAAACGAGAATCGGCACGCCGGCCCGCAGCAGGCGCCCCGTCATGCCCGCGGCCTTGCTGTGCTCGACGCTCTCGCGCTTGCCCTTGCGTAGGATCGGGTAGGTGTTGAAGAAGACGGACGTGAGGGAGGAGATCCCGCGTTTGCGGTAGAAGTAATCCGCTGCGGCGCCGGTGGCGAGCTTTTCTGTGATCCAGTCGGGCAGAAGCGAGAAGACCATGGGCGCGTCCAGGTGCGAGGAATGGTTGGGCACCAAGATGAAGGCGCCTTCCAGGCCCTTGACGTTTTCCTCCCCCAGAACCTCGGTTTTCAAGTAGGTCGACATGACCGGCCGGGTCATGTACCTGCGCACGCGATGGCGCCTTTTGGCCTTCTTCTCGTCGAGATATCGGTCAACCGGCTCGAGGTTCTCCGTCACCCGTCGCGCCCCCTCACGATCTTCTGTGTCACGGCGCCGACAGCGCGCTGCGGGGCGTATCGAGCGAGGGCCGAGGCCACCTTGAACTTCACAGAAGGCGTGACGTAGGTCTTTCCGGCGTCGACGGCTCGAAGCGTCTCCTCGACGACGGCGTCGGCGTCGAGCCAGACGGCGTCGGGAAGGTTCGACGTAGTGATGCCCGCTCGCGCATGGTGCTCCGTGCGCACCCACCCCGGCATGAAGGTCACAACCTGAACTCCGTGGGGTCGCATTTCCAGCGCGAGCGCCTGCGACCACGTTTTCACGAGGGCTTTGATCGCCGAATACAGGCCCATGGGAACGAGGCCCGAAACCGAGGCCGTGTTGACGACGACGCCGTGGCCGCGAGCCTTCATTGCGGCGGCGGCAACGGCGCCGACTTCGACGACGGCGGAGGCCATGAGATCGATGGCCTCCCGCAGCGGTGCCGTGTCCGTTGTGGCGAGAGGGTGGCGAAGGCCCTTGCCCGCGTTGTTGACGAGGACCTCGACTTGTTCCTCGTCGATGTAGGAGCAGACCTTTGCCACGCCCTCCGATTGGGAGAGATCGGCGGGAAGCGCGACAACGTCGACGCCCAGCGAGGAGAGCTCGGCGGCGACCGATTCCAAGCGGGCCTCGTTGCGGGCCACGAGCGCGATGTCGCATCCGCGTGCCGCCAAAGCTCGGGCGAAAGCCAATCCGATCCCGGAGGTTCCCCCCGTCACCAGAGCTCTTCCGCGCAGCGGCGACGGCGAGGCCGATCTCTTCGAAAACTTCACATCACTACGTTAGGGCATTTCGCCCCATTGCGTGGACTCAAAGCGCCAACTACGCAAAAGCAAGGGAGCTCCCCAGCCGCCGAATGTGCGATTTCAGCCAAGAGGACTAGTATGGCTGGCCTAAGGTAGGAGGTTTCGATGCACGTCGACATTCCGCAGTGGCTGCCGCAGGCGTACGTGCGGGCAGTCCAAGCGGCTGGCTCCCCTTTGTCGAAGGAGGAGCTCGCCGTAGCATGTCGCGACGTTCTCCAACGATGGTCGTCCGACGACAGGCACTATCACGGACTTCAGCACCTGATGGACATCGCGGCGAGCGTGGAGACCCTGACGCCGCAGATGCACCGCCCCGAGCTGGTTCGGCTGGCTGCCTGGTACCACGGCGTCGTCTTCTCAACCGAGGCGAAAGACACGTACACCCGCAACGGCGGAGAGGACGAGGCGGCCTCCGCGGAGGTCGCATACGAAGATCTGCTGCGCCTCGGCGTTCCTGAGGACAACGCCCGCCGCGTGGCCGAGCTTGTCAGGGGAATCCGCTCAAAGTGCGATCCGCGGTCGAGTGACACGGCCAAGCTCGATGCGATCGACATCGACCTGCTGGCCCTGCGCGACGCACACATGGGGACGCTCGCGGTCGAGCCCCAGCGCTACAAGAAGTACATAGAACGAGTTCGCAAAGAGTACAGTCACATCCCCACCGTTCTTTTCCTGCGCGGACGCCAGGAGATCATTCGCCATCTGCTCGGGCGCTCAGCGCTCTTCATCACGCCCCTGGCCCGCCAGTGGGAAGAGACCACCCGGGAGAATCTACAAGCCGAGTCCCAGCGGATCGCCGCCAAAATTGAGGCCTTGTCGGAGCAAGACGGCGCTCCGGCGACCAACGAGCGAAAGGCCATGGCCGCCAGGGTCCCGGAGGTCGAAGAAGACCCCCGGCCCACGCTCGTTCCTCACGCACGAATCTTCACGCCCGCCTCCGCGCAATCGCCTCTCTCAGCCGTCACGCCTCCCTACCCGGCAAGCGCCCCGTCTCCCGCGACGGGATCATTCGCGGACGTTCAGGCCGTCGCGCACGGCAACGACGGGCAAAACGGCTTGGGGCGAGGCGACGCGGGGCACGTCAGGGCTGCGCAAAGCAACGCGGCTCAAAGCCGCGTCGGCACCGGAGGCCGCACAGACGCCCAAGGGCAGGTTTCAGGTTCCACGGGGCAGGTTTCGAGCCTTGAGTCCTGCGGCGAGCGGTTCGCACCGGGCGAGAAGATCCCGACGGACCTGAGCCCTGAAGAGCTCAAGCAGCTCAAACGCGAAAGGCTGGCCGCACAGGTGCGCAAACGGATTGAGGACCGCCATCAGGCGGGACGCTGCGCGGGCGATGCCCAAGCGGGCTCGGGCGGCGCCCTGACCGAGACGGGCACGATCCGCGCCGTCGGCGCCGCCATGCAGGGCAAGGCAGAGGCGGGCAAAACGGAGTCAGAGAACACGGAGGCCGACGGTCTGAGGGGCGCAGGCGCCCGTGCCGCCGTGGGAGGCCTGAACACAGCCGCGAGCCCCCACGCTCCCGACGGCCTTAAGGCGGCGAACTCGCCGTCGGAGAAAGCCGCCCCCGTGGAATCCGGCGAATGGGACAACGTGCTCGGCTCCAGCCTCAGCCGCTCGGCAGAAGAGGACGCCGGGCAGGGAAGCGCCGCAGGGGCGGAGTCCTGGCGATTGGCCTTTCCAAAAGGGAGGCATGGCTACAGAGTTCTTTCGGCCGCCACCCCCGAGTGGGTCGACGACGAAGAGGAGGCCGCCGCGGCGCAGGAGTCTCACGCGAGCGGAATGGAGCGCGAGCCCGACCTGTGAGGCACAGCTGAGGCGCAGCAGCCCTGCGACGCACGCGAGGGGCGGGAACCTTCAGGCTCCCGCCCCTCGCGTATGGCAGAGAGACTGCCGATGCGGCCTCGCGGCTTAGTACATGCCGCCCATGCCGCCCATATCGGCGTCGGCGCCACCCGCAGCGGGCTTCTCCGGCAGGTCGGCCACGACGGCCTCGGTGGTCAGGAACAGGCCGGCGATGGACGCCGCGTTCTGCAGAGCGGAACGAGTCACCTTCACCGGGTCCATGACGCCGTCGGAGAGAAGGTCGCCGTACTCGCCGGTCGCGGCGTTCAGGCCGCTGCCCTTGGGGAGGTTGCGGACCTTCTCGGCCACAACTCCGCCTTCGAGGCCGGCGTTCTCAGCGATCTGCTTGAGCGGCGCCTCGATGGCGATCTTGACGATCTGCGCGCCGGTCGCCTCGTCGCCCTCGGGTTCGAATCCCTTGTAGGCTTCCTCGGCGGACTGGATGAGGGCGACGCCGCCGCCGGCGACGATTCCCTCTTCGACGGCGGCCTTCGCGTTGCGAACGGCGTCCTCGATGCGGTGCTTGCGCTCCTTGAGCTCGACTTCGGTCGCGGCGCCCGCCTTGATGACGGCGACGCCGCCGGCGAGCTTGGCCAGGCGCTCCTGCAGCTTCTCGGTGTCGTACTCCGAGGTGGAGTTCTCAATCTGCACCTTGATCTGCGCGACGCGTCCCTCGATCTGCTCGGGGGTTCCGGCGCCGTCGACGATCGTCGTCTGGTCCTTGGTCAGCACGACCTTGCGGGCGCGGCCCAGCATGTCGATGTCGGTGTTCTCAAGCTTGAGCCCGACGGTCTCGGAGATGACCTGGCCGCCCGTGAGGATGGCCATGTCCTGGAGCATCTCCTTGCGGCGGTCGCCGAAGCCGGGGGCCTTGACGGCCGCGGACTTGAAGGTGCCGCGGATCTTGTTGACGACGAGGGTCGCGAGGGGCTCGCCCTCGACGTCCTCGGCGATGATGAGCAGCGGCTTGCCCGTCTGCATGACCTTCTCGAGGACAGGAAGGAGTTCCTTGACGTTGGAGACCTTGGAGTCGACCAGGAGGACGTAGGGCTCCTCCAGGACGGCTTCCTGACGCTCGGGGTCGGTGACGAAGTACGGCGAGAGGAAGCCCTTGTCGAAGGACATTCCCTCGGTCAGCTCGAGCTCGAGGCCGAAGGTGTTCGACTCCTCGACGGTGATGACGCCTTCCTTGCCCGCCTTGCTCATCGCTTCGGCGATGACCTGGCCGATCTCCTTGTCGCCGGCCGAGATGGCGGCGGTCGAGGCGATCTCCTCTTCGGTCTCCACTTCCTTGGCGTCGGCGAGCAGCTGCTCGGAAATGCGAGCGACCGCTCCGTCAATGCCCTTCTTCAGCGCGATCGGGTTCGAACCGGCCGCAACGTTGCGCAGGCCCTCGCGTACGAGCGCCTGAGCCAGAACCGTGGCGGTGGTGGTGCCGTCGCCCGCGACGTCGTCGGTTTTCTTGGCGACTTCCTTGACCAGCTCGGCGCCGATGCGCTCGTAGGGCTCTTCGAGGTCAATCTCCTTGGCGATGGAAACGCCGTCGTTGGTGATGGTGGGGGCGCCCCACTTCTTGTCGAGGACGACGTTGCGGCCCTTGGGGCCGAGCGTGACCTTGACGGTGTCGGCAAGAAGGTTGAGGCCGCGCTCCATGGAGCGACGTGCTTCCTCGTCGAAGGCAATGGTTTTTGCCATGCTTAGTATTCCCTCCAGATGGGATGCTCGGTCGGTGCCCGCGACGGACGACGCCGCGCGAACCGGTCCTATTTCCGGCCCGCCCGGCGCCTCACCGACTGAGAGGTTTTATCACTCTACGGTTGCGAGTGCTAACTAAGATTCTGGCACTCGCGCCCGGAGAGTGCAAGGCAACGCCGTTCACCCAAAGCTGAGTCTCCACGGCTCAAGTCTGGAGGTCGCTCCCGGACGGGATTCCCGCTTGCACGCGGGACGCCGCCGCCCAAGAGAAGCTTAAGCCGCCGTCCGAGGGATGCTTAAGCCGCCGTCCGAGGACGGCGGCCCATCTACACCAGCTTCTGCTGCGTGGAGAAGAAGGAGGACGCGTTTGCCTGATCGGTCGAGGCGAAGTCCTCCGCCGCCTCTTTGGTGGCCTTTGAGTACGCTTCCAGGCGCTTCGCGTAGATGCCCACCGCTTCCTCGAAATACCCCGCGGCCTTCTCGGCCGCGGCGCCCAGGCCGCCGTTGACGACGCCGTCGTTCGACTCCCGGATGGCATCGCCGTTGTCGATGCCGCGGATGACGCCGGCCAGGTCGTCCGACGTCGCCACCATCTTGCGAAGGGCCGCATCGTTTACTCTCAGCTCTCCCATGTTTCCTCCTTTGCGTGATGCCCGGGACGTGCAGCCGGGCCTTTGGGATTCGCTTGTCTCGTTCGAGCCTTCTCATTGGAGCCCGGTGCTTGGGCTCCCCACTGGGACACGCTGCCGGCCCCCGCTATTCCTTTGAGTTCGATCGCTTTGCCGCGGGGCTTAATCACTTTGCCGCGGTGCCCGATCGCTTTGCCGCGGGGCTAGGCGGCGGTGTGACGACGACGTTCGGATCGTAGGGCGCCCATTTCTCCGGCAAAGAAAAGCCGCGCCCGGTGCTGCGCAGATTGTCGGGAACCACCTCCGTTCCGCGAGGCCAGCCGGAAAAACCCTGGGGGCTGTTGTCCTTGCCGCAACCGGTGTCGATCTCAATCAGAAGGAACTTCGGGTGGCTGATGACGGTAAGCTCGGCGCCGGTGCGCGGATTTGTGAGGATTCCCGCGTTGCCCTCGGTGTGTATATAAGGTTCGGGCTTGCCAAATCCGTAGGGCTTGGCGAGCTCGTATATCCTCGCCGTCGCAGCCTTCCACTTTTCGGTCGGAATGGGAGCCGCCGTCGCCAACCTATACAGTTCGGAGGAGTATCCGGCCGAGCAAACGACAAACGCACTCACCTTCGTCTGAATCTGCTCCTCTTGGGGCTTCCATTCGCCCACCCCGTATTCTTGGCTCAGCATCCGATAAAGCGAGATTTCCAGCCCCAGGGTTTCGCGCCGAAGCTCGACAATGGGCCGCTCGACGGGCGAAGCCGTCGCCTCGCCCCCGCCAAGGTACTCATCCGGTATGTCGCACCCCGCGGCGCACGCTGCTACCGCGCACAGGGCTGCGAGCGCTTTCTTGCCGACCATCTCACTTCTCCTCCGCAGCCATGCCATTGCCCGACATGATGCGTCCAATATTGTACGTCGAAGTTTTTCCCACGGATTTCTTGGACTCGGGCCCCGAAAGATACTCCGAATGACCATGAGAGGCCTCGTAACGCTCCCCTTCGGGACTTGTCCACTTCTCGGTGCTGAAATGCTCGAAGTTCTTGTTGACGTCGGGATTCAGACCGAACCGCCCGCTCGCCGCGACGGCGTCCCCCTCCGCGGCGCCGACGTAGGTATTTCCAGGAAGGACGTTGAGCTCGTCGTTGGTCGTCGCGTTCACCCCGGCGGATCCCCACACCGCGACTTGATCCTGAACGTCGGTGCGGCCTGCGGCGACCGCCGCGGTGAGCGAACCGTACGAGTGTCCGCTCAGCGTGAGATTCGGATCGCCCGTATGAGTTTGCTGCACTCCTTCCATGAAGGAGGACAGGCGTTCTTTCGCCTCATTGGCCGCGTGGGGGTAATAGACGGCGTTCTTCTGATACGGCGCCGATTCGCCCCAGCTGGGGGCGTCGTAGTCGAGCCACACGACCCCCGCGCTTTCCCCGGTATGCTGCCGATCGGACACTTGCAGCGCTCTTTCGAGGCCGATCACGGAGCTTCCTCCGCCTCCTGTGCCGACCAAGCCGTCTCGAACATTCGTCGTCATGCCGGGAACGTACACCATCACGTTCTTGGCCTTGTCGATGTCGCCTATGCCTATGGCCGCCCGCACGTGCTCACGGCCTTTCCCAGGATCGAAAACCAGAAGGCTCTGCCGCGCCGATCGCGCGTTGAAAAGCGCCTCGGGCCCGCCCTCCGGCATCGGAAACCGCTTGGCCAAGGCCAGAACGTGATCTCGGTTGTTGTAAACGTAAGCGCGGTACTCGCCCGGCGTCACGCCGTACTTTTTGAACAGGGCGTCGGACTCGCCTTCGGTTTCGACCTTTCCTTTGAGCTCCTCCATGCGGTCGAGGTACCTGTGCAGCAAGACCGTGTTGGCGCGGCTTCGGGCGTCGGCCGGGATGCCGTCGCGGTGCCCGATCCACTCGGGATGCTTGAGGATGATCTCCTTCTGTTCTTCGGGCGAGAGCGCCGTCCACCAGTCGTTGACGTACTTGGCCCCCAGTGTGGAGCGCGGCGGTCCTTTGGTCCCCAATTGGACCACATTGCTTCCACTCTCAATGGCATTGCTCCAGGCTTCAATGCCGAAATGCGAGTAGATCTGCTCTACGACCTTGAGGAACTGCTCGGCTTTGCTTACACACAGGCAGCCTCGCTTAGTAAATCCCTCCTGGAGCGTGTCCTGAAGATCCTCCTTTGTGACCGGACCCGGATTGCCAAGACGGAAGCCCATGTCGACGCCGCTGACGGTGCCGTCGTCGTCGACCTCCCCGCCTTTCGCGCGCACCTCTGCGTTGAGGTCGGCCGCTTCTTTGGCCAGTTTGTCCGCCGACTCGCCAGCCAGGTCGAACTTCTGGGCCGCGCGCTGGAAGGTGCGCTCGAGATCCTCAGCATCGTCCACCATCGACCGGCGCTTCCTCTGCTCAGCCTCGGAGAACTTGCCCTCGAGCTCGGAAGAGCCTATCCCCGCCATCGCGGAGTGCGTCTCGCCGAATCGCTTCGCCGCAGCGCGCAGCATCACCGCCGCGTCGCGAAACTTGCTGCCGCGCCATAGCATGACATCATGAAAAGAAACCATCGCATCCTCCTTTGATTCCCAATGAGCCTATCAAATTAATGTCGTGTATGCCAGGTTTTACTCGATTCCTTCAAAGGAAGAGCGTTCCTTGCTTTATTGAGTAGAGGTTCGAAGAGGCCCAAAGCCTACAAACCGGTTGGAAAGTGCATCGACGACGGCGAACACGCGCCTCGAGAAACAGAAAAGCCCCGGAACGACGTCGAAATCGGACGTCCCCGGGGCCCTTCCCTGCGCTGCTGGGCCGGTTTAGCCTCGGCCGGTTCGGGAGGCCTCCGGCTCAGACGGAGAGGAAGGCGCGGCCGAGCCTGTCGAAGCCGTCGGCGAGGACGTGGCGGCATGCCCGGCTGTGGGCGTTGCAGCCGGCGACGCCGTCGGTTCTTGGGACGCCGAAGGCTCCGGGCTCGGCGTCGCGCCGTCGGAGGCGTCGGCCATGAGGGTCAACTCGGTGTGGTCGCGGACCTCGACCCTGACCTTCCCGCCCGCCGCGCGGGCGTTGTACTCGACGCTCGCCTGGTAGCCCTTGCCGGCGGCCTTTGCCTCGACCCAGTCGGACAGCGGCGTCGTCGTCCCGTCGGAGCCGACCGCGACGACCCGCGCCTGATGTGCGCCCTCTGCCACGCCTCCGCGCACATCGACCGTGACCGCCGACTTCCCTTGAGAAGAGGCGGCGGGCCGCGCCGTCGCACTCATCGGCGTATACCTCTTAAGCTGCTTGGCCGGATCCATGCCGAAGGCGGACATCTTCTCGGACGCGAGCTTCCAGGCGGATGAGCCCGGCTCGGCCGCCACGTAGAAGACCGCCGAAGCCTTCCATTGCCCATCGACGGACTCGCTGTCGATGTTGAGCTCCTTCAGCGTGCCCGGAAGAACAAGAACCTTCGGGAACAGGCCTGCAGAGTAGCTGACCTCCGTCATCCCCTCGCCGAAGTACGCGGAGACGGGCTTTGGCCGGGGCGCGCCGTTCGTCAAGTTCTCGTCGCTTTCGTCGTAGGAGTACACGAACTTTCCGTTCTTGGCTCCGCGCACGACGATCCGCTCGGGGCATCTGCCTTCGAAGGCGCGGTCAATCGAAGTGATCTGGGTGCCGAAATCGGCCTTGTGCAGCGACGGCGTGTGGAAGAATCCGTCCACGACCTCGAGGCTGTCTGGGAAACGCACTTCGCTGAGAGCCGTCGCATTCTCGAATGCGCGATTCCCGATGCTCTTGAGCCCGTCGGGAAGGCGGAGCTTTTCCAGCTTCGCGTTGTCGGCGAAAGCCCTGTCGTCGATCGCCGTCACGCCGTCCTTGACATGGCGCTCGGGGGTCTGGTCGCCCGGAGCGGACCGTATGAGATGCAGGCCGTCGTTCCGCTTGCCGTAGAGTATGTTGCCCTCGGCGCTGAAGATCTGATTGCCTTGGGCCACCGTCACCTCGCGCAGTTGCGGCGTCCTGTAGAAGACGTTCTCCTCCAGCGTGGAAAGTCCTGACCCCAGGCGGACCTTGAGAAGCCTTTCATTGCCGGAGAGGGCGCCATAGCGGATTGCCGTGACCGAATCGGGCAGCGTCGCCTCGACCAATCCCGAGTCATAGAAGGCATCCGAGCCGATCTCCTTGAGCCTGTTGAGGTCGGTCCGCATGTTGACGGCCTTGAGCGCGGGCGTCTTCTGGAAGGCATAGCTGCCGACCGTCGTGGCGCCGCCAAGATCGACGTCGGTCAGGTTGGCCGCCCACGCGAAAGCGCTGTCCCCGATCGTCTCAAGGCCTCTCGGCAAGACAATCCTCTTAAGTGCTGAAGAAGAGAAAGTTCCGTTTTCGACGGTTCGGAGGCCCGACGGAAGGTTGACCTCTTCATAAGCCGAATTGCTGAAGGCGTAACTGGCGATCGTCGTCACACTTGCCGGAACGTTGTAGGTCTTTAACCGGCTGCTTCCGGCGAGGCCCCGGGGGACGACTATGAGCTTGGTCAGCTGCTTGTTGAACAGCGCCCTTCCGACGACCACATAGTTTGGATTGCCCTCACTGACGGAGATCGTTCTGAGGGAATCGTTTCGGGCGAATGAGCCGTCAAACTGGTCGGGCCCCACGCCCTTGCCGATGTGGAGTTTGGCTATTTTCCTTGTGCCGCTCACCGCGCCGTCGGCGTGGACGACCGAATCGGGAATCGTCAGTTCGGTTAGATTGGTGAAGGAGAACGCTCCGTGCCCGATCGACTTCAGGCCCTCCTGAAGGGTCAACTTTTCCAACGCCGAACGGTTGAATGCGGATTCTTCGATTGCCTCCAGTCCGGAGGGAAGCACGGCTTGCCTGATCCCCGAACGCCAAAAAGCCCATTTGCCCAGAACTTTGAGTTTCGAGGGAAATCCCGTCGAGATCTGCCCGTTTGCCCCGACCACTTTCAGAGACCTGAGACTATGGGTTATGGCGAACGCCCGGAAATCGATCTTCGTCACGTTGTCTGAAACGGTGACGTCCATCAAGTGACCTGCCTTCATGAACGCTCTTTCGGGGATCTCCGTCAACCCGGCAGGCAGAGCAACCTTCTCGATTCCGCTGTCGTAAAAGGCCACTTTCCCGAGGTGCGTCACCGAACGAGGAAGGACGATTTCTTTGAGAGCTCCCGTCCCGCTGAAAGCAGACTCGCCGACTTTGACAAGCTTGCTGGGCTTGGCCTCGGCGTCCTCGAATTCGACAGCGGCCAACTCGCGGCAGTAGGCAAAGCCTCGTTCTTCGATTTCGGTCACCGTCGCGGGGACTTTGACCTTGACGACGCCGGTTCTATAAAACGCCTCTTTGCCGATGACCTTGACGGAGTCGGGAATGACAACGTCCCTGGCCGAGCCCTTGTACCGCACCAGCTTGCCCTTGCCGTCTATCTCGAAATCTCCGGTTCGCGGGCTTGGGGTGTCCGCGGGCAAAAGTCGCTTTTTGGCCGAAGCGACCCCTTTTTTAGTCGAAACCGCATCTTTGCCGGCCAAAGCGGCCCGCGGCGCATTATTGGGAACGGCCCGTTCGCCTGCCGCAGCCGGTTTCGTGATTTCAACCGGTTTCACAGCTGCCGCCGGTTTTGCGGCCGCAGCCGGTGAAACGACCATGAGCACGGCCAGGACCACGACCGCGACCGTGGCGGCGAGCGACAGCCTCCTAGTAGAAATATTCATGGTTTCTCCTATGGAAATAGCGCGAATGCGCAAAAGTGAGCGTTGAGGCATTGCTGCCTTTTCCAGGTGCCACCAACTTTACACAGGATGTACCTAAAAATATATGAGTTTAAGTACCCATGTCGTTTTCTGTTGCATACACCGCCTTAAGACGCATGCGCCCCCGCTTTACGAGAGGCATGCACCCTGCTTTATAAGCAATCACACACTTGTCCACAAGGGGTTGCGGACTTCCGCAAGAACTTGGAAGCCCGCTCCTTTTGCAAAAGGGGCGGGCTTCAAGAGGGGGATTCAGGCTTTGTTTCGCGTCTTACCTCGCGTCGGCGCGAAGAACGACGACGATCTGGTCGCCTCCCGTGGCCTTCGGCGCAAGGACGACGTTGCCGGGACGGATGCCGAGGGCCGCGGCTACCTGCTTGGCCGCCTGCGCGTCCGAGGCTTTCGCGTAGAAAACGGTCGAAACTGCGGGGCTTCCTCCGCTGTAGTTGTTCGCCGAGACCTTCGTGTAGCCGGCCTTCTCCAGTTTCTGCTTCCCGGTGGCGGCCAATCCGGGCTTCTTCGACCCGTTGAGCACGAGAACGGGACGGCCGGTGCCGGCGTCGGCCGACGTGCTGCTCTCCTGCCCCGACGGAGTGGCAGAGGCGTCCGTCGACGGGTTCCCGCTTGGCTTGCCAGACTCCGACGGCTTGTTCCCGCCGGAGGAACTGGGATCGCCGCTTGGGCCCGCCGTCGGAGAGGCGCCGCTCGGGGCGCCCGAAGGGGCCTCCTTCGCGGAGGCGGTAGGCGCAGGCTCCTCCTCGGAGGAACCGATGTAGTTCGAGATCGCCCATCCCGCGGTCGGAGCAAGAATCACAACGGCGACAAGCGCCAGCCACCATTTGAGGTTCGACTCCTTGCGCCTGTGAGTTCCTCGAATCGTCCGGGCGTCTGCCAGCCGATCGAACTCGTCTGCGGGGTATTCGTTATCTGCCACGTTCATAGCCTAACAATCGCCGTCACTACTTCGCTCGCCAGCGCGCCGGTCCCGCAAACGCAGCAACCGCCCCACAAGCTCAGGGCGTTCCATTCGCGCATGCGGATTGGCAAGAACGCGGTTAAGCACGAGATAGTAACGGGTGGTGGTCATTCCCAGAGTCGCTATGGCCTCAGACTTGGTTCTCCCGCGGGTCCACCACGTTTCCTCCAAGTCCAGAACGGCGTTTTCGACGTCGGACAGCCTTGTGCCCTCCTCCAATGTTCCGCCTTTCTCGGATTCGCGCCTCCATCGCGATTGCGCCTCCAGCCGAAAGCGATCCTGCTTCCTCAGGCATCCTACCCCGCCCGGTCGGCGAGGATCTCTCGGTCAGCGAATCTCACACACAAGAAGGCTAGGCTTGTGCCATGACCCTGACAGACATCATCGACCCCGGATGGGCGCGCGAATTGGAACCCGTCGAACAGCGCATTCACGCAATGGGCGATTTCCTCCGGTCCGAGAACGCCGCGGGCCGCGGCTACCTCCCCGCAGGCGATCGAGTGCTGCGCGCCTTTTCGTACCCGTTCGACGCCGTGCGCGTGCTGATCGTCGGGCAAGACCCCTACCCGACGCCCGGGCACCCCGTGGGACTGAGCTTTTCCGTCGACCCTTCAGTTCGCCCGATCCCCCGCTCCCTCGTCAACATTTACAAAGAGCTTTACGACGATCTGGGCATCTCCCCCGCCGACGACGGCGACCTCACCCCCTGGTGCGAGCAAGGAGTGATGCTTCTCAACAGGGTCCTGACCGTCCAGCCCGGCAAACCCGCCTCGCACAGGGGAAAGGGATGGGAAGAGGTGACGGCCCACGCCATCCGCAGACTCGCGGGGCGCGGCGGCCCCCTGGTCGCCATCCTGTGGGGCAGGCCGGCCCAAGAGCTCAAGCCTCTGCTGGGCGACGTGCCGACGATCGAGTCCCCGCATCCTTCCCCGCTTTCGGCGACTCGAGGCTTCTTCGGGTCGCGCCCTTTTTCACGAGCCAACGCCCTCCTCACCGACCTCGGCGGGCATCCCGTCGACTGGTCGCTTCGATAGGCCAAGTGGCCGCTTCGACAGAGCCCCGCGCCCCGCTTGCCGCAACGCAACAACGACGGCGCCCGCGAAGCCCAGCGTGAATCCCCCGCGCCCCGCTTGCCGCAGTGCATCAAATCGGGCGACAAGGCGAGGAGCCGACGCAGCGTACACATACGGTGCGAAGCCGGTTCCCCGGTAACAGTCGCGGCGAACTTCCGATCCGGCAAAAAGAGCGCCCCGGGCTGCCTGCCAAGCAGCCGGCCCTTCGGGGAAAGTCTGCGACGCAAAGCGGGCCCTTCCGTCGCTGACGACGAAAGGGCCCGGTTGCAAGACCGGCGCAAACCGACACCAATGAAGGCGACCGCCGGGGCCGCGAAGGGTTGCGGGCATCGCAGCCGTCTCCTCCGACGCGTTCCGCACCGGTGTCGGTTTGCCGAACCGGTGCGTGACTTCCGGCTCGTAATTCAATCTTAAACTAGGAAGCCGTGTAAACCCATACTGCGAGAGGCGGATTTCGTCACGATTTCCCCTCCGCCTCGGGCATTGCGAAGAAAGCGTACGCAGTTTGAGCCTCCCGCAGCCCTATCGGAACAAGGGCGGACCCGAGAGATTGAGAGGCTGCGACCGCACACGAAATTGAGAGGCTGCGACCGCATGGGCTTCCCAAAGGACATAAGAAACGCAAGAAACTGTGAGCCACCTAAGGGACTCGAACCCTTGACCGTCCGCTTACAAGGCGGGTGCTCTACCAACTGAGCTAAGGTGGCGCGGGCGCTCCCCGAGCGAGCGCCCCTCTATCTTGCCAGATGCAGGCAGTTTGCCCAAGCCGAAACGGCGTGACCCACAACGTAGGCGTCTGGCCGAAGTGCGCTCACGGCGACGCCGCGCGGGGACGTGCAAAGGCGGGGCGACGTCGAATGTCGCCCCGCCTCTATGCATCGACTCGGAGAACTGCAGGCCGGCCCCGTCCGGCGTCAGCCCTTCGGCGTCGCCGGTTCGGCGTCGGAGGCCTCGAGCTTGTGTCCGGCGACTTTTTCAAGTTCGGTCAGCAGCTTGCCCTCGGTCCAGTCTTCGAGCCTCTTGCCGTTGATCGTGACGGTCGGGGTGCCTTGGTGCCCGGCGTCGGCGAACTTCTTGGCCGCATGTTGGAGGAACGAAGCGTAGCGATTCTCGCTCAGGGCACTGTTGAGGCCTTTGAGCACGTTGTCGGGCACACCGACTTTCTTTGCGACGTCAAGCGCGACCTTCTTATGCTGCGACTCCGAGGGAATGCCCTTCTTCCGCGCGAAGATCGGGGCGGAGACGTCGGCGAAGTACTTCGTGTGGAAAGCGGCGTAGTACTGCGGAGCCTTTTCGGCGATGTAATAGTCGGCCTGGCTGGCTACGTCCGAGAACTTTTGCTGGAGGACCGACAGGGGAACGATCTCAAGGGTGATCTCGCCTTTGCCAGCGAGGTTCACGAGCTTGTTGCCGTATTCCTTCTCGAGGTCGTTGCAGTGGGTGCACGCGTAGTCGGAGTAGATGCGAACCCTCGGTTTGCCGGCGTTCTTCGCACCCGCCCGAGTTGTGCCTTCGGAAGAGCCCTTCCCGACGGAGATGACGCCGTCGGCCGAAACGTTCGCGCTTGGACTTTCCTTCGGCTTCACCTCCTCCCCCTTCTTCGTGCCGTTCCAGATGACGAAGGCGACGGCCGCGACGACGAGGATGACAGCAAAGGAGCTGCCCAACGCCACAAACAAGCGCGTGCGCCTGGCGCGTTTTGCCTCCGCCTGCTGGAGAAGGCGGGCTTTCTCGCGGGCCTGCTGCTGCCTCTGCTGCTTCGTCAGATAGGGCGAATTCATCCCCGGGGTGTTTCGTGAAGCCATGCGCACGATTGTAGGCGAGCATGCTGTGGAGAAACTAGTAAGCCCTCGTGATCGTTCTGTCACCGTTCGCTCGCGGGGGCCGCCGAAGACAACCCCCGCCCAACCGGGCCGCTCCGCCTCTCAGCCGCGCTACTCCGTCTTGATGAAGGAGGGCGTGCCGTCGAGCGGCGTCCAATCGGGATACTGCCGAGCGGAGGAGTAGAGGACGCCGAGTGCGGTGAGAGCGACGAGGACCACACCCCAGAAGTACTTGTACGACCTGACCGGGGCAATCGCGGCCATGAGGCTGCGGGCGCCGAGCCTCGCGGGGGCGTTGAGGCCGTTGAACCACGCGACCGTCATCGCTATGACGACGGCGGCAAAAGTGCCGAGACGGGGCTCCGAGGGAACCGCGAGGCTCAAGCCCCACAGCGCAGCCCCGCCTAGGGCGACGCCGATGCCGACGCACACCGCCTGCTCGAAGACGGTCTTCAGGAATACGCCGGGCAGCCTCAGCGCCACGCCCCATTTCTCGCCCGAGAACTTGCCGCCGCGGGCTCGGCGTCGGGCGTTGAGGCTCCGGTAAGACGATCCGATCATCGCGAGCGCGAACGCCGCAAAGGCATATGCGCTTATCCCCGATATCGGGAATCGCACGGCGAAGGAGAGAATCGCGAGGGCTCCGAGGAACACGATGAGGCGGACGGTTGGCAACGGACGCATCCATTCCGGGGTTTCGCCCGGTGCGCCGGGCGCCTGCCCGCCAATGAACTCATTCCACATCGGCGGATTGAGGGAGCCGGGAGGCTGCGGCTGCGAGGGTGGAAGCCCGGCTTGCGCCTGCCCAGACTCTTGGCCGAGATTCCTGCGGCTCCCTAGCTCTTCGGGAAGCGGCGCGACGGGGACCGACGGCGGCATCTGGGGCGGCGGGGCCGCCATCGGGGGTTCAGCCGAGATGACCTCGGTCGGCGGCGTGGCTCGGGAGCCGCGAACATCGTCGCCGACGCCGAACCCCCCGGCGGGAAGGATTTCGGTCCGGCCTCCGCCGGATTCCCCGCCAGCAGGAAGAATCTCGGTCCGGCCTCCGCCGGACTCGCCGACGCCGAACCCCCCGGCAGGAAGAATCTCAGTCCGCCCCCCACCGGACTCGCCCCCGGCAGGAAGAATCTCGGTCCGCCCTCCGCCGGGTCCTGGCGCTCCGAGGACTTCCGTTGCCGGCCCTCCCAGCTGAGCTCGCCGCATCCGCAGAGCGGTTTCCGGGCCCTCGTCCCACCCGCGGGCGTCGTCGCTCCGCCGGGCGCCATAGTCTGCGTCGCCGTATTCCTCGGACCCGGCGCCGTCCCCGAAAGCGCCGGAAGCTCGAAGCGCCTCGGCGGCGCCGTCGGGCCTCCCCGGATGCTGGCCAAGCACCTCGGTGGCGCCCTGCGGCGTCGCTCCCGGAGCGTTCCGCGAAGCGGTGTCGCCGACGCCTCGCGCGGCGGTCTCGCCCGTGACGAGTGGCTCGAAGGTGTCTCCCTCCCCCATTGCGGAGTCCGCGGCGGCGAGGCTTCCGACTCCCCCCATCACGCCGGCGATGCCGGCGAAGGCCGCGTGCGGCGCGGAAGAGTCGTCGTCGAACCGGCCGGTCTTGAGAACCTCGACGAGCTCGTCGATCCCGATCCGATCCTCGATGTCCGGCGCGAGAGCGCGCACGAAAGCGGCAGCCACCGGGCCCTGAATGCCGACGATGTCCGGCACCCCCTCGAAAACCCTTCGCATGATCGCCTGCGGATTGCCCTTGCCGAAGGGCGCCCGACCCGTAGCGGCGAAGGCGAGGACGGCGGCCAATGCCCACCAGTCCGCGCTTTCATCCGGGTTGGCGCCGTTGATGACGCGCGGATCGCAGTACCCGGGCGTGTGCGCAACCGAGCCGGGAACGGTCAGCCGCGAATCCTCATCGACCTGCGCGATTCCGAAATCGATGAGCACGGGCCCGTCCGGGCCCAGCATGACGTTGGACGGCTTGAGGTCTCGGTGGAGGACCCCCGCCTCGTGGATCGCCTCGACCGCCTGGCGGAGATGCTCGGCGAGTTCGACCAAGTCCTCCCCTTCGAACACTCCCGAATCGACGACGTCTTGCTCCAACGTCGGCCCATCTATGAGTTCCGTCACAATAAAAGCTTCGTCGGAGTCGGTCTCGGCGTCCAGGACTTCGGCGACGTAGCGGCCGCGCACCTTCTGGAGCATCGCGACTTCCCGGCGAAGGCGCTCCCTTCCCGAGTGGTCCACCACCAGGGCCGGATGCAATAGTTTGAGGGCGACACGGACCCCGGCGCCATCCTCCGCCTCGAAGACGGTGGACATGCCGCCCGCGCCGATTCGCTTGATAAGCCTGTATCCGCCGATGTTCATCTGCCTACGCACGCCTCTACGCTATCGAAGGACGCCCCCTGCGCGCTCGTTACGCTCCCTGAGCATGCTGTGCACGAATCGCCAAAAGGCAGATTTGCGTTGGGATTCCGCGATTCTGCGTTCTTCTGCACATGCCTCCCCAAAAAAGCGGCACGCTCGGCGCATTTCTGTGTAATAATTTTCACGGGTGTTTTAAGCATCCGTGTCAGAGTCGACACTTTGGCACTCTTCACTCGGACCGTCCGGCACGTTCCTGCCGGTGAAGGGACCATTTGAATATGGCAACTGTGACCTTTAACGGGGCTACTCGCCTCTACCCGGGCTCGGAAAAGCCCGCAGTCGATCACCTCTCTCTGGACATCAACGACGGAGAATTCCTCGTTCTGGTCGGGCCTTCGGGGTGTGGCAAGTCCACCTCGCTGCGCATGCTCGCAGGCTTGGAGCAAGTGGACGACGGAACCGTCTACATCGGCGACGACGACGTCACCTACGTTCCGCCGAAGGACCGGGACATCGCCATGGTGTTCCAAAACTACGCCCTCTACCCCCACATGACCGTGGCGGACAATATGGGTTTCGCCCTCAAAATCCAAGGCGTGCCGCGCGAGAAGATTCGCGAACGCGTGGTCGACGCCGCCAAGATCCTCGACCTCGAGCCCTATCTCGACCGGAAGCCGAAAGCGCTCTCCGGCGGACAGCGCCAGCGCGTGGCGATGGGCCGCGCCATCGTGCGCGAACCTCGGGTCTTCCTCATGGACGAACCGCTGTCGAACCTGGACGCGAAGCTCCGCGTCCAGACCCGCACCCAGATCGCCTCCCTCCAAAAGCGGCTGGGAATCACCACCGTGTACGTGACCCACGATCAGACCGAGGCTCTGACGATGGGCGACCGGATCGCCGTGCTCAAGGACGGCCTGCTCCAGCAGGTGGGCATGCCGAATGAGATGTACTCCTCGCCCGCCAACGCCTTCGTCGCCGGATTCATCGGCTCCCCCGCCATGAACCTGGGGCGTTGGCGCCTCGTCGGCAACGCCGCCGTCTACGGCGATTCTTCCCTCCCTGTTCCGTCGAGCGTCGCTAACTCCGTCACCCGCGAAGACAACGGGCAGATCATCGTCGGCTTCCGACCCGAGGCCCTTTCGTGGAACTCGAACGACACGTACACGCCGAGCTCCGATGAGGGCGCCCCGCTGGGCAAGATACCGCTCAAGGTCACGCTCGTTGAGGAGCTCGGATCGGACGCTTATGTCTACGGCCACGTGGTCGGCGCCGATCGCGAAGTCGATAAGTTCGGCTCCGGCGACGGTTCGGACCTCGTGACGATTCGCATCGAACCTGATAGAGTTCCAGCTCCCGGGGAAGTGATCCTCGTGGAACCGAACCCGGATCGGATTCACTTCTTCTCCGCCAGCGGCGGCGAACGGATCAACTGATGGCGTTCGGGGCCGGGGCATGGAAGAACACGCCCCGGCCTTTGCCGTTTCGAGGCAGGGCCGCGGAAGGAGAGAAGACGTCTTCTCGCCCGTTGGGCGTACCCCATATTTACATAGAGGCGCCTCAACAGACGAGGAGATCACGTAAAATATAACCAATACGCGCAAATATCATGGACAATTCAATTCAACAACTCAAACCGGTTCCAAAGAAGGAACGGGTATCGTCAAAGTCGACGAGACGCTCGAAGGCCTCAAAGAAAGCGAGGCCGGTGAGTTCCTCGCTGCGGATCACCGCGGCCAAGCCTGATACGGCCCTCCTCGACCTTCCTTGGGACAAGCCGTTGAGCCGATGGCCGGACAGCATCGTGGCCGCGCTTCCTCAGGGAATTTCCCGCCACGTCGTGCGATTCGTCCACCTGGACGGGCGCATTCTGGCCATCAAGGAGATCGGCGATTCGGCGGCTCATCACGAGTACCAGATGCTGCGCACGCTTCAGCGGCTCGACGCGCCCTGCGTCGAGCCGGTAGCCGTCATCACCGGGAGGATGACCCGTTCGGGCCACCCGCTCAATTCGGCCTTCGTTTCGGAGCATCTGCCCTACTCGCTTCCCTACCGCGCTTTGTTCGGCCAGTATCAGCGCCCCGAGACGGTTGACAGGCTCATCCGGGCCCTTTCGGTTCTGCTCGTGCGGCTTCACCTCCTCGGATTCTTCTGGGGCGACGTTTCCCTTTCCAATGCGCTCTTCCGGCGCGACGCCGGGGAATTCGCCGCGTACCTCGTCGACGCCGAGACGGGCGAGGTCTACGACGGGATCACCCAGGGCAAGCGGCTGTACGACATTGACGTGGCACGCACGAACATCATCGGCGAGCTCATGGATCTGCAGGCGGCGGGCCACCTTTCCGAGGACTACGACACGATCGACATCGGGAACCGGCTGGTCGCGCAGTACACGACCCTGTGGGACGCGCTCACCGGAGAGACCACGTTCTTCACGGACGAAAAGTGGCGGGTGAACGAGCACGTCAAGCGCTTGAACGAGCTGGGCTTCGACGTCGACGAGCTTCAAATCGTCGCCGACGAGGACGGCCGAAGGATTCGGATCCAGCCGAAGGTGGTGGACGCGGGGCACTTTTCGCGCAAGATCATCCGCCTGACCGGCATGGACGTTCAGGAGAACCAGGCGAGGCGGCTCATTCAGGACATCGAGCAGTACCGTGTGGCGGCGAACAAGAGCGTGTCGCTTCCGATCGCCGCGCACGACTGGATGACGAACGTGTTCGAGCCCATGATCGACGCGGTGCCGCGCGAGCTCAAGGGCAAGCTCGAGCCGGCCGAGCTGTTCCATCAGTTCCTCGACCACCGTTGGTACATCTCGGAGCAGGCGGGCCGCGACATCCCCATGGACGAGGCGATTGCGAGCTTCATCGACAACGTCTTGCGCCACCAACGCGACGAGCGCTCCTACATCGTGGTCAGCGGGGCGACGCCGATCACCAGCGCCAGCCCCATCACCGGCGACAGTCCGATCACCGGCGACAGCCCCATCACGGGAGACAGCGCTCCCTCCGTGGAATCGGGCGACGAGGATGAGTTCGACGACGAATTCGACGAAGACAAGTACGACTCGTAAACCGCGTTGCCCGGCCGAGCAGATGCTCTGGCCGAGCGGTTGAACGCAGCGGGGGGCGGGACGGCCTAAAAGGCGGTCCCGCCCCCGCTTTAAGCAACCGGCAGCCTTATGCGACCGGAGGTTCTCTGCAGTTGCCCGCTTTATGCGACCGGCCTCCCCAATTCGAAGAGCGCGGGCGACCACCGGTCAAAGAGCCATCAGCCGGCGAGCGAGCTCCTCCGACTCGGATCGGAGGCCCTTCGGCCTTGCCAGGCGAACCGAAGCCAGCCGGGCCCGGCGAACCGGCCCGCGGCTATGAGCTCTTCAGCTCGGCGAGGACGATCTCGGCCAGCTGAATGGCGTTGAGGGCCGCTCCCTTGCGCAGGTTGTCGCCCACGATGAACATAGCCAGGCCGCGGCCGTCGGGCACCGATTGGTCGGTGCGGATCCGGCCCACATAGCAGGGGTCCGTGCCGGCTGCGCGCAGCGGCGTCGGCACGTCGTCGAGTTCTACCCCGGGGGCGTCCGCGAGGATCGCCCTGGCTTCGTCGGGCGTCACAGGATTGGCGAACTCGGCGTTGACGGCCAGGCCGTGGCCCGAGAACACCGGGACGCGCACGCATGTGCCAGAGACGGCCAGATCCGGCGCCTCGAGGATTTTGCGCGATTCGTTGCGGAGCTTTTGCTCCTCGTCGGTTTCCTCGGACCCGTCGTCGACGATCTTGCCGGCGAGGGCCACCACGTCGAAGGCGATGGGCGCGACGTAAACGGAAGGCTCGGGAAGGTCTACCGCCGATCCGTCGACGGCGAGCTTGGCGACGTCCTGCTCGACCGCCGAGCGAACCTGCCCTTCGAGTTCTTTGACTCCGGCGAGCCCTGAGCCGGAGACGGCCTGGTAGGAGGAGACCACGAGGCGGGTCAGCCCGTACCGGTCGTGAAGGGGCTTGAGCACCGGCATCGCGGCCATCGTGGTGCAATTGGGGTTGGCGACGATCCCCTTCGGGCGGTCCTTGATCGCGTGGGGGTTGACCTCGGAGACGACGAGCGGCACGTCTGGGTCCTTGCGCCACGCCGAGGAGTTGTCGACCACCACTGCGCCGGCGGCCGCGAATTTCGGGGCGTATTCGAGGGAGGCGCCGCCGCCCGCGGAGAACACGGCGACGTCGATCCCGGAAAGGTCGGCGTTCGCCACGTCCTCGACCACGACGTCTTTGCCCCGGAAGGGGAGCACTTTGCCCGCGGATCGGGCCGAGGCGAAGAAGCGGACGTCGTCGACGTCGACGTTCCTCTCCTCGAGAAGCGTGCGCATGACGCGACCGACTTGTCCGGTCGCTCCAACGACTGCGAGGGTTGTCATCTTCCAGTACCTCCGTATACGACGGCCTCGGACTCGCTGTCGAGGCCGAATGCTGTGTGGACTGCGCGAGCGGCCTCGTCGAGGCGCTCGGGGTCGACGACCACGGAGATTCGGATCTCCGAGGTGGCGATCATGTCGGCGTTGATGCCCAGGTCTCCCAGCGTGGCGAAAAGCTTGGCCGAAATGCCCGAGTGGGACCGCATCCCGGCGCCCACGACGGACAGGATGCCGATGTCTTCAGCCACTCGGATCTCGCCGAAGCCGAGCTCCCCGCGATGGCTCTTCAGCGCCTCGACCACTGCGGCGACCTCCGCCTTGGGGAGGGTGAAGCTCAGGTTCGAGACGTCGGGCGCCGCGACGGCCGTGTTTTGGACGATCATGTCGATGTTGCCGTCGATTCCGGCCACGATGGCGAAGATCTTCGACGCCATTCCGGGAACGTTGGGCACGCGCGTGATCGTGACCTTCCCTTGGGAGCGGTCGTGGGCGACGCCGGCGACGACGGGCGCTTCCAGGGCTTTGTCTTTCATAGTTTTCTCGTCCACGATCCAGGTGCCTTCCTTGTTTGAGAATGACGATCGCACGTGCACGGGCACGTTGAACTTTCGGGCGAATTCGACGGCTCGCAGGTGAAGGACCTTCGCGCCGTGGGCGGCCAGTTCGAGGGTTTCCTCGTGGGTCATGTAGGGCAGCTGCCTGGCCGCGGGGACGATTCGCGGGTCCGCGGAGAACACGCCGTCGACGTCGGTGTAGATCTCGCACACGTCCGCGCGCAGGGCTGCGGCGAGCGCGACGGCCGTGGTGTCGGACCCTCCGCGCCCGAGGGTGGTGACGTCGTTGCGGTCGTTGACCCCCTGGAATCCGGCGACGATCGCGACGGCGCCGGATTTGATCGTTCGTGCGATTCGCTCCGGGACGACGCCGACAATTGAGGCCTTGCCGTAGTGGGCGTCGGTGCGCAGGCCCGCCTGCTGGCCGGTGAAAGCGTGGGCGCCGACCCCCAGCGAGTTGACCGCCATCGACAGGAGCGCCATGGAGATGCGTTCGCCCGCCGTCAGCAGAATGTCCATCTCGCGGGCGGGAGCGTCCGGCGCGATCTCGTTGGCGAGGTCGATGAGCTCGTCGGTGGTGTCGCCCATCGCGGAGACGACCACGACGACGTCGTTCCCCGCGTTCTTCGTGTCGACTATCCTCTGTGCGACGCGTTTGACGCTGGCCGCGTCCGAAACGGACGAGCCGCCGAACTTCTGCACGATTAAAGCCACGTGTTACTCCTTCAGTCTCCGTTATGTTAGCTGCGCGCAGCCGCGGGCCTGCTACGGATTCTCAAATTTGAACGCGGGCATTCGTCACACTATTGCCTTCGTCTCGGTGCCTTCGCGCCTTTCGTCCCCTGGGGGCGCGCCGTTTAATGCCCCGGCGACGCCGGGCCGGGCCCCGCTTCAGCGGGCGACGTCGGAGCGGGCGCAGCTTCCGCAGGCGAGGCCAAGCCTGACACCGGACCGGCGTCCGCGGTGGGGCTGCCGTGCGAGGCCTGGGCCGACGACGAGCCCCGCGCCGTCGGGGAGCTCTGTGCCGACAGGGAGTCCTGTGCCATTGACGAGCCCTGTGCCGACGTCGAATCAGGCGTTCCGGGCGTGGCCTGGGCGAGGATCCGCTGTCTTCCTTCGAAGGCTCGGGAGAGCGTGATTTCGTCGGCGTATTCTAGGTCTCCGCCCACGGGCAGGCCGGAGGCGAGTCTGGAGACAGCCACGCCGATCGACGAAAGGATGCGGATGAGATACGCGGCCGTCGCCTCGCCCTCGATGTTGGGGTCGGTGGCGATGATGACTTCGGCGACGGCGCCGTCGCTCAGCCGCGAGATGAGTTCGCGGATGCGCAGGTCGTCCGGCCCCACCCCTTGGATTGGATTGATCGATCCGCCGAGCACGTGGTAGCGCCCGCGGTATTCGCGGGTTCTCTCGATGGCGACGATGTCTTTCGACTCTTCGACCACGCATATGACCGAGTCCATTCGGCGCGGGTCGGTGCAGATCGAGCACACTTCGGCCTCCGTGACGTTTCCGCATATCTCGCAGAACCGCACCTTCTCCTTCACGCGCAGCAGCGCGGAGGCCAGGGCTTTGACCTCCTCGGGGTCCTCGGCCAAGACGTGGAAGGCTATGCGCTGTGCGCTTTTCGGCCCGACGCCGGGCAATCGACCCAGTTCGTCGATGAGCTCCTGAACGGCGCCGTCGTACACTCCAGCCATCAGTTCCCTCCGTCAGTGCGGGCTATTTCTTCGATGATCGTGCCGTCGAACGTCGAGAGGACGACGTCGAGGCCGACCAGCTTCGATTGGGAGATCGTGGGGTCGGACTGGCTGACGTCGCTTTCGCCGTCGTCGACCGCGGCGCTTTCGACTCGCGGTTTCTGCCGCCCTTGCCCGTGCGCGGCCATGATCCGTTCCGAGATTGACGCCGCCCCGCGCGGCGCGGCTCCGCCGCTTCGAGGACGCTGCGGAACGGGCATGCGCTGCTCTGGGCGTCTCGCGCGTTCGCCCGATCCCGCCTGCTCCTCTGCGCTTCGCGGGCGCTGCGGCGTCGGCATGCGCTGCTCGTAGAAGGGAACGTCGTCGGATTCGGACGCCGAGGCGGCGCCAGCCTGGGACGAGCCCGGACCAGGCGACGACGGACTCGAACCAGACGGCGATGGACTCGGACCGGACGGCGATGGACTCGGACCGGACGGCGACGGAGAGGAGCCTCCCGCAGACGAGGCTGCGCTGGACGCCGAGGAGGCTGCGTCGGCGGAAGACGAAACCGATCCAGGCGGGGAGGCAGCGCCTGAAGCGGGCGCCGCTCTCTTGACGTCGCGGACATCGCCGTCGAGCAATTGAGCGAGAACTCCGGCCGGGTCGTCGCTCCCTCGAACGTCGGCCGCAGCGGCGCCGCCGAAGAACTGCGGCTCGGGAACGGGGAAATACGGGTCCGGTTCGTCGTCGAGCTCGACCGGCTCGGGCAGGCCTCCGAAGTCGTCGCTCCCCCGGGAGGTTTTGGCGCGCGCCGGAGCGGCGGGGTCGGCGCGCGCCACTGGGTCGAGCTTGGCGCGCGCCGCGGGGACAGGTTCGCCGGTCGCCGTCGAGTCAGACCCTCGGTACGCGGTTGGAGCGGTTTTTGGGTGCGCCGGAGGGGCAGGCCGGCCGTGCGGCGTGGACGCAGCATCGGCGTCGTCCCCGGCCCCGCCTTCGGGGTTTTCCGGCCGGAGCGCTCGCGCGTCAGGCGCGTCTGGGCCTGGGATCTCTTCGTCTGCGTGCGGATCCGACGCCGCTTCGGGCATGGACGACCCGGGCGTGCCTTCCTCGGACGCCGACGCTTTGCCGCCAGGCGAGGGCTCTTGGCCGTCATGGCTCGAGGCGTCCGCCGGACGCCCGGAAGCGCGTGCCGCCTGCTCGGACTCAAGCTCTCGGAGCGCGGACGCAAGCTGATCTCTGGTCGGCCGAGGGCCTTCGGGAATCTCGACTCGATCGGAAGAGAGAACCAGGCCGCGCTCCTCCATGTCCGGCGAGGGCCGCCACTCGCCTTCGCTCGGCTGCGCCTTTTCAGCGCCCCGTTCCGTTTCCGCCGCTCGCGGCGCCGGTTTCCGCGTTTTCCGATCCGTTTGGCCGTCCGGACTCCGCGTCTCCGAGAAAGCCGGAGTCTCCGGTTCCGGCGGTTCGTCCGGCCCGGGCCGGGGCTGACTTTGCTGAACCGCGGACGCCGGCTGAGGAGGGGCCTGCGGCGGCGGGGCCTGCGGCGCTGCGGGCTGCGGCGGCGGGGCCTGGGGCGCTGGACGGCGGGCCTGTTCCGGTCGCCCCGCCCGGCTACGGGCGGGAGGAGCTTTTGGGGCTGCATCACCGCCCACGAGGCCGCGTACCCGCAGATTCAACCCCAGAACGTCGTGGAGGGCCGAAGCCACGCGGCGCGCATGATCGCGATCGTTGAAGGTCGTGGCGAGCCCTGCCGTGCGGAACTGGAGCCCGAGCACCCCGTCTCGGATTCCGGCGACCATCGCGTTGCGTTCGTCGATGAGAGCGGCCGTCGATTTCGACGACCGGGCGACGGCGGCCGCAACCTCGGCCCAGCGCTGACGGACGATCGCCGCGTCGCCGCTCGCAGATTGCACGCCCTCGCGTGGGGCGCCGGCGCTCTCGCGCACGGGCGGGACGCTGCTTTCCGCTCCCGCCTTTCTTTCTTGCGCAGTCGCTTCGTTCCCGCCCGCGGCCGCCTCAGCCGCGGCCGCAGGTTTGTCCGCAGCCGCGTAACCGTTCCGGCCCGCTGCGCGCGGTTCGTCGCGTTGCGGAGCCCGCGAGCGCGTCGGCTCGTCCGGGCCATCGTCGGCACCCGCCGCCCACGTCGGCGAGATTCCGCGGCCGGAGAACGGCCCCGATCCCCCGCGCTGCGGCGTCGGCTGCCGCTGGGCTGAAGCCGGCCGAGCCGGCGGACCCGCGGGCCTCCGGGCTTCATCGGCGTCGCCGTCGAATCGCGCACCCGCGTGTCTGTCCGCCTCGCCGCCTCCCTTCGGGCGCGGGGTCCGGCTCGCGCCAGGGCCTCCGTCCCGGGAGCCCCCGCCGCGACTGTCTCCGTCGTCGGAGCCCACAGCGCCGCCCGCACGGGCTCCCGCGGTGCGACGTCCCTCGCCTGCCTGGGCGACGCGGGCATTCGTCCCAAGTCCGTTGCCGCTGGAGCCGGCCGCGCGCCCCTCGGCATGCCCTCCCTCGCTCCCCGCCTCGGCCGAAGCGCCGGGCGACTCGGGGCCGGGAAGGAGGAGGCGCGCGCACAGGAGTTCGAGCTGGAGTCGCGGCGAGGTGGCCCCGACCATCCCGCTGAGCGCCTCGTTCGTCAGGTCGGCCGAGCGGGACGCCCCCCGCGCCCCGAGATGCTCGGCCTGGTTGACCATGCGCTGATACTGGTCGCGGGGAACGGAGACGAGGGCGTCGTCGGCCCCCTCTCCCGCCAGGGCGATGACGATGAGGTCGCGAAGCCGCTGGAGCATGTCCTCGACGAAACGCCTCGGGTCGTGCCCCGATTGGACCACGCGCTCGACAACCGCGAAGAGGGTCGATCCGTCCCTGGCCGCTATGGCTTCCACGGCGTCGTCCAGAAGGGAGCCGTCGGTGTATCCGAGCAGGGCTATGGCGTGGGCGTAGTCGAGCTCTCCGCCGTCGCTGCCGCCCATGAGCTGGTCGAGCACCGACAGCGAATCGCGCACCGATCCCGCGCCCGCGCGCACGACGAGGGGCAGCACGCCCCCGCCGACCTCGATTCCCTCCTCGGCGCAGATGCCCGCCATGTAATTTTCAAGGGTCTCCGGCGGGACGAGCCGGAAAGGATAGTGGTGGGTGCGCGAGCGGATCGTCCCGATGACCTTTTCGGGCTCCGTCGTGGCAAATACGAACTTGACGTGCGGCGGGGGCTCTTCCACGAGTTTGAGGAGCGCGTTGAACCCCTGATTCGAGACCATGTGCGCCTCGTCGATGATGAAGATCTTGTACCTGTCGCGCGCGGGGGCGAAAACGGCGCGTTCGATGAGCTCGCGGGCGTCATCGACGCCGCCGTGGCTCGCCGCGTCCATTTCGACGACGTCGAGGCTTCCCCCTCCCCCCAGCGACAGCTCGCGGCACGACTCGCAGACCCCGCAGGGCGTGTCCGTCGGCGCTTCGGCGCAGTTGAGGCACCTGGCCAGGATGCGGGCCGACGTCGTCTTGCCGCATCCGCGGGGCCCCGAGAAGAGGTACGCGTGGGCCGTTCGATCGGCGCGCAGCGCGGCCATGATCGGCCTCGTCACGTGTTCTTGGCCGATGACCTCCTGAAAGGTCTGCGGACGGTAGCGTCGGTACAGTGCCATGCTCACGGCATAAGTCTACGGGTGCCCTCCGACATTTCGTGGAGCGTTCTTCCCAAGCTGACGCCCGGCCGGTCTGCGTCTGCCCGCGCGCCACCCGGCAGACCGAAGGCGCCACGCCCTCTGCCCTCTCAAAGAAAGTGTGGCGCCCTGCGCATGCGTATGGTCGTCGACGCCCGCATGCGGCAAGATTGTAATCAGCCACAACACGGGTTCATCGACCATCGGAGGGACACAATGAGGATCCGCAGCATCATGGCCTTGGCCTTAGCTTCACTGTGCGCGGCGTCAGGCTGCGGTCTTCAGGCCACTTTGAACTCGGAGCCCGCCCCTTCGCCGTCGACCACGGCCGACGGCCCGAAGATGAAAGTCGAGGACAGGGGCAACAGGAAGGCCAGGCAGAGGAGCTTCGACCTGCCGCAAGACGGCAAGCCCGTGAGGATCGACGGCGGCACGGACATTCCGCCGGGAAGGTACGGAATCTTCGTCAGCGGCAGCCCCCAGGAGCCGATCAACGTTTTGGACTCCCGCCCGGACGTCTCCGAGGCCCGGCCCTTCTACTCGCAGAACTTCGAAATACCTCAGACGGCGGTGTCCGCGCCGAACGTGGCGGCCTACACCTTGGACGTCTCCGAAGACGAACGCATCACCGTGAACGTCAAGGGCGGGGCCAAGCTGCTGTTCAGACCTCAGATGACCTCCAAGCGCGACGGCATCGCCTTCCCCGGCGAATGGGTGGCAGGCGTCGATTTTCCCGCGGGAAGCTACAAGATCAAGGCCTCCTCCCCCTCTATGACGAGGATCTACAAGGCCGACGGCTCGCGCACGTTCCGCGGGGTGCTGGGGCGCAAGGACGAAGCCCCCGTCAGGCAGAGGCTCGACGACGGCGACGTCCTCGCCTACAACCCGATCGCGGGGGACCCGAGCTCCGCGCCGACGGCGAATATCACACTCGCCAAGGCCTCGGATGCGACGGCGTCGCCCTCCTCGCCCGGCTGGAAGGACACCGCGCCCAAGAGGGCGGGCGGCTCGGCGATCCCGCTCAACTCAAAGGACACCTACCAAGTGGGCAATCGGATCCCGCCCGGCTATTACAAGATCCAGGTGGTTGCGCCTGAGCAGCTGGCCAGCCTGACGTTCACGATGCACAAGGACAGGAGCCAGGCGCTGGGAAGGATCCTCGTGGAGAACTCGGACCGCTCGGCTATCCCCCGCGAGAACCTTGCGGACGTCCATCTGGTGAGCGGGCAGAGCGTGAACGTCGACGCGAAGGCTCTGAACGCCGGCGCCAGCTATCACCAGCAGGGCAGGGGCGAGCCGGTGCTTCAGCTCGTGCCCGCGGACAAGCCGAAGGCCGACGTCGCAAAGCTGACGCGCTCCTCGCTGCTGGTCGGCAGCGACGTGCCGGAGGGAACCTACGAGGTGACCGTGACGGAGCGGGGGTATTACGACGTCATGGTCTCCAACTCCGCTGAGATCACCTACTGGTTCACTAACATCGGCCGCACCCGCAACGAGAACACCGCGACGATCGAACTGCGCAAGGGCGAGTTCATCACGACCGACACCAACAGCTACGTCCAGCTCGTAAAGGTGAAGTGAGGCGAGGGCCCGAGGGACGCATCGGGTTTCGCTCCGCTTGAAGCGCCGCCAGACCTCCGAGCCTCAACGCCCTGCACGGCAGCGCGGTTCCCGTTCAGTTCAATCGCCTCTCCGCATTGGACGGCATCCTGCCCGGGTCTCTTCGCTTCTCCGGATTGCCTGTGCGCCCGCTCAAGACCCAGTCGCCCCCTGCATTGGGCGAAACAAAGGACTCCCCACGCACCCGCCAGAGCCCGCATACCCTTGCTGCCTTCCAGCCCTGGGGGAGTTTTGCGAGGTGACGCCGCATGAGGAGCCGCGCCCAAGTCTACGGCACAACCGACATCCGCGCCAACGAGGAAGGCACCATGCAGCAACGGGCCGCGCCTGGGCAACGAACCGCGCCGACCGGGGCAATGCGCAGACGCGACAGCCGACCGCACATCGACGCCGTTCCAGACGTCAGAGCATCGACCGGCTTTCAGCGCAGCAGCCAGACGCCAATGCGACAACCAGAAATCGACAACGAGCCCATTCCTCAATGCGGAACCCGTTATAACGCTAGGTGCCGCGCGGTGCGTTCGAGGTCACGTCGATGATTCGGCGCATGTCCAGAATTTCGGCTATGCTTGTGGGGCGCATTGCGCGCCAGGAGGATTCGCCTAGTGGCCTATGGCGCACGCTTGGAAAGCGTGTTGGGTGCAAGCCCTCGGGGGTTCGAATCCCCCATCCTCCGCTGTTTCTGTTTCACGGGTAATGACCTCATTACAACGTTTAAAGCAGTTCTAATGCCATTCCAGTCAGCTTAACTCCCGTTGTCCCTTCCCACCGGTGTCGGACCCTGGGTTTTGCGGGGCTTGGTTGTCCGGCGGTGGCTGGGTCCGGTGTTATTTTGGTTTGGCCTCTCGTGTCAAGCAGTTGGGGCATGGAAAGGTTGGAGCGGCGGCGGAGGCAAAGCAGCGTTAGGGCTTTGAAGGCCGTTTTCGAGCCAGAACCTCGTGCCGGCGGGAGAACACAGGCGATCACTCCAAGCCTGCGGCGCTGTCCACCGCGTAGGGCTGGGTCCAGGTCACTGGGATGAAGCCCAGCTTGGTCAAAATCGGTGCCGATGTCGGCAGCGCGTCCACCCAAAGAGTCTCGGCGCCCGCCTCGATGGCAGCCGCTATGCGGCTGAGCACCGTCGTGGTGAAGTGTCCGCGCCGTCGATGCGCGGGGGCGGTGCGGCCTCCGACCAGCTCTGCCGCCGCGGGCTGCCGGTCCACGAGAAGGCGGCCGGCCGAAACGGGCGAGCCGTCGACATAGACGATGTGAACTTGCAGGCGGTCGGGCTCGTCGGCCATGGCGGCGGCGAGTCGGCTACATTCAGCGTCGACTCCGCTGCGGCCACACTCCCGGGAGATCTGAGCGTAGTCGGCGAGTTGGGCAACGCTGGCTCGAACCGCCGGCAAGGCCGCCTTCATCCCAGCTCTCACGGCTTCCGGGAGCTGGCGGAGGTCGAGAGCCAAAACCGTCTCCCGGTCCCCGGCGACCAGCCCTGCCTCCAGCAGCGCCGCAGGGAGCCGCGTGGGAAGATCATGGCCGTAGAGCTTCCATTCAAACTGCGCGCCCCTCTCGCACGCTAAAGAGATCTCGCGGCCGATGGCGTCCGGCAGCGTGGACTCGGGGCACGCGCTGTAGACGATTCTGACTTCCGATCCATCGGCGCTGGTTTCCCTGACGATCGGCCCTGGAGCGAGAATTCCCGAGCGCCGTCGGATCGTATCGAGCGTCGCCAGCAGCGGCTCAGACATGTCGTCCCTTTCCGGCCGCACCTACGCTTCTGCATCGTTCAGGAGGGGCTCCGTTGTGCGGCACATGGCATCCATCAGACAATGAACCAGGCATTCATGAGCGCTTAATCCACACTTTGGCAGCACGAGGCCGCGCACAGTCGCCCCGGGCGTCTCAGCCGCACAAGCCGAGCCGCCCGGGGTCAGCTGCCTCAGCTGCTCAGGCGGTGCCAGCCGGAGCCCGAGTTCTCCCTCGGGTCAGCGGCCCTCTTCGGCGTGTAGTCGAAGCCGTGGACCTTGACCGTGATGGGCTTGGTCTCCCTGTGCAGGAGCCTCTCGTCGTCGTCCTTGTTCCCGGTCTGCGGCCACGAGCACCAGGCGTTCAGATGCATGCGCGTGGTCGCCGTCGGCGCGGGGACGTTCTCGGTGCGGCTCCCCTCCCGCAGAAGGCTGGTGCGGTTGCCGTTCCACAGACGCCAGGTGACCTTCCCAGGCTCCCACTTGACATCCATGTGATAGGTGCGAGTGGCCTCGGGCATCACGTAGGGGCTGACCTCGAACGACTTGCTGTCGCTGTCCCTGTAATACGTGAACTTGGCCCGCATCTTGTTGTCTTTCTCGTGCCACCGCGAAGTCTCGATGAGGTCGACTTCGCTATTGCCTTTCGTGGCATTCGAACCCCAGTCATATGTGAAAGCGCCGAATACTGAGTGTTCGTCGAATTCACGAGTGTTCGATGTGAAAGAAAGGGTGTAGTCTCCGTAGCCCACGGCGTCGGCGCTGACGATCTCCGAACCGGTCATCAGACGCTTTCCGCGGTTGTAGTTGAGCTTCAAAACCAGATCATTGCCTGAAACGGAGGCGTTGTCCTTGGACCATTCGTCAGTCCGCATCGGGCCGCCGTCGTTCCAAGCGCTGTCGCGCACGTACCAGTCACGCCCAGCCCACCTGAGTTTGGACGCCTTCCCGTAAGGGGGCTCGCCGTTTTCCGCCGGCCGCACCTGAGTTTGGGCGGAGCCGGCAGCGGGGCCCGCACTTGCAGGGCCGCCCGGAAAAGCCATGGATGCTGCGCAAACTGCGGCAGCCAGTGCGATATACCTTCTCTTCATATATTTCTCCTTTGCCGTGTGAGGATATGCAACGTCGGGGAGCTAGTCGAAATGCGCGTTCTTTCGCTTCTCATCTTCCATTCCCGCACCTCAATTATCCCTTTTCACAACCCTGCAAGAAAGGGGAGTTCATCCCGAATTTTAACGGTGACGTTCGTTTAGAATTGTAAACTTATTAATAAGTCATTTTGATTTAAAACAACACTATCGAATGTAAATTTTGCCGAACAATGTGCGACGAAGTTTGACAGTGAGACTCGGACCACCCGACGCCTTGCATGACTTGCCGCGGAAACCCCGGGCCCGGCACGACGCAACGCTTCGACGCAACGCTTCCGCGGGACCGTCTTTCGACGCCGCGCTTCGGCACGATCGGCTTTCGACGCAACGTTTCGGCGCGACCGACTTTCGGCACAGCCTTCGGGCACGGATCCCGACACTTCGGGAACGGACCTCGACACGACGCCCTCAGAGGCCCTCGGCTCTCAGAGACCGGCGAGGCCCCTCTCGGCCATCGGCACGTTGGATTCCCCCAGCCGGATCCGCCAGGCGTCGAAGTCGGCGTCGTCGGCGACGACCCAGCGAGAACGGAGTCGCCCGCCGTCGTTGACGACGCCGACGAAGAGGGCCGTCCAGCTCGGGTGCGACAAGCGCTCGGGCCCCGCACGCCACCGGGCGAGCACGCGATTGAGGTCCTCGACCGCCTCGGCGGGCATCCACCCTTCGAAGCCGCGTCCGTCCCAAATCAGGAGGGTGTAGGTCTGGATTCCGGGGAGAGCGCCGTCCGCGTTGGCCACGAGCGCGACCTTCGCCCAATCCCACACGACGCTCGCCGCTGCGGCCGCGAGGACATCCACGACCTGGGCGGCAAAGGGCTCGCCTGCCTTGCGCGCTTCGAGGCCGCGGCGCGCTTCCAGGCTGCGGCCCCGAGCTTCGAGACTGCCGTATCGGGTTTCAAGGGCGCGTCCCCGGACCATTGGACCTTCTTTCGTCGGAGCCGCCCACCCGGGCGGCCTTTCTCAGTTCGAAGCGGCAAGTGCGCGGCGGCGCAGCGACAAGCGCAACCGCGAGTCGCCGCAGCACCCGGACGCCCGTATAAGACTCACAGGCGCCTTGAACAACGCCTCCGAAGGCAGACTGCGAGGCACGCCGATGCGCGGCGGCCAAATGAGTCGCAGGCACGAGCGGCGCAAATCGCAGGCGCCGGCGAAGCAGGTCCCGAACACGATCACCCCGAATACTGAGCACGAGCGAAGCAAGTCCCGGCAACGAGAGGAGCCGCAGGCACGAGCGGCGCGAGCCGCGAAAACGAAACGAGACGAACCGCAGGCGCAGGCCTCTAAAGTCGGCACTCCGTGCGTGAAGGCGTGCCAACTGCATAATACCCTGCCCCGCCCTCAATTCTTTCGATGCTCGCAACCGAGTCCAATACACCTATGACATACACCACTTTCTTGATTGCGGCCGCCGCCGACGTCGTTCACGCGGCCCCTGCGGACGTCGGCGCGAGAGGGAGCAAGGCTCCCGGGGCGCCGAATGACAACGGATGGCGACGTCGTCGTACCTCCCCCGCACGACGCGCCCACACGCCAAACGGTTGAGGCGCAACACTGGGAAACAAGCGCGCCGACATCGGAAGACCAGGCAGTCGGGAACCGAGGGGGTCTCATCTTACTCCCACAGGGGCGCGGCCTTTTCACGACGTCGCCCTCAAGTTCGCTGCACAATGCTATCGTATTTGCGGCTTGACCCATTGTGGTACTCAAGTCCGATTTCTTTCGGTTTCCAAGGCGGCCTCGGGCATGGCGCGCCTCTCAGAAATGAGCTTAGGTTCACCCACAATTTAAGGTAGGGTAGATGGCAAGAAAAGTAGTTGCGCTTACGCGCGCAGCCGGCATGCGACGGCGGTGTTTCACGCACCACACGCGACAGCTGCGTTTCAGGCGCACTGGCCTGCCGCTTGAGATCCGCGGGGGCGTTTAGCCAACTGAATCAGTCAACCGAATCCACACCAGCCAAGCGAAAGAACGATCCTATGACCACACCCGACATCCCTCGGAGCGAGATAGCGAACGCGCTTGAGTTTCGCCACGCTTGCAAGGCGTTCGACGCGAGCAGGAAGATACCCGACCCCGACGTCGAACTCATCGTGGACGCGATTCGCCTCGCCCCCAGCTCCTACGGCTTCGAACCGTGGAACGTCATTATCGCTCAGAGCGAGGACCTGAGGAACGCAGTCAAGGCATTCGCGGGGAACAACGCCGCACGCTTCGACGCCAGCCACTTCCTCATCTTCACCGCAAAGACGGGCTTGCAGATCACTCGCAAGGGCGGCCACATCGACCACATCTTGCGGGACGTCCGCGGCCTTGACGACGACGAAGCGGACGACTTCAAGGCATTCTGGACCAAGTGGGCCGAGCGGGACTTCAAGCTGATAACGGCCGACGTCGTGCATCAGTGGGCCGCGCGCCAGGCGTACATCGCGCTCGGCGGGGCGATGCTGGCAGCCGCGGAGCGGGGAATCGACTCCTGCCCGATCGAGGGGTTCTCGATCGACGGAGTGCGCGAGATCCTGACCGAGCGGGGCCTTATTGACCCCACGGACTCCTCGCCGGTGGTCATGCTCGCTCTGGGGTACCGAGCCGGCAGCCAGCCGGCGCATTCGAGGCGCGACCTCGAAGAGATCGTCCGCTGGGCCTGACGCGGCGGGACGCGCGCCGCCGCGGAACCGGGCCTGCACCCGGCCGGAGCCGTCGCGCACAAACCCAAACCGAGAGCCGTCCGCCGCAGGCGGATCGGGAACTCAAAGTCACGCAAACCGAAGGAGGCCAACCAGCCGATAAGCGGCCAGCACATAAAGGGGGCCCGGGAGAACCCCCACACGAATTCCCCCGGGCCCGGTTTCACGCCCTCGTAGACGTGGATGGCGGTCGTGGTGACTAATCAGCTTCGCGCAAAGCCGATGTACTTCCAGGACCAACCGAATGTGGCGGTGGTGGACTTCACCGCCACAGGTGACGACCTTCGACGCACCCCGAACGTCGCCACCAGTCTTTATAACGTTTCGATAACATGAGCGTAGGCGGAGAAGTTCAACTATGCACGCCGAAAGCATGGGTCTTCCAACCCATCTTGCCCAACTTGACATTCGCTTTCGTCACAGCTTTCACATCGTGCACTCCCCCGCACAACCTTCGCCCCTTTCGCGCCGTTGCGACCAATCGGTGCAGTGACGCCGTTTTCAAGGCGTTCCCATCGCGGCGGCGACCGCCGGCAGTCGAACCGCAAAGAAACGAAACCTGTTACCCACCCCACGACAATCAACTTAACGACTTCGTTAGTTGCATCCGTCACACCGCCTGCGTCGGGCGGTGTTCGCGTGAAGTGTCTCTTCAGGGCGCTCACACGAGACTCCCACGCAACCCCTCTTGCGGGGATCACGCAATGCCCCTTGTGGAGCTCTGGCACTGTCTCGCACCGCCCCCTTGCGAAGCTCTCACACTGACCTCACCCTGCCTCCCCCTTGCGAAGCTCTCACACTGACCTCACCCTGCCTCCCCCTTGCGGAGCTCTCACACTGCCGCCGGTCCCGTCTGACTCGGAGAGCCATCCGCGACTGAATCGGGGAGCCAGTCGCGCCTGATCGCGAAAACGCCGACGTGGCGAACCTCCAAGCCTCAATTCGGTTCCCGCATATGCATCCTCGGCGTCGCTGGACTACCGTATAACCTGTGAGTGAGGACAATTCGGCACGCGCCGCCTACCGGCGCAAGATGCAGCAGCGTCAAACGGTGCTCTTCAGCACGTTGACTGCCACTTTGGCCGTCATCATGGTCATAGCGATGCTCATCTGGACGAAAGTCATTCCATTGCCCTTCGAGCCTAGCTTCGCGAGAGACGAGGACCCCAACAAGGTGGTCACGCCGTGCATAGCCGACGGTTCGAAAGCCACCGAGGTTTCCTCGATCACGGTCAACGTCTACAACGCGACGAACCGCACGGGCATCGCGGACGAGGTCGCGAAATCTCTCAAAACGTCGGGCTTCAGCGTGGCGCAAACCGAGAATTGGGGCGGCGAGACGGCGATCAAAGAGTCCGCTCGGATCGTCACCGGCCCTCGCGGCATCAACGCCGCTTACACGACGGCCCAATACATCCCGGAGTCCGTAGTCCACTACGATCCCTCGATAAACGACGAAACGATCTCCGTTGTGCTCGGCGTCGGCTACGACAAGGTGCTCAAAGCAAAAGACGTCAAGAGCAAGAATCCGAAAGGCAAGCTGACGGCGGCCAAGGACTGCGTGCAGGTAAGCAACCACGGCAAGTGACGGCGTCGGCCCGGAAAGGCTCTAGCGCTGCGCTCGGGCCGATCGCAGCGCCCCTTTTTCCAGCTCGGCTCCGGCGGGCGCCGAGGCCGGCGTCGCCGGTTCCTGACGCGTTCCGCACACGGACGCGAGCAGGCGCATGCTGTGGAAGATCGCAATGGCGGCGAACGAGCCCAGGGCGATGCCCTCGAAGACCATGTCCCCAGCGACCCAGGTGTAGTTGGCGATGGCCACGACCATCGCTACGGCCGCGGTGTTGAGGTTGACAGGGTCGGAGAAATCGACCTTGTTCTGAACCCAGATTCGAACGCCGAGCATTCCGATCATTCCGTAGAGCACGGTTGCGGCGCCGCCGAGGACGCCGGCGGGAATCGTCGCGACCGCCACTCCGAACTTCGGGAGGAACGACAGGCCCAGGGCGAAAAGCGAGGCCACCACGTAGGCGGCCGTCGAATACACCTTGGTGGCGGCCATGACGCCAATGTTCTCGGCGTACGTCGTGGTTCCCGAGCCGCCTCCGCTGCCCGCGAGGACCGTTGAGACGCCGTCGGCGAAAAGGGCGCGCCCGGTGACGCCGTCGAGGTTCCTGCCCGTCATCGCGGAAACGGACTTGACGTGGCCGATGTTCTCGGCGACGAGGACGAGCACGACGGGAACGAAGAGGCCCAGCAGGGCGGCGTCGAAGGCGGGGGCGTGGAATTCGGGGAGCCCGAGCCATCCGGCGCCGGAGATCGAGCCGAAATCCACTTCGCCGCGCACGCACGCGACGACGTATCCGAAGAGGACGCCGAACAGGATCGACAGGCGGCCGACGATCCCCTTGAAGCAGACCGTGAACAGAAGGATCGCGACGATCGTGGAAATCGCCGTGACGGGGGCCTCCTTGACGTTGTTCCAGGCGCTGGGGGCCAGGTTGAAGCCGATGAGCGAGACGATCGCCCCGGTCACCACGGGCGGCATGAGCTTGTCGATCCAGCGGGTTCCGGCAAAGTGCACGACGAGGCCGATGGCGGCGAGGGTCAGGCCCGTCGCTATCACGCCGCCCTGGGCGAGCGCCATCTTGTGAGAGTCGATCGCCATCCCCGATTTTGAGCTGTACCCCGTCACGGCGGCGATGGGCGCGATGAGCGCGAAAGAAGATCCGAGATAGCTCGGCAGCTTCCCGTTCGTGATGAGGAAAAAGAGGATCGTGCCGACGCCGGTGAAGAAGAGCGTGGTGGAAGGGTTGAAGCCCGTGAGAATGGGAACCAGGAAGGTCGCGCCGAACATCGCCACGACGTGCTGGGCGCCGATGCCGACGGTGCGGGGCCACGAGAGCCGCTCCTCAGGGGGAACCACCTCCCCCGGCTTGATCGTGCGGCCGTTTCCGTGCAGTTTCCAACCTAAAGCCATGGGGTCCTCTCCCGTCGCGTCGCGGGCACCCGATGGGGCGCCCGATCTAGCGTAGAGCATGCCGGCGGCCGGAGGCGTTCGCCCCGCCGGCGGGCCTGTCGTCTCAGGCAGGCATGGGGCCGGACGCGGGAGAGGAGCGGGAAAGCCCCGCCAGGCGGGATTCTATGGCCGCCCACACCTCGGCCGGAGCCTCTTCGGGGCGCTTCAAAAGCGAGGTTTGGTCGCCTCCCGGCCCGACCCCGAGGACGGGCGGGCCAAGATGCTCAGAATCTCGCAGCTCGGCTCGCAGCAGCTGAACCGCTTGCACGCAAAGTTGGCGCCCGAGCGCGAAGAGTTCTTCGCCGCGCTGTCCCCGAGCGAGTATTCGACCCTGTGCTCGCTTCTGGAGAGGGTCTATCGCGAACGGCAGGCTCAGGCGCCGTCGCGGCGGTAGAGAACCTCGACGAACTCGACCACGACGTCGCCCTCGGGGTCGAACTCGATTCCCAGCGTGGCGCATTCTCGCGCGAAAAAGTCGCGGTGTTCGGCTTTCCATTCGTCGAGGGTGCCTTCGCCCTCGGCCCGCGCGATCTCGGGGCCGACGTCGGCGAAGGGAATCTTGCGCACGTCCGCGGTGCGCAGCAGGGCGAGCGGCCGGTCTGCGCCGTCGCACATGATGGAGAGGTCGCCGACCTCGGGGATGTCGATTCCCTCCGCCTCGTAGGAGGCGAGCCACGCGGAGGTCGCGCTTTTTTCGCCGTCGAGCACGAGCTTGGCGAGGCGGTCGGACATCTCCGGGCTGTCGCCGAAGGCGAAGGCGGGAGGCCGGAGGGACGCGGCGTCGTCCTGGCCGAGGACGGCCTCCAGCGGGGCAATCCCGGCAACGTTGCGTGCGCGCGTCCAAAAGGCCTCGAGCTCCGTCTGCGTTTCGGCTTCGGGGACGGCGCCGTTTGCGGAGCCTTCCGCCGAGGGGCTGCGGTCCGAAGGGGCTCCGCCGTCCGAGGATCTGCCGCGGTCCGAGGATCTGCCGCTGCCCGAGACGGCGTCGCCTGCGGAGCCTTCCGCCGGGAGGCCGGGGTCGACGTCGTCCCGCCCGGCGGCCTCGCTGTCATTCCTGCTCATAGGATCCCTTTCTGCGTTGGATCGTCTGACCTGGGGCTTGCGCTCGCGGGGCTTTTTCCTACGGGCATGCGTTTGTCGGGTTCCCGACCGCCAAGCCCTTGGCTTTCGCATCTTCGACTTCCGCATCTTCGGCTGCCTCGTTTTCGGCTTCCGCTCTTTTGACCGTCAAGCCTTCGGTTTCCAGGGCGGTTTGAATCCACTGCATCGTGAGGATTCGAGCTGCGGCGTTGACCACGAGGGCGCCTCCGATCGCCGCGGCGACCTTCCCGCCTGTTCGCCGCCACGAGCGCAGGCCGCCGGCGAACAGGACCGAGCCGACTCCTGCCTGAATCGAGGAAACGATTTCCGTCACGCGCGGACGGTCGACGAAGAGCCTGCGATACGCCTGCCAGTACCCGGTCTTCGACTTCGATTCTCCGACCGATCCGTAGGCGACGCTCGTCTGAATCCTCTGAGGCAGGGGCTTCGGCTCGAATACGATTGCGCCCGGAATGGCGGTCGCACTGAGCAGGCCGGAGAGGAAGTCGGCGATCTCTGACGGAAGGCCGAGGGCGGCGACGAGCATCGCGGGGGCGGCGTGCGGGTCGGCGTGCAGTGCCTCCTCGATGCGCGCGGCGTCGACGGAGGCGACCGTCTGGGAGATCCGCTGGGAGATGGCCCCGGGCCCCAGCTCTCGGGCGACGAAATCGGAGGCGGCGGCGTCGGCCTTCGCCCACGGCACAGGCTCGAGCTCGTCGTCCCAGCGCCACACGAGGCGCGGCCCGCGGCAGCGCACGGACAGCACCGGGGCGTCCAGGCCGGACGGGTCGGTGCTCAAGGCGATCGCGAAGCCCGGCTTGCCGGCCCTCCGGGCGTCCTCCGTCCCGTCGAGCTCCATTGCCACGGCGCACGCGCCCTCCATGCGGAAGACGGCGAGGGAACGCCGATTGGCGGCGGCGAGGCCCGGCATCTCCGCCAAAGCGATGTCCGAAACGACGAGCATCGGGCCCTTAAACTCGGGAATGTCCTCGCCTGTCTCCTCGCCGGCGTCCTCCGCGGCATCCTCGCCTGACACTTCGCGTGCATCGTCGCCGGCGCCCTCGGCGGCGCCTTCGCCGGCTGCGGCTTCAGCCTGTCGTTCAAGCTCCTGGAGGGAGGCGACGTCCACGTCGTCGCCCTCGACGTCGACTTCGCCGAGGTCGATGTCCCCCCAGGCGATGATCCCGCCCATGTCGATCTGAAGCTTGCGGAGGGTCCCGTCCATCTCTTCGACGAACTCGGCCAGCGTCGGGCCGGGTGCGGGCACGCCGTCGTCGTCGAGGACGGCGATGCGCCTCCTTCGCCCGGTGACCGCGAGCTCGAGGCGGTAGCCGTCCTCCCCCGCCACGGCGCCCCTTCCGGGGATCCGCCTCTCGGCTAGGAAGTTCTCGATGTCGTTCACCGACGCGAGCGCGGGATCGAGCCGCAGAATGTCGCCGCTGACTGGACGCCAAGTAACCATTGTTCCTCCTACTGCGAGCGCGCCCGAAGGCGGTCGATTTGGTAGAGCGCGATTCCGGTGGCAACCGCGGCGTTGAGGGATTCGAGCTCGGCCGCGATGGGAACCGACGCTATCGCGTCGCACGTTTCGCGGGTGAGCCGGGCGAGTCCCTTGCCCTCTGAGCCGGTCACGAGCACGATGGGGGCGTCGGCGAAGGAAATGTCCTCAATCGCCGTGTCGCCGCGTCCGTCGAGCCCGACGGCGAAGTAGCCGCGGGCCTTCAGCTTGCCCAGGGCTGCGACGAGATTCGGCACGCGGGCCGCGGGCACGCGTGCCGCCGCCCCGGCCGAGACCTTCCACACCGTGGCGTTCACGCCGGCCGAGCGCCGTTCGGGCACGACGACGCCGTCCGCGCCGAAGGCGCTGGCCGAGCGCATGACCGCGCCGAGGTTGTGTGGATCCGTCACCGAGTCGAGCGCGACGACCAGCCCGGGCCTGCCGGCGCGCGCACCTTTGCCTGCCCGTTCGACGAGGTCCTCGACGTCCGCGTACTCGTAGGGCGGGACCTCAATGGCCACCCCCTGGTGGACCGCGCCGTCGGTCATACGGTCGAGCTCCGTGCGCGAGGCCTCGAAAAGCGGCGCGCCGAGGGCCGTGGCCGTGCGGACCACCTCGCCGAGGCGCTCGTCGCTCGCGACGCCTCCCGAGACGAAGACGCGAGAGAGGGGAATCCCGCTCCGCACCGCCTCGAGGACCGCGTTGCGCCCGGCGATGAGCTCGTGCCCGGGGGCAAGGCTCAGCTCCGGGCGCAGGCGATTGGCCTTCTCGAGCCTGGCCTGCTCCCGGCGCGCCGCTTCCGCCGCCAGCTTGCGTTTGTGCGCGGGATGGTAGACGCGGTCTTCGGCCTTCGGCGTCGGCCCCTTGCCTTGAAGGCGGCGCCGATTGTTTCCGCCGGATCCGACGAGGGCGCCTTTCTTGCCCTTCGGGCGTTTCGTCCTGCCGTCGGCCATCAGCGTCCCTCCACGTGCCAGCGTGCGCCCTCGGGCGAGTCTTCGACGACGACGCCGGCCGCAGACAGCGAATCGCGCACTGCGTCGGCTGTCGCCCAGTCCTTGGCCGCCCGCGCCTGGGCGCGGCGCTCGAGCATGTCGGCCACGAGCGCGTCGAGCGCCTTGCCGACGGCGTCGGACCCCGCGCCGCTCCGCCACTGGGGGCTCAGCGGGTCGAGCCCCAGGATGTCGAGCATCGAGCGGACTTCGAGCTGGGCGCGTCTGACGCCCGCCGAGTCGCGCTCGCTCAGCGCGGTGTTGCCCTTGGTGACGGCTTCGTGCACGGCCGCGAGCGCCCCGGAGACGTTGAGGTCGTCGTCCATCGCCGCCGTGAACTCGGCGGGAAGGCGGTCCGGGCCGAGGGACGCCACCTCGTCGAGGCCGATCTCCTCGGATTCGGCGGCGCGCGCGACGAAGCCGGCCAGACGGTCCCAGACGGCCTGCGCCTCGGCGAGGGTCGCAGGCGAATAGGCGACCGTCGAACGGTAGTGCACGGTTCCCAGGGCGAACCGCAAGATGACAGGCGGGACCTCGCGCGCGACGGCCTCGACGGTCAGGGAGTTGCCGAGAGATTTGCTCATCTTCTCCCCCTCGATCGTCACCCACGCGTTGTGCATCCAGTAGCGGGCGAACCCGCGCCCCGCCGCGTGCGACTGGGCCTGTTCGTTCTCGTGGTGGGGAAAGCGCAGGTCGATCCCGCCGCCGTGGATGTCGAACGTCTCACCCAGATAGCGGCCGGCCATGGCCGAGCATTCGATGTGCCAGCCGGGCCTGCCCCTTCCCCACGGCGCCGCCCACGCCGCGGTCGCGGGCTCGCCCGGCTTGGGGGCCTTCCACAGCGCGAAATCGTGCGGATTGCGCTTGTCAGGCTCGACGTCGGACTCGTCGACCGTCATGTTCGCCAGCGACTGACGCGTGAGGGAGCCGTAGTCCGGGAGACTGGCGACGTCGAAATATACGTTCCCGGGATTGCCGACGTAGGCGTGGCCGGCGTCGAGGATGGCTTGGATGAGCTCAATCTGGTCGGCGATGTGTCCGGTGGCCCGCGGCTCGTACGTGGGCGGAAGAACCCCGAGCGTGCGGTATGCCTGCGAAAACTCCCGCTCGAAGCGGTAGGCCCATTCCCACCAGGGGCGGCCGGCCTCGGCGGACTTGCGCAGAATCTTGTCGTCGATGTCAGTCACGTTGCGGATCATCCGCACGTCGTACCCGCTGCGGCGCAGCCACCTTGCGAGCACGTCGAAGGCGAGCGCCGAACGCATATGGCCGATGTGCGGGGTGCCCTGGACGGTTGCGCCGCACAGGTAGATCCCTGCCCGGCCCGGTTCGAGCGGTTCGAAGTCTCGCAGCGAGTGCGCAGCGGAATCGTAGATCTTCAAGCTCACCCCACTAGGGTATCCAATGAGCGCCGCGAAGGGTTCGATTTGGCTCACCGCACGCCAGCGGCCGAGGGTTGGCGCCCGCATTCCGCGTGCGCCGCAAGTAAATGCACCGTAAAGTAAAAGGCATGAGTACTCACACAGACGACGGGGGCCAAAGTCGCACCGGCTTCCTTTCGCGCAAAGTCGTCATCTGGGCGTCCTGGGACGTCGGCTCTTCGGCATTCAATTCGGTGGTCACAACCTTTGTATTCTCCGTCTACCTCACCACTCCGAAACTCTTCGGGCCCTCCGCGAACGCGAACCTCGGCTGGACGACGGCGCTCGCGGGCATTCTCGTCGCGCTGGCGGCCCCGGCGCTCGGCCAGTGGGCGGACCGCACGGGAAAGACGCACACCGTCCTGACGGCGACGACCCTCGCGCTCGCAGCGCTCATCGGCGCCATGTTCTTCGTCAAACCCAGTGAACACTACGTGTGGCTCGGCCTTCTTCTGCTCGCCGCGAGCAACTTCGTGTTCGAAGTCGGGTCGGTGATCTACAACTCGATGGTCTCCGACATTTCGACTCCCGAGAACGTCGGCCGGGTTTCCGGCTTCGGCTGGGGCTTAGGCTATATCGGCTCGATTTTGCTTCTCTTCTTCCTGCTCGTCGGCTTCATCCAGCCCGAAGTCGGGCTTTTCGGCGTCACAGGCGAGGACGCGCTGAACATCCGCGTCTCGATGGCGGTGTGCGCGCTGTGGACCCTCGTCTTCTGCCTGCCTTTGCTCCTGACCTCGCGCAACCGCCCTGCCTCGGGCGAGCCCTCGCGCGGGCTCTTCGGTTCGTACGCCGACCTCGGCCGCTCGATCGCCCGCCTGTGGCGCGAGAGCCGCTCGGTTGTGTGGTTCCTCGTCTCCTCGGCGATCTACCGGGACGGGCTGGCCGGGGTCTTCACCTTCGGCGGGGTGCTCGCCGGCGTCGCGTTCGGCTTCAAGAGGGAAGAGGTGATCATGTTCGGCATCGCCGCGAATCTCGTGGCGGGCGTCGCGACGGTCGTCTTCGGCCAGTTGGACGACAGGATCGGCCCGCGCAGGGTGATCGTCGGCTCGTTGGCCTCCATGTGCGTGCTCGCGCTCATCGTCTTCTTCGGAAAGCCCGCCGGCCCGGTCGTCTTTTGGGTGTTCGGCCTGGCCCTGTGCGTTTTCGTCGGTCCGACGCAGGCGGCCTCCCGCTCCTACCTGGCGCGGGTCGCGCCGCCGGGCTCCGGAGCCGAGATGTTCGGGCTGTACGCCACGACGGGCCGGGCCGTCTCATTCCTCTCGTCGGTCATGTACTCGAGTTCCATCACTCTGGCGAGCAAGGTGAGCGGCCGGCCCAAAGACGACGTGGCAATCTATGGAATCCTCGGGATCGTCGTCATTCTCCTCGTCGGCCTGGCGACGTTCGCCCCCGTCCGGCCCGAAACTGAGACGTCTGAACGACCCGAGCGCGCGGCGGCCCGCACGCCTGCCTGAGACCGCGGCCGCCTGCCGCACCGGCGTTTCGCGTGTGCCTCAGGCCCGCGGACGCTCGTCGATCGTCTCGAATTCGGATCGCACCGCTCCGAGCGCATTTTCACGCTGCTCGTCATCCAGATGCGCCGGGCCGTAGGTGACCACGGGCTTGAGGGGCTCGTACCCCACGAACCGGAAGATTCCCTCGTTGACGTGGAAGAGGAAGCTCTCGATGGGAGCGAAGGCCCCGTCCTCGGAGTACATGGCCTCGGGCCCACCGGTGGTCGTGAGTGCGACCGCGCGCTTGCCAGCGAGCGCGGCCTCGTCGAGAATCCCATAGTCCCCGCCGAAAACGGCGCCCATGACGAAAACCCGGTCGACCCAGCCTTTGAGAAAGGCGGGAACCGAGAACCACCACAGAGGGAAGGAGAAGACGAGGAGGTCCGCGGCCAGCACTCGATCGATGTCCTCGCGAATTCGCGGGTCCAGGGTGCCTTCCTTGACAGCCTTCAGCTGTTCTTTCTGCGGCTTGAACGGTTCTTCGACATGCTCGAACTCGCCGCGGTCGAGCACCGGGTCCAGCTTGTTTTCGTACAGGTCGATGACATCGACTTCGTAGCCCTGCCGCACCAGCTCGTCGCGGGCCGCCCGCATCTGGGAGGCGCAGAACGACGCCGATTCGGGATGCGCGTGAACAATCAAGGCTTTCTTGGCGTCAAACGTAGAACTCATGCAGCGAGAGTACGTACGGACCCACGGCGCGAGCAATCACGGCGGCAGCTTTTATCCCGACAGCGGATAGCGGAATATACGGTGCCTTTCCCCATGGTCGGCGCCTTCTCCCCCATAAACGGCGCTATCCCCCATAAGCGGTGCTGTCCCATAGGCCGTGCCATCCCTGCCCATGACCGATGCCGTCCCCCATGGGCTGCGCCGTCTCTTGCGGTCGAGCGCCACTTGTAGTCCGGCGCCACTCGCGGACGAGCGCCACTCCCCGCAAACCAATACCGCTCCATGAGAGCCAGCGCGCTCGCAAGCCGACGTCACTCTTTATGAACCAGCGCGGTCGCAAGCCGACGTCACTCTTTATGAACCAGCGCGGTCGCAAGCCGACGTCGCCCACGAACCGAGGTCAGACCCTGCGGGTCAGCGTCAAATCCTATGAACCAGCGCGGTCGCTATAGCGGCCAGACCTTCGCCCCGCCCGGTGAAACCGAGCCGGTCCGTGGTGGTGGCCGAGACGCCGACGGGCGCACCGACGACGTCGCCCATGGCTTTCTCCGCCTCGGCCTTGCGCGGCAGAAACCTGGGACGTTGGCCGACGATTTGGATCGAAACGTTGGCTGTCGCCCAACCGTCGGCGCGGGCCAGACGCACGGCTTCGGCCAGGAGCGCGCTGCCCGAAGCGCCGGCCCATTCGGGCCGTTCCGTGCCGAAGACCGTGCCGAGGTCTCCGACGCCCGAGGCGATGAGGATTGCGTCGCACGCGGCGTGGGCGGCGACGTCGGCGTCGGAATGCCCTTCGAGCCCGCGCTCGCCGGGCCACCGAAGGCACGCGAGAAAGAGCGGACGGGACGGGTCCTCGCTGAAGGCGTGCACGTCGATTCCTGTTCCCACGCGAATGTCCATGCAGAAATTATCTACTCGTGGCGCATATGCGACAAGGCGTTAGATCGTGCCGGCGGCAACGCGAAAAGAGGCCCGCGCCCGGAGGGAACTGGCGCAGACCCGTGAAAGGCCGAGCCGAATCGGCGGATTCAGGCGCCGAGGTCCGGCAGGCTCAGCAGGCTCAGCAGACCCGGCAGGCTCAACAGGCCCGGCAGGCTCAAGCGCCGAGCGAGGGGGCCTCTGCGGATTCAGACGCCGAGCGAGGGGTCGTCGGCCAGCAGTTGCGCGATCGCGAGGTCGATCGGCCGCGTGATCTTCATCGACCGCTCGCTCCCGCGAACGAGCACAACGGGCAGCCCGGCCGCCTCGACGAGGGCGGCGTCGTCGGGTGCGGCGCTCGCCTCTTCTTCTCCTTTTTCCGCGAAATCCCGGTGCGCACGGAGGATGGCGTCGAGGTGAAAGCCCTGCGGCGTCTGCATGGCGCGCAGCAAGGTGCGGTCGTGGGTCTCGACGACGCGCTCCAAACCGGCGTCCGCCTCGCCGCCGGATGCAGCGCCTCCTCTTCCGGTCTTTTCAGCCCCGTTTCCGCACGCTTCAGCGCCGCTTCCGGCCTTTTCAGACTCGTTTTCAGCCGCTCCGGCTCCACTTCCGCCCAGCGAAGCGCCGAGTCGGGCCCGCCCGCCGTCGGCGATGCGCTCGACTCGTTTGATCGTGTCCGCCACCGGCAGCGCGGGGACGACGGCCGGATGCCCGGCGGCCAACGCATCGACGACGCGCCTGATCACCGCGCCGGGCACGAGTGGGCGCGCCGCGTCGTGAATGAGAACGCAATCCGAGCCCGCGTCAGGGCCGTACGCCTCAAACACGCGATCCAACCCGCGCGCGACCGATTCTTGACGCGTCCGCCCGCCGCCGACGACGTCGATCTCAATCGGCCCCGCATCGCCCCCGATCGTCTCCGCCGCCCGCCCAGGGCCGTCCGCAGCGCCCTTAGCCGGCTCCGCAGTTTTCTCGGGGGAATCCGACGCTCTCCCGAGCGGAACGGCTCGAAGAATCCCTTCAAATTCCTCGATTCGATCGGCGGGGGCGACGATTGCGATTCGATCGACGACGCCGGATTCGGCCATCGCGCGGGCCGAATGAACGAGCAAAGGCTCGCCGGAAAGCCGCTCGAGGGCTTTTGCGTCGCGTGAACCGAACCTCGTTCCCTTTCCGGCGGCTACGACGACGGCGGCGACTCGCACTAGAGCGCCGATTCGCCGAGAATCTCGTCAAGAAGTTCGAGCGCCTCGCCCTCGGAGACCTGCCGCGCGAGCGCGACCTCGGACCCCAATATCTGCCGGGCCTGCGACAGCATCCTCTTCTCCCCCGCCGAGAGGTGCCTGTCGGCGTCGCGACGCGTGAGATCGCGGACCACTTCGGCCACCTTGATGACGTCACCCGACGTCAGTTTCTCCGAATTCGCCTTGTAACGACGCGACCAGTTCGAAGGTTCCTCGATCTGCTCCGCCCGCAAGACGGTGAAAACCTGCTTCAACTGCTCGTCGTCGGAGACGTCGCGCACGCCGACGTCCTCGAGCATGTCCGCGGGGACTTGGATCTCCAGGTCCCCTTGCACGACGCGAAGCTTGAGATACGTCTTCTCCTCGCCGCGGATCTTGCGCGTGAAGACGTCTTCGATGCGAGCCGCGCCGTGATGCGGGTAAACGACCGTCTCGCCGATTGTGTAGGACATGCGGTCCCATTCCCTTCGCTTCAGACTGGTTCCAAGTAGACATTCTATCATTAAGGCGGTAACGTCGGCTCTTTTACTCAGGTTTTAGTACCCCATTGCGAAACTGATCGAAAGGCGTTAAGCGACACGGTCCCCCACGTCGATGATCCGGAGTTTTCCGCCGTCCTCCGCCGATTGTCGTCGACAACCAACGCGCCGACGACGCGCGCCGCAGCCCACTTCGCGCCGCGATTTGAACCAATGGCCTTCCACACCCCGCCCCACAAACCTTGAACAGACGAAAACCTCCCATCGAGGACTTTCCAGCTCTCGAATAGAACGAGAACCAATTCTCGAAGCCTTCCAGTTCTCGAATAAGCGAGATCACATGCCCCTTCGCAAGGCGCAGGCGCCGGTCGGGGCGACACAACGCCTTCGAGCGGCGGTCCCCCGCACGCGAAGCGAGCGCCGCACCCGCCCGAAGGCCCCGACCAGAGGCAGACGGAGACGCTTCCTTCCGACCTGTGACGGGGCCTTCGGGCCGCGTGGCAGCGACCAGACTCACTTGCCCTGGTTGGCCACCGCCGCGATCTTCGCCTCGGCCTCGGGGTCGAGGTACGTGCCGCCTTTCTTCACCGGCTTGAGCGTCTTTTCGTCGAGCTCGTAGACCAGCGGAATGCCCGTTGGAATGTTGACTCCGGCGATGTCGTCGTCGGAAATGTCGTCAAGATGCTTGACGATGGCTCGCAACGAGTTGCCGTGAGCCGCGATCATGACCGTCTTGCCGGTCTTGATTTCCGGGACGATCCTCGACTCCCAGTAGGGAAGGAGGCGCTCAAGAACGTCCTTGAGGCACTCCGTGGCGGGAATCGGCTCGCCGGCGTAGCGCGGATCGGCGTCCTGGGAGAACTCGGAACCGGCCTCGATCGGCGGCGGCGGAACGTCGTAGGAGCGGCGCCACTGCATGAACTGCTCCTCGCCGTACTCGTCGCGGATCTCCTTCTTGTTCTTGCCCTGAAGGGCACCGTAATGGCGCTCGTTGAGACGCCAATGGCGCTCCACGGGAATCCAGTGGCGATCGGCTGCATCAAGGGCAAGGTTCGCCGTCATGATGGCGCGGCGAAGCATCGATGTGAACAGCTTCTCGGGAAGCACTCCGGCTTCTTTGAGGAACTCGCCCCCGCGGACGGCCTCGGCGCGCCCCTTCTCCGACAGAGGCACATCGACCCAGCCGGTGAAGAGGTTCTTTGCATTCCATTCGCTCTCGCCGTGGCGGAGCAGCACCAGGGTGTATGTCATGTGCCAATTTTCCCACGCCGAGCCGCAAGCCGCCAGACCGTTCGTCCCACGGGCCCCAGCGCGCAGTCAACGCATTTCCGTGCGGGCATGTCCGCGCCGGCTCGTCCCACGGGCGCCCGGCGCGCCGCCGACGACGTTCGGGCCGCCGGCGCAACCGCCTCCGACGGATCGAATCGCAAACCGCCGCGGACGTAGAATTGCCGCAATCGCGCACTCGCGACCGCTCGTTTGCCAATGACAGGAGGAACGATGAAAGACGCGCACTTCCCGACATCGACCGCCGCGAAACACGACAGGGGCGACGCCGGATACAGCAAAGAGCTCAAGCCTCGGCACATCCAGATGATCGCCATCGGCGGGTCCATCGGAACGGGTCTGTTCCTCGGGGCCAGCGGCCGCCTCGCCCAGGGCGGCCCCGGGCTGGTCGTCGCTTATGGAATCTGTGGGATTTTCGCGTTTCTCATGGTGCGGGCGCTCGGCGAATTGGCAATCCGCCGCCCTTCCTCGGGCGCGTTCGTCTCCTACGCGCGCGAGTTCACGGGCGAGAAGGGCGCCTACGTCGCGGGCTGGATGTTTTTCCTCGACTGGGCGGTCACCGTCATGGCGGACATCACGGCCGTCGCCCTGTACATGCATTATTGGACGGCATTCCGAGGAATTCCGCAGTGGTTCATCGCCCTCGTCGCCCTCGCCTTGGTCTTCGCCCTCAACTTGCTGAGCGTCAAGATGTTCGGCGAGGCAGAATTCTGGTTCGCGGCGATCAAGGTGGCGACGATCGTCGGCTTCATGGCGGTTGCCGTCTGGGCGATCGTCGTCGGGCACGACGTCGGCGGCCACACCGCGGGCTTCCACAACATCGCCGAGTCGGGAGGCTTCTTCCCCAAGGGACTCGCCCCGGTCTTCGCGCTGACCCTCGGCGTCGTCTTCGCCTTCGGCGGCACGGAGATGGTGGGCGTTGCCGCAGGCGAGACGAAAGAGGCCGAACGCGTTCTTCCGAAGGCCATCAACTCGATGATCGTCCGCATCTTCGTCTTCTACGTGGGCGCCGTGGCGCTCATGGCCGTCGTCCTGCCGTACACCGCGTATTCGAAGGACGAATCCCCCTTCGTCACGTTCTTCAAGGGGATCGGCGTGCCGCACGCCGGGAGCGTGATCCAAGTGGTCGTCCTCACCGCCGCGCTCTCCTCGCTCAACGCAGGCCTGTATGCGACGGGCCGCACGCTTCGCTCTTTGGCGGTGGCCGGTTCGGGCCCGCGCTTCGCCACCCGCATGAACGCGAACCACGTGCCCTACGGCGCCATCGTCATCACCTCGGCCCTCGGCCTCGTCGGCGTGTTTCTCAACGTCGTCCTCGAAAAGGACGCCTTCGACGTCGTCATGAACCTCGCGGCCATCGGCATCGCCGGCACGTGGGCCTCGATCCTCGTCACCCACCTCGCCTTCCTCAGGCGAGTGAAGGCGGGCAAGGAGACCCGCCCCTCCTACCGGATGCCCGGCGCCCCCGTCACGAATTACATCGCCCTGGCGTTCTTCGCCGTCGTCGTCGGCTCCAATCTCACGAGCTCCGAAGGCCGATGGACGCTCGCGCTCTTCGTGCCGGTGGTCGCAATGATGGTCGGCGGTTGGCACTTCGTTCGCGGGCGGGTGGACGGGGCCCTTCTCGACCGCGTTCTCGACGAGGAGGCTGCGGCCGACGGCGGCCAGGCCCTTTCGGCCGGCGGCGAGCGCTAAGCAGCCTGCACGACGTGAGCCGGCCGCGGCTAGGATTGTTCGACGTGCACAAACTCCAAGGAAGGAAGAAATGCGCATACACGTGACGTACACCGGCGGAACCATCGGCATGATCGACTCGCCCAGCGGCCTCGTCCCCGGCGCCGACCTCAAGGGATGGCTCTACTCTCTGATCGCGGGGACCGAGCTCGAGGGGCGGGTGAGCCTGACGGAGCTCGAGCCGCTCATCGACTCCTCGAACGCCACGCCCGAATCGTGGCAGGCGATCATCGACGATCTGCGCGCCCACCGCGAGGAGGCCGATTCCTTCGTGGTGCTTCACGGCACGGACACCATGAGCTATTCGAGCGCCGCCCTATCCTACGCCCTCGTAGGTTTTGACCGGCCCGTCGTCTTCACCGGGGCGCAATACCCCTTGGGCGACGTCGGCTCCGACGCCGCGGGAAACGTGGCGGGCGCCTTGCGCGCCGCGGCCTCCGGCAGGGCGAAGGGCGTCAGCCTTTTCTTCGGCCACCACCTTTTGGCCGGCAACCGCGTGACAAAGACGAGCTCGTGGTCCTTCGAGGGCTTTGCCTCGCCGTCGGTCCCGCCGCTCGCGCGAACGGGCGCGCCCTGGCGGTGGTACGCCACCGACGAGGTCGTCTCGCCGACGGCGGGGCCCGAGCCTGCCGCCTCCGGGGCGTCGGGTTCCGGATCTTCGGCTTCGGGACTTTCCCCTTCAGGATCGACGGCTTCCGGGACGCAGGCTTCCGGAGCGAAGGCTTCCGGAGCGAAGGCTTCCCTTTTAGAAGCCGCGCAGGCACTCCCCACCGGGGGCAGAACCCCCGAAGGCTTCGATTGGCGCAATCCTGCGCCCTACGCACGGCACGACGTCGTCGTGCTCGACCTCGCGCCCGGAATATCGTCCTCACGGCTCGAAGCCCTTCTCACCCCGCGTCCGGAGGCAGTGCTGCTGCGCGCCTACGGCGTGGGCAACGTGCCCGCGGCCGAACCCGGGCTGGCCGAGGTGCTCGAGCGGACGATCGCCGACGGCGTCCCGGTGGTCGTCGCCTCCCAATGCCATCAAGCCCAAGTGTTTCTTGGCCACTACGAGGCCGGCGACGCCATCGCTAGGGCGGGGGCCGTCGGCGCCGGCGACATGACCTTGGAGGCCGTGTACTCCAAGATCGTCTTCCTCCTGTCTCAGGGGCTTCGCGGAAACGATCTGGCAACGTGGATCGGGCGGCCGATAGCCGGCGAGCTCACGCTGCCGACGTTCCAGTGAGCGCCAAGCCCCACAAAAGCCCGGCGAATCCCGCATTTGAGCGACGTCCGTGCAGGCGCATGGTTAGTGTCGCGCCTTGGAACGGCCGAGTCTCGCAACAGCCCGGCGAATCCCGCGTTTGAGCGACGTCCGTGCAGGCGCATGGTTAGTGTCGCGCCTTGGAACGGCCGAGTCTCGCAACAGCCCGGCGAATCCCGTGCAGGCGGTGCGCTTTTCGGCGGCTGCGCGCGCCCGGGCAGCGGCCGAAGCACGGAACGGCGCGCGGGCGCCATTCAGTCGGGCACCACCGCCACTTTGAGGCCCGCGCGCTCGCGCACCGCGGCGATCGCCGCGTCGATCTGGGTCAGCGGGAACCGGTGGGTCACGAGGCTGCCGACGTCGAGGGCGCCGCTGGAAAGCAGCTCCACGGCCCGGCGGACGTCGGCCCTGCGCGCGTTCGAGCCGCCCGTCACCTGCAGCTCGCGGTAATGGACGATATTCGGCTCCATCACCGCCGTCGATCCCTTGGGGAAACCGGCGAAATAGTTGACCCGCCCGCCGATGGCCGCCACTTCGAGCGCCTGGTTGGCCAGCGCGGGGTCGCCGACGGCCACGATCGCGACGTCGGCCCCGCCGCCGGTCGCGTCGAGAATCTCGCGGGTGAGCTTCTCGCCCTGCGAGGCCAGGGCGTGCGTCGCGCCGAGGGCGAGCGCTGGATCGAGGCGTCCGGGGCGCCCGACGGCCACAATCCGCGTGGCCCCTGCAAGCTTGGCGAGCGCGACGTGAAGCAGTCCGATCGGCCCGGTTCCCAGGACGACGACGGCCTCGCCCGGGCTCACCCGAAACTGCCTTGCCCCGTTGAGGCAGCAGCTGACCGGCTCGGCCAACGCAAGCGCCGTCGGTTCGAGTTCGCGCGGCGCGAGCACAAGGTTGCCGCGTTCCATCGCCTCGCGCGGCACAAGCAGGTACTCGGCGAGCCCGCCGTCGATCTCGTATCCGAAGAGCCGCAAGTTCTCGCACAGATGCTCGCGGCCGGCCAGGCATTGGAGGCAGCGGCCGCACGAGAGGACGATCGAGCACGTGGCCTGCACGCCGACGTCGACCCCTTCGACGCCTTCGCCGACGGCCGCGACCCTCCCGGCGAACTCGTGGCCTAGGATCACTCCGGGGCGGACTCCCGCGGTTTTGGCGCCGGAAACAATGCGCAGGTCGGTGCCGCAGATCGTGTTCGCCTCGACTTTGAGGAGGACTTCGCCGGGCCCGGGCTCGGGAACGGGGACGCGCGTGAGGGACAGGTCGTCAATGCCGTGCAGAACGGCGGCGTTCATGCTCATGGCCCTAGCCTACGCGTTCGGGCGCCCCTTCCCGCACTCGAAGGCCGATCGGCCGCCTTCCCGGCCGGCAGCAGGCCCCGTCCGCGGATCCCGTCCGCTGATCCCGTCCGTCGGCTTTTAAGGCCCCATCCGCGGAGCCGCCCTGAGGCGGCCGCTTCGCCGTCGGCCCGGCGGGCCTTCCCCGCCCGAAAGTCGATCGGCTGCCTCTGCCGTTTGCCGCGGCGCTGCAAAGCGACAGTGCAAAGGCAGGCAAAAAATGTAACAACGCACCAGTAAGAAGCGCGAATTCTCGCCACCATCCTCAACCGGCGCGATGTTTCCTGCAAAATTGTGTACCCGGTCACTGGGATATAAGATCAACGTACATCACGCAGCCGCCCGGCGACGGGCGGCAACTAGGAAAGGCACGCAATGACGCGACTAGTAAATGCACCCGCGGATTTTCCCGCCGAGGCGCTGCGAGGGTTCGTCCTGGCCAACAAGCGCTACGTCAAGCCGGTCTACGGCGGCGTCGTCCGCTCCACCGCGACTCCGCAGGGAAAGGTGGCAGTGGTCTACGGCGGCGGATCGGGCCACTACCCGGCATTCGCCGGCTGGGTGGGCGCCGGAATCGCCGACGGCGCGGTGTGCGGGAACATCTTCTCCTCGCCCTCGGGCGCCCAGGCGTACTCGGTCCTCAAGGCTGCCGACCGCGGCGCCGGAGTGCTGATGGGATTCGGGAACTATGCGGGCGACGTCCTGCATTTCGGCCAAGCCATCGAGCGTCTGCGCTCTGAGGGAATCCCCGCCGACACCCTGGTAGTCACCGACGACATCGCCTCCGGCGCAAAGGACGAACTCGACAAGCGCCGCGGCATTGCGGGCGACTTCCCCGTCTTCAAGATCGCGGGGGCGGCCGCCGAGGCGGGCAAGGACTTCGAGGAGGTCAAGCGCATTTTCGCCAAGGCGAACGCGGCCACGCGCTCTTTCGGCGTCGCCTTCTCCGGCTGCACGCTCCCCGGCGCCGACGGCCCGCTTTTCACGGTTCCCGCAGGGAAGATGGGAATCGGCCTCGGCATTCACGGCGAGCCCGGGGTCTCCGAGGACGATTTGGGCTCTGCAGACGACGTCGCGGACACCCTCGTGGAAGGCCTCCTCGAGGATCGCCCCGAATCGGCGGGAAATCGCGTCATTGCCATCGTCAACGGCCTGGGCGACACGAAGTACGAGGAGCTGTTCGTCGTCGTCGGGTCCGTCGTCGACCGCCTGAAGGCCGCCGGCGTGGAGATCGCAGACGTCGAATCGGGAGAATTCGTCACCTCGCTGGACATGGCGGGCGTCTCGCTCACCCTCGTGTGGGTCGACGACGAGCTTCTTTCCTACTGGGACGCGCCTTGCGACACCCCCGCTTACAGGAAGGGCTCCGTCGGCGAGGTTGAGCGCGACGACGCCGAGCTCAACTCGGCGGCGGCAACCGTGGTCGTGACCGAGAAGGGCTCGGAGAGTTCGCGGGAGGCTGCGGGCGTCGTCGTCGGGCTCCTCGAAAAGGTCTCGGAGATGCTCGAGGAGTCGAAGGACGAGTTCGGCAAGCTCGATTCGATCGCGGGCGACGGCGACCACGGCATCGGAATGGCGAACGGATCGAAGGCCGCCGCCCAGGCGGCGCGCGCCATCGCGGATCAGGGCGCGGGCGTGGCGACCACGCTGAGCGCCGCGGGCGACGCTTGGTCCGACCGCGCGGGCGGCACCTCGGGCGCCCTGTGGGGCTCCCTTCTCACCGCGATCGGCGCGGCGCTAGGAAACGAAGAGGCCCCCTCGCTCGACTCGATCACGGACGCCGTCATCGCCGGGCGTTCAGCCGTGCAGAGGCTCGGCGGCGCCCAGGTGGGCGACAAGACGATGGTCGACGCGCTCGTTCCGCTGGTCGATGCCTTCGTCTCGACCGACGGCGACCTCAAGGCCAAAGGCGAGGCCGCCGTGGCCGCGGGCCAGGCTGGGGCCGAGTCCACGGTGCAGCTCGTCGCCAAGCTCGGCAGGGCCCGGCCCCTCGGAGAGAAGTCGCTGGGAACCCCGGACCCGGGGGCCGTCTCGCTGGTGCGGGCGGTGAAAGTCGTGGTCGAGCAGATCTGATCTCGACCGCCGAGTGTGAGCCCCGCCCCAAGGCGCGGCCGCACGCAGACAACGGGGTCCGCGTGCGCCTACGCCGGGGCGGGGCTCGCAGAAGCTTCAGTCCAGCATCGTCGCCAACTTTCGCAGCGTGCGCATGTTGCGCGCCGTGACGGTGACGCCCAGATGGCGCTCTGCATAGGCCTGGGTGATGCGCGAACCGTGGAGCCCTCGCGGAGTGCCGTACCACAGGTAGAGTTCGCGCGGCGCCCAGGCCAGGTCCTCGCCGTCCTTGAGGGCGTCGCGGAAGCGCCGGCCGTCAAACGAATCGACGTCGCGGTCAAAGAACATAACGTGGGAAAAGGACTCGTCTCCAACGACGTCGGCGAGGGGGTCGGCCTCAACGGCCCTCCGCAAATCAGCGGCGGTGCGATAGACAACGGGGCTGTCCACGCCGAACCATTCGCGGACGAGCTTCGTCAGGCCGTCGGCGAAGTCCTGCGGACCCGCCGGCGGAGCGCACAGCAGGTTTCCGCTCTGAAGGTGTGTGCGCACCCGCTCCAAGCCAAATTTCGACGCGACGAGTTCGCGCAGCAGCGGCATGGAAACCTTGCTGCGAGCGTCCAAGTTGACGCCCCTGAGGAAAAAGACGCACTCGCCTTCGGATTCGCCGCACATATCCGTTCCTCGCATTTCCTCGTTCGGGAGCCTGCCTTTTGAGGAAGAGCCTAGTCCACGCGGGCGCATTTACTGAACTGAACAATTCCAACTGTTGAACTGAACAATTCCAACTTCGGGTCATTTTTCAAAATCGCTTCCCTGCGGCCGCCCGTCTGTGAAAAAATCGCGCCCAGAAGTAATTGAAGAATCAAAAATATTACGATCAACCAATCGTCGGTTCGCCGCGGGCGACGGCGCTCAGAATATCGGCGAACGGACCAACCGGAACGTCGGAAAGGAAAACAATGAAAAACAGCCGCGCGATCCGCTTCACGCATGGCCGGCGCCCGAATCGAGGCCCGGGCCCACGCTCGAATCGAGGCCCGGACCCACGTTCGAATCGACGCCCGGGCCCGAATCCGCGCTCAGACCAAGGCTCGATTTCGCATTCGATCCGGCGTCCGAGTCTGCTCAGGACGACGTTGGGAGTCGGACTGGCGCTTGCACTGTCCGCATCGACGATTTCGACGTCGATGGCCGTCGAAACGCCGGCGTCCAAGGCCGATCAAGCCTCCTCGTCCATCGCCGCCCGGCAGGCGGCGTCCGGAAAATCTATGTCGCCCGGCGCCTTGGCGCCGGCCGGCCTTCCTCGACCGGCGGCGACGCAAGCGGGACGCGAGGAGCTTGTGTCCACGCCGATCCCGGACGAACCGAACATTCCCAGCTACGGGACCACGACAGACAAGGGCGGCAGGCCGCTGGCCTTCGTCGTCTCCGGGGGCTACGGAGGCTCGCTCAACGTCATCGACCTCAAGAACAAGAGGAAGATCGACGTCAAGAAGACCGTCCTGGACAAGGACGGCGCCGAGCTCTACCCATGGGGCTACGCCACGCTCAGCAACAGGCATGTCGTGGCGGCGTGCAGCAACGGCAGGCTCTACGACATCGATCCCGACACCTACGCGGTGAAACGGCTGGGAGACGACGGCTCGTCGAACAAGAACTACGAAGAGATCTCCAAGCGAGGCAGCTTCTATTGGGACATCGTCGCGGACGAACACGACAGGCTGTACATCGCCAGTTCCAGCGAAGGATACGGCGGCAGGGTCCTCACCTACGACGCCAAGAGCGGCCGGTGGGGCGACCTTACGGACAGTCAGATCCAGGAGGGAGAGCGCGACATCCGGTCGGTAGCCTACGAGAACGGCGTCGTCTACGCCGGAACGGGCATGACAAAGCCGTCGATCTACAGGATCCCGACGGCGAATCCGCGGGCGCAGCGCCTGAACGTCCCGGCCGCGCTGCGCAAAGGCTCCGGCTCCGTCGCAAGCCTCGAGGCCAAAGGCGGCCGCCTGTACGTCACCATGTCGGATATGCGGAACGCCGACGGCAGTCTCATCTGCGACGGCGCCTGCGCGCTGGACCCGAACACCGGAGCGCTTCTGGGCAAGGCCCGGAGTTTCACCAAGCGCGTCGTCGCAAGGCCGGGCGAGGCGAAAAAGGTCTACTACTTCGCGACGGCGAAGAATCCGCGAACGGGCGTATCCGAGCGGAATCTGATGGAGCACAACCCCGACAACGGCTCGGAACGCCCGGTTTTCACGAATGACGAGTTCGCGGACAACCTGAGCAGGTCCGCCTGGGTCACCCACGACTTCTTCGTCTCAACCAATATCAATCGCGACGGGATCACGGTTTACGACGCCAAAGCGAAAACCGGCACCACATTCAAGGCCAAGCTAAACATCGCCCCCCGCAGCATTCAGTCGATGATCGCCCCCAGCGACGGCAAGCTTTACGCGGGCTGGTTCATGCACACGCGGAAGATCGCGCGGATAGACCCGGCGTCGCGCTCCTACAGCCTGCTCCCCCAGTCTCTCAAGCAGGTCGAATCCTTCGCCCAAAGCGGCGACTGGCTGGTTTCCGGCCTGTACACGGGCGGAATGCTCGAATCGCGGAATCTGAAGACCGGCGAAACGCGCAAGCCGATCGAAGTCGCCAAGGGAAAGAATCAAGACCGCCCCTTTGCCATGACGAGCGTCGCGAACGGCCGGGTGGCCGTGGGAACGGTGCCGGGATACGGGGAGCGCGGCGGAGCGCTCGGCTTCTACGACGTCGCCAAGAACCAAATGGAGCCCAACCGCGTCTACCTCCTCAAGGACCTGCCCGTGGCCGATCCGGCGCTCAGGGGCTCACTCGACGGCCTTTCGCCGATTTCCATGGCCTATCGCGACGGAAAGCTCTACGTGGGAACCACTGCGCGCGGGGGCAGCGGCTCCGAATTCGAGCACTCCGGCAAGTCCGAGGGCAAGGTCTTCATCTTCGACGTCGCCAGGCAGGCGGTCACGGCTGTGAAGACTCCCGTTCCCGGTTTCCAACAGTACGCCGTCACGGCATTGACTTTCGGCGACGACGGCAAGCTGTACGGCACGACCGGCGGGTACGTCCTCGAGCTCAATCCGAATACCCTCGACGTCGTCAAGCGCGCCAAGGTCTCGGGCGGCAAAGAGGTCAACCGCAGCCAGCTAGTCTACAAATCCGGGATGCTTTACGGCGTCTTCCAGCCGGGAACGGCGCTTTTCCCCATTTCCGCGCAAACGTTCAAAGCCTCCGCGCCCGTCGCCCGAGGGGTCAGCGGGCTCGTGCGCGGAACAGACGGAAACCTCTACTACGCCAAGGGGCCGTCAATCTACCGATACACGCCGAACTGACCGGCCGACGACGCGGAGCCGGCCGGCTGACCCTGCGCGGTCGGCCGACCGGCCCTTCTCGTTCGGTTCAGACGGCTCTGCACGTTCGGTTCAGACGGCCCTGCTCGGAGCGGTCCGGCAGGCCCGCATCCCGCCCGCTCAATCTCGCGGACCGACCTTGCGCCTCATGAGCAGGTCCGTGTCCCGCGTCTTGCCGATGTGGAATGCGTGGGACCCGAACACCTCGAATCCGAGATGTTCGTAGAATCCCAAGGCGGCGTCGTTGTGCTCCCAGACGCCGAGCCACACGGACTCGGCTCCTCGCGCCCGGGCCTCCTCGAAGGCCCTCTCCAGCATGAGCCGGCCCAGGCCGCGCCCCTTGAACCTTTTCAGAACGTAGATTCGCTCGATCTCCAAAGCGTCGGGCATGGCGTCCTCGCTTTGCGCCTCGCCGACGTTGATCTTCGCGTATCCGGCGATTTCGCCGTCGACCCGCGCAAAGCAGAAGGTCGAACCGGGGTTGGCGATTTCTTCGGCGAGAGTCCCCGGCGCGTACGCTTTGTGAAGAAACGCGTCGAAGTCCTCGGCGCTGTAATATTCGGCGAACGTCTCGGCGAAGGCCGCCGCGCTGACGGCGCTCAGCTTGTCGACGTCGTTCGCGGTGCAGGGCGTCAGCTCAATGTTCGCAGGCGGCATGCTCATGAGAGGATTCTACGTTTCGAGGGCCGATGCGCCTGTGCGTTTCAAAGACGGGACGCCTGTCGTTTAAGTGCGGGACGCCTCTTCCTTGCGACGTCGGGAATGTAGATTTTCTTTTCAAATGATGAGACGATGGCGACGTCCATTTAACGCTCCGCCAAAAGGAGGAAGGCCATGGCAGACGATTCAACGTTCGACAAGGTCGCCGGAAAGGCGAAGGAATTCGCCGGAAAAGTCACCGGCGACAAGGACACGGAAGCCGAAGGCAAAGCCCAGCATGCCGAAGGCAAAGTGAAGGAGTTCGCCGAGGACGTCAAGTCCGACGTCAAGGCCGTAGGAGAGAAGATCAAGGGCGCTTTTAAGAAGGACTGAGCATCAGTCTTCTTCGAATCGCGTCCGCAAGACGGGGCAGGTCTTCATGGCGAGCAGATCGTCAGCCAAGGCGGCGATTTCGCTCGCCATGAAGACCCCGTCCCGCCACGTGCGCGGGATCGCCCCGCATCCGTAATAGGCGCCGGCGAGTTGGCCGTATATCGCGCCGTTCGTGTCCGAGTCTCCGCCCAGGTTCACCGCCGCGAGCATGCCGTCGCGAAAGCTCTCGTGACTGGCGAATGCCCACGCTGCGACCTGCAGGCTGTGGACGATATAGCCGGTGTTTTCAAGTTTTTCGACGCCGACGACGCGGTCGAGTGTCGCATCGAATTGCTTTCCCGTGCTCAATGAGCGCGGGCTGCATATTTCCAGCTTGTCCGCCCCTTCCATTGCCCGCACAAGCATCGCGGCGAATAGCTCCGTACCCGCCTCGGCTTCGACGGAATAGTGGGTTTCCTGCGCTGAGATTCCGGCCGTTTCGACGATGCTTTCCGGCCTGCGCGCCCCGAAGGCGGCGACGATCACCGGGGCCAGGCGCATGATCGAGCCGTTGCCCGCCGACAGAACCCGTGGCTTGCCCCTGGGGACCCAAGGGTTGCCCTCGAATTCGGATATCGCAGCGGCCACCTGGTTGCCGACGTCGAAGCAGACGCCGGTCGAGCTTCGGTACCCCTCCCGCCGCCATCGACGGTAGCGGTCCATGACGTCGTAGGAGTCGTAGCCGCCGCAAGCCAAAAGGCTGTCCGCAAGGCAGAGGGCCATGGACGTGTCGTCGGTCCAATGCCCCGCCGGAAGGTCGAACGGGCCGCCGGCGCGCAGACCTCCGACCGGCTCGAACTCGCCGGGTTCCTTGAATTCTGCGGGCATTCCGATCGCGTCGCCGACGGCGAGGCCGACGAACATCCCGCGGGCCCGGTCTCGCAGGCCGCCTCCCGGCGCGCGGTTCCGCGGCGCGTCGTCCCTCCCGTTCACGCGCGGCTCTTGCCCTTGTAAACGGTGCCCGCGCGAGCTTTTCTCACGCGCGCCGCCGCCCTCAACCGCGGACTGCTCATCGCCCATAGGCCAATCGTATATGCGATCCATTCGCGGTCCCAGTTTTTGGCATCTAAGCGCCGGCAGCCTTTCATTGCTCGGATCCCTAAACGACGTCGGCCTCGGCGTCGAGCAAATTGCCCTCGGCGTCGAGAAAGCTGCTTCCGGCGTCGCCGACGATCGGCACCGACATCGACCGACCCGGGGGGAAGCACGCGAACGACGAGCCGCTCGCTCCTGTCTCGCTCAAGAATCCGCGTGACGTTCCCGATGATGTTCTCGCGCACGCTTGGCGTCTTGTCCACAGGCGCACTTAGCGAGGCCTCTTCAGGTCCAACGGGACCTATTGCGACGCTCCTTTCGCAGAGGCTCCAAGTTCGGAAAGGGGCAAGACCTCTTTAGAAGGCGACTTCGTGACTCCGCCGAATTCGGCGCCGTTGCGGACGGGCGCGGCCCCCGCGTCTGCGGGGGCCGCCTCGAGCCACCTGAGAGAATCGAACTCTCGACCTATTCATTACGAGTGAATCGCTCTGCCGACTGAGCTAAGGTGGCACGCCGCCTTTGCCGACAGCGTTGAATAGCCTACCCGAGACTCGCCTACGTCGCAAACTGACGATCGGGCGAGCCTCGGGCGGCCAACCATGCCAACGAAGCGGCTCAAGCTTATAGCGCCAAACAGGCAGGCGAGAGCACTATCCGCGCGAACCCGAAAGAACCCGCGAACCCGAAGGAACCGCTCGGGAGCCGAGCTTGACCGCGCTGTCCATGCTGCGATCGCCCTGCTTCTGCGCACCTTGCCCTTGTTTCTGTTCCTCCGGACAGACAAGGCCGTCCTTGGGAACCTCACCGGTCAGCAGATACTTGTCAACCGGACTCTGGATGCAAGATCCAGCCGTCGCATAGGCCGTATGGCCCTCGCCCTCCCAGGTCAGCAACACCGAGTTCTCAAGCGTCTTGTGCAAAGCCTGCGCCCAGTGATACGGCGTCGCCGGGTCATACTTCGTACCGATCACCACGATCGGAGCCGACCCCTTCGCCCTGTACGGGCCGGGATTGGCCTTCGGATGATACGGAAGCTCGGCGCACACATGCATGGCTAGATCGTCTTCTGCGGAAAAAGATCCAAAGACGACCGCTTCTCGCTTCAGCTTCTTCGCATACTTCTGGTACTCGGACTCAGAGCTTTGCACATAATCTGCGCAATTGATCGCCCAGTAGGCTTCCATGGAATTGCCATCGAAACTATCACCAACGCGACCGATATAAGTATCTAAGGGAAGCATGAAAGTCGAGCCGTCATTGTCTTCGATCAAGCCTTGTGCTCCCCCGGTAATCAACGGCCACCACTCATCTTTATACATCAAGCCGGTGAGGGCAAAGCGAAGCATCGACCGATTGAGGGGTCTGTTCGGGTCTGATGTCTTGAACGGCTTGGCGTGAGCTTGATCCAGCAGTGCGCGCATCTTCCTCTTCGCCGCATCCACCGACGAACCCAACGGACAGTTCCCGCCCTTCACGCAGCGCTCAGCATAGCGTTCGAAAGACTTCTCGAAACTCAGCATCTGCGTGTAAGTGGAGGGCAAAAAGCTCTGCTGAGGGTTGGCGGCGCCGTCGAGCACCATCCTCCCAACCTTTTTCGGAAAGATGTCGGCGTACATTCCGCCCAAGGACGTGCCGTAAGAGAAACCGAGATAGTTGAGCTTCTTGTCGCCCACCAGGCCCCGCATAACATCCATGTCACGGGCGGCCGGCTCCGTGCCGACGTGCGCAAGCAGTTCGCCCGACTTGTCTTTGCACCCTTTCGCTATCTGCCGAGCCTGCGCTTTCCTGGCCTTCCGCCCGGCCTCGGTCGAGGTGTCGATATCGGAATCCAAGATCTTGCCCAGTTCCCGGTCGTCGACGCAATCAACAGGCGTCGAGGAACCGACCCCTCGAGGATCAAACCCCACAACATCGTATTTATCTAAAACGTCTTTGCCGAAGCTCTGCCTGGCCACGTCAACCATCGCGATTCCGGAGCTTCCTGGTCCGCCGGGATTGATGAACAGACTTCCCATCGGCTTGCCGCCCTTGGCAGGAAGCTTCGCCATGGCCACGGTGATCGCCTTGCCGCCAGGCTTCTTGTAATCAAGCGGAACCTTCACATTCGCGCACTGCATCTTCGCGTCGTCCTTGCAAGGCGCCCAACTGACCTTCTGCTTGTAGAACTTTTCAAGCCCTTTCGGGACGTCTCCCTTGGGAGCGCCGATCGAACCGCCAGGCGAACCAGTCGAACCTCCAGATGACCCGGCCAGGCTTCCCGGCGAACTTGTCGGGCTTCCCGGCGAGCCAGTCGAACCTCCCGGCGACGCCGTCGAGCCGCCTGGCGACCGACCCGTAGATGGGCTCACCGTCACCTTCTCCGCAGGAACACCCGCGTCGGCACGGACAGAGGCCTCCACCCCCGACGACGCACCCAAACGCAGTGGCGAATCGCCCGCGCGCATTGACGCAGCGTCCGCATGACCTTGCGACGCACTAGCCATTGCAGGCTGCGCGAGAACCGTCAAAGCCAACGCCGAGAGCGCAGCCAAAGGCCGCAACAGTCGCGTCGCTGTCTTTCTCATTTTTCCTCCAAACATACGAGATGATTAGAACCCCCAACCGATCGGAGCGGACCCTCGCCAACCCGACGCCGCCGTCCGATCAGTCAGGACCCGCTACCGGACAAAGGGACGCGGTTTCCCAACGAAAACCTCATCCTTCACGGAAGCCTTCCGATCGGGAGCGCCTTGCTTCTGGGGGAGTTGCCCTTGCGGCCTTTCTGTCGGGCAGTCCAACCCGTCCTTGGGAACTTCGCCGGTCAACAAATACTTGTCAACCGCGGAGCCAATGCAGGACGAGCCTCTGCCATAGGCCGTGTGTCCATCGCCTTCCCAGGTCAGCAGCACCGAGTTGCTCAGACTCTTGTGCAAAGCCTGCGCCCACGAATACGGCGTCGCCGGGTCATACTTCGTACCGATCACCACGATCGGAGCCGACCCCTTCGCCCTGTAAGGCCCGGGATTCGACTTCGGATGGTGCGGCAACTCGGCGCACATATAGAAAGCGATAGTGTCTTGTGCAGAAAAGGCTCCAATGGCGGGAGCTTCCCGCTTCAGCTTGTTCGCGTACTTCAAGTAATCAGCTTCGGATTCCTGAGCGTAGTCCGCGCAATTGATTGCCCAGTAGGCCTCTGCCCTATTGCCTTTGTTCCCGTCTCCCTCGCGACTTGAGGTCGCGTCGAAAACTTTCAGGAAAAGCGAGCCGTCATTTTGCTTGATCAACTGGTCAAAGGCCTGATTAAACACTGACCACGTCCGATCCTCGTATAGAAGGCTAATAACGGCAGAGTGGAGCATCGTCTGGTTGAGGGGTCTGTTCGGGTCCGACGTCTTGAACGGCTTGACGCGAGCTTGATCCAGCAGTGCGCGCATCTTCTTCTTCGCCGCATCCACCGACGGGCCCAACGAGCAGTTGCCCGTCTTCACGCAGCGCTCAGCATAGCGTTCGAAAGACTTCTCGAAACTCAGCATCTGCGTGTAAGTGGAGGGCAAAAAGCTCTGCTGAGGGTTGGCGGCGCCGTCGAGCACCATCCTCCCAACCTTTTTCGGAAAGATGTCGGCGTACATTCCGCCCAAGGACGTGCCGTAAGAGAAACCGAGATAGTTGAGCTTCTTGTCGCCCACCAGGCCCCGCATAACATCCATGTCACGGGCGGCCGGCTCCGTGCCGACGTGCGCAAGCAGTTCGCCCGACTTGTCTTTGCACCCTTTCGCTATCTGCCGAGCCTGCGCTTTCCTGGCCTTCCGCCCGGCCTCGGTCGAGGTGTCGATATCGGAATCCAAGATCTTGCCCAGTTCCCGGTTGTCGATGCAATCGACGGGCGCCGAGGAACCGACCCCGCGAGGATCGAAACCGATGATGTCGTACTTGTCCAGGACATCTTTGCTGAAAGACTTGTCGGCGCGCGAAACCAAGTCGATTCCCGACTCTCCGGGTCCGCCCGGGTTGACGAACAGGCTCCCGATCGGCTTGCCGCCTTTGGCAGGGAGCTTCGCCATGGCCACCGTGATCGCCTTGCCCCCGGGCTTCTTGTAATCCAGCGGAACCTTCACATTCGCACACTGCATCTGGGGCTTGTCCTTACACGGCGCCCAGCTCACCTTCTGCCCATAGAACTTTTCAAGCCCCTTCGGAACGTCCCCCTTAGGAGCACCGACCGAACCGCCCGGCGAACTTGTCGAACCTCCAGGCGAGCCGGACGGGCTGCCTGGCGAACCAGTCGGACCTCCCGGCGACGTCGTCAAGCCGCCTGGCGACCGACCCGCAGACGGGCTCGCCGTCGCCGCAGGAACGCCCGCGTCGGCACGGGCAAAGGCGTCCGCCCCCGACGACGCCGCACCCAAACGCACTGGCGAATCGCCCGCGCGCATCGACGCAGCGTCCTCGTGGTCCGGCGAAGCACCGGCCGCTACAGGCTGAGCGACGATGGCCAGGGCAAAAGCCGATGCAGCCGCAAAAGGATGCAACAAACGCCTGAATGTTTTCATCTCTTCTCCCAAATTGATTTAGCCGGTTGCACCCACCTCGCTAAGCGGATGCAACCCATATGAAGGACCGAAACCCGGGCGACTCGCCGGAGTTTTACCCGCGATGACGCTCGCCGCGGGCCGTGAGACCGACACAGACACACAAGCGTCAGTCCAGACACAAAGCCCGAAACATTGTATCTCTGTAGTTGTTATTTTACTTGTTCCCCACAGGTAGCGCCACCGTTTTCAAAACCTTTCTATGAGGTAGAAGAGAATGGCGATGAATCAAGGGAAATTCAACCGACGTTCGATCAAACAACGTCGCCGACAGAAAGAGCATCTACTATACGTAATTTTTGCAACCCGTTTGTGTTGAATAACGTCCCCAGCACACCCGAAGACGAAATAGCGCACTCGAAAGTAAAAAGAAGGCGACATCGGCCGTTAACTCATATCGAAGTCAACGGTCGATGTCGCCCGCGGTTTATCTGCATCGCAAGGCCGACGTCAGCGTCGCGCACAGCTCGTCTCCATCGCAAGGCCGACGTCAGGATCGTCGGCGCCAATGGTCACTCGACGGGCGGCGCAATACGTTCGGCAGCGCTCTATCTTTGCCCCTGCTTCTGTTCCACCGGGCAAACCAACCCGTCCTTCGGAACCCTGCCGGTCAGGAGATAGGCATTCACTTGATTTTCGATGCACGCGCCAGACCGCCCGTAGGCCGTGTGTCCGTCGCCCTCCCACGTCAACAGCACGGAGTTCTCGAGCGTCCTGTGCATGGCCTTCGCCCAGCGATACGGCGTCGCCGGATCGTGCTTCGTGCCGATCACCACGATCGGAGCCGAACCCTTCGCTCTGAATGCGCCGAGACCGGCCTTCGGATGATATTTTAGATTTCTGCAAACTTGAATCACTTTCGTCGTCCAGGGATCGTACCCGCCGAAGACGGAAGCTCTTTCTTTGAGCTTTTTATTGTACTTGGCGTAAACAGACTCCGGCTCTTTCGCGTAATCGGCGCAACTGATCGCGAGGAGCGACTCCATCATATTGCTCTCGTCATTCGGCGTTTGCGGACCAGACAGCTCCAGAATCTCGGTGCCGTCATTTTTCTCGATCAGCTTGCCAAGTGCTTGATCCAAACCAGGCCAAGCTTCGTCCCGGTACATCGCCCACCTCACGGACGCCATCAGGTTGGAGCGCGTGAGCGGACGGGCCGGGTTCGACGTCGGGAACGGTTTCTTCGCCGCCTGGTCGAACAGGGCGCGCATCTTCTTCTTGGCTGCTTTGACGGTGGTCCCAAGAGGGCACTTGCCGCCGTCGACGCATCTTTTCGCGTACCGCCCGAACGATTCATCGACGCTCAGAGTCCCCTCGTAGAGCAAGCGTGCGTTTCCAAGTTGGGTGTTGACGGCGCCGTCGAGCACCATCCTGCCCACCTTCTTCGGGAACAAGTCGGCATACATCCCGCCCAGCTCGGTGCCGTAGGAGAAGCCGAGATAGTTGAGCTTTTTGTCGCCCACCAGCCCGCGCAAAACATCCATATCGCGGGCCGCCGACTCCGTGCCGACGTGCGGAAGCAACTCACCCGACCGCTTCTCGCAGCCGTTCGCGATCTTCTTGGCCGCTTCCTGCTGTTGCTGCCGACCCTTGGCCGTGGACAGGTCGTAGTCTGCATCCAAGAAGAACGCGTTCAAAGCGGCGGCGTCGGCGCATTTGACGGGAGTGGAGGCGTCGACCCCTCGCGGGTCGAAGCCGACCACGTCGTACTTATCCAAGATTTCGGGCTTGAGGCTTTTCGAAAGAGAGGCTGCCTTTTCTATGCCCGAGCCGCCGGGGCCGCCGGGATTGACGAACAGGCTCCCGATCGGCTTGCCGCTCTTGGCGGGAACCTTGAGCATGGAAATCGTGATCGGCTTGCCCTCGGGCCTTTTGTAATCGAGCGGAACTTGCGCTTGCGCGCACTGCAGGCCGGCACGATCTTTGCCTTTGCATTCAGACCACGTCAGCTTCTGCCTGTAGAACTTCTCCAACCCTTTCGGGGCATCGCTTTCACCGGTACCCTTCGGTCCGCGGTTTGAGGTGTTCGCGCTGCCATTCGAGCCATTGCTTGAGCCGTTCGCCCCGCTGTTCGATCCGACGTTCGGACCATCCGCGTATGGGCTCACCGACGTCGCCGACGTCGCAATTGTGTCCGCTTGCGCCGGCATCGCGCCTAAAGCGAGGCTGACGCCGATCAATCCGGCAAACGAAGCCGTCGCAAGCCGCGCAGACCTCGACCTCGCGGCAGAAAACGGGCGTTGCCGCACGGTCTTGTCGGGGTTGCCCGCCCGCGGCCATGAACTCGTTGAATTCGTTGTCTCACTCATGGCTCCAGTTTGGCAAGAGCCGGCCACCCGCGAACATACGGCCTCCAGGCCAAGACGACAGTCGCAACAGCCCGAAGTGCCGGGTGGGGATATCCCCACCCGGCACTTCGGGCCGCGCAAGCCGTGCGAAAAGGTCTTTGGGCTCAAGCCATAAGAGCGTCGAAGGCGAGCCCTAAGAGCGTCGAAGGGTGCGTCCCGCACAGCGGCGGGACGCACCCCGCCCGCTACCGGATGACAGGGTGCGGTTGGCTCTCCGGGGAAAGCTTGTCCTTCACGGAAGCCTTCCGATCAAGGTCTCCTTGCTTCTGCGCTTCTTGCCCCTGCTTCTGTTCCACGGGGCAAACGAGGCCGTCCTTGGGGACCTCGCCGGTCAGCAGATACTTGTCGACCGGGCTCTCGATGCAAGAGCCGGCCCTGGAGTAAGCAAGGTGCCCGTCGCCCTCCCATGTCAGCAACACCGAGTTGCTCAGACTCTTGTGCAAAGCCTGCGCCCAGTGATACGGCGTCGCCGGATCGTGCCTCGTGCCGATCACCACGATCGGAGCCGACCCCTTCGCAGTGTACGGTCCGGGATTCGACTTCGGATGATACGGCAGAAGGCTGCAAAGGTCAGTCCCTTCTCCATCGCTGCCCGCGCCGAAGAGGGGGGCCTCCTTCTTCAGTTTCTCTTGATACTTTTTAGTTACGGACGGCGAGGAAGCCGGATAATCCGCGCAGTTGATCGCAGTCCTGGCCTCGTTGCTGTTGTTCTTGAACTTTCCGCCCTGGCGCCCGCTTGCAAGGTCATACCACCCCAAAAGGAAGGATCCGTCATTGTTTTTGATCAACTGACTGAGCCCTGTATCCAGATAGGGACGATATGCGGTGCTGTACATCGCAAGCATGACGCCATACTTGAGCATGTTCCGATTGAGGGGCCTCTTGGGATCGGCCGTCGGGAACGGCTTCTTGAACGCCTGATCGAACAGGGCTCGCATCTTCTTCTTCGCCGCATCCACAGAAGACCCCAACGGACAGTTCCCGCCCTTCACGCAATACTCCGCGTAACGCTCGAAGGCCTTCTCGAAGCCGATCGTCTGCTCGTACCCCATGCGCGCACCGCCAAACTGTGGGTCGAGGGCGCCGTCGAGCACCAGCCTGCCCGCCTTCTTCGGGAAGAGGTTGGCGTACATGCCGCCCAGGGAGGTGCCATAGGAGAAGCCGAAGTAATTGAGTTTCTTGTCGCCCACAAGGCCGCGCAAAACGTCAAGGTCCCGCGCAGCCGACTCCGTGCCGACGTGCGCAAGCAAGTCACCCGACTTGTCCTTGCAACCCTTGGCGAACTTCTCCGCTTGAGCCTTCTCCGCCTTCTTTCCCTCCGGGGTGGACAGGTCGAATTCAGAGTCGAGGTACTTCCCCAGCTCGGCGTCGCTCACGCAATCGACCGCAGTCGAGGAACCGACCCCGCGCGGATCGAAGCCCACAATGTCGTATTGGTCCCGGAGAGCCTTGCTGAAGATCTTGTCCGCGCCTGAAACGAGGTCGATTCCCGATTCTCCGGGACCGCCGGGATTGACAAACAGGCTCCCGATCGGCTTGCCGTTTGCCGCGGGAACCTTCGCCATGGCCACGGTGATCGTCTTGTCGCCGGGCTTCTTGTAATCCAACGGAACCTTCACATCCGCGCACTGCATCTGGGGCTTGTCCTTGCACGGCGCCCAAGCCAGCTTCTGCTTGTAGAACTTTTCAAGCCCCTTCGGAACGTCCCCGGCTGGAGCCTCGTTCGGTTTGCCCGACGACGGATCCGCGGACGGGCTCGCAGTCGACTTCGCCGCAGGAGCCCGCCCGGCGCCGACGTGAGCCGACGCCGCTTGAGCCGCCACCGGCTGAACGACGGCCGTCAGAGCCAATGCCGAAAATGCAGCCAAAGGCTGCAACAATCGCGTCATTTTCTTTTTCATCTTCCCTCCCAAACGGGTAGAAAACCGAAACCCACGCCAATTCTCGGGATATTCACGAATGCCACACTCACCGCCAAGACGCTCGGCGCGGGCCGAGAGACCGGTGCGTTGAACAGCTTCGGCCCATGCACCGTCTTTGTCGCTGCATCTCTCTAAAGATTCAGCCTACAGGATCGAACGGTTGCGAACTGCGGGTTTTCCACTCCTTCCCTTGAGGTAGAAGGGGAGGCAGTGGCGACAAGAGACGAAAGTGGCTCTGAAAGACGGAAGAGGCGATAAGAGCAGGAGAGACGAGAAGAGGGGAAGAGACGATAAGGGGCGGAAAGAACGATAAAGACATGGAAGAAATTATTTACGACCGAAGGAAGGGCAAGGTAGAAGAATGGACAGGGTAAGCATCTCGCGAAAGGACAACGGCAGAAGAAAAATAAGATGGCCCGCAGGGAAACTGCGGGAAATAAATCAAGTTCCATCTAGTGGGATGAAGAAAAATACAGATAAAGGGAACACCTAAAACAAGGCAGGTTCAAAACGAAATTAGAATTTTGCGCAGGACCGGTGCAAAACACGGGCGAAACGACGTACAAAATACAAACAAAATATTGCGTAGGACCGGTGAAAATGCAGACGAAACGTAGCGCAGGATGCGCGACAAAGACACCCGCATAAAACAGGGCGGGCGCCGCGTGGCCCAAGAGGCTCATGCGGCGCTCGCCCTGCGCGCTGCGACTCAGTTTCCCAGCTTTGAGGAGGCAGGGCAGACGAGGCCGTCCTGCGGGACCTTTCCGGTGAGAAGATATTTGTCTACCGGGTCGTTCAGGCAGGAGCCCGCTTTTCCGTAGGCTGTGTGTCCGTCGCCCTCCCACGTCAGCAGCACCGAGTTGCTCAGCGTCTTGTGCAAAGTCTGCGCCCACTGATACGGCGTCGCCGGATCGTACTTCGTGCCGATCACGACGATCGGAGCCGAGCCCTTAGCCTCGTACGGTCCGGGGTTGGCCTTCGGATGGTAGGGCCAGAGCGAGCATATATCGGTTCCCTCCATCATCAACGAGCCGAAAACGGGCGCCTCCGTCCGCAGCTTATCGGCGTACTGTTGATACTCGGCGCTCGGCGAAGGCACATAGTCGGCGCAGTTGATCGCCCAGAAGGCTTCCTTGGCATTGTTCTTAAACTTGTTTCCCTGGCGCTCCTCAAACAGGTCGTAGTACCCTAGGATGATCGAACCGTTGTTCTGCTCAACCAGCTGGGAGAGCCCCTGATCCAGGTAGGTCCAATATAATTCGCGGTACATCATGCTTATTACGGTAGAGTATAGCGCGGCTCTATTGAGGGGTCGCTTGGGATTGGCCGTCGGGAAGGGGCTCTTCAGCGCCTGGTCGAAAAGCGCCTTCATCTTTGCCCTGGCCTCGTCCACAGAGCCTCCGAGCGGGCATCGGCCGGTGTCCACGCAGTGCTGCGCGTAATGTTGGAAGGCGGTTTCGAAGCCGACTACTTGCTCGTACCCCATGCGCGCGTTGCCGAGCTGTGGGTCGAGGGCGCCGTCGAGCACCAGCCTGCCTGTCTTCTTCGGGAAGAGGTTGGCGTACATGCCGCCCAGGGAGGTGCCATAGGAGAAGCCGAAGTAATTGAGTTTCTTGTCGCCCACGAGGCCGCGCAAAACGTCAAGGTCCCGCGCAGCCGACTCCGTGCCGAGGTACGGAAGCAAGTTGCCCGACTTCTCCTGGCATCCCTTCGCCTCCTGCTCGGTGATGGCTTTGTCCGTCTGCCGCCCTTCCGGGGTGGAGAGGTCGACGTCGGTGTCGGCGATCTTGGCCAGCTCGGCGTCGCTCACGCAATCGACCGCGGTCGAGGAGCCGACCCCGCGCGGATCGAAACCCACAATGTCGTATTTGCTCCGAACGGAGGCGCTGAAGGACTCGGAAGCGTTGGCCGCCAAATCGATTCCCGAGCCTCCGGGGCCGCCGGGGTTGACGAACAGAGTCCCGATCGGCTTGCCGCTTTTGGCGGGAACCTTCATCATGGCGATGGTGATCGTCTTGCCGCCGGGCTTCTTGTAATCCAGCGGAACCTTCACGTCCGCGCATTCGTTGGCCGGATGCGCCTTGCACTTCGACCATGCGACCTTCTGGTTGTAAAAGTCCCCTAGCTTGTCAAACGCGGTTGCGCTCGGCGATTGGTTCCCTCTCGGCGATGCGCCGCCGGCGGAGCCGTTGTCATTCGAGGCGCCGAGGTCGAGGGAACAGCCAGCGAGCAGCATGGCTGCGGCGAAGAAGGACGCCATAGGCTTGCGAAGGTTCATTCTCCTAAACTACCTGATCGTCTTGCGAAACGCAGTCCGCTTGCGGGGGCATGGCGCCCCAGCCGCAGCCGCGGGAAGCCGGCCGGATGGGTTGAAGTTCACGCCGAGGCGGGCGTCGGTCCCGAATCCGGCAGCAGTCGACGTCCCTGCAGACCGTGACGAGTGTCAGCCCTGCGGGCGGTCGCGGGCGTCGGCCCGTCAGGCCTGCGGGAATCGGCGGGTGTCAGCCCTGCGGGCGGAGGCCGACCATCATCGCCTCGAGCGCGAGCAGCGGCGCGACGTTTCCCGCCAAGCGCGTGCGAGCCTGCGAGATCGCGTCCATCCGGCGAATCGACTGCTCGGCCGAGGTGCTCGCGGCGACCTCGGCGATCCGGTCGGCGAAGTCGCGGTTGACGAGGGCGACGTCGGCCCCCAGCTGGACCGTGAGGACGTCCCTGTAGAGCGAGAGAAGGTCGACGAGGGCGCGATCGAGCCTGTCGCGCTGGGCGCGGGTGGCGCGGCGCTTTTGGTCCTCGCGCAGGGCGGTTATCTGCGCGGACACGGCGGGAGGGACGCGCCCCCCTTCTTCGACGCCGAGGGATCGGCGCAGCTCGGCCTCCTCCTCGGCGAACTGGGCGGCCAGGGCGTCGCTGACGGCTTTGGCCCCGGACTTCTTTTTGGCGGGCTTTTTTCCCGATTTCGCGGTCGAAGCGGAGTTCCGGCCGCGCCCGCCGCCGCGACTGCCCGAACCGATTCCGTCGCGTCCGCCCGATTCGCCGTCGTGATCGGCCTGCGGCCCCGCCTCTCCGGCGCGCGGCCCCGCGTCGAAGCTCGCGGCGGGGCCGAGGAGGGCCTCGGCGGCCTCTGGGCTGTAGTTGAGAATGCGGTGAGCGGCCAGCACGGCGTCGCCCGCGCCTCTGATCGAGAGCGTCTCGGTGAGAATGTAGGCGCGTTCGCGGGCGGCCTGTGCGTCGGTGGCGAGGGCTCTCGCGCGGCCGACGTGCGATTGAGCCGCGAGCGCAGCGTCGAGCGCCCGTTCCGGGGGAACGCCGTCGCGGCGAACGAGCAGATCGGCGACGTCCTGCGGGCTTGGCACGGCCAGGCTGACTTCGCGGCAGCGCGAGCGGATCGTCGTCATGACGTCTTCGGGCGAGGGCGTGCACAGCATCCACACGGTGAACGGCGGAGGCTCCTCGATCGCTTTGAGCAGCACGTTCGTGGTGCGCTCGAGCATCCTGTCGGCGTCTTCGATGACGACGACGCGCCACGGACCGCTTCCCGGGGAGACATACGACCTGCCGACAAGCTCGCGCGTGCGCTCGACGGTGATGAAGACTCCGCGGGTCGCCACCGATTCGACGTCGGGGTGCTTGCCCTGCATTACCGTGTGGCAGGCGTGGCATTGGCCGCACCCGGGTTCCGGTCCAGTGCATTCGAGGGCCGCGGCAAATGCCCTGGCCGCGACCGACCTGCCCGAACCCGGCGGCCCTGTGACGAGCCAGGCTTGGGCCATGGCCGAATCGGCCCCGACGGCGGTCTTCCCGGCCAGCTCGCGAGCGGCCGCGGCGGCTTTTTCAAGCTGGGCGCGCACGGCCCGCTGCCCCACCAGCTCGTCGAAGACGCTCACGGCTCGCCGCCCCCGGGCCGGCGGCCTTCGGCTTCCAACGCCTCGGCCACGCGTGCGCGGACCGTTTCGGCGATCCGCTCACGCGGCGCCGTCGCGTCCACTGTGAACCAGCGTTCGGGTTCGGCCGCGGCGAATCGGAGGTATGCCCTGCGGACGTCCTCGTGGAACCGCGCGCCCGCCGCCTCGATCCTGTCGAACGAGCCGCCGAGACGGGAGGCGAGCGCCTCGGCGGGAAGGTCGAGGAAAACGGTCAGGTCGGGCATGAGCCCTTCCGTGCCCCACAGCGACAGGCCGCGCACCTCGTCCTCGCCGAGCGTCCTCCCGGCACCCTGGTAGGCGGCGGAGGAATCGATGTACCTGTCGGCGAGAACGATCGCGCCCCGCTCCAGGGCCGGGCGCACGACCGTCGCGACGTTGTGCGCCCTGTCTGCCGCGTACAGCAAGGCCTCTGCCCGCGGAGAGACGTCGCCGCCGTGCAAGAGCAGCTTGCGAATATGGCGCCCGAGCTCGGTTCCGCCCGGGTCTCTGGTTGTGACGACGTCGAAGCCGCGCCCGCGCAGCCATTCGGCGAGCAACTGCATCTGGGTGGTTTTGCCCGATCCGTCGCCGCCCTCGAAAGTGATGAACATCGGCTACTTCTCGTCCTTGGCGGCGGCCGCCGCAGACGACCTGGCTGCGGATTTTTTGGCAGCGGCTTTCGAGGAGGCTGTTTTCGCGGCGGCGGACTTCGAGGAGGCTGTTTTCGCGGCGGCGGGCTTCGAAGCGGATGCCTTCGCGCCCGCAGACTTCGTCGAAGCCTTCCCTGCGCTCGCCGCCTTGCCCGAGGCAGATTTGCCCGAGGCAGATTTGCCCGAGGCAGCCTTGGAGGCCGCTTTGCTCGAAGAGGCCTTGCCGGAGGCGGACTTCGACGCCGACTTTGACGCGGTTTTCGACGCCGACTTTGACGCGGTTTTCGACGAGGTCTTGGCCGAGGCCTTTTTTCTGGCAGGCTTCTTCGCCGGGCCCTTGGCTCGCCGGTCGGCGAGCAGCTCGTAGGCGCGCTCGGGCGTGATCGTCAGCGGGTCGTCCTCGCGGCGAAGGGAGGCGTTCGTCGTGCCGTCGGTGACGTACGGGCCGAAGCGGCCGTCCTTGAGCAGAACCGTGACGCCCGCGACGGGGTCGGTTCCCAGCTCGCGCAGGGGCTCCTTCGCCGTGGCGCCGCGCCGCTGCTTGGGCTGGGCAAAAAGCTCTTTGGCCTGGTCGAGGGTGACCGTGAAGATCTCGTCCTCGCTGGCCAGCGACCGCGAATCCTTGCCGCGGGTCAGGTACGGCCCGTAGCGGCCGTTGTGGGCCAGGATCGTCTCGTCGCCGTCGTCGCCCACGACGCGCGGAAGCGAAAGCAGCTTGAGCGCGTCCTCGAGCGTGACCGATTCGAGCGCCATCGAGGAGAAAAGGGAGGCCGTGCGCGGTTTGGGCGGCTTCTTCGACGGGCGGCCGGTGGGCGTGAGCGCCACTTCGCCCTCTTTCGGCACGTCGGTGACGTACGGGCCGAAACGCCCCGCTTTGGCCAGCACCTTGCGCCCGGTTTCGGGGGCCACCCCCAGTTCGCGCCCGTCGAAGCTGCTTTTGTCGAGCAGCTCGCGGGCCTTGGCCAGGGTCAGCTCGTCGGGGGCGATGGAATCGGGGACGGAGGCGTTGCGAGCTTCCGCGCCCTCGCGCTCCTCCTGGACGTACGGCCCGTAGCGGCCCACGCGCAGAACCACGCCCTCGCCGAGGTCGATCGAGTTGACGGCCTTCGCATCGATGTCCCCCAGGCTCTCGACCTGCCCTTCGAGGCCGAGCCGCCCCTCCTGGCCCTTCCAAAAACGCGTGAGATACTCGATCCGCCGCTCTTCGCCGGATGCGATGCGGTCGAGCTCGGTCTCCATGTCGGCCGTGAAGTCGTAATCGACCAGCTCGGGAAGATTCTCCTCCAGCAGGCGCACAACCGAAAAGGCCGTCCACGTGGGCACGAGCGCCTGGCCGCGGCGGTCGACGTACCCGCGGTCGGTGATGGTCGAGATCGTGGCGGCGTACGTGGACGGGCGCCCGATCCCAAGCTCCTCCATGCGCTTGACGAGCGAGGCCTCGGTGTAGCGCGGCGGCGGCAGGGTCTCGTGGCCGTCCGCGGCCGCCTCGAGCGTGCGCAGGGCCTCCCCCTCCTTGACCTCCGGCAGGCGCGCGTTCTCGCGGTCCTCGTACCGCTTCGCGTCGGCCGACTCCTGGTAAACGGCCATGAAGCCGGGGAAGGTGATGATCGTTCCCGACGCCGCAAACGTCGCCTCGCGCGCTCCGGCGGCCCCGGCGACGCCGACGTTGACGCGGACGGAGGCGGTCTGGCCGCGGGCGTCGGCCATCTGCGAGGCCACCGTGCGTTTCCAGATGAGCTCGTAGAGCGCGAACTGGCTGGCCGTCAGATCGCCCTTGACCTGGGCGGGCGTGCGGAAATGGTCGCCGGCGGGCCGGATCGCCTCGTGGGCCTCCTGCGCGCCCTTGGACTTCGTCGCGTACAGCCTAGGCTTGTCCGGCAGCGACTCCTGCCCGTACATCTCCCGAATCTGGCTTCTGGCGGCCGAAACCGCCTGCTCGGAAAGGTTGGTCGAGTCGGTTCGCATGTACGTGATGTAGCCGTTTTCGTAGAGCGACTGGGCCGTGCGCATGGCGTCGCGCGAGCTCATGCGGAGCTTGCGGGAGGCCTCCTGTTGGAGGGTCGACGTCGTGAAAGGCGCGGCCGGCCGGCGGGTGTACGGCTTCGTCTCGACGGAGGCGACCGTCGCGTCCGCGCCTTCGAGGGCCGCGGCGAGCTGTTCGGCGTCGTCCTTGCCGAGGGCCCGCACGCCTTCCTTGGCGGCCTTGGCGGTGAGCTTTCCGGCGTCGTCGAAGTCCCTGCCCGCGGCGACGCGCACGGAGTCGAGGGCTGCGAGCTTGGCCGAAAAGTCCTGCTTCTCCTTGGCGAAAACCGCCGTCACGTCCCAGTAGGAGGCGGCGACGAACGCCATGCGCTCGCGCTCGCGCGAGACGACCAGCCGCGTGGCCACCGACTGCACTCGCCCGGCCGAGAGCCCGGGCGAGACCTTGCGCCACAGGAGGGGCGAGACCTCGTAGCCCACGAGGCGGTCGAGGATGCGGCGCGATTCCTGGGCGTCCACCAGCTGCGCATCGAGCTGGCGGGGATTGTCGAGCGCCCTGGCGATGGCCTCCGGCGTGATCTCGTGGAACACCATGCGCTTGACCGGGACCTTCGGCTTAAGCACCTCGTTCAGATGCCAGGCGATGGCCTCGCCTTCGCGGTCCTCGTCGGTTGCGAGCAGCAGTTCGTCGGCCTCTTTGAGCAGCTTTTTCAGCTCGGCGACCTTCTTCTTCTTGTCGGGGTCGATCACGTAGTAGGGCTCGAAGCCCGCTTCGATGTCCACGGAGAACTTCGCGTAGGGGCCCTTTTTCATCGACGCGGGCAGCTCGGAGGGCTGGGGGAGGTCGCGAATATGGCCGACGGAGGCCTCTACGGAGTAGTCCGATCCGAGATAGCCGCTGATGGTGCGAGCCTTCGCTGGAGACTCCACGATCACAAGTTTGCTCACGCTGTTTCCTTCAGGACGACGGAGGGGTTGCTGGCGCCACCATAACCCCATTTGCCGACACCCCGCCATTTGTGCCACGCCGTCAATGACGGGATACACTGTTGCAGCGGTTTGGGACACACACGAGGAGAGTTCTCTCATATGCGCGAAAACTCGCCGAAATCCGGCGTAACACGCGAAGGCGTGATCGTCGTCGCCTTGGGGACTCCCACAGAGGCGAGCACCCGTGCGATCGCCGAGTTCCTGGGCGAGTTCCTTTCGGACAAGCGCGTTGTGGACCTGCCGGACTTCCTGTGGCAGCCGGTGCTGCGCGGCCCGATTCTCAAACGCCGCCCGGGCAAGGTGCTGGAACAGTATGAAGACATCTGGGCGGACGGCTCTCCCCTGCGGGTGATCACGGAGGGGCAGGTCGCGAGGCTCGCCGAGATTCTGCCCGATTGCGAGGTGCGCGTGGGATACCAGTACGGCAGCTCGAGCTTCGTCGAGACGTTCGCCGAGATGGCCTCGCGCCTGGACGAGATCACGGTGCTTCCCACGTATCCGCAGTTTGCGCCGGCCACGGTGGGGTCGGTGGCGGACAGGCTCGACGCCGCGTTGAAGATTTCCCGCGAGCGTTTCGGGCGCGTGCCGCGGGTTCGCGCGGCGAGGTCGTGGCCGGAGCTGCCCGGGTACGTCGACTGGCACGTCACGCGCATAGCGAACGCCTTGGAGGAGGGCGACGCCGACATGCTCGTCTTCTCCTGGCACGGGCTGCCTGACAGGCGCCCCCACCAGCCCGCCCGATACGCCGCCGAATGCGAGGCCACGGCCCGCGCGATCGCGGCGCGCCTCGCGGATCTCGGCGTGAACGTCCCGTGGCGTTCGACGTTCCAGTCGAAGTTCGGGCCCGACCGCTGGCTGCGGCCCGCGACTATCGACACGATGGCCCGCCTCCCGCGCGAGGGCGTGCGCCACGTGATCGTCGCCAATCCGGGCTTCATGGCCGACTGCCTGGAGACGATCTACGAGATGGACGTCCTCAACGCAGACGCCTTCTACAAGGCCGGGGGCCAGACTTTCCGCCGGATCGGATGCCCCGACGCCGACGCCGGCGCGGCCATCCTGGCCGAGCTGCGCGGGGCGCTGCGGCCCTTCGCGTGAGCGCCACGGGCCGTTTAAACGCCGGAAGACGGCAGAAATGTTTGACTGGCCCTCGGGAATCGCCGCAGACGTGACAATTGAGAAGCCACGAAGTCGAGACCGCGATTCGGGAATCACGACGTCGGGCTCTAGATCATGCGGCCGTCGAAGGCCTTCCGGAGACCAAGATCCCGTCAAGCTCAGGATTCCAGGGCTGTCGGAGGTCCTATTCTCTGGGCCGTCGAAGGCTCTCCGGAGACCAAGATTCCGAGGCCGACGAGCTCGCGGACGGCGGGGAGGACCTCGGTGCGCACGTCTTCGACGGGCTCGCCGAGGAGTTGGGCGACGGCGTCGCACAGGGCGCCGAGGGTCAGTTCGCCGTCGCACGCGCCGACGACGCCGGCAACCGCGCTCGTCACTTGAACCTCGGCCGCGAATCCGGCCGCTTGGGCGAGTTTGAGCATGAACGGCTCGGCCTGCCCCGGGGCGTGGAGGCGGTGTTCGACGCCGCGGCAGACGAGGCGGGCGGCGAGGAGCGCGGAGTCGCCCGCGCGCAGCAGGTCGCGGTGAGCCCAGACGCCCTCGACGTACCCGTGCAGGTCGATCGGCGCGGGGCCGGAGAGCTCTTCGAAGCGCCGCCATGGACGGCGTTTCGCCGAATCCTCAGCGTTCGAACCGGCCGTCTCCCAATCCCCCGCGTTCGAACCGGCCACGTCCCAGTCCCCCGCGTTCGAATCCCCCGCGTCTCCCTCCGGCGCGCGCACGGAAATGTATCCCATGCCGACGCCGACCACGCCCCTGCGCGCGAAGTCCTCAAGCCAGGCGGCGTAGGCCTCCTCGTAGCCGCGGTCGCGCGGCGTCTGGCCGCCGTCGCGCAGCCACATTTCCGCGTAGTCGGGCGGCGCGAGAACCTCACGCTGGATCACCCAAGCGTCAAGGCCATCGGGAATCCAGGCCGCCGGGCCGCGGGCCCAATCGGGAACGGCGTCAAACGGCCGATCCGGAGCCGCGTAGGACGCCTTGATCTCCCAGTTGCCCAGCATCCACGCTCGGCCTCCGGGCGCCAGCACGCCGCCGAGCTCGCCGACGAGTTCCGCAAGCAGCGAGTCGCCTTCGCGTCCGCCGTCGCGATACGTGCGAACGCCGTCCGCGCGGGCGGCTTCCGGCGTGATGACGAACGGCGGATTCGAGACGACGACGTCGTACCGCTCGCGCGCGGCGCTCAAAGAATCCAAGGAATCCACGGCATCCGCAGGGTCAAACCTCGGACCGCGCACGGGCTCCAGCAGCGAACCGCGCCGGAAGTCGATCTCCGCCCCCGCGAGGGCCGCGTTGAATCGCGCGTAACCGAGCGCGCGGGCGGAAACGTCGGTGGCCGTCACCTGCGCACCGCACAGGGCGGCGAGAATGGCGTGGTATCCGCAGCCGGTTCCGACGTCGAGCACCCGCTCGCCTGCGCCGTAGGCCGCCAGCGCCGCGAGCGTCCGCGTGGCTCCCCCGACGGACATGACGTGGTCCGGTCCCGGAATCGCGCCCGCCAGCTCGCCCCAGTCGGAGGCGATGAGGACGTCGTCGCGTCGCTGAGCGTCTACAGCAGCCGCGCGATGAAGCGAAGGCGGCGAAACGCAATCAGGCGCAGGCGTACGGCCGAGCGAAGAAGCCGAAACAGACTCCGGCGCAGGCGTACGGCCGAGCGAAGAAGCCGAAACAGACTCCGGCGCAGGCGTACGGCCGAGCGAAGGCGGCGAAACTGGCTCCGGCGCGGACGAAGATTCGGGTGCCGACCCAGATTCCGCCGCGGATCTAAAGACTTGCAGATGCCCGGGAATCGGCGCGGGAACGATCTGAAAGAGAGCACGCCCGTCTTTGACGACCGCGCCCACGCGTCCGCGCGCCCAAGTCGCGGGAAGGGCCGCCGCAATTTCCCCCTCGCCCAGCCGGTCGCCGAGCATGAAAAGCCTCGTGAGATCGGCGAGCCGGACGTCGTCCGCATTGACGGCGTTCTGGCCTTCAGAACCAGCGATGTCGTCAGCCTTCCGACCTTCAAAGCCGACGACGCCGGCAGCCTTCCGGCCTTCGGGACCGGCCATATCGACAGCCGCCCGACCTTCAGAACCAGCGATGTCGTCAGCCTTCCGACCTTCAAAGCCGACGGCGCCGGCGGGCCTCCCTCCTTCCGCGATCGCCCGCGCCCGAGCCAATGCGGGAACGCGCTGTTCGCGGCGCACGGCGGCGAGAGCCTCGGGGCCGAGCAGCTGCTCGACCGCCGCGAGGGTGTACGCGCGCAGGTCTTTCCGCAGAGTCGCGGCGACGTCAAGGGGCGCGGCATCGGCCCCTTCGAAGGGCACGGCGGCCCCGTCGAAGGCGGGGGCGCCGACGGCATCGGCATCCATGCATCAAGCGTATGCGAGCCCTCCGACAGTTGTGCGAGGGCGAACCGGACGCCCGCGAACGCGCGAAACGGCGCGCCGACGACGAGGCCGCGGCAGTCAGCGGATTCGGCAGTTAACGGCCGCGGCAGTCAGCGGATTCGGCAGTTAACGGGCTCGGCAGTCAGCGGATTCGGCAGTGGCCCGCGGACGCCCCGGTGACCAAGTTCCCACCGCAGACGGGCATGCACCGCCGTCGAACGGGCATATGCTTATACATCATGCCTTCAGAACCCCCTGTTTTACATGGGCGTGCCCGCGCGCGCCTTCTTTTCGTCCTCATCAGCGGATTGTTTCTCTCGCTCATCACGGTGAGCATCATCAATGTCGCCCTGCCGTCCATCAAAACGGCCCTGGATGCCTCGCCAAGCCAGATGCAGTGGGCTCTCTCGGGGTACTCGCTGGCCATCGGCGTCGTCCTGGTCGCGGCGGGGCGCGCGGGCGACATTCTGGGGCGCGGCCGCCTTTTCGCAGCGGGGGTGCTGATTTTCGCGATCGCGTCGACGGCGGCGGCCTTGGCTGTGAACGCCCTTATGCTTGACGTCGCACGCGCCGTCATGGGCTTCGGCGCGGGGATTTACACGCCGCAGACGGGGGGATTGATCCAGCAGCATTATCGCGGCAAGGAGAGGGCGAAGGCATTTGGGATCTTCGGGGCGACGGTGGGCGTCGCGGTGGCGATCGGACCAACCGTGGGCGGGGTGTTCCTGGAACTGCTGCCGGCGTCGATCGGCTGGCGGGCGACCCTCGGATTCAACGTGCCGGTGGCCGCGACCGTGTTCCTGCTGGCACTCAAGTGGATTCCCCGCGAGCCGATCGACGCCGCAAGCCGCGGCCGTCTGTGGCGCAGGCTCGACCCGGTCGGCGCGGTTTTGCTCTCGGTCGCGATCGTGGGGATCATGCTGCCGTTCGTGACAGCGGCGACGATGCCGTGGACGTGGTGGCTTCTGCCAGTCGGCTTTGCCTTGGTGGGCCTGTGGTGGATGTGGGAGCACAGGCTGCATGTGCGCGGCGGGGAGCCGATGGTGGACCCGCGGCTTCTGCGAATTCGCACATTCACCTTGGGCACAGCCACAATCACGGTATTCTTCGCGGGTTCGACGTCGATGAGCGTGATCCTCGCCGACTTCGTGCAGCGCGGGATGGGCGAAACCGCTTTGGTTTCGGGCATGCTGGCCCTTCCGACGGCGGCGGCGCAGGTGATTTCGGCGCCTCTGGCGGGGCGGCTCGTGTGGCGGTGGGGCCGCAGGATCGTGATCGTCGGCATCTTCCTGAACGTGGTGGGCCTTGCGGCGATCGCTGCGGCCGCGGTGTTCGTAAGCCGCGGGGCGAGCGTGTGGTGGTTTGCGATCGGCGCGGCGATCGTCGGTTTCGGCATCGGCTGGGTGACTTCGCCCAATCAGGCGCTTTCGCTGCGCGACGTGCCGGTGGAAAGCGGCGGGACGGCGTCGGGAATCATGCAGACGGGTCAGCGCATCGCCACGGCGATCGGGACCGCGGCGTGCACGGGCCTGTTCTACAGCCTTGCCGGGCAAAGCTACATCACGGCGATGGTCGCCGGGTGCGCCCTGCTCGCGGCGTTCATCAGCGTGGCCCTCGCGATTTCCTACTGGGATGCGCGGCGCCCGAGCGTGCAGACCTCGGCCCGCCAAAAGCAGGCGGTGCGCGAAGCACTAGAGTCCACGCGGAAATAGGCTGGGCCTTCGGGCGACGGGAACTCCGCGTTCTCTCAATCAAAGAGGGTGCGCCTCGAGTCTTTGAGGCGCACCTCTTTTTTGTCCGACGTCGCAGAAGTCTTTTTTGTCCGACGTCGCAGAAGTCCGCTCGCGTTCCGTCGGGCGGAGGCCAATACACCGTCTGGAGCTCCGCGCTTTCCGACCTGGATATCGGCCAGACCCTCACCGTCTATCCCACCGGGTCTCAATGCACCTTCTGGTGCTCAGTGCTTTCCGACGTAAAAGCCAGTTCGCCAAGTTCGAGATCGAGCAGGTCTCAATGCACCTTCTGGTGCTCAGTACTTTCCGACGCATGGCGTGGAACGACCTGAGCAAGCGCGTCTTGATGTCTCAATGCACCTTCTGGTGCTCAGTACTTTCCGACGCATGGCGTGGAACGACCTGAGCAAGCGCGTCTTGATGTCTCAATGCACCTTCTGGTGCTCAGTGCCTTCCGACGGAAGATGGTTCAATTATGGAAATTGAACCTTCGGGGTCTCAATGCACCTTCTGGTGCTCAGTGCCTTCCGACTCTACACCATCGGCTGTGAGGATTCGTTCTTTTTTGGTCTCAATGCACCTTCTGGTGCTCAGTGCCTTCCGACGTGGGAGATCGTCGTGTTTTGGGCTGTGATTGTCGGCGGTCTCAATGCACCTTCTGGTGCTCAGTGCCTTCCGACAGGATCGTGGTGGGTGAGTGAAGGGACCCCTTCGCTTGCGGTCTCAATGCACCTTCTGGTGCTCAGTGCCTTCCGACAAGGAGCTTCGCGACTATATCGACGCCGGCGCGGCGAATGGTCTCAATGCACCTTCTGGTGCTCAGTGCTTTCCGACGTAAGGACTGGCGCAACAAGATCAAGGTCACGATGTCTCAATGCACCTTCTGGTGCTCAGTGCTTTCCGACATGCAATCGCGGCGACGAACGCTAAGGTGCAGGACGGTCTCAATGCACCTTCTGGTGCTCAGTGCTTTCCGACACGGTATCTGAGGTCCGCGCCGAGCTCCGCCGCGCCGTGTCTCAATGCACCTTCTGGTGCTCAGTGCTTTCCGACTCCGCCCCCAGAAAACCGCGCCACAACGCCGCTTACCGGAACGAAATCGCCGCCGACCTGGAAAGCACCACATCGAATCGGCTCGCACCTGTCCAATTAAACCACACAACCGCGAAAAACCGCCACAAAACGACCCAGCGCCGCCGGCGGCCCCTACCAGCCAGTACGCCACCGACTTCCAACGAACCCAAGCCAAAAAACCGACCCCTCACAACTACGCCGCGGTAAACACCGCAACCAAGGCCACCGATAATTGTCCCTGCGCAGACACGACGGACCGCTTCCCGCTGACCGCCGCGCTCCGACCGTCCGCCGTTTTCATGTCAACCGTCAGCCGCCCTTGGCGCAGCCACGGTGGACCGGGTAGAACATAGGCCGGCATACCGGGTAGAACAGAAGCATGCCGAGCACAGTGTTCATCCAGTTCGACTCCCCGGGGGCAGTCCATGCCACGCCACGTCGACTGCACGCCGCCGTCGGGCACATCTTCGACCTTCCGCCCGGGATTTCCGCCGAGCGCGCCCGCCGCATTCCCTCCCTCGCCGCGCGGCCTGCGCACGACGTCGGCGGTCCAAAGCCGTATTCGCTCGGCGACATGACGCAGGTGCCAGGAAAATTCGGCGTCGAACTGCGTTTGCTGGACGACAGGCTGCTCGACCCGCTCGACGCCTGGCTCGCCTGGGGCGGCGTGCTCTACATAGGAAACGGAGGCGAGTCGACGGCCGCGCTTGCCGCGCTCGAAGCCCAGGTGCTCGAACGCGTCAGTTGGGAGGACATTGCCGCCGCCGACGCCGCCACAGCGTGGGACGTGCACATCCTCACGCCGGTCGTCTTCACGTCGAAGGGGCGGCACGTCCCCGAGATCACAGCGGCGTCGCTGGCCACCAGCCTTCAAAACCGCTGGTGGGCATGGGGCCGCGCGACGGCCCCCGACCGCGTCGACCGGGCCGCCGTCGCCGATGCCTTCGCCGTCGAAGACCGCACCCATATCGTCCGCATCGGCCTCGGCATGCCTTCCGGCGGCGGCCGCGGACGTCTGTCCGCGAGACGAATCGAGGCCTCCGAGGGGAGCCTCCGGATTCGCGCGCGCGACGACGCCGACGAATCCCAGGTGCGGCTGTTTTCGCGCCTCATGGCTCTGGCGCGATTCACCAACGTCGGCTCTCACACCGGGTTCGGCATGGGTGTGCTCAGGGTCGAGCCGACGGCGTGACGCGTCGCCGCCTGCGCCCGCTACTGCGGCGAGAGTCTTTGGCCGCCGAGCATTCCCCTCCCGGCGCTGCTTGCGCCCGCGAAGCGCCGCTTCACCGCCCGGATTGCCGCGAGCGCCTGCCCGGCGTCGACGCGTTTCCGCCGTGGTGTCACAAGCGTCTGTCCGAGCGCCGGGAGTCTCTTCGCGAACGCCTTTCTGATTTCCGCGCACCTCTTCGCGAGCGCCTGCCCAGCCGCCGCACCGCAAGCATCTTTCCGATTGTCGGCCCAGCCGACCGTCACGGCGGTAAGCAGGCCGAAACGATTGAGCCAAGTGTGCCTACACATGAAAAGCGGCGCAGGCATTCATTCCGACTCCATCCTTCGCAGCTCCTCGCAAATATTTCGGAATAGCTCCCTGTACCGCTCTTCCCAACCTGAGTCCCCCAGAGCGGGATATTCACCTGTTCCAGCGACTTTTGTGATGCTCTTGCACACCTCGTCGATGAGACAGGGGTAAGAAAAACCATCAGGAACCGCTATATCGAGCATTCCGCAGTTTCCATCGTTAGGGGCGTACGCGAGTTCTTCGAGGACCTCATCAAGTGCTTCGTCGGGTGCCGTTTCACCATGAAGAACAACAAGGCTACTGCGTACACGGTAAAGAAGCTCAAGTAAGTCTTTACGATTGGCGCTTCTAGGTTTTTTGTTTGCCTTTCCGCTCCCTGATTGACGAGCATCCCCTGTGGCAGGCAAATCAACAATGCTCAGCAAATCGCCGGCCTTCAGGCTGGTATTGCGAACCATGAGCTTGCGTTTTCCATGCTTGAAGCTCGTGATTTCAGCGGCAATCACTGCGAGCTTGGATCGAGTCTCCCAGTCCGTTGCCATCTCTTGTGCAGCGGCCCCGTTGCAGTCGCTTTCGAGCGGGTCTTCCCACAGCCATCGCACCACTCTTAGCACGTCGAGGATCGTCGCCGCATCTGCGTCGGGGTCCTTCGAATTGACCGCCTCAACGTATTCACGCTTCAAATCGTCGCACCTGTCGGCGAGTTCGTTCATCTCACCGTCGCCGGCGCCAAGAACCCTCACCGCGCTCAAGAGGTTCATATTGCGCAGGCTCGTCAAGGCTGCCTTGAGCAACGCCTTCTTGGCGCTGCGGTGAAGAGCGACGCGGTGGAACTGCGACTCCGGATCCTCAATGCCACGGCTTTTGTCGACAAATGTTTGGAGGAACAGCGGAACCGCATTCTTACCGCACCATTTCTGCGCGGCTTCCAAAGCTCCGATGACGGCGCCTTTTTGCCCCGTTCCCACTACGACGACTGCCGCAGGCCTCTTGTTTTCGAGCGTCATTTTCACTTGGGCAGCAACGGCCTCGGAAACTAGCGACGTAGCAATCAAGTCGTTGGCGTCTCCAGGGCCATATTCAGCGATGTCAATGGGCGGACGTCGTCTGTTTTCCCAGGCATTCGTTGCAGCGGCGGTCAAGACCGACGTCGCGGCTTCCATGGCAGCTTGTTTTGAACCGGGATCAGAAGAGTGCAGGATAAGGAACTCAACAGGTAAACCGGGAGAATCCGACAATAGAGCCCCCGGGTAAGCCCGACGAAGCCTCATCAGTATCCGCTCCCCAGGTGATTGTCCTTTTTTAGCCGATCTGTTCTTCAACGGCTCTCGCAATATTCTCTCGGGAATCGTCGGGTGTTGACACGCCGTTCCCATCGCGAATATGTAGAGGATCGGCCTCTGGAACGGCCATGGCATCCATTCTGGAACTGCGGCGCTCAGCTCTGACTCTTTTCGCATGGAAGCAATCTGGCTGATCGTTGGCGCGGCGGCATCGTGGACAGCGGCTTTTCCTGCATCATTCATCCACTCGTGCTCTAACAGCCACTTGTCCGACCTCGAAGCTTTTCCCTCCGTCAGGCGCTTTCCCACCTTATCTAGAATAGGCCCTAACTCACGCCCTTCACGAAAAACTGATACGTACTTGCATCCGTCTGGAAGTTTGCTGTTCTCTTCTTCCAACTTCTCTTCGTACGCCTTCTCCAACCAAGATCTCAGCAACAAGCCTGCGCCGTTGTCTCCCCTGAGCATGCTGATAGCCGCACCCACGGCCAACGCCTGCGAAGTCACCTTATTTTGCTTGCTCTTCAAAACTTCTAAGCTGGCGAGGAGCTTGTCGTACTTAGAGCCTTCTCTGTACTCGGCATCGATCAGTTCTTCCGGACCTTCCGTCTCGGCCCACCCCTTTGCCTGTTCCAGATAACCGAGCGACCGGAGCCAGTAGAAGACACCGATTTCTTGCATCTGGAGCTTCCGAAGACAGGCGCTGAAATCCCCAGATTCCGATAAGGAAGGAGTAGCAATCTCCCAATCGAAGCCTATTTGATCCACCAAGCCCATTAGCGCGCAAACCACCATCGTGGAACCTGAAAAAGCATTTACCAGCGCCCGTCCTGACGAATTGCCGGCTTTGAACTCACATTCAAGACGGCCCCTAAGGATATTCAAGCTCTCCCGCTCTCGAAGATCCCCAATTTCTACAATTACCTCATCAACAGTTATCCCATACTTTCTTTCAACATAATCCTTAACTTTCTTGTTTTCCAATGCCTTTTTTACCAGCTTGGCCGTTTTTGCGGTGTCAGTGTTTTCGTCGCCCATCTCCGTAGCCACCAGGATGAATTTAACGCACTTTGCCTCTCTCTTTTCGTGAAGGGCTTTCAGTTCCAATGCGATCGGAGAGCGCGTAAATCTCGTAGATTCTTGAGAAGGAGAATCTGGGTACTCGTTCTCAAAGAGGGCTCCGATGAGATTGTCGACGCCGCCAGAGTTTGCTTTTTTAATCAGCGATTCGAGTTGCCTTTGATGTTCTTTTCTTTTGGAGCTTTTTTGATTTTTATCGAGCCCTAGGATGTCACTTCCCAGATCGCCGTCGCCTACTGCGTGAATGATGAGCGTCATCGCCGCCTCCTCTTTGAGTGAACGGGGCCGCAACCAGCCCCCGGAGCAAGCCTAGTCTTACCGCCTCGGAAGCGTCCATACCATTCCAAAATTTTCCGAAGAAAAAGTCGTGAAAACTCGGCCGAAAAGTACTAGGCTTCTCGTGTACACCTCAGTAGCCCAAAGGAGGGCTTGAATGAAACTCATCATGCTGGAGACCAACGGAAATCAGCGGTTTGTCTTCTCTTCCCCGCGTTTGCGCGAAAACGTAGGGGCCTCCTACCTCATCACGCAGCTTGCCGACTGGACCGAGCAAGCCGCCAAGTGCATCGACAAGTTCGGCTGGGTCTCGAAGTCGTCCGGCAAGGTCATCCTGACCGTCGCAACCGAAGACGATGCACGCAAGCTCATCGGCGAAGTCACCCGCAAAGCCTTTTCCGCCGCACCCGGCTTGGACGTCTCCGGGGTCTTCGTCGACCTCAACGATTCCGGCGACGTCGAACATCCCCACGTCAGCGATTCCGATCTCAGGAAAGTGCACAAGACAGCCGTCGAGTATGCGCTCAATCGTCCTCCCGCGCAGGCGAGATTCTCGCAGATGCCTTTCCTTCAGCGCGGACGAGACTCGGCGCTTCCGGCGTCGTCGCGATTGGGCGTCTGCGATGAGGCGCGGGACGACAAGGCGACCGCCCTTTCGCTTTCAAGCAGGGTTTGCAGACATCACGCCATCGCTGCGCGCCTCAGTTTCATCGAACTAGCCGTCGAACAGAAGGATCTAGAAGAGCTAGGAAGGCGTCACGATCTGTTGGGGCGCGAAGATCTTCTGACCCGTGACCCGACTATGCTCGAAGAAAAGCTTGCAAGGTCGATTAGCTCCGAGACAGTCGACGGCAGGGATCGCACGGAGGACGAGCGCCTCTCGAAGGTGGCGGTCATTCACATTGACGGCAACGGCGTCGGCGAGATCATGCGCAACCTTCAGAAGTCGCTTGAGACCATCCCCGACGGCGTCTTCCGTTCAGAAGTTCTTGCTGAGCAGAGCAGCTCAGGCGTCGCGGGAGAATCCGCCAGTGCGGGCCCAACGGACGACCCGCACAAGTCCCCGGACGCCCTCCGCCGCTTCCTCCTCGAAATCAACAGACGCCTTGAAAAGGCGATGCGGATTTCCTTCCTCACCGCTTGGGCGAGGGTCGCCTCCCTGGCCCAGAAAGACGTCAAAGACATCGCAGCGATCCCCGTCGTGCCGGTGATCCTCGGCGGAGACGACGCTACCGTCATCACCGATGCGACTTACGCTTTGCCTTTCACGGAAAAGTTCCTCACCGCGTTCGAAGAAGAGACCGGCAAAGATGCACTGCTCAAGTATCTGGGCCCCAAAAGCAGGCAAGGCACAGGAGGATGCACAGAAAGCACCGGTGAAGATGAAAAAGCTGAAAGCGCAGGTGGAACCGCCAAAAGCATAGGGAAAGACAAAAGCGCAGACGGCGCGGGCGAAGGCGCAGGCAACAACGGCGAAAACGCGGAAAGAGACAGCAAGAATGCAGAGAGCGCGAGTGAAAAGCAAGGAGGCCCAATGACGGCCGCGGCGGGCGTCGCGATCGTCCCCAGGAAGTTCCCTTTCCACATCGCCTATGACCTCGCGGAAAGGCTCATCAAGAGCGCGAAGGCCCTCGGCAAAGAGCCCGAAAAAGAATGCTCCACTCTTAACTTTCACGTGCTGTTCGATTCAACCGTTTTGGACCCCGACGAGCTGTTGCGCTCCTATAAGTCTTTCACTCGGCGGCCGTTCAAAGTGATTGCCGAACGTGACACCGAGGGCAGGGCGAAGAAACGCCAATCCGACACATCCGAGGAAGCAGCGGAGGACCCGCATGAACACCCCGCTCTGCGCGAACACCCCGCTCTGCGCGAACACCCCGCATGGAAAGAGATGTGCGAGCGCACCGCGCTTTTCAAAGGATTGAAGCCGGCCGGCGGAAACGAAGAGCCCCTGGCCTTCCCGAAAACCAGGGCGGCGCGAATCAGGAAGCTCCAGTCTGACGCGGCCAGGGAGGAGATCGCTTCAAGTGCCGAGCAGGCCCAAGCCAAGAAGCAGAAGTCAGACGAGAAAATCAACGCCGAGTGGCAAGCCGCCAAGGACTCCAGCGGCGAGCTAAGCAATCTGCTGGACGCGATCGGCGGGCCAGATCTCGTCTTCGATCTGATCGAGTTGGCCGACCTGTTGCCGCATAGCTATCTGGAGGAACTGGCAAGAAAAGAAACGGGCCAAGGAGGCGCAGCAGGCCACAAGAGCGCGACAGACCAACAAAACGACACAGTTCAAAAAGGCGTCACCAGCCAAACAAGCAGGGCAGACAGAGGAAACAGCGATTCGACGAGCGGAAACGGCCTCGCGGCCGCTTCCCAGGAGGCAAGGAAATGAACAGCATCCCCGTGACGATCAGATTCACCTCCGACTGGGGCGTAGGCACCGGCGCCGGCTACGCGGGCGGCGTCGACTCCGTCGTCGAAGTCGACGAAAACAACCGGCCCGTGGTGCGCGGAACCGCCGTCACCGGAGTGATTCGCGAGCAGGCGCTCACCGTGGCTCGGGCCCTCGACGGCGGGCGATCAGGAAAGTGGCACGATTTCATCGGCTCGCTTTTCGGAGGCGCGCCGAACTTCGGAGACGCCGACGAGGATCGTGACCGTGACGATCCAACAGGCCAAAGCGACAAACCAAGGGCATCCACCGACCAGACGGTCCCGCGGGCAATCGTCTTCTCCGACGCACACATCTGCGAAGAAGCGAAAGCGTCCGAAGGCGCCGAGGCGAACACCAAAGCAGACGCGAAAATCGCCGGCGACGGGAACCCCGGCGAAAACTCGGGTGTCTCGCGGGATGACGATACGGCAAAAGTGACGGAAGTCGTGAGCGTCTCAATCGACGAGAAGACAGGCACCGCAAAACCCGACCATTTCCGAATCATCGAACGGGCTCCGGCCTGCGTGCTCAAGGGCCGCGTGGACTTCGTCGATCCAGAGATCTGGAACGAAAGTCAAGACAAGACCGCCAATCAGATTGATGCCGCAAAGTTCGTGTTGGCTCTGGCCGGGACGCTCGTGCCGGCGATCGGATCAGAGAAGACGAACGGCGACGGGCGATGCGAGATCACCGTCGGCGACTTCTTGGACGACGTCGGCCTCTCGGCCCGGGGCGACGACGGCGGCGACTCGCTGGCCGTGAAGAACGGCGAATTCGGGGACTCTGAGGCGGGTGGCTCAGCGGACTCCGGCGAGGGCGATTCGGCGTGCTCCGGCGAGGACGATTCGGCGTGCTCCGACGAGGACGCAGACCGATCCCTCAGTCCCGTCGAAATACACGCCAAAGCCGCCCACGCCGCATGTAAAGAGTGGCTTCAGGAGAAACTGAAGGAGCTCGAGGAGACGGGGAGCCCCTCCAAGGCGCCCGACGCAGTTCGGGTGAGCGCATCAGGCGAATCTCCCTGCATCGGCTGTGCGGAGAAAGCGGATCCGTCGAAGCAAGCGGAGCCGAAAGGGCACGCCGAGCCGAAAGGGCACGCCGAGCCGAAAGGGCAAGCGGATGGCCGTCAAGCGGACGGCCGGGCCGATTCGCCGTCGTACCGCTCGTTTGATTTGAACATCGAGCTGAAAACGCCGGTGGTCTCCTACGAGGTACCGATGTCCAATGAGGTGCGCTCGCTCGATTTCCTGCGTGGAACTGTGGTGTTGGCGTGGGTGCATTCCCGCCTGCGCGCCAAATTCCCTGCGGACGAGACAATTCGCAATGCAGTGGTCAACGGCGAACTGTTCGTTTCGGACGCGACGGCGTGCGTCGCAGGGGTCCGCGGGAGGCCCGTCCCCATGGTCTTCTCCTATCCGAAGGTCGTCCCCAGCAAGTCCGACGGCCGCCCCGACCAGTCAACGCGGGAACTGTGGAACCGCCTCGTCTCGAAGGAACCGAAGGATGTGCACGTTCCGGTCCGGTCGGGCTATATCTTCGACTTCGGGGACGGCGAGCCCGGCAAGCCGAGGTACGGCACGGGCGCGCCCCCGGTGACCGGACGCCAGTCCACCGCGCACGACGCCGTTCGGGGAACCGCGAAAGACGGCCAGCTCTTCCTGGTGCGGGCGCTCGCGGCGGGCCTCACATTGCAATCCGAGGTCACGATCACCGAGAGCCTGTATAAGCACCGGCCAACGGTCACCAAGAAAGCGGCCGCCAATAATCTGTACGAACACCGGCCAGGAGCGCAGCAAAACGAGACACAGCAGGTCAGCCAACGCACTCTCGGCGAGATGCTGCCCGAGATCCTGCGCGGACAGGCCCGCCTCGGATCGCGCAGACTCGCCGGAACGTTCGGCCTCGCCGAGTGCAAAACGACGGAGAAATACGCATCCGACGGCGCAGCCGCGCGTGATGGCGGTGGCGCAGATGTAGGCGGCGACGGCGCACCCGCAGGCGGCAACGCGGCTGCGGGGAACGACGCAGTCACAGATGTCCACGTCCACGCAAACTCGGACGACAATGCAAACACGGGCAACGCCGATGCATGGGACAGCGAAGGCGCCACGACCATCTGGTTCACCTCCGACCTTCTTCTGCGCTCGCGGTCGCTCGGCGCGGCAGGCAGCTCAAGCGACATCATCGATGCGTTCAATCGCTCCGACGCCTTCAACAGCGCGGATGCGCGCATCAGACTTTTCTCCGCAGAAAAGGCGGGCAAAGAGGGCACTGCGGCGTCCAAGCAAGACGCCAGCAACGGCATAACACCGCCGAAGCAAGACGCCGGTACATCCTCCTCCAAGCGCGACGACGGCACATCGTCCTCCAAATGCGACGACGGCACACTGCCCAAGCAAGACGCCAGCGGCTGCGAAGGCGACCATCGGTATCGAGCGGGATTGAGATACCGCCGGGTCGATTCTTGGTCGGCCGCCGAGGGACAGCCTCGCGCGACCCGCCTTGCCGTCCAGGCCGGCTCGGTCCTCAAGGTCTGCCTCGGAGACAACGCCGAACAGCGGCGAAAAGCCCTCGCAGCATTGCGCGAGCTGGAAACCGTGGGCATCGGCGAATTGCGTGCTCAGGGATTCGGCAGGTTCGTCGTCGGCGATCCCCTGCTGAGCATCAGAGACAACGACGGCAAGGGGTTCCACGTCAAGCTCCTGCACAGCAACGACTTTCTTTCGGACGAAAAATGAAATCTATAACCTTAACTCACCAGCGATCTATCACGAATTTGGCGACGTCACACGTCGCCAATCTGAGAATGCAAATCGGCCACAATCTGGCGACGTCGCACGTCGCCAACCCAACAACACTAACCAGCGCCAATCCGACGTCGCCGTCCAAAGAAACCGCCAAGGAGGAGAACCGATGAGTCTTACGCGATACAGGCTCGACGTCGTTTTGGTGACGACGTCGCCCATTCACTCCGGCGGGCCGGAGGAGGAAGTCGACAGAAGGCCAAAAGCGATCGGCAACGATGAACGAAAGGCCGTTCCGCAACAATTCGCGCGCAACGCCAGCGGAACGCCCGTGCTGACGGGGCGTTCGGTCAAGGGCGCACTGCGGGCCGCATTCTTCGAGGCCCTCGACCGCAAACTTGTCACGTGTCCTGAAATCCGAAATCCCCAACGGTTGCAGGCTCTGTGGGGAAAGGGCCCGCAGGATAAAGAACAGGATAACAAAGAAGTAAGGGGCGAAGATGACGCGCCTTCCGGCTGGGCGTCGGCATTGACTTTCGAAACGGTGTCTCTCAAAGGCGTCATGAAGGCGGACGAACCCGTCAAGAAGGCCGATTCGTTCGTGCGCCGCCCGGGCATCGCCATCGATCGTTACTGGGGGTCAGCGGGCGATGGCGCGCTCTTCTTCCACGAAGTGGCACCCGAAGGCCAGAAGCTTCATTTGGGAATCACCGCCGAAGTCGACCCTTGCCGGTTCGCGAAAGAAGATAAGCCCACGATCGAAGAGCTCGAGGCAGACGTCGAGCAGTTGTTCGCCGTGATTCTCGGCCTCCTCAACTCGGGCCGCTTCGCCTTCGGAAAGCGCAAGGGCGCGGGCTGGGGGCGTGTGAAGATCGACGAGGAAATTAAGGACGGCAAGCCCAAACTTCGCTGCTCCCTCACGAAGGCACGCCTTGACGACGTCGAAGGCCTCAAAGCCTGGCTGAAAGGGAAGCCCGCTAGTATGACCGACTGCCTCAAACCGGCAACGCTCCGTACCGGCAACCGAATCACGATCGACATCGAATGGGAAAGCCCAACCGGAATTCTCGTCGCCGAAACCGACGAAGAGAATCAAGCCGAAAAGGAAGGAAATAACGAGGATTCCGCAACTGAAACCAACAAGGGGAGCGAGAATCAAAAGGGCTCAGAGGCGAATCGAAAGAGCTCAGACGCGGTGCCTCAAAACGCTCGAAGCAGCGAGAAGAGCCCCAGCACCCAAAAGGGTGCCACAAAGCCATCGGCAGCTGACAAATCCCAGAAAGGTGAAAAGCCCCGGAAAGGTGACGAGTCGTCGAAAGCGGGCGAAGCCGAGAATACCGATGGGCAAAAGGGCTCCAGGAACACGGCGCGCCCATTGCGGGCATATAAAACAGCCGACGGCGAGCCGAAGGCCCCTCTTGTACTGCCCGGAAGCTCGGTCCGGGGCGCGCTTCGCGCACGTGCTTCAAGGATCGCTCGGACGATTCTCTATCGGAAGCGGGAGGATGAGACGCCGGATTGGTCCAATGTGCCCGTCCACGACCAGCTCGCCAACGACCCAACGCTTGTCCGCGCGTTGTTTGGAACGACGGAGCGGCGCGGGGCGGTGACCGTCCTCGACACGCTTTCCAAGCCAGGCAAAGCCGACGAGCAATTGCGCCTCGTCGCCCACAACGCCGGCGATCGATGGACGGGCGGAGTAGCCGACAAGGCTCTCTACTTCGAGGAGTATCCACTCCCAGATTGGGAGCCACTTCATATTGAGGTCGACCTCGACCGAATTGTCGGACTTTCGCAAAGTGACGATTGGCCTCAAGCCGACACCGGGCCGAAAGCCAACGCCGAACCGAAAGACGACGGTGGATTAAAAGGCGATCGCGGTCCGAAAGCCGACACCGGGGTGAAAACCGACGCCGAATCGCAAGTTAAAGGCGGTCCTCAACACGACAGCGATCCTCAAACCGACAGCGGATCGCAGGGCACTCCCAACGCAAACGACCGACGCGATCAAGTAGACCTCGACCGCCGACGAGCCGCAATCTGCCTTCTGGGTTTGACCCTGGCAGAACTCGCAACCGGGACGCTACCGCTGGGCAGCCGCGGAACCCGCGGAATGGGCGAAGTGAAGGTCAACCGCTTAACCATAGAGGGGCCTGAAGACATCCTGCCTCCGCCTGCGCATGGGTGGGACATTCACGACAACGGCGAGTCCGTAGCGGAGAAACTTCTCGCCCAGCTCCGACGCGTCAACGAGAAGATCCAAGAAGGAACGGCTGACGGCCTGCGCCTCACTTGGACGGACTTTCTTAACGAGAAAGACAAGAAGGCATAACGATGAGTCAGAATAACCCCACAACACAACCGAACAGCGGCAGGTCGCACAAGGGCGCAGAATCCACTGACACGAAAGACCTTTCCACCCCGCTCTGTGACGCAAAGTGGCATCGCGTCTTCATCCCGAACGCAACGCTCAGCGACGCATTGGAGCGCGCCCGAGCAGCCGCAGCGGAACTGACACAGCAGCTCGCATCCGCGCAGAAGGCCTCCGGGCAGGACGGCGAATCTGGAAGTCCATCCCAGAATTTCCAATCCCGGATTTTCCAAGGGATCGCCTACACGACATCGGGCGCGAAGGCAATTGTCAGGCTCGACGATTTGGATTCCTGTGAGGCCACGCGGTCCTCTGAGTCTGGCACCATTTCTGATGGTTGCATCACCGCTTCTGACGACGGCGGCCCGGCCCCCGTCGTCAGGAACGCCGCCTCGCCGCTCGTCGATTCGTCGCATGAACGCATTCCCCTCGAGACCGTCTACGAGCTGCGCCTATGGCAGGTGATCGCCCTGAAAAGCTCCTCGGAATGCCCTCAGTCAGGTCAAGTGCCGAATGACACCCAACCGAGTGGATCTACGAGCAAACACGAATCGGATGAAACAGCAAATGATTCCAATTCGAGCAAAGCAGCGAACAATTCCGCTTCGAGCAAGAGCGCCAATAGGCGCGATTCGAACGGCGTCCTCGCCCGCGAGATCCGCTGGCTCAATGGGAGCGGCTGCGCGGAGATCGTCGTCGAACGGCTTCGAGAAGGCGAACACCACGACCCAACCGTGTGCAAAAAAGCAAAAGATGACGGGAGAAACAAAGACAACGGGGCGAAAACGATCCACCAAAGGTGCTGGTATCGGGTGAACGAGTACCTCCAGCACGGCGCGGATATTTCCGGCAAGCACAAGCTTGACGAAACCGACATCATGCGCAGCATAGAAGTCTTTGTCGAGGAGTCAAAGTTCGGCGATGAAGAGCCGGAGTCCAGCGACAAGGAACCGAAGTTCGGCAATACGGTGTTCGCCGACGAGCTCATGACCGGAAGGTGGCGTAAGAAAGTGGGCAGAAAAATGATCGGAACGTCGGCCGCCGCACAGCAGCTCGCAGCGATAGGGAAGGAAAACTGACATGGGCACATTCCATTCAGCTGTCAATCGGATTCCTGTTCCTCGCCGGAAGGCGCATAACCTCGTCGCCGAGGGAATGCTGCCAAAAGACGTCTTCGGCGACGGCAGGGCTCCTGGCCACGACCACCTCAACCGCGAAGGCTGGTCGGGCACGATCGACCTCGAGATGACGGTCCGCACCCCGCTCGTTTTCGGGGACCAATATAGGGAGGACGCCGAAGGCAACCGACTAAAGGAATCCGACGGCCTAAAAAAGATTCCCGGTTCTAGAAACGTCGTCAAAGTGCCGATGGATGGTTTAGGACAGCCGTTCATCAGCCCGACGATGGTCAAGGGAATGGTCTCGCGCGCCTACGAAACCTTGACAGCCTCGCGATTCCGAGTGTTCGGCGAGCACCGTGATCCGCTCACCTATCGGGTGGACCCGTCGCAGGCGAATCAGCTCTTTCCCGCGAGGGTCTGCCGCGACGAGGCCGGCAACCTCGCCGTCGAAATCCTCAACGGGAAAGGCGAAAAGAACGAGATGGCGCTTCTGGTCGACTCCCTGAACATCAAAGGCATCGAAGTCGTTCGCGAAGGTCACACGCAGCCTGCCCCAAACGCGAAAGCGCCTCAGCGCCCGCGAGTGCCCGGAGCCGGACTGCTTCCGCCTGCAGAGCAGGTACTCAAGAGGTTTCGTTCGCTAACTCCCCACGGGGATCCGGTTCGTGTCGGTTTGACTCGCCTCAAAGACGGCACGCCTGTGGTTACGCATGTGCGGCGCAAGGACACCGGCAAACTCGAAGAGTTCTTCCGTGTTACGCGAAAGGGCTATCGGAGTGCCAGACCCATTGAGGTTGAGGGGTACGCCTGCCGCACAGCACCCGAAGGCAAGTTTGCAAGCGACCTGTTCGAGAACAAGAAGTGCGAGAGGTTCTTCTTCAAGATCGACCCTTTGGAGAAAGACATCTCGGGAACGATTCTGCGGCTCACTGAAACGAACATTCGCGACTACGGGCTGATTATCGAGAGCTATCGCAAAGCGTCGGACGAGTACAAGGGACCCGAGCCCCATCTGCTCAATCGCGCGTCGCAAAAGCGCGAGAATCGAGCCGCAAACGCCGCTTCCGCACAGGCCGACGACGCACCGGCGTCAGCCGGCGCATTCGAACCGACCGACGACGCGCTGACGCCAACTGACGGAACACCTGCATTGGCCAACAGGGCGCCGACGTCGGCCGACAGCGCATCGGAGCCAACCGGCAGCGCACCCGCATTGGCCGACAGCGCTCCGGCGCCGATCCTCACGGAGGGCGACCTCGTCTTCGTCCGCCTCGACACTGACGAGGTGCCCGACTGCTACGGCAAAATGCTCAAAAGCGTCGCCGTATGCGAAGTTCTGCCCACGATGGTCGGACGGCGAGCGTATCAAAAAAGCCCGCGGGAGCTCGCCGAGAATCAGCTGGTCGCTCCCCCGAAGAATCGCGACGAGGCCTCTCCGGCCGACAGGCTCTTCGGCTACGTCGTGCCGGAAACAATGGAGAACGCAAAGGGCGGCGACGTCGCCTATCGCGGGCGCGTCTCCTTTGGACAGGTCGACTCGTCCGGCGTGAAAGTGTGCCGCAAGGAGAAGAAGCTGGCGCCGCTGCTCGAACCAAAAGTCTCTTCCGCCCGACGCTTTCTGACCGACTCCGGCGGGGCCACTCGTCGGATCAAAAAAGACAATGAGAGCGCCGGCATCGCTCCAAATGACAGAAAACAAGAAGTCAGCGTCAAAGAAGAAAAGGAAGAATGGCGTCTCCTTGCCCGGAGAGAATATTTCGGGCCAGGTCAGCTTCTCGGCGCAGCCGCCTACCCCGTTCACCGCAAACCGCAAGTCGACGAAACCGGCTTCCTCAGAAGCGCAACCGAGCTTCCCCAGCTCGACCTCGAGCAGGGCAATGACGACGTCCGGATCACCGCCAAAACGTGGATCGAAACCGGAAGCTCGCTCAAGTGCACGTTGCGCTTTGAGAATCTCAGCAAATTTGAGCTGGCGTCCCTTGTGTGGGTGCTCACTCCGGAAAACCTCGTCCCGTTGGAGGCGCGAAATCGGACTGAGAACGCTGAAGAGAAGGCCAAAAGCGAAGCCGGCAAGGGGGACGGCGAGGCACCCACCAAACCCGTCGGATTCCTGCGCATGGGCTTGGGCAAACCGCTCGGTTTGGGCGCCGTGGAAGTGCGCATAGCCGAAGGCGGCTTGAAAGCCTGGCGCGGGCGCAGCCTCGCAAAATCCTACGAATCGCTGGAGGCATGCCTCGGGTTCGGGGCGAAAACGCGCAAGCCGTCGAAGTTCTCCTTGAAGAAGCTCATGCGCGAGGTCGCTCCCGATCGCCGCTTGGACCTCGACCGCCTGCCATGGATCCAGGCGATGCAGCGTGCGGCCTACGGCTATGACGACGGCGTCGAAGTCCGCTATATGTCCCTGGCCGAAAACAAGGCGAACAACCAGACGAACAGCAAAACCGGCGAACCGCAGGAAGGCCGCGGCCTGTCGCCCACTGACCTCTGCGGCTCTTCTCCGAACACCAAAACATACCGTCCGTCCCCAATGAGAATTTCGACGGACTGACAGATCTGGGAACCCACTATGAGTGAGAAAAACACCGACGATTCTCGCGCTACCGGCCATGCACCGAAAGATTTCCAGCCGTTCCATTCGGCCGTCAATCGGATACCGCTGCTTCGAAAGAAGGCGAAATCTCTCGGAAACAAGGTGTGGAACCTAAAGCAGAAGCATCGTACTCGTGGTCAGCTGACGCGGGAGCAGACCGGCCTCGAACGCGAAAGAACCGTTGCCTGCAACGCCGTCGGCCCATTCGCCAAAACCATCTTCCACGACGGTGTGGCCGAGGGTCACGACCTCTTGAAACCCGATAGATGGTCGGGCTCGATCGACGTGGAGATGACGGTTCACACCCCGCTCGTGTACGGCGGTCAGGACGATAATGAGGAAGACGATGCTCCTCGGGACCAGCGCAGCCAGAAAAATCGGAAAGACGAGGATCGTCAGAACGGCAACGATCACAAGCGAAAGTCCCCGATACGGGTTCCAACTTATCTAGCAGTGTACGGGCAAGCATCAACCGATTGTTCCGGAGATTCGGCGACGGACATTGAGAATGTGTCCCAAAAGGAACTGCCTTTCATGAGCCCGACGATGGTCAAAGGCATGATCTCGCGAGCCTACGAAACCCTGACGGCCTCACGTTTTCGGGTATTCGGATCTCGGTCTCCTGATACAGGCACCGACCATCGAACCCGTTTGACCTACAGGGCCGGCCGCTCGAAGGAAACCTACAAGAAAAGCCCGTGGGAACTCGCCAAAGACCAATGGGCTCTTCCTCTGTCTAAGTCCAAGGACGCATCGGCAGCTGACAGACTTTTCGGTTACGTAGTTCAAGAGAACAATGAACGCGGCAATCCCGAAGAAACTGACCCCGAAAGTGCACCGTTCGGAACCGCGCTTCGAGGACGCATAATCTTCAGCCCCATCAAGATCCTAGGACCCAGACCTAACCCGCAGGAACCCGCTGAGAGCGCCATAGAGACTCTAGGCGAGCCCCATCCCCTGCCGCCGCTTCTAGAGCCCAAACCGTCGTCAGCCCGAAGGTTCATTACGGATGAAGAGGGCAAAACACCGTTTGCTGCGGGCGCCCCGCCATCGGGCAGTGCGTCAACACCGGGAAGCGCGGCGGCCTCCGGGAGTACCTCGGCCAAGGCAAATGCTCCAAATTCGAGCCGTCAGGCGATTGCGCGCAGCGAGTGTTTCTCACGCGGGCAATTCTTGGGAATCGCCGCATACCCCGTGCACCGTTGCCGTTTGGGGCGGAACGAGCTTCCCTCGGCAGGCGGGCAAGTCCTTGCCAATGGAAAGGAGACTGAAGAGAACGTCAAGGTTTCTCTTGCCGTTGACTCTTTCATACGGGCAGGTTCGGTACTGCGTTGCCAGATCAGTTTCACAGGCCTCGCACAGGAGGAACTCGCAGCCCTCCTGTGGGTTCTCACGCCGGAGAACCTCGTGCCACAGAGCGAGCGCAACAAGCACGCTCATGCCGAAGGCGAAGGAAACAAGGCACAGCCCTCTGCAATCGAGCCGCCGATCGGATACCTGCGCATGGGCCTGGGCAAGCCGTTCGGACTAGGGGCGATCGAGGCGAGAGCCACGAGCATGACGGCGCACAAAGGCGGGGACCTCGCGGAAAGATATGAGTCGCTTGATGGATGCCTCGGTTGCATGCCGACAGGGCCCGAAAGCCCGTCGCCCGGCATCGCGGACTTCTCTTCGGCTCTTGACGATTACAAACTTGATGAGCAGCCCTGGGTCCAAGCCATGCAGCGCGCAGCCTATGGTTACGACGATGGCGTTGAGGTTCGGTACATGTCCCTCGACGAGAACAAGGCGAACAACCAGACAGACAAAAAGGGGAATCCGAAGCGTGCACGTCTCGAAGACGGATCGTACGAAGAACGCGGTGTTTCTCCAACCGATCTCTTTTCTCCCGGTCCGGATTTTGAAACATATCGGCCTGCTCCAATAAGCATCTCAGTTACCAAGAAAAACGATCGAAAGAATCGCAACGGACAAGGGGGAAACAAAAGCGACATTAATAGCTCAAGGGAAGGTAGGAATAATAATTCCACCCGCAACGGCAGCAAAGCCCGCGGCGGCCGCGGCCGCCGCGGCCGCCGAAAGCAAGGTCAGACTCGCTGACTATGAGGATTACCGCCGCATAGCACTCATAAGAGCCGGACCGTGCCCACAAGAATCTCCACTATAAACCGCCTACGGAAGCCATCGCCCGTGAAAGGGAAATCCGGCCCGCACCCACCCAGCAAAGGTTGGGCCGGGCCGAACGATTGCCTTGAGAATACAGCTCACCACACCCCGCTGTACAGGCCGACGTCGTCCAGCGCCGGCGCCGTTCCGAACACCTCGGCGCGCCCGCAGCAGGCCGCGCACAGCGGGTAGACGTGGACGACGTCGTCGGTCTCGCTGATGAGCTTGTCGATGCGCGCGCAGACCTCCGAGAGCTCCTCGTTGCTCAACCGCAGCTGGAAGACGGACTCCTGCATTCGGTAGCCCCACCCTTGCAGATAGTTGGCCAGGCGCGTGCGGCGGCGGTTGTTTGCGACGTCGTAGGCCACGATCACCGTCAGCGCCATGACACTCCCACCCAGTCGTAGTCGGGCTCCAAGATAGCGCGGCCGAGCAGCTGCGCGCTGTGGTGGATGTGCCTGCGCCACGGGCCGGCGAACCCCGGCAGAGCGCCCTTGACGCTGCGCTGAAGAGTGGCCTCGTACCCGTCGACCACCGCTTTCTTCCCGTCTTTGGTGAGCCAGACGCCAGCGCCGTCGTCAGACGGGCCCGCGTGCTCGGGGCGCAAACGCCGAGACCGAAGAAGCCCGAAAACCATGCGGTCCACGAGCAGGGGGCGGAACTCCTCCATGAGGTCGAGGGAAAGGCTGGGGCGTTTGTCGGTCGAAGCGTGCAGCACTCCGAGCGACGGCTCAAGCCCCGCGGCGAACAGCGCGGCGGTGCATTCGCCCAAAAGCAGCGAATAGGCATAGGAAAGGGCGGCGTTCGCCATGTCCCTCGGCGGACGCCTGCTGCGGCAGGGAAAAGAGACCTCCGGCGGAAGCAAGCCCGCCACGCACGCGAAGTAGACGTTCGAGGCTGCGCCCTCCATGCCCATGATCTCCTCGATGCTCGCGGCGTCGGGCAAGTCCGCCATAATGCAGCGGATGTCGCGGCACGCCGCTTCCAGCCCGACGACGCCGGCAGCCTCCCTAGCAACGCCAACGACTCCGGCAGCCGCAGCCACGCTTGCGCGGCCGGAGGCCACGCCCGCATTACCGCACACCTCCATCCCATCGCCCATGGCCGCGCCCGCACTTTCGACGTCGCCCGCACTCCCCTCCCTTTCCCTGCGCGCGAGCCTGTGCAGGACGTGGAGCTGGTTGCGGAGCTTGGCCCGCACGATACTCCGGGCAAGCGGGAGCCGCGCCTCTTCATCGGCCGCGAACTCCGCCTGCCTCAGGAGGCGCTGGGCGTTTGCCGTCGATCGCGGCCCGGCGAGCTGGCCCAAGTAGGTGCCGCGGCGGGAAAGGCAAAGCACGTCGATGTCGTTGTACAACGCCCACGAACGCGCCCCGGCCGAAAGGCCGACGTTTCCCGTGAGCACTATGCGGCTCACCATTCGCCGCGGGATCGACATTTGGGGCAGCCCGTCGGGCGCGTCCACGATCAGCCGCTCCTTGGCCACGTGCACGCGGGAGCCGTCCCGTCCAACGTACACGACGTGAACGGGGGCGGCGGCCTCGGCGGACGGCTCAAGCGGCCGGTCCTGCGAATAGTCGATGCCGAGATGGCAGAATCCTTCGTCGAAGCTGGTCATGGCAGTTGCATCCTCGTTGATCGTCAGCCCGCGAGAGCGGACAAGTTCGGATATAAGGGCGAGCCCGTCCACGAGCTCGGAGCGCCCCGGCGCGCACATTGCGATTTTGGAGCCGTGGCGGAGATAGGCGAATCCGGCGTCGCACATCGCGTCGTCGACGTCGGTCAAAGCGAGATTCTCCAAAAGAGGGCGAAGCGACGAGCCTTCGAGCACCCCTCGCAGCCTGTCCTCGGTGCCCGGCCGAACGCCTTCGAAGCGCGGCAGGCCGAGCAGGCAGAGGAGGTCTAGCGTGCGCTCGCAAGGCACGCCTCGGCGGAGCGTTTCCAGAGCGTCATCGAGGTCAACCCCGGATGCGCACCCCTCGATCTCCAAGAGAAGGACGTTTGCGCAGCCTTCGCCTCGCAGGCGGGTGAGACGGCCGACGACGGCGTCGATTCCGAGCCCGGTGCGCGCTCCGAACGAGCTCGACGATTGCAGTGCCTCGGCCGCCGGGCCGACGGCAGCCGCAACAGCGCGTTCCACTATGCCGTCCCGCAGCGAGGGAACCCACAGGACCGGCGCCCCTAAACCTCCGCGCAACGGGCCGAGCCTTTCGCGCTTGAGCGGATAGAGCGGGCCCGGCTTGTACAGCCCGGTTCGGAGTTCGACGGAGAGCCTGCCGAGGAAGACGTCGAGATCGGCCCCTATCTCTTTCGCTTGGCGTCGAAGCTGCTGGTCAAGAATGTCTTCGGCCAGCACCACGTTCCACGCAGCAGCCAATTCTTCGAACGACGTCAAGCACTCAAAGACGCTCCCGAGCCTGGAAGCATCTCGGAAGGCAGATCCGGTTGGCGTTGGCGGGCGAGCCTCGCCGTCGAGGCCGGGAGCGCTCAAGCGGAGTTCCGGCGGCTTTTCGGCTCGTTCGGCAGTTCTTGCGATTTCAAGGATGCGAAGCGGGTAGCGATCCTTTCCGGAGCAGCCCGATCCAGCAAGGATCGGACGACGCCGGAAGGACCCGCGCGCTTGCGAATGTAGTGAAGCGTCCATTGCTTTCTAGCCTTTAATAAGTCTGGTATGTGTTTCCGCGTCGTTGACGCAGAGGAGCACCCAATCTCCGATCCTGTGTTGTTGATTTTCGATCTGGTGCTTTCGCGTGATTTTGATTTCAGTGTAGACCTGTATCGGTTTTTCCGCTGGCAAAATAGTCATCACTTTGCAGCAAGGGATTCTGGACGCCCAGTAAGACGAAGTTAACTCTGGCGTAGTTGTGAGGGGTCGGTTTTTTGGCTTGGGTTCGTTGAAAGTCGGTGGCGTACTGGCTGGTAGGGGGCATCGGCGGCGCTGGGGTGGTTTGTGGCGGTTTTTCGCGGTTGTGTGGTTTAATTGGACAGGTGCGGGCCGATTCGATGTGGTGCTTTCCAGGTCGGCGGCGATTTCGTTCCGGTAAACGGCGTTGTGGCACGGTTTTCTGGGGGCGGAGTCGGAAAGCACTGAGCACCAGAAGGTGCATTGAGACCGGACGCACCCTCCCCGAGATCCAGGCCCTCTGCGAAGTCGGAAAGCACTGAGCACCAGAAGGTGCATTGAGACCGAGAGGCCAGCGCATCCGTGACTGCGCGCAGGGTCGGAAAGCACTGAGCACCAGAAGGTGCATTGAGACCCAGACGACTGCTGATACACGTCAATACCGCCCGGCGTCGGAAAGCACTGAGCACCAGAAGGTGCATTGAGACCCGACAATCCGTTTAACCATCGGGCTCTCCCTTCAGGTCGGAAAGCACTGAGCACCAGAAGGTGCATTGAGACGCCAGTTGGCCCTTTTCCAGCTTATTCAATTCTTGGTCGGAAAGCACTGAGCACCAGAAGGTGCATTGAGACATAGAAGCAAACGAGTACTTAAACCCAAAACCGTCCGGTCGGAAAGCACTGAGCACCAGAAGGTGCATTGAGACTCGCCATTGCGGGAGATAATTGCGTCTTGGGCTTTAGGTCGGAAAGCACTGAGCACCAGAAGGTGCATTGAGACCGAGCTCGGCATCGATCTTGATAATAATCTCTTCCAAGGTCGGAAAGCACTGAGCACCAGAAGGTGCATTGAGACAATTCAACGGCGTTGCCAAGAAAATACGCCTTTACAGTCGGAAAGCACTGAGCACCAGAAGGTGCATTGAGACTACTAGCCCGGAAACTTCAAGCGTACCCGCACGGGAGTCGGAAAGCACTGAGCACCAGAAGGTGCATTGAGACAAGGCATTGTCATCGCGGGCACCGACTACGACCCGGTCGGAAAGCACTGAGCACCAGAAGGTGCATTGAGACTCCTGAACGGAGCATCCGTCCCCCGCCGCGCCGACGGGTCGGAAAGCACTGAGCACCAGAAGGTGCATTGAGACAGAACGCCGTCTGACCCGCAATCGCAACCGTCAGAAGTCGGAAAGCACTGAGCACCAAAAGGTGCATTGAGACGTGGGCGCAGAAGGATGGGGACTTGCGCTGCCTGTCGGAAAGCACTGAGCACCAGAAGGTGCATTGAGACGGAACAAGGAGTCGATAGCCGCATCGTTCAAACCCTCATGTCGGAAAGCACTGAGCACCAGAAGGTGCATTGAGACCTTAAGAGCATCAGCCGCCAACCGGCTCACCACTTAATGTCGGAAAGCACTGAGCACCAGAAGGTGCATTGAGACTCTGCACTCCCCGCAGACTCAGGCGTATCCGGCGTCGTCGGAAAGCACTGAGCACCAGAAGGTGCATTGAGACGTGGGCGCAGAAGGATGGGGACTTGCGCTGCCTGTCGGAAAGCACTGAGCACCAGAAGGTGCATTGAGACCGGTTAATGCTATGGAACGCTGCCTTGACTTCAGGGTCGGAAAGCACTGAGCACCAGAAGGTGCATTGAGACCTCATGCTGGGCAATGTGGATAGGCACGATTTTCCCGGTCGGAAAGCACTGAGCACCAGAAGGTGCATTGAGACTGGGACGAGAACGCTTGGGCCAAGGCCCGTGACGAGGTCGGAAAGCACTGAGCACCAGAAGGTGCATTGAGACCCGCCTGCATAATCCTGGACGCCAACCGACGGTTCACTTCGTCGGAAAGCACTGAGCACCAGAAGGTGCATTGAGACAAGATGAGGCGGGACTCAATGAGGCCGTTTTCACGCAGTCGGAAAGCACTGAGCACCAAAAGGTGCATTGAGACACCCCGGAACGTAGGCGAAGTTTCACCCGCATTGAGTCGGAAAGCACTGAGCACCAAAAGGTGCATTGAGACAGAACGCCGTCTGACCCGCAATCGCAACCGTCAGAAGTCGGAAAGCACTGAGCACCAAAAGGTGCATTGAGACGGAACGAAAACTTGTCGGACATACTGACTGATCCTTTCGTCTGGTCGGAAAGCACTGAGCACCAAAAGGTGCATTGAGACAGGTCATAGACAGTTGGCATTTGATCGTCACGCTCAACAGTCGGAAAGCACTAAGCACCAGAAGGTGCATTGAGACCGCGATACGCGTCAATGTTGAGGACATCTGACTTGGGGTCGGAAAGCACTGAGCACCAGAAGGTGCATTGAGACTCGGGAAAGCGACGGTCGCAGCGTACGGGGCGATGTGCCAGTCGGAAAGCACTGAGCACCAGAAGGTGCATTAAGGCTTTGAGCGAGACGAAGCTCCGCACTGATCGACACAAGTCGAATGGAGCTGGGCACCGGGAGCATGACGCTCTGCGGGCTGCCACGCAAGAACCACGCGGCGTCGGGCGTACGGATTCGCTTCGTCCGACGCCGCCTTGCGGTCGGCAAGCGCGGCGATCGGATCGTTGCCTTCCTCAACGCCGCCCTTGAGACCGATGGTCCTGCGGCGCTTCAGACCGCACCCGGCGACATCGCCAAGGCAGCAGATCACCAAAGCAAGAGGAATCGCCAGGGCGCGAGTAAAGGAGTATGCGGAGCTGGCTTGGCCGCCCATCCGCATTCGGCCGCTTATCCACATCTGGTCTCCGGCCGCCCATCCACGCTCGGCGACGTCACCAAGGTAAGAAGAAAGGAGTAAGCAGAATTAGCTTGGGCGCCCACCCGCATTCGGCCGCTCATTCGCGCATGGCGGCCGGCTTGCAAGGGTCGCCTCGAACGTCGCTTTAGTCTTGCCGCGCGTGCGTGGGTCGGCTTGGCTCAGACGCTCATTTGCGCCTGGTCGCCGGCTTATAAGGCGAAACGGTCGGATCGCCGTCGATCCAGAAACGCCAAGGGAAAGCCTCGCCGTCGCCGCCGGGCCCGGCAACGCCGACCCGCGGCCCTCTTCGCACCAGTTCCGCCAGAACGGCGTCGGCGGACCCGGCCAGCTCAAGGCAGATTCGCGAACCCGCACCGCCCAGAAGTTCGCCGTCGTCCTCGCGCGTCAACCCCAGCGCCGACGTCAGTCTGGCCGGCCCGCGCGCCAAATCCCTGTCCTTCCGAGCGGCGGGCCGCCGCCCGCGTGCGACGTCGACGCCCTCCACAACCTCGCCGGCGCGCAGAAGCACCGCGCGCGAAACGCCCTCCGCCCCGCACACGACGTTCACGCAGTGGTGCATCCCGTACGTGAAATAGACGTACACCCGGCCTGCCGCCTCGAACATCGAAGAATTGCGGGCCGTCCGGCCGCGGAAGGCATGCGACCCGGGGTCGATCTCGCCGGCATACGCCTCGACCTCCGTCAGCCGCACGGCCACGGTCCCCTCCGGCGACGCCACCGCCAGCCTCGCCCCGAGCAGCGCGGGGGCGATCGCGACGACGTCGTTGCCCGACAGCAGCTCAACGAGCTCGGGCGCGATTGCGGCCGGCCCGGGGCCGGCGGATTCACGTGGAGTCATGACTCCAGGTTATCGGCCGACCCGCTGTGCGGCTCGCATGTTCGCTCCTCGGTGTTGGGGTCTGGGCGGGCTGCGCTAGGCTGAGTCTGGGCGAGTTGCGCGCTAGTCTGAGTACAATCATGAAACTTACGCATCGATTAGTCACTTGGTCAAGGAGAACGAGATGATCGAAAGCCGATTTCGTGTCAGCCGCGCGGCGGGAAACAACGATGTCTCCGGCGCGTGCGGTCAAGAGCCGGGGAGGGACTCGGGCATGCGGCTGCGTCCTAGCGGGAAATCAACCGAGACGATGCGCCTCTGCCGCAAAGCGGCCGCGCGTTCGCTGATCGCACTCGCCGGGTCTGCGGCGCTGCTGGGCGGATGCCGCGCGGACTCGACGTTGGAGTTCAAAGCCGACGGAAGCGTGAGAACAGAGATCGTATTCGAAGACGACACCGACTCAATGCGAACGCTCAAAGGAAACTGCGACGACTTAAAGATCGCTATACCTGTCAGCCTGGAATTCCTCGATGGGGCAAAGATCGATAATATTACAAAACCTGGAGGGGTGTTTACTTGCAAAGCAACGTCAAACACACCCATAAACAGCATATATGGCATTAGTTTAAGAAAATTAGGAAATTCTTATTCGCTTACGTACGAGCCTTTAAAGACAGGAAGAAGAATTCCAATTAAAACTGCACAGACAACGATTATCATGCCAGGAAAAGTTCTTAAAACGAATACAGGGACAATTCACGGCAACAAAGTAGTAATCGACGGGACAGGCTATCTCACAGACGGTTTTCAGATCACCTCAGAAGCGAATGGCACGAGTAGTTCGCCGTCACGCTCAGACAGCGCGAAGAAAGGGCTGCCTTTGTGGATGTGGGCCCTTATCGGCACCGGAGCCCTGACCGCAATTGTTGGGGCTAGCGCCTTTTCCGTGAGGAAAGAGAACGAGGATTCCAGTCGCGTCGACGCCGGTTTCGATTAAAACCCGCACTGGCCTCGACTAAAACCGGCATCGGCTTCGATCAGAAAAACAAGGCCATCCTGGAAAGCACGGGCATACGCTGTACCGCTCTTCTCAACTGTCGAAAGGTCTGAGAACCTCGAACGGCGGCACACGTCTTCTTGCGGTGGGGGCTGGTTTTGCCTCTGGACGTTCTTGCTTGCGCCAAGTCTTGCGCGCTCGCTTCCCTCTGGAGGCTGGGCTTCTCCTGAGACTTCGACGTCTTTCCAGTGTCTCGAAGCCTGCGTCTGCGGGTGCGGCTGAACTAGACTGGACGGTAAAGTGCGGAACTGCCGCGTCGGTCGTTGGGCAGGAGGCTCGGCATGGTTTGTGGGCAGCTTTTCGGCAAGGGGATGGAAAGAAGGCGGCGTGCCTGTTGGCGCTTTTCTGTACGGGGACCTCAGCGTTCTCTGAAGCAACGGGGCCTTGCGATGCTGTGTACAGCAATATCAACGCTGCTGTTGGGCGGGTGTCGCACGGACTCGACGTTTGAGTTCAAAGCCGACGGGAGTGTCAGGACGCAGATCGTATTCGAAGACGACACCGACTCAATGCGAACGCTCGAGCAAACTTGTGAAGATTTACGAGAGTATTTCGGAAGCATCGGCGATTTTGCGGCCAATGCGAAGATGGAAGACATCACTCCGCCTGGAGGTCATCTCACCTGTAAAGCCATTTCAAGCACCCCTCTTGGAAGTGTCAAACTGGTAGAGGCTGGCGACACTTACACTCTTGCGCTTAAGCCGACGAGTGAGACTAAAGAGGATATGGAGGGGTTGACTGCGAAGACGACGATCGTCATGCCCGGGAAAGTAGTCAAGACGAGTATCGGCGACATTCGAGGGAACAAGGTTGTGATCACAGGGGTCGACTATTTGGTCGACGGCCTGAATATCACCTCAGAAAAAGAAGGATCTCACAGCCCGTCTTCGAATCCTCAATCTGGAGGCTTGACGGGCAAGCGCCCTTCCGACGCGGGCAATGGGCAAGGCTTTCCGCTGTGGGCGTGGGCTGCCGGTTTGGGCGGGTTGGGTTTGGCCTTGGCGGGCTTCGCCGTTGTTGCGGCTCGAAAGAGGCGCCCTCGAAATCCCCAAGCAAACCCGCCCGGCCATTTCTGAGGCGAGAAGGCGGCTGCGCATTCGAAGCCTGTGCAGGCTGGGCTAGGCTGTGCGGTAAAGCTTGAAGCTGCGGTGTTGGTTGTTGGGTAGGAGACTCGGCATGAGTGTTGGAAGGCTCCACGGTTGGCGTTCGTCGGCGCGTGCGGGCACAGGGCGACGACGGCGCAGCGCCTCGGACGCCAGAAAGAAGTGGCTGGGCCTGCGCGGCGCAGTTGTGGCGTTGGGTGTGTGCCTGGCGTGTTTGACCGGGTGCCGGATTGACGCGAAGGTCGAATTCAAAGCCGACGGCAGCCAATACACCGAGATCGTATTCGAAGACACCACCGACTCGATGGCAACCTTAAATAGAAATTGCGGCAATTTAAAACGATATTTTGCCGGCTTTGGTCGCTTCGCAGAAAAAGCTTTCGTAGAGGATATAACATCAGCAGGAGGCCATCTTCGGTGCAAGGCGACCTCGAACGTGCCCCATGACGAGGTGACGGTCAAAGACAACGCGGACACCTTGTCGATCTCCATGAAGCCCTCGCCTCCGGACGGCGCCGATCTCGATGGGCTGACAATGACGACGACGATCACCATGCCGGGCAAAGTCATTAGAAGCAGCATCGGCAAAGTCCGCGGCAACAAAGTAGTAATCGACGGCTATGACTACCCCATCACCGGCTTCACCATCACCTCCCGCAAAAACAACTCAACCGGCCCAGATACCGGGCCGACTGCTAGTAAATCAACGACGAGCACAGCCACGCCGACCAACCGCCACGGCACCCACGCGGCTTCGTCGCCGTGGGTATGGGCCGGCGTCGGCTGCACAACGCTGGCCGCACTGACCCTCGGAGGACTCACAACCTTCCGAACCGCACGCAAAAAGAAACAACACACCGCACAAGCCGCAAACAACTCGAGGCCGGAGACCGTCTCAGCGCAACCGTCGTCCGGCAGCCCCAACTGGCCAAGGTGACAACGCGACCGACGCCGACGGCCACCCATCTGTCCTCTTTTAGCCGACTTGCAGAGGCACCGCGCGGGAAACGCGCTTAGCCCCATACGCGAAATCACCGCCAGCCCCGCCCCGAGGCAGCAAGGGGCGATGGCAACACGTCGTCCGCCCGATAGCAGCTCAACGAGCTCGGTCGCGATTGTGGCCGGCTTTAGGCCGGAGGATTCATATAGGGGTGCGTCTCCAGATTATCGGCCGACTCACAGCGCGGCAGGCATGGTCGCCCTTCGGTGTCGGCGTCCGGGCCGAATGCGCTAGGCTGTATACGAACCTGAAACTTATGCATCGGTGTACCGACTGGTCAAGAAGGGGCGGGAATGACCGACAACCAATTTTGCATCGGCCGCGCCACGAGAAATGACGATGTGTCCAGCGCGTGCAGACAAGGGGCGAGGAAGGCCTCGGGCCATCGTTCCTGCGGGGAAAAATCGGAGGAAATGCGCCTTCACCGTAAAGTCGTCGTGCGTTTCGCGACGGCTCTCGCTGCCTCCATGGCCCTGCTGTTGGGCGGGTGTCGCACGGACTCGACGTTTGAGTTCAAAGCCGACGGGAGCGTCAGGACGGAGATCATCGTTGAGGACGAAACCGGTTCTATGCGGGAGCTCAAAGGAAACTGCGATGAGCTAAGAACTGTTGCATCCGCGACCCGTAAGTTTCTGGCGGAGGGGAAAACAGAAGATATCACGCCTCCCAATGGGAATTTGACATGCAGAATCACGTCTAAAGTAACGCCTGACAGTGTTAAGTTTGAGGAAAGAAGCAATTCATACACAATTACACTGCCCGCTTCAAATGTAAGAAAACCAGATTTGGATACAGTAACTGCTAGAACAACAATAATTATGCCTGGGAAAATAATAAAAGCAAATGTAGGGTCAGTCTCTGGAAATAAAGTCAAAATAAACGGAATTGATTACATAGCAGATGGTTTTACCATTACTTCCCGCAAGGGCAGTTCGGCCAGCCCGGCTGCCGACACTCCGACAACGACTGCTGCATCTTCGGGACGTCGGGTCGCGCGAGATGATTCATCGCTGTGGGTGTGGACCAGCGTCGGCTGCGCAGCGCTGGCAGCACTGACCCTCGGAGGACTAGCAGCCCTTCGAACCGCACGCAAAAGGAAACAACACAGCGCTGTACAAGCCAAAAACAACCTGTATTAGAGTTTTCGACCCGAGGAGATGCCTGTGGACGTAAACCGCCCGGCAGCTTCAGCCAGGATACAGGACCGATAGGGACATCGAAACCGCAGAAAGGAAAAAGCCGGGCGGGGACATGCAAGTCGTGTCCCCGCCCGGCTTTCGAGTTTACCGGCTGCTGTTGTCGGTTGGGTGCGGGCCTGCCGGTAGGAAGGTGATGCGCCTGTCGGGTTCGTAGGCCGAGATGTTCTTATCCTCGCGGAGGCCGGAGCCGGAAGAAGCCTTCTTTTTGTCCGACCTGCGGGCGTGTTTGCCTGTCAGGCCGGAAAGGGCTTGACGGGAAGCCACGCGCTGGTTTGACGAGTCCGCTCCTCGAGACGGGCTGGCTGCCCGAGCGCCGAGAGAGCGCCCGGCGGACGTGCTCCGCGCGTCCCGGTTCTGTCCCACTCGGGTGGCTGAGGCTCCGCCTGCGGTGCGGGTCTTGGATCCGGAACTGCTCGCAGTTCTTTCTGAGGGTTGGCTTGTGGTCCGACTCACTGTCTGACTTCCGGCGGTGTTCCTGGAGGCCGAGACGGTTGAGCCTGTCCGGTTGTAGGAGCCTGTCCCGTTGGTTCTTGAGACGGCGGGATCGTTCGTCCGGGCTCTAGAGGCGGTGGTCGCCCCACGCACAATCCCGCTGCGTGAAGCAGACGATCTTGTCGAGGCGGCAGTTGCTCTGGGAGCTGTGGTCGCCCCGCGCAGGATGCCCGATGAACGACCCGAGGCCGAGGCTGCGGCCGGGCGGGCAATGCCTGAGGCTCCGCCCCGAGACGAGGACGGGCTTGTCCCCGAGACGGGGGTGCGAGCGGCGGTGGTCGCTCCGCGGAGAATTCCGCTCCCGCGGGGGCTGAGTGCGGCGCGGGTGGCGGCGCCCGACTGAACAGCCGTTCTCGGCGAAACCGGTGCGGCAGGGGCCGCCTTTGCGGCGCGGATGGCTTGGAAGACCTTGTAGCCGACGGCCCCGCCGGTCATCGTCGCCGCCACAGCAAGAGGGTTATGAACGGCAGGCGAGTCCAGGCCCGACGGACGCACCGGCCCGCTGCGCAAGGCCCCGCCGTGATCGTCGACATGCTGTGGCGCGTAATGCGAGCCTTGCAAACCGATGCTTGCATCCGCACTCGGCGAGCGTTGCGGGAAAAAAGTTTCGTTGGCGTGTCCGGGCGAGCCGACCGTCTCACCAAGGCCGGTGGCCCTCCACTCGGTGGCCGAGCGCGGCAGGCCCGCATTCTGGCCCGGCCCTGAAGACACGTGCCCCTCAGCTCCGCCAGAAGCAGAACCTTGAGAAGAACGGGGGTCTCGGCCCCCTCCTCCTGTGCCGGAGGTGCTCTCGGAGGCTTGACCGTGCCCGCTGGCGGAGGATTGCTCTTCGGGTTGGAAGGGCAGGCCCTTGCCCTCGGCGGCCGCGACATGGTCCAGATTTGCCAGCTCTTTCGAAGCGTGGGCATCCAACTCCGCATGCTTCGCGTCACGCACTTCCCGAGCGTGGGCAAGCGCAACCGTGGCTACGGGATTGGACCCTGCCGTAGATTCGAGAAAATTATAGTACTCGTTAGATTCCGTGAGTTGTTTTTGAAGTTGTTTGCTGGTGTCTTGGGCGTGGCGTCCAGCGGTCGTGACGGTGGTGCGGCTCTGGGCGATGGCGTGCATCCCTTCGGCTGAGCGGCGCACGCGGGTGGTCAGGGAATCGAGCTCGCCCACGGCGGCCTCCGCAGTGGCCCCGTTCATGCCGAGGTCAGCGGCGACCCGCCCGGTCAGGTCGGCCACCAGGTGGAGTTTGTCCCCGATGGTTTTCACCGCCTCGGTGGTGGCGTCGTTGGCACGCGGGTCCCACGGCTCGATGCCGAACAGGTGGTCGACATTAGGGGTGGCCATGATTCCTCCCGGCATTCGCATGGGCACGGGCCCGGTCGGCGTCGGCGCGGGCGTCCCCGGCCGTGGCGGCACCGTTGCAATTGTCGGCGTCGCTGACCCCGTCCCCTGCGGGCAAGCCTCCATACGGATCCTTGCCCGCAGGGTCGACGAAGTTGTGGAGGGCGGCCGCGGCTTGGGCGAGCTCGGCCGGCGGGGTGTAGGAGAATCTGTCGGTCAGATCCGCCAAAACGTCCAAGTATCGTTGACGGTCGGCCTCGCTGACAGACTGGAAGGAAGCCACGGCCTGTTGGAGGTTGACGATGGTGCGCGTATAGCGCGCCGAGGTGTTGCCCAACTCGTCGCTGATCACGGCCAGAGTGCCAGTCAGCAACCGTCCGTATTGGCCGAGCTCGGCGACGTCGGACCAGGCGTCCATAGAGGCTTTCACATGGGAGTAAAATGTGGCCTTGGCTTCCTGGAAGTGCGCCCCCGCCTGACGCAGCGTCCCGAGCTGCGCACTGAATTTGTCCGTGTTAAGGTGAAAAACGGTCACCGGCTGAACCTCCTGAGGGTGTCTTACGTAGAGAAATGTTGTGATTGTTATGCGGTTGTCACTGCACCCCGGCGTCCGGCTTTCGCCTCCGTCCGAACCGGTTGCGTAATAGTAGAGTACTCCCGGCCGAGCGGGTGCACAACCTTTTTCTGACACTATGTAATGTGACGGTGACCACACGTATTGCATGTCGTGGAAAGCGGCGACGACACGAGCCCCGGTCTGCGCTTCGCACGCAAGGGCAACATCTAAGCGTCGTCGCAAAGACAAGGAATTGCGACCAACCAGGGTCAAACGCACTCGCCGGCCCCACCCGGCGAGATACAGTCGGCATCGCCGGGTATGCCCCGGCCAATCAGGCCAAACGCGCCTCGAAGCTTTCGAAGCCCGCCCGGCTTGCCGCATCGACCATTTCGGCGAGGCGCTTCGCCCAGGCCCGCCGATCCCAGGCGAGCGCCTGAGCGCGGAAAGCCACGGGCGTGCCGTCGGTTCGAGCTTCCTGCAGCGCGAAGTTCCGCACCCCGCGAGCGCGCAGTTCTCCGAGCAGCTCCTCGAGGCGCTCCGTGGCGGGCGCGCCGGGGTAGACGGTCGTACGGACCTCATAGTCGAGAGGGCCGACGTCGGCGCGCTCAACCGTGCGATCGGGGCCAACGAGCTTAGCCACGCGATCGGCGCGCCCAACCGTGCGACCAGCGCCAGCGCGCTGATCCAGGCGATCGGCGTCGGCAGCCTCAGCGGCGAGCGCTGGGCGTGCGCGATCGGCCGACGCCTTGAGCACGGCGTCCAGCGACTGCCAGGCCTTTGCCCCCGCCCCGAAGCCGGTCGCCGCGGCGTAGTCATCCGGCATCGCCTTGACGTCGATGCCCACCCAGTCGGTGTGCGGCAAAATCTTCGCGAGCGCACGCGGGTAAGCCCCGGCCGTGTGCAGGCCGACGCCGAAGCCCATCTCGCGCACCCGCCTCGCCGCGTCGACGACCCCCGCCTGGCGCAGCGCCTCGCCGCCCGTCAGGACGACGCCGTCAAGCAGCCCCACCCGTCGGGCCAGAAGCGCCTCCACCTGGGACCACGGCACGGCCCCGGGGACCTTCGGGTCGAGGATCGCCTCGTTCTGGCAATACGGGCAGGCCAACGGGCAGCCTTGGAGGAAGACCACCGCGGCGAGCTTGCCGGGCCAGTCCACCGTGGAGAGGGGAACCAGCCCGGCGATCGCCAGAGAATCGGCGGAGGGCTCAGTTTTGGACGCGGCGGAGGGCGCTTCGAGCCTCCGAGCGCTTTTAGGGGGCTTGTGGTTCGGGGCGTCGGCGGGGGGTGTGATGCCTCCCGCCGACGCCCCCGCAGCCGGCTTCTCTGCCACAGTCACGGCCGCGGCGCCCCGGCTCCTCCGGGCGCGCTCGCCTCGTCTGCCGCAGCGGCATTCGCCGGTCCGCCGGCGTCGATCGAGGCCCCCGCGCCCACAGCGCCGCCAACGCGCTCCGCATCGGCCGCGGCGTCGGTCGAGGCTCCGACGCCAACCGTCGGGCCCGCCGCGCCGATCAGGCCTTCGGCGTCGACCTTTCCGCGCACGTCGGCGCTGATCTTGGGCAGCCGCGAGGCCCTCTCGGTGAAGGGCGTGCGCTCGTTGTACTCGCCCTTCTTTCCAATGTTGAAGGAGGCCACCGGGCGGAAATAGCCCATGACGCGCGTCCACACCTCGCATTCCTGCGGCTCGGCGTCGGGGTTTTCGGCAACGCAGCGTTCGCAGAGCTTGTGCTCGCCGGCAAGGTAGCCGTGGACCGGGCAGATCGAGAACGTGGGGGTGATCGTGATGTACGGAAGGTGGAAATTCGTCAGCGCCCGGCGCACGAGCTCCTTGCACGCCCGGCCGGAGCTCATCCGCTCGTTCATGTACAGGTGCAGGACCGTCCCTCCCGTGTACATCGACTGAAGATCGGCCTGCATCTGAAGCGCCTCGAAGGCGTCTTCCGTGTAGGCGACGGGCAGCTGCGAGGAATTCGTGTAGTACGGCTGGGCGTCCGTCCCCGCCTGGAGGATGCCGGGGAAGCGCTTGCGGTCTTCCTTCGCGAAGCGGTACGTGGTGCCCTCTGCCGGAGTGGCCTCGAGGTTGTACAGATTCCCCGTCGCCTCCTGGTAGGAGACGAGGCGGTCGCGGACGCGCTCGAGCACGCGCAGGGCGAAGGCGTGGCCCCACTCGTCGGCGATGTCGCAGCGGTCGTCCGTGAAGTTGCGGATCATCTCGTTCATCCCGTTGACGCCGATCGTCGAGAAGTGGTTGTTTAGGTGCCCCAAGTAGCGCAGGCTGTAGGGGTACAGGCCGGCGTCCATGAGCTCTTGGACCTTCGCCCGCTTCTTTTCGAGCGTCGAGGACGCGAGGTCCGCCAGGTGGTCCAGGCGCGCGAAAAGCCCTTCTTCGTCGCCCGCGTACACGTACCCGAGCCTCGCCAGATTGATCGTGACGACGCCGATCGAGCCGGTCAGTTCGGCCGAGCCGAAGAGGCCGTTGCCGCGGGCGAGCAGCTCGCGCAGATCCAGCTGGAGGCGGCAGCACATCGAACGGATCATGCCCGGGTCCAGCTCCGAATTGATGAAGTTCTGGAAATACGGCAGGCCGTATTTGGCCGTCATCTCGAACATCAGCTGGGCGTTCGGCGAATCCCAGTCGAAGTCCTTCGTCATGTTGTACGTCGGGATCGGGAAGGTGAAGACACGGCCGTCGGCGTCGCCCTCGGTCATCACCTCGATGTAGGCGCGGTTGATCATGTCCATCTCGGCCTGCAACTCGCCGTACGTGAAATCGCAGACCTCCTCGCCGACGTAGGGGTGGTCCTCGGCGATGTCGGCCGGGCACGTCCAGTCGAACGTGAGGTTGGTGAACGGGCACTGGCTCCCCCAGCGCGAGGGCACGTTGAGGTTGAAGATGAGCTCCTGGATGCACTGTTTAACTTGACCGTAGGTCATTTTGTCGAGCCGCACGAACGGCGCCATGTAGGTGTCGAACGAGGAGAACGCCTGGGCGCCGGCCCATTCGTTCTGCAGCGTCCCCAGGAAATTGACGACCTGCCCGCACGCCGCGGAAAGGTGCTTCGGCGGGCCCGAGGAAATCGCACCGGGAATCCCGTTGAATCCCTCTTCGAGCAGACGGCGCAGCGACCACCCCGCGCAGTAGCCGGCCAGCATGTCGAGGTCGTGGATGTGGTAGTCACCTTCGCGGTGGGCGAGGGCCTCCTCCTCGCTGTAGACGGTGGACAGCCAGTAGTTCGCGATGGTCTTCCCCGCCGCGTTGAGGATGAGGCCGCCCAGCGAGTACCCCTGATTCGCGTTGGCGTTGACCCTCCAGTCCGAACGCTCGAGGTACTCGTCCACTGTGGAGACCGCGTCGATTATGGGGAGCCCCGACGCCGGGCGAGAACCGTCGCGCTGGGAGGCCGAAGGTTTGGCCGATGCGTGCGAAGCCGGCGCCTGCGAAGTCAACGATTGCGAAGCCGGCGCCTGCTGAGCCGACTGCCGCGAGTCCGATCGCTGCGGGTCATGCGGGGCTTGCGGGTCATTCGGGGTTTGCGAGACTGCGCCGACGTTCGCCGACGTCGTCGCCTCGCCCGGCCGGGCCGGAACTCCGCTCGGCTGGACCGCCGCTTCGGGCTGCCGATCGAGGCGCTTGGGGCGCTTCGCCGCCGACGTCGTTAGGTTCTCTGCGGTCGCTTGGTTCTCGATGATTGCCATGTTCCTCTCCTGGGTCGTGGGAGTTCCCCGAAGCGGCTGGCGCGCCCGGCTCCGGGAAGCGCAATCGACGTTACTACCTCAATACTACATCTAGTGGGTGACACGCCGCCAGCACACAATATATTGATTATTTCAAGTGAGATGTTTGCGGGGGCCGCCCTTGAAACGGCGGCGGGGAACGGGGCGCCGAGGCAAAACTGAGCATCGGCGAGGAATGAGGGCGAGAAACGGCACGCCGCGACGCGTCCTCGAGACGGCGAAGAAGCCGCGGGCCGGAGTGGGCGCTGCGACCGGCGACAAAGACGCAGACCGGCGAGGATGCTGCGGGCCACGCCGAAGACGCAACGAACATGGCGACGAAGACGCGGACAGGCCGAGACCGCAACGAACACGGCGGCGAAGGCGCACACCGGCCAAAACCGCAGTAAATTCGAGGTTCGACGCACATTCGTCCGGTCGACGGCGCACGGCGCACATTTATCCGGCTGATGGCGCACGTTTATCCGGTTGACGGCACACATTCGTCGGACCGATGGCGCACGTTCGTCCGACTGACGACGCACGCTCGTCTAGCCGATGATGCACACTTAAGTAGTGTCGGATCGCGTCCCTGATTTCCTTTCGCATGTTCTCGCCCATGCGACGCCGGGCCAAGTCGCCGCCGTCGTCGAAATGCCGGCGCGTGCGAGCGCCGGAGCGCCGTGGCCCGAATGGGTGGCGCCCGAAGTCAAGGATGCCCTCGCAAATCGTGGAATCCGCGAGCTGTGGTCGCACCAGGCGGAGGCGGCGGAGCTGCTGCACGGCGGCACGCACACGGTCGTCGCAACCGGGACCGGCTCGGGGAAGTCGCTTGCCGCCTGGATTCCGGCCTTGGACCTCCTGAGCCGGCGGGGGCGGGGCCGGAGCGGCCTCGCGAACATCCGCTACAGGCCGTCCGTTCTCTATCTCGCGCCGACGAAGGCCCTGGCCGCCGACCAATTGGTCGGCTTGGCTCGACTCGCGCGCGAGGTCGATCCGCGGATCGGCGTCGCGGCGGCCGACGGCGACGCCGAAGCCTCCGTCAAGCGGTGGGCCCGCGAATACGCCGACGTCGTCCTTTCGAACCCGGACTTCCTCCAGCACGCCATGCTCGCCTCCCATGAGCGTTGGGCCAGGCTGTGGCGGGGCCTGGCGATGGTGGTGATGGACGAATTCCATTCCTACCGAGGCGTTTTCGGCGCGAACGTGGCGGCGACGGTGCGCCGCCTCCTGCGCCTCGCAGGCCACTACGGGGCCTGTCCAGCCGTGGCCTTCCTCTCGGCGACCAGCGGAGACCCCGCCGAAACCGCGCGTCGTTTCCTCGGGGACTCCTTCGGTCCGGTCCAAGCCGTCGAGCGCGACGGATCGCCGCGCGGACCGAAGCGCCTGGTCCTGTGGCGCTGCCGCGAGGTCGAAGGCGAGCAGCGCGCGAAAGGAGAAGGCGTCCCGCGCGCGGAGGGCACGGGCCTCAAGCCGCGGAGCGACGCCGGAACCGGGAGACATGCCGGAGTCCAAAATCGCACTGGGACCGAGGGCAATCCCAAAACCGGGCACGACGCCGGAGCCGACCTCCCCGGCGGGCCGCGGCGCGCTGCGAACACCGAGGCAGGCGAACTCACGGGCGTGCTTGCCGCGGCGGGCGCGCAAACGCTCACATTCGTCCGTTCGCGCGCCGGAGCCGAGCGGGTCGCGGAGATCGCCCGCGACTGGTCGGCGGCGAACGCCTCGGGCTTCGACCCCGAGATCGCGGCATACCGCGGCGGCTACCTTCCCGAAGACAGAAGGGCCCTCGAAGGCTCTCTCAGGTCGGGGCAGCTGCGCGCGCTGGCGACGACGAACGCCCTCGAACTCGGGATCGACGTCTCGGGGCTGGACGCCGTCGTCGTCACGGGTTGGCCGGGCACGCACGCCTCTTTCGCCCAGCAGATCGGACGAGCAGGTCGCGCGGGCAAACCCGGCGTCGCAGTGTTCATCGGTCGGGACGACCCGCTGGACCAGTACCTCCTCTCACATCCCGAAGTGTTCACACAGTCGCCGGCGGAGACGAACGTCTTTGACCCGGCCAATCCGCACGTCCTCCTCCCCCACGTTTGCGCCGCCGCGGCCGAGCTCCCCCTCACGGAGGCCGACGCCGAGGTCTTCGGGCTTGACAGCACGGCCCTCTTCGACGACCTCGCGTCCGACGGCCTGCTGCGAAGGCGCCCAAACGGCTGGTTTTGGAACGCTTCGCTAGGGGCAAACGCCCACGACATGGTCAGCCTCCGCGGCGAGGGCGGCACGGTGTCCATCGTCGACGGCGAATCCGGCGTCCTGCTCGGAACAGTGGATTCGGCTCGTGCGGACGCAACCGTCTTTCCCGGCGCGGTCTATCTTCACCAAGGCGTGCCTTACATGGTCGAGAGCCTCGACGAAGACTCCGCCGTCGTCCATCGCCATCGCGACGAGGAAATCCGAACCTATGCGGCACAATCGACGTCGGTGCGCATCGTGGACGTCGAAGAGCTTGCGCATGCGGATTTCGGAGTCTGGGCCCGCGGAGAGGTTCTCGTGACGTCTCAGGTGACCGGTTACGACGTCCGAAGAAGCGAGGACGGCCTCTACCTGGGGCGCGTCCCGCTCGACATGCCGGTGCGAGAGCTGCGCACCTCGGGAACGTGGTGGACCCTCGACGCGAAAGCCCTGGAACGAGCGGGCGTGCCGGCGTCCGACCTTCCGGGCGCTCTCCACGCGGCAGAGCACACCTCGATCGGCATCCTCCCCCTGCTCGCGACCTGCGACCGCTGGGATCTGGGCGGCCTATCGACCGTTTGGCACGCAGACACGCAAGCGGCGACCGTCATCGTCCACGACGCCGTCCCCGGCGGTTCAGGCTGCTCCCTTCACGGCTTCGAACACGGACGAATCTGGATGGAGGCCACGCTCGCCGCTTTGGAAAGTTGCCCGTGCACGGGAGGGTGCCCGCGCTGCGTTCAGTCCCCGAAATGCGGCAACAACAACGAACCCCTTTCGAAGGGCGGAGCGACGAAGCTCCTGCGCGTCGTGGCCGACGGGTTGCGCCGCGCACAGGCCTGATCGGCGGGCTTCACGAAGCCCCCAATCGGCGCGCTTTACGGAGCTTTGATCGGCACGCCTCCCTGAACCCTTGGCTGCGGAGGCGGCCGCGGAGCCTTGCCGCCCACAGCCCGGCCGCCTCGACGTCTTCGTCCGCCTCCGCACCTTCGCCCGTCTCGCCCACCGTCACCTCGTTTCGCCGGCCGAGTAGGCAGGCCCGGCCCACGCCTCGGCCACGTACGTCACCCCCATGTAAGTCAGATTCTTGGACACCTTCACCTTCGCGAGTGCGCCGTCGACGTCGCAGGCCACAAGCGAGGCGCCGTACGTGCGTTCGACGTATGCCGACGACGGGCACCCGCCGAGCCCCGCGGCGTTTCTCTGGGCGGAGGCCAAGGCCACCATGTCGGCGGCATTCTGGGCTTTTGCGATGCTCGCGCACGTCGAAGCGACCATCAGCAGCACAACCGTGAAAGTACAGATCACGAAAAGGAAGCCGACCGTCAGAACGGTGCCCGCGCCGCGTTCAGACTCGCGCTCGGCTTCCCGACGCGATTCGTTCGGCCCGCGAAGGTTTGAATGCAGATAAAGGCGCCGACGGCGATGTCGTCGGCGAAAACGCCGATCCGGCTGCCACGAGCACCGGCACAGCCGAGAGGACCGTCTCCTCTGCTCGACGCCTCGCCCCTGCCCGTTCTTCCCTCTTATCTCCCTGCCGCCGGGCGGATCTGTCGAGGCGTTCACGGCGCTTCGCCGCCCGTCCCGACGTCGCCGCCCGCCTTGGCGCCGCTCCCCGTTCCCGCGTCGCGTCCCGCCTCGGCCTCGCCGCCGACCCCAGGCTCGACCGCTGCCGTGACGGACGCGTGAACGTCGATGCCCAGCCTTCCGCTGAACCCCTTTCGCGGCGCGTGCACCACGGCCTCGACGGTGTCGGCGCCGCTGACGACGCTCACCGACGCACCGGGAAGAGAACGCTCGACGGCGGCCTTGATCGCGCCGTTCCCTTCTCCCAGCGCGGCCATGCGAGCCGCCATTCGCGCCGCGTCATTGGCTTCGAGATATGCGACGGCGATATGCCCAAGCGCAAGGGCAAAGGCCGTGACAAGCGCCAGAACGAGAGAGCCGATGGCGACTTCCCCCGTCACCATTCCCGATTCCGAATGCCCGCCGGGGCTATTCGCGGGAGGTCTTTTTCCAGCCGTTGAGTATTTCATAGATTTCCAACCTTTCCGCGGCTTTTCGGCTTAATCATCGCTTTACCAACCTCCCGCCGCTTTGGGTTTTCTTGTGGACTCTTGAACAGGGCGTTTCATGGCAATTTGCATCGCCCGAATTTTGGGACGGCCGCGATGTGATCGGGCAGAGTGCGCGCTCCGCCCGATCGTCGCATCACATTCCCGGAACGGAGAAGATCTTGCTCAGCAGGGCCTTCATCCCGTTGCGGAACCAGTCCTGATTAACAAGCCACCACAGAACGCCTGCGACGCCCGTCGCGGTCACCGTTCCTATCGCGTACTCGGCCGTGGCCATTCCCGCCTCGCCTGACGTCTTGTCGATGTCGACGAAGCTTTTGCTCGTTGTCATTGTCGTCTCCTGTCTATCGGCAACGCGTTTCGTCGCCGATGACTGACTCTTTCAAAACACAGCATTCGATTGACGAAGGATTTCCGAGGCTGTGAACCTCCACGACGTCGTTTCGCCCTGTGGACCGACCGCGATTACTTAACATGACCGATTGACTGCTTGACGCGACCGATCGGCTACCTGACACGACCGATCGGCTACCCGATGCGACCGATCGGCTACCTGACACGACCGATTCCTCGGGAAACCCTCTAGACGATCTTGGCGCGCGACCGCCTTCTTTTCACGCGGACCGATTCTTTTCACGCGGACCGATTCGTCACGCAAACCAACCGTTTCGGGCGCCCGCCTTCCCACCCAGCAAAGGAGGTAGGCCGACGCAGCCAAGAGGCCACGCCATGCATTCGGCGTTGCTCAATAAACCCGTGTGGTCGGCCGGCACAGCCGGGGCCGAAGCCGAACCCGGAACGGCTTTCTTCTCGTGAGCGAGGTCAGCCGGCGTCGACGCCAACACGAGCGAGTCCGGTCGCACGCGCTCACGAAGCAAAGGCGACGTCGAAATCGCACGCCAATTTCTAAATACATAGAATGGTCAGCTTAAACAGAGACCAAGGCAACATTTAAGATATAACACAATGAAAATATATAAACACAAATTATTATCATGAAAATGATATACATGCATTACCAGTTCCAAAATTGTCTTTATGGCGAAAGAAGGGACTTTTCGCACCAACGCACCCTTCGCCGCAGTCCTTTTCTTGTTCCTAGGAACTTTCCATCCCCCGTGCCCCACGGACGGAAGACCAGACACGTCCCCGCGGGCGCCACGCGACCGCGGGACGCGACGCGCCAACTGCACTCAGGTCCACGCGTTCAGGCCCAGGCGTCGTTTTTGCTCAAATCCACACCGGCCGGGCCTAGATCTCCACCGGCCGGGCCTAGATCTCCACCGACCGGGTCCCCTCGACGCAGGCCCAGCCCAGATCCGCATGTCTCCTCATCTCGACCCGCAAACCGGCCGCATCAGCCGGTCCCGTCGACGCCGCCCGGACCCCTCGACGTTGCCCGGGCCATTCGATCCCGTTCCGGCTCTTCGAGGCCGCGCAACCACCTCAGACCGGCGTCGCACGATCACCTCAGGATCGCCACGCCCGCCGAAACGACGATGGGAACGACGCCGAGCAGAATGAAGGCGGGGAGAAAACACAGACCCAGCGGAAGAACAAGCTTGGCGCCCAGCCGCGCCGCTGATTCCCGCGCGCGCCGCACGCGCCCGGCTCTCAGACTCGCAGCCGTTCTCTCCAGCAGCGGGACCGCAGCCGCGCCGTCAACCCACGAGGGCTCGAGCGCGTTGCGCAATGGATCAAAACGGCTCGGCGCGCTCTGCCACGCCTCCTCCCACGCCCCGCCCATCGTCAAAGACTTCGCCACGCACTCAAGGCCGGGCGGTTCCTCTTCCTCGGCCAATGCCGAATCAAGGGCGACTAGGAGCGCGGGCACCGAGCACCCGGCACTTATTGCCGCCACCGCCAGGTCTGCGACCATGGCCTGGTCCACCGGTGGGAGAGACGCCCGCGCACCCAGCGCGTCGCCATCCCGAGCGTCGGAGGCGAAGAACTCCGAGGACCACGCTGCCGCGACGACGAAAAGGACCGCGGAGAGCCCGAGAAACCACATCGCTACCCCTCCCTTTCCGCGCGTCGAACGAGGCGACGCACCCAGAAAATGCCTAAGGCCTCAAAGGCAAGCCCAAGGGCCAACAGCGTCCGCCCCAGGCCGGCGGACAAAAGAAAGTCGAGCGTGTCCGTTCCCATCAGCGACCCCAGAAACAGCCCGAGGAGCGGAAGCCAGGCCAACATGCGCGCGCTCGCCTTGGGACCGGCGAGTGCGGCGCGGCGCGCTGCGGCCGATTCGGCGGCATCCGTGATTCCGGCGGCGCACGCATCCAGGACGTCGGCCGCGGGGGCGCCGGTTGCCCGAGTCAGCCTGCATACGGCAACCGCCGGGGGAACGCCCAGCCGCACGTCGTCGGCGGACTTCCGCCCTCGCGAGGCCCACATCCGCCGCAAAGCTGCGGGCACGCCGACGTCGTCAACCGCGTCTCCGTCTTCGAATCCCGCCCTGGCACACGTCTGCCCCCAGGCTTTCTCAGTCGACGCTCCGGCTCTCATGCGGGTTGCGGTCTCCGCGACGAGCATCCCGACGTCGACGTGCCCCAGCCGCCTTTTCTGCTTCTTCACATCGGACTCCTTTCGTCTCGTTTTCGTGCGCCCATGTCGTTTCGTCCGACGCCGCTTCGCCAGTGGACGCCGCTTCGCGGGCCCGTTCGTGTCCACCCGTCCATTCCTCCGGCGGCGTCCGCCCCGATGGAGGCGGCCGATCCAATTCCAACGTCAGTCCCTGTGCCGGCGTCCACCCCGACGTCGACTTCCGCTCCAATGCGGGCGTCCGACGCGGCGCAGGCCTCCGCCCCGGTTCGCGCATTCATTCCCACTCGCGCGGCCAGCCTCGGCCAGGCAGGGCCTTGAGCAACCGACTTTCCTTCGAATTCCAACGCCACGGAGGCGGTCAGCTCGCCGCGGCGCCTTTCCAAAACGGCGACCTGCGTGAGAACGCGAACCCCGTCGCGGCGCTCAATGTGGACGACGGCGTCCAGCGCGCTTGCGGCCTGGGCCGCGACCACGTCCTCGCTCATCCCCGCCAGGGCGCCAAGCGCCGTGAGCCGCGCGGGAACGTCTGCGGCAGAGTTGGCGTGAATCGTCGCCCATCCGCCCTCGTGTCCGGTGTTGAGCGCTGTCAGAACCTCCCGCACCTCTGCGCCCCGGCACTCGCCGAGAACGATTCTGTCCGGCCGCATCCGCATCGCGGCCCGGACCAGTTCGCTCAAGGCCACCTCGCCTGCCCCCTGCACATTCGCCCTTCGCACTTGCAAATGAACGACATGGGGATGCGAGGGCCGTAATTCCGCGGATTCTTCGATCACGAGGATTCGCTCGTCGCTCGGGACCTCTCCCAGGACCGCGGCGAGCAAGGTCGTTTTCCCAGATCCCGTGGCGCCCGAGACGATGACGTTCGCCCGATGCGCGACGAGGGCCAGCAGCAACCGAAGGGCGAAGCGGTCGAACATCCCGCCCTCTGCGAGCTCTGCCAAAGTAAAGGAGACGGGCCTGTGCGCCCGCATGGAGATAAGGGTCCCCTCGGCGGCGAGCGGCGGCAGCACGGCATGGAGCCTCAACCCGTCGGGAAACGTTCCGTCCACGATCGGAGACGAATCGTCGAGCCTCTGGCCGCAGGCGGCCGCGAGCCGCACCGCGAGCGCTCGCACCGACGAATCGTCGCTCAGACCGCGGCTGGCGCGTTCGTCGCGTTCCATCCCGTTTCCGCGATCGACCCACACGCCGCGTCCGCCGTTGACGAGGACGTCGGTGACCGACCGATCGCTCAGCAGCGGGTCGAGCAGGGGCCCCGCCCCGGCGATCGCCTGGCGAAGCCGCCGTCCGAGCCCCACGACGTCGCGCGCGGAGACGGCGGCGGGGTCAAGCATGGCGATCGCTCCGCCGTCGCTGCCGCCCCTCGCCAGGCTGGCCCGCACCCGCCGCATCGCCTCGGCCTCGGTTCCTTCGCCCTCGGAGGCCCTTCCTCGGCCGGCGCGCTCGAAGGCCGACGTCATTGCGGACCTCCGCACGCCCGCGCGAGGACCGCAAGATCGCGGGCGGTCGCGGACCTCTTTCGCTCGCCGACGCCCACGCCGTGTTCGACGTCGCCGGCCAGACCGGAAAGGAGCCGGACGGGGTACACGGAATCGATGCCGAGGTCCCTCTCCCAAACGGCCGCCTCGCCGCCTCTGACGCCGAGGGCTGCCACCAGAATCCCCACGCCCGCGGGCACATTCGCCACAGCCCGCGCGAGTTGCCGCGCCGGACCGCTTCCGCCGCGCGCCACGAGCACGACGACGTCGAGCCATCCGAGCAGCCGGTGGGCGGCGCTCCCTTCGATCAAAGCCTCTCCGGGCAAGTCGATGACGCACAGGTCGCGCACCTGCGACAAGGCCGCCACCGCGGCCTCCCCCGCCTCGCCCGAAGGCATCGCGCCCCGATCGTCGGCGCTGAGCACCGCAAGCCCCCGCTCGGAAGGAAGCGAGTTGAGCAGCCTCCCCGGGACGAGCACGCCCGAATCCGACCGCAGATCAGCCCATCTGACGCCGGCCTGCCCGTCGAGGGCCAGCAGTCGGTCGGCCCCCGCCGAACACTGATCGGCGTCGACGAGGGCCACCCGGAACCTGCCTTCCAATGTGCGCGCAAGCCACGCGGCGACGGTTGAAGCGCCGGCGCCGCCGTGAACTCCGACGACGCCGACGATCTGCCCGCGCCTGGTCGTCCCCGCCGCGAGAAGCAACTCGAGGAGGTCCTCAGCCTCATCGGGCAGGGTGAGCTCGAGCGACCCCCAAGCGAAGTACGGGGCGTACGCCGGATGAAAACACGCGCGGACCTTCACCGCCGACGCCCTCACCTCGCTCAGATTGAGGACGGCCGCGTCGCCCGTGCCGCCGTCCGCCACATGCTCGACGTCGATGCCTCCCAACGCGGCGATTCGATCGACTTCCGATCTGACCGCGGCGCTGGAGCTGGACAATGCGACCACGGGAAGGCTCCCGTCGGGCGACGCCCGTCTTCGCGAGCCTCCGCCGCGAACGCCCGAGTGCGTTCCCAGGGCCTGTCGCCGTCCGTCCGCACCCTCTGTTTTCTGCTTAACGCGGGTGCGTGCCTTATCTGCATTTTTAGTAATCATAAACGGCATTAAACTCTGTTGGCTTTCGCTTGGCGTCCGGCCGAATGCCAATTGTGGATTGGGGATACGTGAAAAAATTTGTGGACCATGTGGCGAAAACTCGACGCCTGCACGCCGTTGAAGCGCAAACTTACGTCTCATTCACTCGCGAAAAAGCCAAGCGCCCGGGCCGCCAAGGTTCGTCGTCCGCACACCCGCCATCCGCACACGGTCCGAGCGACGTCAAGCATCCGGGCCGCACCGGACATCCGAGCGACGTCGAGCATCCGGGCCGCACCGGACATCCGGGCGGCGTCGGGCATGTGGAGCTCGCCCCACGCCCAGTTCCGCACGCCGTTGAACATGTATTCTTTGGGGGCAGTCTCCTTATAGACTCCTTTCACGAACGATCCTTTCGCACGAGCCTCTCGCACGACCCGCATACGGCCCACGCGAACTTCGGAGGAAAAATGCGCGCAGCCAAATTCATAGCCTTCGCCGTCGTCCCTTTCTTGCCCTTCACCCTTTCCGCGTGCAGCCTCGACGCGAAATCGACGTCGACAGGGGCTTCGGGAGCGAGCGAGAGACTCCAGCGAAAGCCCCCGCGTGGGCGCGTGGAGGCGGGAACGACGAAGATTCTGAAGGAGTCGGGAAGCTTCGAGTCACTCGACCTTTCCGACAATCAGTACCGAAAGATGGGAGAGTGCATGACCGGACGGCTCTACGATCAGGCAACCGCCTTCACGCTCAACGGCCTGGCCAGCGGCAAACAGGACTTTCAAATCGCGGTGAAGGACCGACAGATTCTGGAGAAGGCCGCGACCGAATGCGCAGGCCAAGCGTCCGCCCAGATCGCGGACCCGAACAAGAACGCCGATCCAGACAAGAGCACAAGCCCGAACAAGGGCACCGATCCAGACAAGAGCACAAACCCGTCATCGACCGACGGCCCGAATCAAGACTCCAACTCCTCTCGGCAATGAATGCTCCCTTTAACAACGATGAACGCTCCAAAGAGAGCAAAACGGCAGGACACACACAGCAACAGGCAAATTAACAACAGGGTAAACACAGCGACAAGTCAGGCCAATGCAGAGAGTGGAGGTCACACAGGGTACCCTTGTAGGCTGATGGGAGCGGTTGCAAGGCAGCAGCCGCTCTCGAACTTAACCATACGGAGGTATCATGCGCCTAAAGAAATTGTCCGTCTTTCTGTCGATTCCCGCATTGGCCCTTTCGCTGGCTTCCTGCGGGAGTGACTCGAAGGGAGAGTCGAAAGAAACGTCGGGCGGAGGCAAGACAGCCACCGCTTCCACAAATCAGCCTTCAGCAGACCAGTCCTCCGCGACCGGTTCGAGTTCGGCATCACAGTCGGACGACAGCTCGTCTGCCGACTCAAACTCGGGCAACGAAGGGTCTGGGAACAATGCCCAGAAACCCTCCAAGGAGGCTGCCGTAGCCGGCATGTCAAAGATGGTCAAGGAGTTGCCCCAGCTCAAGAACGTCAAGGTGCCCGAGCAGGTCCTCCAGAACCTGTCCACGTGCATAGTGGACAAGATCTACGACAAGGCAACGCCCGTGACCCTCAACGGCCTCGCAACAGGCAAGACCACCGCGCCCCTTTCGCGCTCCGACAGTGCCCTTATTAAAAGCTCCACGCTGCAGTGCGTCAACCAGCTCAAGCAGCAGATGGGGGGCGGCGCCGGCAATCAGTGACCGAGCGGCGAGGCTGTGGCCGTTCTCAAACTCAGTCAGTTCCGCTCACGCCCATTCTCAGCCGCGCTCAAACGAACCGGAGGCGTTCGGGCGGAGTACGACGTCGCAGCCCCGCCCGTTTTCTAAGTGCCCTGCCCAAGTGCCCCAGTCCACGCCGACAGGCGACGTGCAATGCCTTCAAACGACGCCAAATTACCTTGTATCCAGCTTGTCCCAGCACGAGCGCGCTCCCACAGAGTCATTTCCCCCAAGCCCAAGGTTTTCGTCACGCAATGCACTGCTTCGGCGTGAAACTGCAACAATTTGCAGTCAACAAGCGGGAGTCGCATCAGCGGGGAGCCGTCCCCTCGATTCGCTTACATGGCTCACACCCGTGTAATGTAACTTGAACGGTAGAGCGGTTCATGCCGTCAAACGTCTGCCGTCCACAAGAAGGGAGTGCTATGCCGAGAACAAACTTGGCAGCCTTTTCGACCTGCTCGCTTGCCTCGCCCTTGCGAGTTCCAGTCGGCGATTCGGCACTTCTCAGAAAAGTGGAGAATTTAACGCTTCCATATCCATGCGAGACGCATCGTTCACGCCGATGGCCAGTTAGACGCAGATGGACGGTTTAAAACCGGTCGATTCGGTAGCTTCCTGGAAATAAAGCTATCCTTTCGCAGCGCAGTCTCATCAACAGTAAGGAACACAATGCTACGCAAGAAAATCGCAGCTTTCGTCGCGATACCCACACTCGCTTTTTCCCTCGCAGCTTGCGGAAACGACGGAAAGCCTTCGAAAGAAGACGTCAGCAAGGGCCTGACGAAGATTCTTTCCTCCCAGCCCATCATGCGCAAAGCGCCGTCGAACGTCGTCGAGAAGTTGTCCTCCTGCACCGCGGACAAGATTTACGACAAGATGAGCGAGGAAAACCTGAAGGCCATCGCCGACGGCAAAGAAAAGACAATGGTCAGGCAAGGCAAGGAGAAGCAGTTCCAGAAGGACAAGGAAGCTCTCAGCAGCGCGGCGAGGGAGTGCGCGACGAAGTTCCGCAAGGAACTTATGCAGGGGAAATGATCCCTCACGCTCTGAAGTGAGCACCGGCATGTGGGCGGCCCAAAGGCCGCCCACATGCTGCATTTCGCCCTATGCCGCGTTCCCCGCGTTGCATTGCGACGCGGAATCTGTCCCCCTCTCAAAGAGTTGAAGTCCGCTGGCTTGGAAAGAAGCCGCTCTTCAACGGCCGAGGCCCGCCTCGCCAGACTTCGAGCTTCCCTTCCGATCGGCCACGCCTGTCGTACGCTTTTCGAAGAGGAGGAACCATGACGATCCCCACGGACCCCTATAACTCGCCTCAGCGCAGACCGTTCGACGAGGGCCACATTCTCAAGCCTCTCTATGAAGAGAAGCCAAAAGCGGCGGATTTCGGGCATTCGTCGACAAGAGAGCCCGACGCGCAAGAACCCGACGCAGAGGGACGAGCCGACGCGAGCGAGGGGGCGGGCGCGAATGAACGACCCGAGGCAAGCGAAGAGTCCAACGAGAAAAGGGGATCCGACGGCAACGCGGCATCCGGGAACCGAGGCCCGGCGCCGTCGGGCATCGTGTTCACCCGAGCGACGCAGGTGCCGTCCGAACCCAACCTAGACGACACTCGCCCTCGCACCCTTGCCACGCCCCTTTTCCGCGCCGCCCCGGAGACGCCTTCGGCTTGGAACGCTGACTCCGCGTCGACCGCTTCTCCGGCGACGACGTCGATTCCTCACTCGACGGCGGCCTCGCCTACACCGGCGGCTTCCTCTGCCGCGACCTATCCGTCCGCAAGCTCTCCCGAACCGCCTCAGGCGGCGTCGCCTTACCGCGCCTCGACCGAGGGAACCGTCCCCAGCCCAAGCGTCACGCCCGCCGAAAGCGCCGCATCCAGCCCGAGCGCCACACCCAGCCAAAGCGCCGCATCCAGCCCGAGCGCGGCGCCAGCCGAAAGCGCCACACCCAGCCAAAGCGCCACGGCGCCCACTCCTCCCATGCCGTCGGGGGGCCTCCCGTCCACCGCGCCGACGCCGTCGATCACGCCTGAGGACCCGGAGGAAACGGCCCCGGCCGCCTTCGGGCATTCGGCGTCGCGGGACCCTTCGAGCTTTTCCGAAAGAAGCGAACCCGGCGAATCTCCCGCCGCGATACGTGAGTCCTTGGCCGCCGCCGCGGGCCTCGGCTCCTTTTCGAGCCCCCGCGCGGCCGACCAGCCGCCTGGGTCCGCGGACTCTCCGGCGGCCTCTCGCCCCTCGCCAGCGAGGCGCTCACGCTCCCAAACGTCGGCTTATTCGCAAGCTCCCGGGCATTCCGCCGCGGGCCGACGCTCGCCCGCGCATTCGCTTTCCGTTCAGTCTGCCGTCGTCTCGGCAGCCTCGCCGTCGGACAACAGGCATCCCATCCGCACAAGCCTCAGGCGCGCCCTCGCCGACGTCGACGCAGACGGGGTTCCCGCGACCGGCGGCGTCTCTAGCATCTTCAGCGACGACGTCGCCACGACGACGTTCGAAACGTCTCGGGACATCGGCGGCACATATGAAAGCGCGACGGCGTTCGCGGACCCCTCGGCCTTTGGCGAGGGCGCGACGTTCAGAACGGACTCGGCCTTCGACACGGAAGCCGCCGGCGGCGCCCGCGCATCGGAGGCTTTCCCCGCGTCATCCCCCTCCCCCGCCTCAGAAGAGTCAGATGAGACCGACTCCAGGCAAGCCTCGTCGGCGCCCTCGCGTCGCCGCGCCGCACACGCCGAATCTCAACGGGCGGCCCTCGACAACAGCCCGGAATCGGACGTTCCCGCCGCACCGAAGAAGCGAGCGCCCGCGCACGTCGGAGTGCTTTTCGCCACGATCCTGCTCGTTCCCCCGGCCTGGTACGTGCTATCCGACGCGCACGCGCGTCTCGTCGCCGCCTACAAGGGCTCGTCGGTCGATTTCGCGGGCGCCGGCGAACTCGTCGGAGGGCTGGCAATCCTCGCCCTCATCTGGTTCCTCGCCCGGGCGTCGTCTTTGGGAGCGACCTTCACCGGCTGGATCGTCGCGATTTTCGGGGCGCTAGGGGTGGCTTTGCCGCGCTGGACCGAACGATCGATTCTCGACCCAATCTCCCAGCGGCTCGCGGGGAACGGCTTCACCCGCAACGTCGCCAATCTGCTGGCGTACGACATGCTGACCGGCCTGATATTCGTTTTCGGAGGGGTGCTCATTCTCACCGGCGCGGTTTCACATTGGGCCCGCCGCCGCGGACACAAGTATGGTGTACTCATTGCGCGCCGCACGCTCGCACTCGAATCGTTACAGGAGTACGAGAACGTGTACGTACCCACATCGCGGGCTCGGCGTGCGGAGTCAACAGACACAAACGACACTTAGGACGAGGCGATGAGCGCTCCCGCAGACAACTCGGCGGTCTTTCTGCCCGGCCCTTGGCAGCACCGGCTCATCAACGCCAACGGATGCCAATTCCACATCGCCTACATGGGCGAGCACCGCAACGATCGCCCGCTCGTTCTCCTCGTCCACGGATTCCCGGAATACTGGTGGACGTGGCGCCACCAGATCGAAGCCGTCGCTCTCGCCGGCTATGAGGTGGCTGCCATCGATCAGCGGGGCATAGGCGGGTCAGACAAAACTCCGGACTCAGCGGACGGCATGCTTCTCACCCAGGACCTCGCGGCCATCGTCCGCAGCCTCGGAACGTCGAGGGCCGTCGTCATAGGCCAGGGTCGAGGAGGCTTCCTCGCATGGTCGGTCGCGGCCCTCGAGCCCGACGTCGTCGAAGGCATCATGACCGTCTCAGCGCCACATCCGCGCACCCTCCAAAGGCTCGGCACGCACCTGACGCTCAAGACCTGGCGCCAGGTGCTCAAAACGCTCATCCCGCATTACGCGGCGAAGCGCCTGACAGACGAGGAAGTCCTCAAAAGGCTCCTGACAGACTGGTCGGCACCGGGGAACGCCGGCGCCTCCGGGGAGGCCGCCAACTACACCGCGGCGCTCCGGCTGCCCGAGGCCGCGTCGATCTCGCTCGAACAACTTCGCTGGTCTTACCTTTCGACGTCGAAGATCAACGGACGCGAACACATGGCCCTCACCCGTCGCTTCGTGAACGCGACCGTGTGGGCGGTGCGCGGCGAACGCGACCCGCTCCTGCCTGCGCGGGCCTGGCGAAAGGACCTCGAGTTCGCCAGGGGCAACTATCGCTTCATTGAGGTTCCCGACGCCGGGCACTTCGTCCAAGAAGAGCAGCCCAGCCGCGTCACCGACCTCGTCTTGGAGTTTCTGGCCCAGATCTGAGGCTCAAGCCCGCCCGACAATAAATCTGAAGTTCAAGCCCGCCCGACAATAGATCTGAGGCTCAAGCCCGCCCGACAATAAATCTGAGGCTCAAGCCCGCCCGGAAAGAAGCGGGTAGGAGGGGCAGACGTCCGCCAGTGCGCACGCCCCGCACGCGGGCTTTCGCGCGCGGCATACTTGACGCCCGTGAAATATAATCCGGTGGCATGCCTGCGTCCACTCGCTTTCGGGAATGAGGCGCGCGATGTCCGCCTCGACCTTGACGGGATCCTCGCTTCTGGTCCACGCCCAGCGCCGCGCGAGGCGGCCGACGTGGGTGTCGACGGTGATTCCGGGCACGCCAAAGGCGTTTCCGAGGACGACGTTCGCCGTCTTCCTCCCGACGCCGGGAAGCTTGACGAGCTCTTCCAGGGTCCGCGGCACCTCTCCGCCGTGGTTCGCGCACAGAGAGGCGGCAAGGCCAATGCAGGAGGCCGCCTTGGCCCTGTAGAAACCGAGGGGATGGAGAATGTCTTCGAGCTCGAGGCGGTCCGCGCCGGCGAGGGCCTCCGGCCCGGGATAGGCTTCGAAAAGACGCGGGGTGACGGTGTTGACTCGCGCGTCCGTGGTCTGCGCCGAGAGAACGGTGGCCACCAACAGCTCGAAAGGGTTCGAGTAATCCAACGCACACGCGGCGTCGGGATAGAGCGCCGTCAGGCGGCGGTTTATCTCAAAAGCTGCGTCCCTGCGCGCCGAAAGGGACCGTGGACGCTGTGGCAAAGAGGCACGTGAAGGCATGCCTCAAGCGTAACTCGCTCGGAAAACTCGAAATATGATCGACTGTGAGGTAAATTGCAATGTTAGAGTTTAGTGTGATCCACTACAAAGGATTGAACGACGGAAAGGGAACAGATGGACATTAGCGTTCTCAAGGCGGTTCCGCTCTTCAAGGACATCGACGCGGAGGACCTTGAGGCTCTCAGCCAGCTGATGAGCGAAACGTCTCTCAAACGAGGCGATTCGCTTTTCCGCGAAGGTGACGAGGGCGACCGCCTGTACATAGTCACCGACGGCAAAGTCAAGCTCAGCCACTCGTCCGACGACGGCCGCGAGAATCTCATCGCCGTTCTCGGCCCGGGTGAGATCATCGGCGAACTCTCGCTGTTCGACCTCGGCGCCCGTTCCTCGACGGTCACCGCGATCGCGCCCACCCGCCTGATCTCTTTGGCCCATAAAGACATGATGAACTTCATCAACCAGCATCCCGACATGGCCATAACCATGCTTCGAGAGCTGGCCCGTCGTTTGCGCAACACGAACGAGCAGATGGCCGATCTGGTCTTTTCCGACGTCCCCGGCCGCGTTGCCAAGGCACTGATCGATCTGGCCAATCGCTTCGGAGAGCGGACCCCCGAAGGCATCTACGTTGCCCACGACCTCACCCAGGAAGAGCTTGCCCACCTCGTGGGCGCTTCCCGCGAAACGGTCAACAAGTCGCTTGCCGACTTCGTTTCGCGCGGCTGGATCCGACTCGAGGGAAGAGCGGTGCTCCTCATTGAGATCGGACGCCTCCAGCGTCGCGCTCACTGACGGCCCGCCCGGCGGTTGGAAGTTTCGCCGCTTCCGGCCGCCGGCGCCTTGCAACGTACGCACGGTTGAAGCTTTCACACGACCCTCGCGACGCTTGCTCGGTTGCGGCATTCACACGGTTAGGCCATCCACGCGGCCCTCGCGGAGCTGGAGCTCTCACACGGTCGCGAACTGGACCTCGACTTCGACCGGGGTGTCCAAGGGGAGGACGGCTACGCCCACGGCCGAGCGCGAGTGCCTTCCCGCTTCGCCGAAGATTTCCCCGAGAACTTCGGACGCGCCGTTGGCCACTGCGGCCTGCCCCGTGAAGTCAGGCGCAGAAGAGACGAAAACGGTCACGTGCACGACCCGAGACAGGCCGTCCAGCCCGCCCGCCAGCGCCGCAGCCGCGGCCAACGCGTTGAGGGCGGCCACGCGGGCGAGGCCCTTCGCGTCCTCGGCGGGGACGTCCGAGCCGACTTTTCCCTTGGCGGGCAAGGCGCCGTCGATGAGCGGAAGCTGGCCAGACGTGCGGATGACGTCGCCAAAGCGGGTCGCCGGAACGTATGCGGCGACGGGCGCGGCGACCGGCGGAAGCTCAATCCCGAGCTCGGCGAGGCGATCTGAGAAGCCCATCCGTCAGTCCTTCGGCCGCTTGAGATAAGCCACCAGGTTTTGCCCGTCGGGGCCGGGGATGACGGCGACGAGCTCCCACCCGTCGTCGCCCCAGGTGTCGAGTATTGCCTTTGTACTGTGAATGATCAACGGAATTGTCGCGTACTCCCATTTCTGCATGGAGACAAGCTTACTCCCAGCCGCAGCGCGCGTCACTCGTCGTCCTCGTCGCCCTTGCGTTCCCCCTCTTTCTTCTGAGCGTTCCGACGCGAAAGGCGCAGCGGCTTGCCTTCGCGGATCGCGACGAAAACGGGATCGGGAGAGGACGTGATGGACTCGTACCAATCCGCCTGTTCGGGGACGGCGCGCAGAAGCTGGCGCCGCTCGCGCTCGGTCAATCCGCCCCACAGACCGTAGCGCATATTCGATTGAAGGGCGTCGGCGAGGCACATGAGGCGAACCGAGCAGTTGCGGCAGATGTCCCTCATCTCCCTTTGCTCCGACGAAGTGGAGAACAAAGCCTCGGCGTCGCAGCTCCCACAGTTCGCATTGTCCGCCCATCGCGGATCCAAAGGTCCTGCAGGCATATTTGCCTCCTAACAACGTCGTCGTTGTTGCTTTCCCTTAAACTCTTCGTACCCAGCCCTTATACATGACGAAGGGGGACCCTCACAAGACCCCAAATCCCCGTCCAACGTCGCGTTCCGCAGCTTTCCGCAGCATCTTGCCCCTTCCAGAATTTAACCCCCTCGGAGTTTCTTTCCCGGCGCGTCGCGTTTTCACGCCACCGGAAGCCGCAAGCCCCTCGTCGGTACGGTTCCGGTGTCGGGACGGTTCCGGTGTTGGGACGGTATCGGGCAAGCGGCCGGTTCGACGGCGAAGGCCCGCAGGTCGGAAGCGATTCGACGGCGAAGGCCCGCAGGTCGGAAGCGATTCGACGGCGGGGCTTGCCGGCCCTCTCCGGCTCCACGGCGATCGCTCCGCCCGTACAGGGCGCATATCACGGCCGGATCTGCTTTGCCGGGAGGACATCCCAAGGTTCACCACGTATCCTGGCACTATGTCGAATACGAGCCGAGGCGGCGCAACCATGCGTCAGATCTTCACACTCGTCGGAGCCATCTTGGGCATGTGCCTCATCGGCGGGACCCTTCTCGCAGGCCTCATCATGCCGATAGCTACGACCTCCGGCACCGGAGCCAATGCGGTGACCGCCATGTTCGAGGAAAGCCCCGACGACCTCGGATTCGTCCAACCCTCGGAGCAATCGGTGCTTCTGGCCTCCGACGGGAGCCAGATCGCGACCTTCTACACCGAAAACAGGATCGTCGTCGCGTCGAACAAGATCTCCAAGCACATGAAGAACGCCGCCGTCTCGATCGAGGACAGGCGCTTTTACGAGCACCACGGCATCGACGTCCAGGGCCTGGCGGGAGCGTTCGTCAACAACCTCACGGGAGGCAACACCGCCGGCGGCTCGTCCATCACGCAGCAGTACGTCAAGAACGCCCTCATCGAACAGGGGCGCGTGAACAACGACCACAACCTCATTGAGCAGGCCACCGAGCGCACGATCGCCAGAAAGATCAACGAGGCGCGGCTCGCGATCGCCGTCGAACGGAAGATGTCGAAGGACGAGATCCTCGCCGGATACCTCAACCTCGCCCAATTCGGCCCCAACCGCTACGGGGTCGAGGCCTCCGCCCAGTACTTCTTTTCCAAGTCCGCTAAGGACTTGAACATCCCCGAGTCGGCGATGCTCGCAGGAATCACGCAGTCTCCGGCGCGCTGGAACCCGGTCAAGCACCCCGAAGAGGCCAAGACCAGGCGGGACACGGTGATCCGCGAAATGTACCGCAACGGCTACATCACGAAGGAGGAGATGACCTCCTCCCAGAACGTCCCGATCGCCGACATGCTCCACATTTCGGAGAAGCCTACGGGATGCGCGGCGGCGGGGAGCGCGGCCTACTTCTGCGAGTACGTTCGCAACGATCTGCTGAACGATGAAAGCTGGGGAAAGAATCGCAACGACAGGATCGCCAAGCTCTACCACGGCGGCCTGACGATCCAGACCACGCTGGACCCGAAGAAGCAAAAGGAAGCCCACGACGCCCTCGTCAACAACATCCCGACCGACGACGCCTCCGGCATTCAAACCGCGATGTCGAGCATTGAGCCGGGAACCGGCCACGTCGTCGCGATGGCACAGAACACAAACTACGGCAACGCCACCGAGACCGACCCCCGGGCCACCAAGGTCAATCTCAACGTCAGCCGGAGCATGGGCGGAGGAAGCGGCTTCCAGTCCGGTTCGACGTTCAAAGTCTTCACCCTCATCGAATGGCTGAAGAGCGGCCGCTCGCAGTACGACATCATCAATTCGAACGGGGGGACCCTCCCGCGCAATTCCTGGAACATCCCCTGCGCGCCCAAAGCCCGCGACAACTACAAGTTCGGCAACCTCGAAGCCGTGGGCGGCGGCATGATGTCGGTGCTCGAGTCCACCCGCCAATCCGTCAACGGCTCCTTCGTCCGCATGGCAAACAAGCTGAACCTGTGCGACATCGCGGACACGGCTAAGAACATGGGCGTCGAGCGAGGCGACGGCGGCAAGTGGAAGTACTTCCCGTCGATGGTCCTTGGCGCCAACGAAGTCACCCCCCTGTCGATGGCGACCGCCGTCTCGACCTTGGGCGCTGAAGGCCTTCACTGCAAGCCCCAATCCTTCACGAAGGTCTCCGATTCGGACGGCAACGTTCTCGCCTCGAAGGACCCGGATTGCGATCAGGTTCTCGACAAGGAAATCGCCCGCAAGACGACCTCCGTTCTCAGGCAGGTCGTTGCGCCCGGAGCGACGGGCGAGAAGGCCCAGGTGCCCGGACGCGAAATCGCAGGGAAGACGGGCACGGCGAACGACGACACGAATGCCTGGTTCATGGGCTACACCCCCCAGTTGGCCAGCGCCGTGTGGCAGGGCCACATGTCCGGGACGAAAACGATGTTCAACGCCGTCATCAAGGGAAAGCGGTACGGAGAGGTCTACGGCGGCCTTTTCCCCGCGACGATCTTCTCGACGTACACAAAGGCTGCCCTCGAAGGCCAGCCCAACAAGCACCTCAACGACGGCAAGCAGTCCAGCCAGCCTTCGAGTAGCCCAAGCAGCAAATCGGCAAGCCCCAGCCCGTCTTCCGTTTCCCCGAGCGAGAGTTCCGGCAGCTCCGAAACGATCCAAACGCCCTCCGAAGACCAGTCCAAGCACAAGAACGACGACGAGGATGACGACAACGGCGGCGAAGGCGACGACGGAAACGACTGAGCCGCGATGAAGCTGAGCTACCCTCTTCGACGCGGACTTAAGCCGTGAGCTTGGGCAAGGCGGCCGCCCGAATCGCGGCAGCCGGAACCGCCGCCGGGTTTGCAGCCGGATTGTGGAGTCTGGCCGAGGCTCAGGCGTTTGCGTTGCGCCGCCGCACTCTCGTTTTGGATCCGAGATCGTCTTCAGCTCGCGTCTTGGGCGAGCGGGCTGCCGCGGCGGGCTCAACGGCCTCGGCGCCGAAGGCCTCCGTTGTCAGGCAAGGCGACGCGTCGGACCGGCCTTTCTCTCCCCCTGCGCAGGACGCAGTTTCCCTCGACGACGGCGATCCCCGGCGTCTGAGGATCCTGCACCTGTCGGACATCCACCTGCTCGCCTGGCAACGGCGAAAACTGGCCTGGATCGAGAAGCTGGCCGGAGAGGACCCCGACCTCCTCATCCTCACAGGAGACTCCATCGCCCACTCGGCCGCTGTCGCACCGCTGCTTCGCACGCTCTCCGTCTTCGCCGGGCTGCCTGGGCTGTTCGTCTTCGGCTCGAACGACTACTACCCTCCACGGCCCAAGAATCCCTTCACATACTTCAAAGCGCCCTCCTCGCATTCCCACGGGAGAGAAACGCGCGAGCTCCCTTGGCCGGAGATGCGAGCCGGCTTTGAGAGCTTCGGATGGATCGATCTCAACAATCGGCGCACCGCCCTCACGGTCAACGGGATCGACGTCGACGCCGTCGGGGTCGATGACCCCCACATCGGGCTCGACAAGTTCCCCGCCGTCCGCACCCGGCCGCCCGGTTCGAAACCCCGAATCACGATCGGCTTGGCCCACGCCCCTTACGCGCACGCCCTCGACGCCATGGTCGATGACGGATGCTCGCTCGTCTTTGCGGGGCACACGCACGGCGGCCAGGTGTGCGTCCCCGGAAAGGGCGCGCTAGTCACCAACTGCGACCTTCCCACGCCCCTCGTGGCGGGCCTGTACAGATGGCCCGACGCCGGCGAGGTCATACGCCGCGACGGCGCCGCCGTCGCGGCGCACCCCGGCGCATGGGTCAACGTCTCGGCGGGCCTCGGCGCCTCGCCTTTCGCTCCCGTCCGCCTGGCATGCAGGCCGGAGGCGATTGTGCTTGACGTCGTCTTCCCCTGATCGCAGGCCGCCTGCGCCCGCAAGTGTGCCAGCCGTCTCGAAGCCGACGTTTCACATTGAGCTGCCGACTCGGCTATCATTAACGGGTTGCAGAAATGCCGCACCGGGGTATGGCGCAGCTTGGTAGCGCGCTTCGTTCGGGACGAAGAGGCCGTGGGTTCAAAT